>Ga0302046_10006255_pt1 | contig 10409 bp, 11 predicted proteins | sample RVTome_11_FD_200261 | JGI IMG/M metagenome (GOLD analysis project Ga0302046, IMG submission 200261) | Soil microbial communities from uranium-contaminated site in the Upper Colorado River Basin, Wyoming, United States - RVT147D111 (version 2) ... | reverse complement strand
TTGACGCTGTCGACGCGCGCACTGCGCAAGCTCGAGAGGTCGATCAGCAAGCCGCCGTCGCAGGTCGATTTGCCGGAAAAGCTGTGCCCTCCGCATTTGACGGCCAGCAACAAATTGCGCTCGCGGGCGAACATGACGGCACTTTGCACATCTGCCGCACCCGTCGGTTGCACGATCAGTGCCGGATATTTGTTGATGGATGCGTTCAGGACCCGACGTGCCTTGTCGTAACCGTCGTTACCTGCAAGCAACAGCCGACCGCGAAGGCTGTCGCCCAGTTCCTGCACAGCCGCCTGTTCGAGCGTGACCTGTGCACCAGCGCCGGTCACGGCGTTCACCGCAGAACTTGCCTCGGTCAGTGATTGCAACCAGGAGGCATACGCCACCGGGGAGGACAGCGACGCCGTAACGGCGGCCGCCACGGTATTTCCGAAAAATTGCCTTCGATTCATGATGTTTCCCCGGAGCGGCTGATGGATTTAAGCCGCCAGAATTCTTATGCGCTTACTGTAATTTAATTTCTGCTTGCACTCCAGCGGTCACGCTGCGGCGTTATCCAAATGGTCCGGAGACCGTTGACTTGCCACCGCGTACAGGAGCAATCCGAGCAGCAGCAGCCCCGCCGTAAGGCGCCATGAATCAGCGGTCGATTGCAACGCAATCCAGACGCACAGCGCGAGCGCCAGCACCGGGATCGCGTAACCGCCTTTCAGCCGGTACGCCTCTGCGCGCGTTTCCTCGTCGGCCTGGCGCCGGATCGCCGGCAATGCGGCAATGCTGAGGACATAGGAGATCAGCCGGGTCAGCGAACTTGCTGCCGCGAGGAACGCAAAAGTTCCCGAGATCGCAAAGACCATCGACAGGGCGCCAAGAAACAGGATGGAGTTGCCCGGTGTTGCATAGCGCGCATGCACAGTGCCAAACCAGCGCGGCAACAGGCGTTCTTCGGCGAGCGCAAAAGTCAGCCGCGGTACAGCCAGCATGATGGCAGAGAGATTCCCGGTGATGGAAAACACTGCAGCCAGCGTGATCACCACCGCGCCGGCGGGCCCTGCCAGCTTCGTGCCGACATCGATCAGTGTGGCACCTTGTTGGCTGGTCTCAGGCAGGACCGAAATGAAAACCAGGACGATCAGGAAATATAGCAACGCAGTAGCGAGGACCGTAGCCACCAATGCCCGCGGCATGGTTTTGCGCGGGTTAACCGTCTCACCGGAGACGATGGTAGCGGACTCGAAACCGACGAAGGCATAGACCAGGAGCAGGGTCGTGCTGCCCAGTTCATCGAAACGCGGAAAGGAACCCGGAATCAGAGTTTCGGGGGTCACGTACGGAAGCCCGAGCAGGATCATCATCAGGATCGGCAGCAGCTTCAGGAACGTGAATGCGGCTACCGTGCGGATGCCGTCCTTGACACCGACGTAATTGGCGATGGTCAATCCACTGCAGATGACGCCAATGAGCAGCGCACGTCCAGTCCCTTCGCCGAGCCACGGCCAGTAACTGCCGAGATAAATGGGGATGACAGTCACGTTGGCGGCGAATGCCGCCATGCGGCTAACGTACAGCATCCAGCCGGTACTGAACCCGACCAGCGGGCCGAATGCCGCTTTTGTGTACAGCACCGGCCCGCCGGAGGCCTGGAAGTAGCTCGCCAGTTCGGCAAATGTCAGGACGATGGTAACGACCATCAGCCCGACAATGAGAAACAGCCAGGGGCTCGAATTGCCCGCGGCGGCGGCGACGTTGGTCGGCAGGGCGAATATGCCGGCGCCGACCATTGCATTCAGTACCAGGATGGCGATACCGAAAAATCCGATGCCTCGAATGAGTTGTTTGCTGACTCTGGTCGGCATGAGACCAGCGGCCTAGCGGCCAAGACTCATGTAAGCCTTGGTGACGAACAATGCGGGATCGCCGAATTGTTCGTCGAAGTCTGCTGTCGGCTTTGCGGCGATCACCTGTTCAAGAGTCAGACCGCGGTCGAGCATTATTTGCAAGCGGTCTCGTACGGTCGCGAGCATGGATGTGAACCGATCCAGTGCGCCGTAGTCCATCACCGGCCCATGCCCGGGAATAACACGCGTCTGCGGGTCGACGATGTCCAGAACGGACCGGCAGAAGTGAATCATGCCATCGAGGTCGCCACCGTTGTCTGCGTCAATAAACGGGTAGCGGGCATTGAACACATCGCCCATGTGAACGGCATTGGCATCGCGGAACAGCACGGCTGTGTCCCCGGTGGTATGCGCCGCACCAAAATGCAACAGGTCAATCCGCTCGCCGTTGAAGTGGAAAGTCATGCGATCGGCGTAGGTGATTACCGGCAGTGCAACAGCCGGGTAGGGTGGTTGGCGGTAGGACACATCGACGAAGTGAATGTCATGCGATCCCGCCATCATCCGCCGGGCGTTTTCCTGCGCGACCAGCCAGGTTCCCTCTCGCCCGAGCACCGGGTTGCCATCAGCATGATCGAAATGCCAGTGGGTGTTGATCGTAAAATTGATGTCGTTTCCGCCAAGGTCCCGGATGGCCTGCCGGAGTTTCGGAACCATCTCAGGAAACTGGCTGTCGACCATCAGCACGCCCTGTTCGCCGATGGACACGATCACATTGCCACCGGCACCGGTCAGCACGTGCAGTCCCGGCTGCAAGGTTTGTGCGGTGACTGCGCGCGATGCAACGTCCGTTCCCCAGCCGGCCATAAGCTCCGTCAGTGATTTGTATTCGTGCGCAAAAACGTTGCCGGCGATTGCCAGCAACAGGCAGGACCCAACGGCTTTTTTCACGGAAACTCCCCGGTCGTTTCCGCGAAACGTTAACACAGGCTGCCCGGTTGAGCGAATGGCCTCAACTAGCGTTTACGGACACGAAAGCCTCAGACGTCGTTGCCTCGCACGAGGAAATACAATCCTGTTACCAGCATCAACAGCTGGAATTCGAAACCGCCATTCTGGCTGTTGAAGCCGTTCGGCCAATGCACGAGGAAAATTGCGCCGATCATGATGATGATCACGATCAAGCCGCCGATGCGCGTAAGGATGTCACGTGACAATACCGCTCCGGCGATCAGCGCGGCGCCGGCGCCGACTTCGCCCAGGGCCACCAGCCATCCCACGACCATCGGCATACCCATGGCCTGCGAGAACCCGTCAGGCGGAAACTTCCCAAGGCCGTGGATAATGAATGTTGCTGCGAGCGACAGCCGCAGGCCCCAATGAACGTGTGGCGCTATGGATTTCAAGAACGTCATGAGAGATCCCCTTTATTGTTACCTGGTCATGGACGGGTCATGCCATTATACGATGTATTTTGTTGACGGACCGGGACTCCTGGTCTTGAATGCCGATACCGCTTTAATGGAGCAGAAGGCCATGTTCACCGGATCCAGCCGATTTGGACTGTTTCTCACGATACTCGGCGTGCAGCAGGTGGCAACAGCGTCCGAGTTGCAGGACATTTACAACTATCGCGAATACTCGCCGATGTTTTCGAGTGCGGGGCAGCCGAGCAAGGAGCAGCTCGAACTGCTCAAGGGCAGCGGCTTCGAGCGCATCGTTTACATCGCCTTTACCAACAGCGGCAAAGCGTTCGCCGATGAGGACCAGCTCGTCAAGAAACTGGGCATGGACTATGTGCAGATTCCTGTCGATTGGGAGCATCCCACACGTGGCGACTTTTATGCATTTGCGGGATCGATGCAAACCGGGTCGAAAAAACGCACGTTGCTGCATTGCCAGGCCAACTATCGCGCATCGGCTTTCGGACTTCTGTATCGCGTGATATATGAAGGTGTGCCGCTGGCCGATGCCAAGCGCGACATGAACAGTGTCTGGCAACCGAACGAGACCTGGCGCCAGTTCATATTCCACGTGCTCGGGGAGAACAATATTTCTCCGCATTGCGACGGCTGTGACTGGAGCGACAGCGGCATGCATTAACGGCCGTATCCGTACGGCCAGTGGCCAGCGGGTTATGTGGAGCGATCAGGCAGCGCCAATCGGGCTCAGGGGTGAGCGAAGTCTGCGATCGGAGGTGGCGAAGCCATGGGCACGCCGCGATCCATTGCGTCGATCGCCGACTGAATGATGATGGTTGCTTCTTCGTAAATGACGCCGAGCTCCGTTTCCATGCCGGTGATGTTGTCGAGGTATCGGACCGAGTTGTAGGCGGCCAGTTTGAGCTTGTCTTCGGCCAGATTTTGCGGACTTGTCAGCTCGGTGAAGCCGTTCCGGCTCGCAAGCTGATAGCGGTTTTGCAGGCTGTAAGTCAGCGACAGCGCGGAAACCAGGTTGTAATCCATTTTTGCCAGCGACCCGGTTGCCAGCGCCGTTTCCCATGCGGTCGATTGCAGCACTGCAGGGCTGTAGGTTTCGACCATTGAAACGAACTCGTCGACCGATGAGATATCGTTATCGACGTAATGGCGGTTGAGTACGCTTCTTAAGCCCTGGTTGAACGGCGTTGAGTCTTCGACCCGAATCCTGTTCTGCTGCACTTCGCTCAGGAAACTCGTCAGGGCATGACGAATCACCGCCTGGTTCTGACGGTTTTGCCGCCACTCGTCTAGTCCGAGCGCGACCAGAATACTGACGACGATCAGCGCCGATTCGAACAAAACCCGCGGTAGCCACACGGAACTTACATTGGATGTCATTGACGCACTTCAGTCGGCGAACGGCCGCAGTTTCGCAGTATACCAAGCCTTTGCGATTCGATTGGCCAAGCTGGGAAAAACCGAGTAAAATTCCGCCGCTTGCCGCTGACCGGGACTTTCCGACTTCATAAAAATCATGCCAATTATTGCTCGCGCCGGACAGTCAATCGGCTGTTTTCTTTATGTCCTCGCAACGCAGGCTGCATTTGCGCAGCACAGCATGAATCCGGCGGGCACGGACCTGTCGGAACCCGAGTTTACGGTCATGGGTTTTGGCGATATCAGTTACATCTCCCGGGATGGAAGCAGCCAGGACGGATTTGCGATCGGCCAGGCCGTAGCCCATTTGTCCGCATCGTTGGGCCATTCATTCGGAGTCTTCGGTGAATTCAGCCTGACTGCCAGGGATACGGAGTACGTGGCCGAGGTCGAGCGATTCATCGTCAAGTACGCGTTTTCGGACCTGTTGAAACTGTCAGCGGGTCGATATCACACGCCCATCGGCTACTGGAATTCGACCTTCCATCACGGGGCATGGCTGCAGACCACGACCAGCCGGCCGGAAATGGTCAGGTTCGGCTCGCAGATCGTGCCGATCCATTTCGTCGGCGGCCTGGTCGAGGGAAACATTCCCGGCGAAACGCTCGGGCTTGCTTACATGGCGGGATTCGGCAACGGACGCCACTCCAATATTGCGAGGGCAGGCGATGCCGGCGACGTCAACGGCGACAATGCGTGGATGTTCCAGCTGCATACCAGTCCCGCCAGGTATCGCGGATTAAAGGCCGGCATTGGCTACTACAAGGATGTGGTTTCGCCAACCGCAGAACCGGAAGTCGATGAGAAAACCGCGTCTGCCTATGTCGCATGGGCAAAGGAGGCACCGGAGATCATCATCGAATACCTGCATTCGACGCACGAACTGGCAAGCGACAGCAGCGTCAGTGGTGATGTCGACGCGTGGTATGCACAGTTTGCGTGGCGTCTCTCAGGCAAATACCGGCAGTGGAAGCCTTACGCCCGCTACGAGCGCAACCGGATAGATGATTCCGATCCGCTGCTTGGCGATCTGGGGCTCGACTACGACGGTGGCATACTTGGCGTACGTTGGGATTTCAATCCGTATGCGGCGCTGAAAGGAGAATACCGTAACGAAGAGTTCGACAACAACGGGCGCGAGAACAATTTCCGCCTGCAGGTCTCTTTTGTGCTAGCCAAACTGTGATGTTCGCATGCGCATGAATGCTTTCCAGAGTCTCGGCAAGCGAATGGCGGCGCGAGCGATTGCGAGTGGTCTGGCAGTGTTGCTCTTTTCCACACACGGCTCGACACAGGAGGCGGTCAACGAAAGCGCAATCGCTATCGTTGTACACAAGGACACGCAGGTGCAGAACCTGTCCCTGAACGAGTTGCGCAGCATTTTTCTTGCCGATCAGCAATTCTGGCCGGACCGCACACGAATCATTCTGCTGGTGAGGGCGCCGCAATCCGACGAACGAACGTTCGTGTTGAGCAGCATCTATCAGATGGACGAAGCCCAGTTTCGTCAGTACTGGATCGCGAAGATGTTCCGGGCAGAAGTACCCAGGGGCCCGAAGATCGTGTTCAGCACCGATATGACGCTTGAACTTGTACTGGCGATCCCCGGCTCGATATCCTTCATGCGAGCCAATGAAGTCACCGATCAGGTACGGGTGGTGAGTGTGGATGGCAAATTACCGAACGATGCCGGCTACCCGCTCAAGTAATTCACCGCGTACTGCATTGACCGTCAATCTCCTGGGGAGATGTATCGCATGAACCGAAATGCCTTGCCGGTAAGTCTCGGCGTATTGTGCCTGCTGCTGGCCAATGGAGTCGGTGCGCAACACGCCGATCTCGTATTGAGTAACGGTATCGTGTGGACAGTCGATACGCAGTTACCTCAGGCCGAAGCTGTCGCGTCGACGGGCGACAGTATCATTTACGTAGGCACGAGCGAGGGTGCCGAACGACATATCGGGCCGGAGACCCGGGTCATCGACCTGCAGGGACGCCTGGTCGTACCTGGTTTCAACGACAATCATGTGCATTTCGAGGACACCGGTCAGCTGCTCTATGGCCTCAATCTGCTCGATGTTTCGAACGAGAGCGATTTCGTGGCGCGGATTCGAAGCGTGCACGAGCGCTACGCACCGGGCACCTGGATTACCGGGGGCGACTGGTCCGCGTACGAAACCTGGGCGGAGGGCGCTGTCGGGAATGCCGGGCGGGAAGTCAATCCGGATGACCTGTACGGCAACCTGTTCCTGCCGAACAAGGGCATGATCGATACATTCACCCGTGACCGGCCGGTGCTGGTTCGCCGCTTCGATCGCAAGGTGTACCTGGCCAACAGCGCGGCGCTGGAGAGAGCCGGAATCCGCAAGGGGATGCCGGATCCCGATGGCATCGCGGTCGAAAGAGACCGCGTAGGCGTGCCGACCGGCGCATTGTTCAATCCCGTTTCCGGCGCGGTCGAATCAACCGTGCTGGTACGCGACAACGTGCGCGCACTGTTCGAAAAACTGATCCCGGAACCGTCGCGGGCGCAACGCATCCAGGAGACGCTCGCCGCCTGGAAAGACATGCGGGAAGTCGGCGTCACCAGTTACTCCGATGTGACGTCGGCTCCGGTCCAGGTCGACATCTACCGGGAGTTGCGGAATGCAGGGCAGATGACCGCGCGCGTGCGTTACCGTCCGCCGCTGGACAAATGGCAGTCGATGGCGGATCTCGGCATCCAGATCGGATTCGGCGACGAGTGGATACGATTCGGTGCCGTGAAGGCATGGATCGACGGCATCATGGGCAACAGTTCCGCGCGCTTTTACGAACCTTACACGCACAATCCCGGAAGTCGCGGTATCTGGCGTGACATCATGTTCCCGTTCGAGCGCAGTCCGGACAATCCGGAGGAAATGCAGAGCCGGCTGGAAAGACTGGCCTTGCAGGCCGACGCAGCCAATATCCAGCTGAGCGTGCACGCCATCGGCGACGAAGCCAACGGCTACCTGCTGGACATGCTGGAACGGATCGTGGCGAAAAATGGCGACAAGGACCGGCGTTTTCGCCTGGTGCATGCACAGGTCATGACGGACAGGGACATCGAGCGCGCCGGTGCGCTCAGGATCGTGGCCGAGATGCAGCCTTTCCACACCTCGGACGACATGCGCTGGATGGAAGAGCGCATCGGGCACGAGCGTTCACGTGGTGCGTATGCGTTTCGCCGGATATGGGATTCCGGCGCCGTTCTCAGCTTCGGTTCCGATTCGCCAGGCACCAACGCATCGCGCTACTACCTGAATCCGATGCTCGGTCTTTATGCAGCCGTCACCCGCAAGACACTGTCCGGACAACCGGAGGGCGGATGGTTTCCGCAGGAAAAGATCACCATCGAGGAAGCGATCCGGGCCTATACGCTGAATACCGCATTCGCAGCGTTCGAGGAGGACATCAAAGGCACCCTAACCGTGGGCAAGCTTGCCGATTTCGTGGTCTTGTCGGACAACCTGCTGACCATGGATGCGGACAGGATCAAGGATGTAACAGTCCTGACGACAATCGTCGGCGGCAAAGTCGTGCATGAGGTACAACCGTGACATTGACTCCGGGCACCTGCAACGACGTGCGGCACCGGCAAACTGCAGGGAGATGAAACGTTCCATAGCCATTGCGGGCAACATGGGTTCGGGCAAGTCGACGCTGGTGGAATTTCTCAGCCGTACTTATGGCATTGCCCCGTTTTACGAGCCCAATGAGGACAATCCCTACCTGCCGGACTTCTACAGTGACATGCGGCGCTGGTCGTTTCATTCGCAGCTGTATTTCCTGAGTAACAAGTTTCGTCTGCACCAGCAGCTCGACAAGACACCCGGTGTTGTCGTGCTCGACCGGACTATTTTCGAAGATGCAGAGATCTTCGCGACGGCTCTGCACGACATGAAACAGATGGACGATCGAGACTGGCGCACGTACTGGGGCTTTTATCAGTCGATACTCGATGCCATCAAGCCGCCGGATCTGATGATCTACCTGCGATGCTCGATGCGCACTCTGCGCAAGCGCATATCACTTCGCGCCCGCGCGATCGAAAAGGACGTACCGCTTGCATACCTCAAGCGGCTGGAGCGCCTGTACGAAAGCTGGATCGACCGCTATCACAGCAGTGATGTACTGATACTCGAAACGGACAGGCTGGATTACATACACGACCTGGTTCACAGGCTGGACGTGATGCAACGCATCGAAGCGTTGCTGCCGCCGGAATTCGGTCGTCCTGCCTGCGGCTGACCCGGCACGACACACAGCATCACGGGCCTGCCCGTGATCGCAGTCAATTGCCGAAAGGCTCGACAAATGCCGACGGTACCGGCTCGTTGCCGGACATGGCCGGAGTGAACGCACTGCTTTCGATGGTCCGGATGATCGACTGCTGGCAGGTGCCGGTTGGCACAATACCGTAGCCATGGTGCAAACTGACATTGCTGGCCACACCTTCGACGCTCACGTGGGCTCTGGCGGTGATGCCGAACTGGGCTCTCCCGGGGCAGACATTCATCCACGGTTCCTTGCCGATGACCCGTTGCGCGGCAACATGATCGTTGCCGTAAGCCTCGACATTTTCCGCGTCACCGGTATTGGAGTAGATGTGGATCGTTTTTGAGTCACCTTCCTTGATGAACTCAATGCGAAACTGCAGGTAGACCTTCTGCCCCTTGCCGTCGATCGATGCGGGCGTCAGTCGGGCCTTCTTCGCAGCCTTTTGCACTGCCGCGCCGAACACGACTTCGCCGTTATTCCTGATCACGCAGAACGTATCTTTCATTTTTCCCGAGGGTTCGATCTGGCTCGCGCAATGCAACATGATCGAGACATTGCCCGCGATGTCCGGAAATACCAGCAGACTGGGAAATTGCTGTTTGCTTTCACCGGTTTCGAACATGGCAGGCGTGCGTTCCGCGGCAGCCGGCCCGGCACTCGCGATCATTGCCGCAAGTGCAAGCGCCAGTACCGGCAGCCGATAACGAAATCCACCATGATCAGTCATGAGTCGCACATGCCATCCTCGTCCTGCGTTGAAGCCGATTTCCGATAGCCTGGCTGCAACCTTTATTCCTCGGACCGCATCCAATACACAAAGGTTCACCGATAAACACAAGTACAGGGACGTCACCGCCACGCTCGACGCGACCACCGGGTATGGTCGCAAATGGCAACTGATAATGGAGAGGTAGTCAAATGAAAGGGTTGATCGATAACAGCAAGCGGGTTCGCCTGGCCTTGCTGCTGGCTTTGTGCGTACCGGCGTTTGCGCTTGCGTCCAAACCGCAGTCGTCAATGGAAAAGGTGACAGTGAATGTGTCCTTTGCCGACCTGAATCTGGACAATGAGGCAGGCGTAGAACACCTGTATCGTCGAATTCGTTCGGCGGCATCCGATGCCTGTGGTCCATTTACACTGCGCGAAACGGGGTCGTTCAAGCGGCTTCGCGAGAACCAGTTGTGCTACACGGACGTGCTCGACAAAGCGGTCAGGAAAGTGGATAACGTCGCGCTGTCAAAGCGGCACTTCGGCTGACAGAAAAAAAGCGCCGGTGACATTCGTCACCGGCGCTTGCTGTATTTCTGGCACAAAGGAACAGCACTGCCAGCATTTTTGTGGTGGACATCAATTCATCCTGTTGGTCACGGAGGTGGCGGGCGACAAGTTATCGCAGTTCCGGCACTCCGGC
>Ga0302046_10006254_pt1 | contig 10410 bp, 8 predicted proteins | sample RVTome_11_FD_200261 | JGI IMG/M metagenome (GOLD analysis project Ga0302046, IMG submission 200261) | Soil microbial communities from uranium-contaminated site in the Upper Colorado River Basin, Wyoming, United States - RVT147D111 (version 2) ... | reverse complement strand
CCATCGAGGCCGGCGCGCACGCCTACGCCGCCCGCTCTGGCCGCTACAGTAGCCTGACCCGGTGGCGGCAAAACGAGTCGGGCGATCTGCTGGGGCGGCTGCATATGCCCCTTAGCGTAGGCACTGTGGGCGGGGCGACGAAGGTTCATCCGGCGGCGCAGGTAGCCTTGAAAATTTTGGGGTATCCCAACGCCCGCCAACTGGCAGAAATTATGGTTGCCGTGGGCCTGGCCCAAAACCTGGCCGCTATCCGCGCCCTGGCTACCGAAGGCATTCAACGCGGCCACATGCGCCTCCATGCCCGGCAGGTGGCGCTGGCCGCCGGCGCAAGCGGCGCAACCATTCAGCAAGTGGCCGAAACCCTGGTACGTGAAGGCAATATCCGTGAAGGCCGGGCCAGGGAGTTGGTGGCCCATTTACAAAGAGAAGATCAGTGATTACGAGTGTGTTCTGAAACTCAGTCGCAGGCCCTCACCCTCCAACCCCCTCTCCCATTGAATGGGAGAGGGGGTGTCGCGCAGCGACGGGGGTGAGGGCCCATCGGCTTTTCGTTCTTGGAGACCTTTGACAATGGGTGTGATGAAAACAAACGTCGGTACCGGCATCGTGGGCTATGGAGCCTACATTCCCCGCTTTCGCCTGCCGGCCAAAGAAATAGCCCGTGTCTGGACGGGGGGCGGGGGCGGCCTGCCAATATTGGAAAAGGCGGTCCCCGGCCCGGATGAAGATACCCTGACCATTTCCCTGGAAGCGGCTCGTAATGCTTTGGCCCGGGCCCGGATTAACCCGCAAAGTATCGGCGCGGTTTGGGTGGGCAGCGAAAGCCATCCATACGCGGTTAAGCCCACCAGCACCATCGTGGCCGAGGCGATTGGGGCCACCCCCCATACACAGGCCGGCGACTGGGAATTCGCCTGCAAGGCCGGCACCGAAGCCATGCAGGCCGGCATTGGCTTTGTCTCCAGCGGCATGAGCAACTATGTTCTGGCCATTGGCGCGGATACGGCTCAGGGGCGGCCCGGCGATGCCCTGGAATACACCGCAGCAGCGGGCGGGGCGGCCTACATCATCGGCCCGGCGGGTGAAAGCCTGGCCCTGTTTGAAGCCAGCTACTCCTATGTCACCGACACGCCCGACTTTTGGCGACGCCAGCACGCCCAGTACCCCAGCCACGGCCACCGGTTCACCGGTGAGCCGGCCTACTTCCATCATGTCACCTCGGCGGCCAAAACCCTTATGGCCGAGTTGGGCCGCACCCCCAAAGACTATGATTATGTGGTCTTCCACCAGCCGAACCAAAAATTTCCGGAACGGGCGGCCAAAATGGCCGGCTTTGAGCCGGGGCAGTGGCAGACCGGCCTCGTTTGCCCGGTAGTGGGCAACACCTATTCCGGCGCGGCTATGCTGGGGCTAACGGCCATTCTTGACCAGGCCAAGCCCGGCGACCGGGTTTTGTGCGTCAGCTTTGGCTCCGGCGCAGGCTCCGACGCCTTTTCGCTCACCGTCACCGACCGGATAGCCGGCATGGCCCAACTGGCCCCCACCACGCAAATCTATATCAATCGCCGGACGGAAATTGATTACGCTACCTATGCCCGCTATCGCGGCAAGTTGCAGATGAAGTGAGTCGTGGTGCGCATTGCGTAGACGGATTAATACAACGTAAGAGAAGTGAAAATTGTTTGTAGTAACCGCTTAAGCGGTTACTACGAACTCAGAAGATAAAGATTAGAGAACTATGCGAGACGTATCTATTATTGGAATTGGACAAACGCCGGTCGGCGAACATTGGGATAAGAGTTTGCGGGAATTGGCCTACGAGGCCCTGGCCGCCGCCATGCAAGATGCCAGCGTGACCAGGGTAGACGCTATCTACGTAGGCAACATGCTCTCCGGCGAGATCAGCGGTCAGGCCCACCTGGGGGCATTGGTGGCCGATTTTGCCGGCATGCCGGGCATTGAAGCGGTAAAGGTGGAAGCGGCCTGCGCCAGCGCGGCGGCGGCCTTCCGGCTGGGGCTGATGGGGGTAGCCAGCGGCTACCAAAACATGGTGGCTGTCGTCGGCGTAGAAAAAATGACCGACGATGTGGGCAGCAAACTCACGGCCGGCCTGGCTTCCGCGGCCGATGCCGATTACGAGGCGGTTCACGGCGTTACCTTCCCATCACTCAACGCGCTGATCATGCGCCGCTATATGTATGAATATGGGGTAACAAAAGAAGCGTTCGCCCCCTTTAGCGTAAATGCTCACGCCAACGGGGCCAACAATCCCAACGCCATGTTGCGCAATCGCATCACTGTAGAAACTTTCATGCGCGGCGGCGCAGTGGCCGACCCAATTACCCTCTTTGACGCCAGCCCTATGGCTGACGGCGCCGCCGCCGCCATCATCTGCCCGGCGGCTATGGCCAGAGAGTATTCATCAAGCCCAATTCGGGTGGCCGCTTCTGCCATGGCCACCGATACCCTGAGCGTACACGACCGCAAAGACCCGCTATGGCTGCAAGCGGCTCAAGATTCGGCTCAACTGGTCTATAGGCAGGCCAGAATCGGCCCGGCGGAGATAGACTTTTTCGAGCTCCATGACGCCTTCACCATTATGGCTGCCCTCAGCCTGGAAGCATGTGGCTTTGCCGAACGGGGTCAGGGAACCCGGCTGGCCCTTGAAGGCGAGATTGCCCTTAATGGTAAACTCCCTATTTGCACCCAGGGCGGTCTAAAATCGCGCGGCCATCCGGTAGGGGCAACCGGCCTCTACCAAGTCGTTGAAGCTGCCCAGCAATTGCGCGGCCAGGCCGGCCCCAATCAGGTTGCCAGCCCTCGTTGGGGCATGACCCAAAACATCGGCGGCAGTGGGGCAACTATTGTCACCCATATATTGACAAATGATGAAGGATAGCGGCTGACGTGTTGTTATCAACTCAAGGTTTATCGATCATCAGAAAAGGTATTGCGTAGTACGTAAACCGATTATTTTTACGCAATACGCAACACGCAATACGTATGAATTTAGATAGTTACATTGATAAAAAGATAGTATCAATAGAATTTATCCTGGAGGACTTATCAAAATGACGCTTGAAATTGCACGACACTGGAGGTTAAGATCACAGCGGTATGGGCTGGTGGGTGAGGTGTGCCCCTCTTGCAACGGCAAAATATTCCCGCCCAGAGATGTTTGCCCCCACTGCGCCGAAGCCGCCGGGCCGGCTTTTCAGTTTAGCGGCAAGGGAGAAGTTTTTTCCTTCAGCACAGTTCATAACGCGCCGGAGGGTTATGAGGGGAACGTTCCTTACGTGGTAGCTCTGGTGAGGTTACAGGAAGGCCCCCTGATCACGGCCCAACTGACCGACATCGACGCCGACGAGGTTGAAATCGGGATGCCGCTGGAAATGGTCACCCGCAAGCTGGTAGAGCAGGGAGAAGAAGGGCTAATCCAGTATGGCTACAAGTTCCGGCCTGTGTTGACTATCTGAAGTAAACCATCTCGCCCACGCCCATTCGTTTCAGGGCGATATCGGCGTAATGGCGAACCAGGTAACTGGGGTCGTTGTCCAAACAGTCAATGAGGGCTTTAATGGCGGCCTGGCTTTCGACGGGAACGAGGGCCTTAGCCGCCCGGATGCGAACCTGAGCCTGGCTTTCCCCCAAGGCTGTAATGAGGACGGGCGCAGCAGGCAAGCCCATTTTGCTCAGGGCGTCGGCGGCGTGATCGCCGGCGGAATCGGCGCCACTTGTCATGAGTCTGGTCAGGGCAGGGATGGCCGCTTCCGCCTTGAGTTCGCCCAGGGCCAGGGCTGCGCCGCTGCGTACCATCTCATCTTCATCAGACAGGGTCTCGATCAACAGGGTAATTGCGGCCTGCCCGCCGTTGGCCCATAAAGCGCGGACTGCCCAAAATCGAACATCGACCTCAGCAGAGGTGAATAAGCCCTGGATGGCAGGCAGTGCCTGCTCTCCCTGGCGGCCAAGGGCCATTGCGGCGGCTTCAAGAGCCGCCATGTTTTTTGTTGTTACGGGGTGATGTAGCTGCTTGACCAGTGTGTCGATATCGTTCATTCAGCCGTTTCAGCCTCGTCTTCAGTTTCCTGGCGTGCATACGCCCTGAGAACAACCTCACCTGGGAATCGCTTTCTGACGCCAATGACAAAATCCTCCAACGTGGGCCGGACATCAAAATAAAAAAAATGCGTGTCACAGTCGCAATCTTGTACATCAAAATCTTCAACCAGCACAATGCTGCCCGGCACATCAATCAGCAAGTCGGCCCAGGCGTGAGTGTGGTCAACCTGGCCGGACGAGAGCCAAATTTCGTCGACGGTTGTCACTTGCTGAATATAGTCTATAGCAACCTGCGGACTCGAAACGGGAACCAGGTGGTGTCTTAAGCGGTTGGCCAGGTCTGAATCGGGGACACTGTTTACATAGGCATAATACCCGGCCGGTAAATCATAATCGCCTAATGGCTCAATAGTTAATTCAACATCAGCAGGCAGATGAAGGATCAGGATGTAGGTTCTCATAATCAGATGCAGTCAGGGCTCTCTTGACCAAATCAGGTGGCTTTTAGTGTACCATAAGGCAATAGAGAGCCAAAATCGCTTTGACAATCCATAACTATTGAACTAGAATTAGCCGTTGATGCTAATTTGCCCTACATGCAAATTACATAGACAATGTAGTCAATATTTTTTACCAAGGAGTACCCGGAATGCCAAAAATGTATCAGACGGAACAGATTCGAAATATTGCCCTGTTGGGCCATAGTGGTTCGGGCAAGACATCGCTGGTGGAGGCAATGCTGTTTAATGCGGGAGGAACCAACCGGCTGGGCAAGGTTGAGGAGGGGAACACCGTCTCTGATTACGACGATGAAGAAATTCGACGGGTAATGTCGATTAACGCTGCCATTATTCCGATAGAGTGGGAGAGTCACAAAATTAATGTGCTCGACACGCCCGGAACGCTTGACTTTGTAGGGGAGGTAATCGGCGCCCTGTCGGTGGCGGAAGTAGCGGCGCTGGTGCTTGATGGTTCAGCCGGGGTTGAAGTTGGGGCCTTGCTGGCCTGGAAAAACGCGGTCAACATTAATGTGCCGCGAGCAGTCTTCATCAACAAAATGGAGCGTGAAAATGCCAGCTATCAGCGTGTTTTAGCCGAACTGCGGGAGCGCTTTGACGACGCCACATTTGTGCCCATGCAACTTCCCATTCGCAACGGCGAAACCTTTGAAGGGGTGGTAGATTTGCTGACCCTGAAGGCTCACCGAGGGACGGAGGGTAGCGCCGGTGCTCCGCCCGACGACATGTCTGACGAGATTGAAACATTTCGCCTGGAAATGCTTGAAGCGGCTGCGGAAGCCGACGAAGAATTGATGATGAAGTATTTTGATGACGAAGAACTAACCAATGAAGAGATTGCTTTTGGCCTGGAAACCGGCATCAAGAGTGGACAACTGGTGCCTGTTTTCTGCGGTTCTGCCACATTAAACGTGGCCGTACGCGCCTTTATGAAGAATATTATCACCTCTTTCCCGGCCCCTAACCGGCCTACGCCGGTCACGAAAGGGGACAGCGAGGATGTGGCAGAACTTCCACTTGACCCATCGGGGCCGATCGTGATGAAAATATTCAAAACGGTCGATGACCAGTACGGGTCGGTTAGCTATTTCAAGGTGGTTTCCGGTACGGCCAGTTCAGACATCCGCTTGACCAACGTCAACGCAGATGAAGAAGAGCGCCTGGGGCAATTGTTCTCGCCACGCGGTAAAGAGCACCTTTCTATTGACGGTGGAAAAGTTGCCTGCGGTGACATTGGGGCGGTTGTTAAACTGAGTCACACCAAGACCGGCGATACCCTGTGTGAGAAGGGGGTTAACTATAAAGTTGTGCCGGCCAAATATCCTAATCCGCTTTACGCGGTGGCTATCTCCCCCAAAACACAGGCTGACTCTGGCAAAATGGGGCCAACCTTACAGCGACTGACCGCCGCTGACCCCACTTTGCGAACACGCGCCGACCGCAATACTCGCCAGACTATTCTGGAGGGGATGGGCGATGCTCATATTAGCGTTACCGTACATCGAATGGCCGAACGGTACGGCCTGAACGTTGATGTTGCCATCCCGAAAGTACCTTATCTGGAAACCATTACCAGAACAGACTCAGCCCGCTACCGGCATAAAAAGCAAACCGGCGGCGCCGGGCAATTTGCCGAAGTAGAACTGCGCCTTGAGCCACAAGAGCGCAATACCGGCTTTGAAATGGCCTGGGAAGTCTTTGGCGGGGCCATTTCTAGTAGTTACTCCCCCTCTATTGAAAAAGGCATTAAACAGGTTTTGAGCCAGGGCGTAGTAGCCGGTTATCCCGTGGTGGATGTGAAGGCGGCCGTGGTAGACGGCAAGGAACATCCGGTAGACTCAAAAGATATTGCCTTTCAGATTGCCGGGCGAGAAGTCTTCAGGGAAGCCTTCAAGAAGGCGAATCCGGTTTTACTGGAGCCAATTATGGAAGTTTCTATCACTATTCCGGAAAATTACACCGGCGATGTGATGAGCGACCTGACAACCAAACGCGGTCACGTGCAGGGAATGCAGCAAGACAAAGGGGAGACCGTCATCACAGCCCTGGTTCCCCTGGCTGAAATTCAACGCTACGCTACCGAATTGCGGTCCATTACCCAGGGACGCGGCATTTATGAACAGCGGCTGATCAGCTATGAGGTTGTCCCCAAGCATCTGATAGATGTCATCATTGAGCAGAGCCATAAAGAGCAAGAAGAGCAATAACGCCAAGCTGAACGCGCTTCTTCTGCCAGCAATAGCAAAAAAAACGGACTCCGGAAGGCCTTCCGGAGTCCGTTTTTTACTTTTGTAGATACCGGACAGAGCGGCCTTATATTAAGACCTGCCCATTAAATTGAACGGCGCTTGCAGCAACTTTTGCAGCACTTTCTTTTTGATGGAACTATTGGGCAGGTGCGCAATTCCTTCCTCGTAGGCCGAGATGGCGCCTACCCAATCCTTTTGATGCATCTTCAGCCGGCTCAAGGCTTGCCAGCAATACATGGCCATTTCGGTTTCGCCAATTTCCTCAAAAATGGCAGCGGCCTCTATATAACTCTGAATGGCATCTTCATATTTCTCTTGCGCCTCCTCTACCTTGCCCAGGTTGCCCAGGGTGATGCCTTCCCCTCTATCGTCCTCAAGGTCGCCATAGATATCAAGAGCAGTCTGCAGGTTCTCAAAGGCGATGTCCAGGGCATCCATCTCTTTTTGCACCACGCCAAGGTCGTTCAGGGCTTCAGCCTCTTTCCTGCGGTCACCCTCGGCGCGAGCCATTTCTAAGACTGCTTCAAAATGCACTTGCGCCTCTTCATAATCGCCTGCCCGGAAGGCCTCAATGCCTAATTGCTGCTGTTTTTCACTACTTATAGCCATTATCCTTCTCCTAGTTAATAGGTTATATCCAAAATACCTTCAGCCAGGGCGCGCAGGGTATCGGTTGAAAGGCCGTGCAACCGCATAGAAAGACGTAGATACAGAAGGCTGGAGGGGTCTGACAAGAACTCCAAAATATCGTCTGGGGCGTCTGAGAGCCAATCCATACCTTCCGGAAAGGGCACTAGACCGGTAGCGGGCAGCGCCTCCTTTTGAGCCGGCGCAGGCGCGACCGGTTCTTTCACGCCTGCGGCAGGAGCCGGTGAAGGCTGGGCAGCATCTTCTTTGCCAACAGCTTCCAGAAACCGGCTCAATGGAACATCAAATAGTGAGGCCAGCGTTTCCATTTGGCTGAAGGGGATGGCCTGTTTGCCCAGTTCATAGCCGACCACCGTCTCTTCTGGACAGGCCAATGCTTCAGCGACTGAGGCGCGTGTTTGACCCGCTTCCTCTCGCATCTGCCTGATTTGCACACCGATTATTTTTTGCCGGATGGGGATTCTTTGCCCAATATTGGCCTTGATATCCGGCTCTTTAACCAAACCGTTAGACCAAAAGTAACTGACCGGCACCCGGTAGAGTTGGGCCATCGCTTCAAGTTCCGGCAAGCTGGTTTCCGCGCCACCCAGTTCATACTGATTGAGCCTGTCAGGGGATAAGTTCAAATGTTGGGCGCTGGCTTCAAGACCCAGCCCCACTTGTACCCGCGCGCTTCGCAGGCGAATACCGAGCATCTTGCGCTTTATCCTGGCAGCATCTGAGTTGGACATGAGAGAACCTCCACCGACATCAAATCACAATCCTGGGCTATCGTGAAATGGGGATTGCCCGGTTTCAAGAAAATTTCTTCTGGCAATCATTATAACATAATATTTTGATTAAACACAACCATTCAAACGTTATATCTTTATGTCTATGCACCGTAAGGACTCAGGACTTACGCAGCTGGAAGACCTGACAGGTTTTAGGAAACAACTTCAGGCAGTAATCACGCCATATTCGAGAGCTTCCCGCCTGGAATAAACTCTATAAAAACCTGTCAGGTCTTATTAGGCGCAACCGCGTAACTTCTAAGGTTTATACCTTTTCCAGGCCGGCCATGCTGACCATCAATTGCTTGATCCCCTTCCCCGGAAAAGCGATGGTCACAATTTCATCGCGCCCGTCTTGCTTCACCTGAATGACAGTCCCCTCACCAAAAACCTGGTGTAGAACACGGTCGCCGGTCTTGAACTCGCCATCTTCGCCGGTCGAAGCCTCCGCTTGTTCTGGCCGGCGATGCCTGTTTGGAGGGGATGAGGGCTGCCTTTCCGATGCGGACTCCCACTGGGTCTGGCGCTGATAGAGCGATTCGCGGCGCGATAACTGCCCCTCCCAGGAGCGGCTACCGCCGACGGACTGGCTGGAGCGAACCTCGACCAATTCGCGCGGAATATCGGCCAGAAAGGGGGAGGGATTGGAGACCTCATCGCGCCCGTACAGCGTGCGCCGAAAGGCATGTGACAGGTAGACTTGATTCTTGGCCCGGGTGACGCCCACATAGGCCAGGCGGCGTTCCTCCTCCATTTGCTCCGGGTCTTCCCGGCTACGGCTGTGAGGGAAGATGCCGTCTTCCATGCCGACTATGAAGACCACCGGGAATTCCAGCCCCTTGGCCGTATGTAGAGTCAGCAAGGCCGGGCCCCGGTCTTCATCCTTCAGGCCGTCAACGTCTGAAACCAGGGCCACCTCTTCCAGGAACATAGCCAGGGACTCGCCCCCTGGCCGATTGTCGTAAGCCCGCGCTACCGATTTCAACTCTTGCAAGTTGCCCCAGCGGTCTTCGCCTTCTTCGGTGCCGTCTTGCAAAAACTCTTTGTAACCACTGCGGGCCAGGGTCAGGTCGATCAGGTCGGTCAGAGGCATTTGATCTTTGGCCGCCACCAACAACTTTAGGATTTGGGCAAAAGCAAGCAGCCGTTTTGTGACCACGCCGGCGAAGGGATGAGCCTGCTTGACGGCGGCCTGAGCCGTGTCATTGTCACTTTCCAGGTTGTCCAGGTGAATGAGCGCCTGGCCTGAGCTGTAGCCCAGGTCTGCCGCCCAGGTGAAGAGAGTCTCAACCGTTTTGGGACCGATGCCCCGGGCCGGCGTATTGATGATACGCTGTAGAGATACGCTATCGCTAGGGTTCAGGATCAGGCGCAGGTAAGCCAGGGCATCTTTCACCTCCTTGCGCTCGTAGAAGCGGGTGCCGCGCACCAGACGGTAGGGCATACCGGCCCGGATGAAGGCCTCTTCCACCACCCGAGATTGGGCATTGGTGCGATACATCACTGCTACCTCAGACGGATTTACGCTGGCGCTCTCTTCCAGCCACTGAATCTCGTTGGTCACAAAACGAGCCTCATCGTAGCCATCGTAGGCCTCTACGCGGATGAGAGGGGTTCCCTGTCCCCGTTCGGTGAAGAGGGTTTTGGCGTGACGCTGGCGGTTCTGGTTAATGATGGCGCCGGCGGCCTGGAGGATATTCTGCGTGGAGCGATAGTTGCGTTCCAACAGAATCGTCTGCGCTTTCGGAAAATCTTCCTGAAAGCGGAGTACGTTGCGGTAATCGGCCCCACGCCAGCTGTAGATGGACTGGTCTTCATCCCCCACCACAAACAGGTTGCGGCGTTGGCCGGCCAGCATCTTAACCAGATCATACTGGGCCAGGTTGGTGTCTTGAAACTCATCAACCATCACGTGCAAGTATTTTTCCTGGTACCGTTCCAGCACCTGCGGGCATTGGCTGAAAAGCTGGTGCGTTTTCATGATCAAGTCATCAAAATCCAGAGCGTTGTTGGCTTCAAGCGCGGCTTCATAATGCTCATAGATGCGCTTGATGATCTCTTCCCGATAGGTGGCCGGCCGGTACTGTTTAGGGGTTAATAGCTCATTCTTGGCTCTGGAAATGCCGGCGTGAATGCCCTGAGGCGGGTTTTTTTCAGAAG
>Ga0302046_10006253_pt1 | contig 10411 bp, 12 predicted proteins | sample RVTome_11_FD_200261 | JGI IMG/M metagenome (GOLD analysis project Ga0302046, IMG submission 200261) | Soil microbial communities from uranium-contaminated site in the Upper Colorado River Basin, Wyoming, United States - RVT147D111 (version 2) ... | reverse complement strand
GGATAGTTGGTGGAGGCAGCGACAGCACGTTTGTGGACCTCTTCCAGCACAGGACGTTCGTGCGCCGCTGGATGCTTCCCTGTTCCAATACCTGGCCAACTGCGGCCATCACACGCACACGGATCCTCCTGGTGTGCGAGGTCACCGACAGTCTTGGGGACCGTGTTGGCGAGATACAGGTCTACCGCATTCGGCGCGCCGATCCGACTGGCTGACAGGAAGCGCTCATGGGAAGGCTGTGGCCCCCATCGCGGTGACGAGAGGTCCTAGCCGAGCAAGGGGAACGGATCGGTCACGGTGATCCCGGAGAACCGGCGGAAGTCCCGATCTCCGGTGAGGATCTGGGTCACACCATGTTCCAGGCAGAGGGCGACGATATGGGCGTCATGGACCAGATTACCGGCTGAGCCCGATTCCTCGAGCACGGCCGCCATCACCTCAGGGTGGCGCGGAGTCTCGGACAGGAGCAGGAGGCTCGGGGAATCGAGTACGGTACGAATGTCTCGCAGCGCCCGTTCCATTGGGACGGGCGGATGGTACACCCGTGGGTGGGTCACCACCCGAAGGAATTCGTAGATGCACGGCCACGGAATCGCCCAGGCGACCGCACCCTCCGCCAACCCGCGAAGCACCTCACAGGCCCGAGGGTGTTGCGGACTCGAGGTGATTTCTGCGAACACCAGAATGTTGGTGTCGATGGCCTGCATGCCTAACGCCGGTTCATCAGGTCGAACAGCGCGTCTCGGTCCAGGATATCCACGCCGGGGAGTGGGTCAGCCTGCCATCCCTCCATCGCCAGGGTGTACGGGGAGCGTTCGGGCCTCGCCAACGCCTGCCGCAGCAACTGGTTGGCCACGTCCTGCAGGGTGGTGCCCTCCGCCGCGGCCTTCTGCTTGAGCCGGCGGAGAAGGCGCTCATCGATCTTCAAGGTGGTCCGCTTCATGCATGAAAGTGTATCAGCGATACACATTGATGTCAAGCCGGTACCGTCCTGTCGCGGAGCGATCACGGCGACCATTACATCTTTCATGAACGGAACGTCCCGACGGTGTGGCTCTTCTCGGGTTTCCACCCGGAATACCATGGACCAGCGGACGACGTCCCGCTACTCGATTTTACCAAAATGGCCAAGGTCGCCCAGCTGATGCTCGAAAGCGGACGGGCCCTCCTGAACGATCCTCGACGCCGGTAAGCGCGCCCCTCAGGGGCCGCCGGCCCCCGGGCAGAAGTTCGAATCGGGTCAACCCGCCCCCGGGGACCATTGCGCCCGTCTCCGACGCCTCGAATCTTGGTGAATGGCGCGTCGGTTCGCGGTGCCGCTGCTGGTCTGGGCCGGGTGGACGGGCATCGCCCTGCTCTTCACCCTGTATGTGATGCTGCCGAGCCCGGCCGCCGGCGACCCGGCCGAATGGGGCCGGGCCGCCGGGTGGCAACTGGTGACCTGGTGGAGCTGGGCCGCCTGCACGCCGCTGGTCGTCCTGCTCGCGCGCCGGTTGGTGTCGCTGGCTCCCCCGTACGCCCTGATCGCTTCCCACGTCGCGGCCGGTCTGGTCGTGTCCTTGCTCTGCACCGCGCTCCAGGGGGCGCTGCAATGGCTCGCCTTCTCCGGCGTCCGGATGCGCTACGACATCGCCGGCCCGAGCAGCCTGCCGATGGCGGATCAGTGGTCGTTCAACCTGGTGGTGTACGCCATGGTGGTCGGGGTCTTCTACGTGTGGCGCGCCGGGCGCCTGGAATCGCAGCTCGCGCGGGCCCGGCTCGATGCCCTCTCGGCCCGGCTCAGGCCCCACTGCCTGTTCAACACCCTCAACACCATCTCGACCCTGGTGCTGGAGGACCCCGGCTCCGCCAACCGGATGATCGGGCGGCTGTCCGAGCTGCTGCGCCAGGCCTTCGATCGCGGCGACGGAAGCGACGTTGCCCTGGACGAGGAGCTGGTCCTCCTGGGCCATTACCTGGCGATTCAGGAGCAGCGGTTCGGAGATCGGGTGCGGGTGACACTCGACCTGGACCCCGGTCTGGGACGGGCGATGGTTCCGCCGCTGTTGTTGCAGCCGCTGGTCGAGAACGCCATCACCCACGGGCTGGCCGAGCGCGCAGGCGACGGGGCAGTGGCGGTGCAGGTCCTGGGCCGCCGGTCACACGATCGCCTGCGGCTGGTGGTGCGGGACGACGGCCCGGGGTTCGGCGCCGAGGCGGCGCGGGCTGGGGGAGTGGGGCTCGCGGCCACCCGGGCCCGACTGTCGGCGCGACACGGCGCCGGTTTCACCCTGGTCGCCACCAACGCGCCTGAAGGCGGGGCGGTGGTCACCATCGAGATCCCGTTCGTCGCCGATGCGCGCGCTGATCGTTGACGACGAGGCGCCCGCCCGGCGCCGGCTCCGCGCGGCACTCGGGCAGGTTCCCGGCATTACCTGCGTGACCGAATCCGCCACCGGTCGGGAGGCGCTGGAGGCGATCCGGCGCGACGCGCCCGACCTGGCGTTTCTGGACATCGAGATGCCCGACCTCGACGGCCTGGCCCTGGCGGCGATGCTACGGGGTCAGGCCACCACCGCCGTCGTGTTCGTGACCGCCCACGAGCAGTACGCCGTCGGCGCCTTCGCGCTGCAAGCGCTGGACTATCTCCTCAAGCCCCTGGATGAGGACCGCGTGGCCGAGGCGGTCCGGCGGGCCGGGGCCTATCTGGACCTGGCGCGACGGGGCGGGCCGCCGCCGGTGGACCGGTTCGGCGAGATCAGCGTGGACTACCGGACGCACCGGGTGTCGCGGGGCGGCCGGCCGGTCGAGCTGCGTCCCAAGGAATACGAACTCCTGGTCGCTCTGCTCAAGCGGGGCGGCGCGATCGCCAGCCGCGAGGACTTGTTGCACGAGATCTGGGGCTACGCCGCCAACGTGGTCAGCCGGACGGTCGACACCCATATGGTGGCCCTGCGGAAGCGACTGGAGCCGGACCCGGCGCGGCCGCGGCACATCCTGACGGTCCGCCACTACGGCTACCGGCTGGATCGGGAGGGCACGAGCCCCCCGCGGGCTCCCCTGTAAGAATCTCGTCAACTCGCTGTGGGACGGGGCCGAGGGGCAGTAGCATTAGGAGCGACCCTCACTGGCCCCAGGACACATGCGAGCGATGACAAGACTGACCTACGGGGCGTGCCTGTGCGGCGCGCTGACGGCCCCCGGCTCCCTCGCGGGCCAGGCGGCGGAGCGGACGATGGTGATGGTGCAGGAGGTGGCCTGGTCGGCCGACGGCCGCACCCTGTTCTTCTCCGCGATGCGGGTGAAGCCGGACTTCTCCGACTACAGGCCTGAGAAGTGGGCGGTGTACGCCCACGCGCTGTCCAGCGACACCGTGCGGCTGGTGGCGCGGTCCGCCTTTTCGGTCGGTGCGTCGCCCCAGGGCGACCGCCTCGTGGTCGGGAAGCTGGTGGACGGGAACCGGGACCTGATGGTCCTGGACCATGACGGCAACGAGCTGACCCGGCTGACGGCCCACCCCGGGGAGGATTTCGGCGCGGCGTGGTCGCCCGACGGGCGGCGGCTCGCCTTCACCAGCAAGCGCAACGGCCACTCCGAGGTCTTCGTCGCGGAGGCCGACGGCTCCAATCCCAGGCGCCTCATCGATGCCGGCGCGGCCCGGACCTTCAACCCGGCCTGGTCGCCCGACGGGCGCCTGATCGCGTACTACCGGGAGACGGGGGACGGGGCGGACCAGATCCACGTCGTCGCGCCGGACGGCACGGGCGACCGCAACGTGACCAATGACGGCTTCAACAACGTGTATCCCGGTTGGACCCCGGACGGGCGGGTCGTGTACGGGCAGGGACAGAAAGGGCGTCCCACGAACGCGTTCACGGTGGGGGTCGACGGCTCCGGGAAGCAACCGCTGCTCGGCATCAAGTCGTTCTTCACGCGGTTTTCTCCCGATGGCCGGCGCGTTGCCTACCTCGAGGAGCATCCCGAAGCGGATGGAGTGCGGGTGATCATCGCCGACCGGGAGGGGAAGGTGCTGGGGACGGTTCCGCTGGATCGCGTCGGGGCCGGCGGGCCGTAACGCCGGGGCGCAAGATCGTTCAAGCCTGGTGCGTTCCGGGGAGACTAGGTTGTCACTCCGCAGCACGCGGCACGGACTCATCCCGATCAGGAGGCCAGGATGCCCAGGCCGCGCCACATCCCCCTCTTCCTGCTCTGCCTGGCCCCACTATCGGAGGCCGCCGGGTTCCAGGCTGCGGGGCGAGGGGAGGCCGCCGCCATGATGAACCACGCTCCCGCCTGGTCGCCCGCTGCAAACTGGATTCTGTTCGATTCGGACCGCTCGGGTGCCCCGGCCCTCTACCTCATCAATCCGGATACGCGCGCCTTGCGGCGACTCCCGGCCGGTACGGACCCCGCGTGCTGCGGTCGATGGTCTCGCGAGGGCGATTCCGTGCTGTTCGAGTCGGAGCCGGGCGGCCGGCGCCGGACGATGCGTGTCGCGCTTGACGGCGGCGATGCTCAGGCGATACCCGCACCCGAGGAAGAGGCGGCATCCCGGGCGGCCGACGGCACCGCGCTCGTCGCTTCCCAGGGGGATGGATCCTCGGTGCTCGTCAGCATCGCTCCCGATGGAGCCCGGCGGCAGTTGACCCGCGGCACCTGGGCCTCGCAACCCTCGTTCTCGCCCGATGGCCGCCTGATCGTCTATGAAGACCGAACCGGCCATGACATTGTCGCCTCGCGGATCATGCTCATGGAGCGGGACGGTGGGGGCCGCCGGATCCTCTCACTCGGGACCGATCCCTCCTGGTCCCCGGATGGAGCGCTGATTCTTTTCAAGACGCCCAGCACGGAACCCGGGGGATTCGGATGGGAGATCGCGACGATCCGTCACGCCGATGCTTCGCTCACGCGTCTTGCGCCGGGCGCCCACCCGAGTTGGTCGCCCGATGGGGCGCGAATCGCGTTCATGACAGAAACCAGTTCAGAGCGCACCGATATCTGGGTGATGAACCGTGACGGGGCAAACCGCCGATGTCTCACCTGCGGGCGGCCAGAATGGGCCGAGCCTCTCGCTGTCGCTTCACGGGCGGATCGGAGCGCGACTGTGCCGTTAACCGCCTTTCAGCGGTCGTTGCTCGCCACGCTGGCGCAGGCCCCAACCGACGAGCGGTACCTGGCCGGTGGGGCCGCGCTCCATTTCGAGCCTCACTCCGCGCGCTACAGCGACGCCCTCGACTTCTTTCACGATTCGGAGACCCGCGTGGCTTCGGCGTTCAGCGCCGACCGTGCCCGGCTCGAAGCGGCGGGGTACGGGCTGGAGGTGGAGTTGAGCCAGCCGGGATTTGTGAGGGCGATTGTCCGCAAAGGGGATGGCGCCACCCGGGTGGACTGGGCCCACGACTCCGCGTGGCACTTCATGCCCCTCGTGCGGGATCCGCTCGGGGGCCTGGTCCTCCACCCCGTCGACCTCGCGATCAACAAGGCGCTGGCGCTGGCGGGCCGCGATGAGCCGCGCGACTCTGTCGACATCCTCTACGTCCACCGGCGCGTTCTGCCGCTCGGCGGGCTGTGTTGGGCCGCCGTGGGGAAGGATCCCGGTCTCACCCCGCTGTCGCTCCTCGAGTTGCTCAAGCGGCGGGGCCGCTTCCAGCCGGAGGACTTCGCGCGGCTCCACTTGGCCGAACCGTTCGACCTCCAGGCGGCCAGGCAGGACTGGCTCGCGGCACTCGAGGCGGCCGAGGCGTTCGTCCGCGCGCGGCCCGCCGAGGAGGTGGGGTGTCTGTATTACTCGACCCGCGAGCGGCGATTCGTTCTGCCTGCGCCAGACGTGGAGCTGGTCAGTCAGGGCGTCGTAGAACATTACGGCGCGCCGGGGGGGCGTGGTGCCGAGGATTGCCGGCGGCCAGGCCGCGTCGCCTTGAGCCCGGCCGACGGCAGAGGCGCATGATGAACCGGACCCCCATCCGTCTGGCGTTCGCCGGCGCCGTGCTGCTGTACCTCGCGCAGTTCCCCCTCATCGACCGGGTAGGCGAGCCGTACCCCGCTCTGGTGCAGCCCGGGTTCGAGGGAACCCGCCGCGACCGCGACGGGAACTTCCAGGTCCGCGGCTGCGACATCGTGATCACCTTCACCGACCGGCCCCAGGAACGACTCACCCCGCCCCTGCTCTTCGCCCAGGCGCCCAGCTCGCATCACGACGCGATGCGGGCCTGGTTCGCCCCCTGGCGCGGGGCACCGGCCCCCGAGACACGCGGACTCCCGGGCCGCCTGGCCCGCCGCGTGGCCCCCGGCATGGCGGTTCGCGACCGCTTCCTGCACGACAGCACCGTGAGCGCCCCGATGCGGCGCTGGCTCGCCGCGCGCCTGGCGCAGCTTTTCCCCGGCCGCGTGCCGCTCCGCGCCGAGTTCCTCTGGTACCGCGAGGTCTTCCGCTACGAGGACGGCACGATGACCCGCGCGCGCCACGGCGCAGTCGATACCGTGGCCGTGGCGCTCGGCGATGCGGGCCGCGATTGACCGCTGGATCTTCGAGGAGTACCGGCCCGGCGCTCCCGGGCTGCCGCTCTACCGCGTGCTCTTCGCCGGCTACGTGCTGCTGCTCGCGGTCCCCCGCCACGGTTGGATCGCCGGGTTTCCGGATGCGTTTTTCCGCCCGCCGCTCGGTCCGACGCTGCTCTTCGGCGGCTTTCCTCCCGCCTGGTTCTTCCACGGGCTGGACTTCGGTCTGTTGCTGGCGGGGCTCTGCCTGCTGGCGGGCTACCGGCCGCGCATCGCGTCACTGGCGATCGCGTTGCTCCTGCTCAGCGGCAACGCCTGGGCCTACTCCTTCGGCAAGATCAACCACGACCTCCTGCCGATCGTCGCGGCCGGGGTGCTGGCCTTCTCCGGATGGGAGGGCCCGCTCGTCGAGCGGCCCCCGCGCGAACGGCCGGCGCGCGAACGGCCTGCCTGGCCCCTGGCCCTCCTGGCGATGCTGGTCGCCATGGCCATGTACACCGCCGCCCACGCCAAGCTCCGGAGCGGATGGCTGGACCCCGGCGCCCAGGCGTCGCTGGGCCATCTGCTGCACAACCACTTCGTCACCGAGCGGCAGACGGCCCTGTCCACCCTGCTGCTCCGGGTGGACAACCCGCTCTTCTGGAAGCTCTCCGACTACGCGACGGTGGCGCTGGAGGCCGGCTTTCTCCTTGCCATGCTGCGGCGCCGGGCCCTGCTGTTCTGGTGCGCGCTGGCCAGCTGGTTCCACCTCGGCGTGCTGCTCTCGCTCGGGATTCCGTTCCACACCAACCTGCTGGTCTACGGCGCCTTCGTGGACTGGAGCGCCCTCACCCGTCGGCGGGCCGGCGCGCGTCTGGCCGAGCGGTTCGACGCGCTCGCGGCGCGGGTCGGGCCGTCCCACCTGCTCGCGGGCGCGGCGCTGATTTTCGTGTTCTACCGACTGGTGGGGGATGTCCTGCATCCCCCGCTGATCTGGGGTATGCACCTGACCGCCGCAGCGATCGCGCTGGCCGCCGGCGCCCGCGGCTTCACCGGCGGCCTGAATCGTCGGACCACGGTCAGGAGTTGAGCGGGGGCGCCCCCGGTCCTTCCCGTTCGCCGCAACCGCCGGCGGCGGGGGAATGAGCCGTCCCGTCCCGCTTTGCCTATGCGGGGGCCGAGCCTAGCTTCCAACGTGTGGCCGACCTCGACCCGCGAGGGTGGCCGTGCCGGTGACCGCCAGACTGCTCCAGCGACTCCAGGAAACACTGGGGGATGAGGCCATGGCCGATCTGCTCGCCTGGTTGGATGAGTCCGCGCGCGGCCAGCGCGCCGGCGTGCGGGAAGTCGCGGACCTCTACTACCAGCGGTTCGACACCCGGTTGGACGCGGGGCTGGCCTCGCTGCGCAGCGAACTCATCGCCCGGCTGGAGACGGGCCTCGCCGCCCAGCGCGCCGAGCTGCTCAAGTGGATGTTCGTGTTCTGGGTGGGCACCATCGTCCCGCTGGCGGGACTGATCCTCGCGCTGCACCGCGCCTGAGCCCGCTGGATCCGCCGCGAACGCGGGCGCCCAGCCGGGGCATTTCGGGCGGGCCGATCTACGGCCCCACGTAGAACGTGGGGCTCACGCGCTGGGTCGTCGGCCAGGGGAATCGGCTGTCGGGCTCCCGAAAGATGTTGAACACCAGGCGATAGAACCCCGAGTGCGGGATCTCGTCGCTCGTGAGCCGGATGGCGCCACTGAGGGTCGCGCCCTCCTCGAGCCGGTAGTTCTGCCACACCGCGATGCACCCGACATTGCTGGGCAGCCGGCGCCAGCCACTCTGAAAGACCTCGCGCTCCACCAGCGGACAGGAGTAGTTGATCCCCACGCCCCAGGGGTTGCTCATCCGCCAGGTGATGACCTCGTCTCGGGTCCACGAGTAGGACCTGCGGTCCACCTCGATGGCGGGTGACCCGGGGGCATCCGGCGCAACAAGGCCCCCGCAGGCCAGGACCAGCGTCCCGACAACGAGCCATCCCGCGCCTGGTCTGCCGCGCGCTCGGAGATCCCGCATCGCCCGCTTTCTCCGGGGTCGTTCCGAATCGAAGGTACGGGCCGGGTGCCCGGATCCGCAACCCGCCCGCTGGCGAAAGCGCGTGCTTCAGGATGCCGGTGGGCTGGCTCCGCCCCGCAGCCGCCTGCCCAGGAGTTGCAGCTCCATCTCTCGTTCCCTGAGCAACACCCGGGCCCTGAGCACCTCCAGCTCCTGGGCCGCGCCCACGGCACGGCGCCGCTCGAGCAGCAAGAGCCGCTCCCTGGCAACCGACACGGCCTGCTGCGCCAGCAGCACGTCCTGGCGCAGCTCGGCCACCTGGCGGCGGCGGAGCAGTTCCTCGATCGCGGTGCCCCGCTCCAGGAACTCGGCGCGGAGGTTCCGAACCTCGGCAAGGGCCGCCATCGCCGCCCGGGCACGGCCCACCTCCAGCCCGGCTTCCAGCCGCGCGAGGTCGCTCCCAGCCCCGACCCGCAGGCGGCGCTCCGCTTCGGCCTGCCCCTCTTCGGCCGCCAGCAGACGCTGCTGGGCCGCGAGCAGGTCCAGCCGCAGGCGTTCGGTCACGAAATCCCGGCCCGCCACCAGCGGGGCGTTCAAGTCGTCCCGCGGGGACTGCGCGGCGGCCCGGATCTCCTCGATGTTGAGCTGGACCCGCAGCGCCCTCGCCTGCATCGCCCGCTGCTCGGCTTCTGCGGCGGCGATGGACGGTGCGCCACCCGCGCCGAGCTGGGTCCGGCGATGCGCGTCGTCAAGCTGGGCCTGGGCGAGGTCGAGCCTGACCCGGGCCAGGGCCAGCTCGGCCTGGGCGGCCTCCAGCAGGGAGTCGCGGCGGGCGGCGTCGCGGATCTGCGCCGACGCGAGGCCCGCCGTGCTGCCCAGCACGATCGCCGCCAGCACGACCGCGGCGGTCCGGAAACGGCCGCGGCCCCGCCTGCGGCGATGATCCGCCAGGCGGCGTTCGCGCCGGAGGGTGCGGGTCACTTCCCACTCCAGGCGCTCGCGAAACTCGGGGGTCGGGCGATGCAGGTCGGTGACGTTCATGCGTGGTCTCCTTCGGATTCGATCGCGCGGCGCAGGGTGCGACGGGCACGGCGCAGGCGTCCCTCGACCGCCCGCTCGCTGAGCCCCGATTCGGCGGCGATGTCGGCGACGGCGCGCCGGTCATAGTGAAAGGCTTCGAGCAGCCGCACCTGGGGCAGGGGCAGCCGCGCCAGGGCGCGCTCGACCAGCGAACGGCGCTCGTGGGCGTCCCGGGCGGCGCCGGCGTCCGGCGCGGTCAGCCGGTCCACCGCGCCGGGCGCGGCGCGGGCCACGGCCGGCCGGCGGAAATGGTTGGCGAGGAGGCGCGCAGCCACCGTCGCCAACCAGGCCGGCGGCCGATCGGGAAGGCCGTCCGCCTGCCAGGCGCGGATCGCGCGGAGCCAGGTCTCCTGGGTGACGTCCTCGGCCAGGTCCCGGTCGCCGTTCACGCGGCGCGAGACGAACGCGTAGAGGTCGTCGATCGTCTCGCGGTAAATGCGGCGGATCTCGTCTTCGGCCGGGGGGCGGGACATGGGCGCTCCGTGGGCTCCGGGAAGATGACACCCGGGGCCGGGAAAACCCACGCCGGTCCTCGCCTGTGCGCGGGGCCCTCGAGTCGACCGGGGCCCATATCACGGCGCACGCCGAACGGGCGGTCCTGCGCACTTCCGGCCCGCGCGGCGGGCTTTTCGTTTCCCCGCGCCGAGCGTATGCTGTATGGTGTCGGCTGCGCCCCTTCCCGGAGTCCGCCGATGCCGGTGACCGCCAGACTATCGAAGTTGTTTTACGAGCGCCTGGGCGAGCAGATCGCCCAAGAGTTGGTGGATTGGCTTAACGCCGTGGATGCGACCTACCGAGCGGAATTGCGGGAGTTCAACGAGCTCAACTTCGCGCGCTT
>Ga0302046_10006252_pt1 | contig 10413 bp, 5 predicted proteins | sample RVTome_11_FD_200261 | JGI IMG/M metagenome (GOLD analysis project Ga0302046, IMG submission 200261) | Soil microbial communities from uranium-contaminated site in the Upper Colorado River Basin, Wyoming, United States - RVT147D111 (version 2) ... | reverse complement strand
GACGGACTAACCAGGGATGCGGGCCGTGAAGTCTATGTCCATGTGGCGCAACGCCCGTTTCGAGCACGGAGCGCAATCATCGCGCTCCGGGCCTCCCGCGTATCACGGGATTTCGGCGATACCGTCCGCGAGGCCATGCGTCGCGTCGACGCTGACGTTCCCATCGCACTTTCGAGTATGGAAGCGTACATCCAAACGTCGGTATCAGACCACCGCTTCACGACGTTGGTGCTGGGCACGTTTGCGGCATGCGCCCTGGCCCTGGCGATGGTCGGCATTTACGGGGTCGTCTCCTACTCGGTAGCGCAACGTACCAGGGAGATGGGTCTGCGGATTGCACTTGGCGCCGAACCACATCACGTCCGGCAGGCGGTACAGCGGAATGCAATGGCAACGGTATCGCTCGGTGTCGTCGCGGGCGTTGCCGGATCGTTCGTGTTGAGTCGAATCATACAGAACCTGCTTTTTTCCGTCAGCCCCACCGATCCCGCAGTCTTCGCTGGCGTCGCCGTCATCATTCTGGGTGCTGCGTGGTTGGCCAGCCTCGTTCCGGCAATGCGATCGACCCGCGTCGACCCGATAGTCACCATGCGAGAAGAGTGAGATCAACGTTGAACGTTCACCGTCCGACGTTGAACGTTCAACGCCCGACTCAACGTCCAACGTCCAACGTCCAACGTTCAACATCCAACGCAACGCCCAAGGCTCAAGTGATGGCAGCCCGTGGATCCGCGACTCATTCCGTCTGCCCATCGTCATTCTGGTCGCCTGGAAGAAATAAGCCACCGGCGCAAATCACACCGCCGTGCACGCCTGCAATTTCACCCCCGGAGGAACCATGTGTACCCGTTTGATCCTGGTTGCCATCGTTAGTGTTGTGATGCTCGTGCCAGCTGCAGGGCAATCCACTCAACCCCCTGTCTGGCCCGATCCACCACACGAGCTGCTGATCCTGGGCACGTTTCATTTTCGCGATGCGGGGCTCGACAACTACCGACCCCAGTTCGACATCGACATCATGTCACCGGCGCGACAGGACGAAGTGCAGTCACTCGTTGACAGACTCGTCATGTATGCCCCCACCAGGGTGGCGGTGGAGGTCCAACCGTCCAGACAGGCCTGGCTCGATTCGTTGTTCTCGGCGTATCGGGCGGGTTCATATGAACTCGGGAGCAACGAAGTCTTCCAGATCGGCTTTCGGCTGGCCGCCCGGCTTGGTCACGAACGAGTGTACGCGGTTGACGCTGTGCGTCGATTCTACGAACCGTGGGTAGATCCTGACTCCTTTGCAATAGCCAACGGGCAGGAGGCGTTGCTCGATCCGGCGCTGGAAGCGCAGTACACTCGATTGCACGAATGGGAGGACGCGAGGAAGACGCAGGTGACGCTGGCCGAATACCTACTGTATCTCAACGACCCTCAACGGGCGCTCCGCTCGCACGGGCAGTACCTGATCGGCAATTTTGAAGTGGGGCAGGATCTCGAGTTTCCCGGTGTCGACTCAAAGACAGCCTGGTTCAATCGCAATCTGAAGATATTCGCCAACCTTCAGCGATTGGTGCAGGCCGAACAGGAACGACTGCTGCTCATCATCGGCGCTGGTCACCTGGCCATCCTCAGACACTCAGCACAAGCGTCCCCACAATTTCAACTGGTCGAACTCCCTGACGTACTGCGTAGGGAGTGAGGATGGCGGTCGCGTAGCCTCTAACGTTGACCGTCAGATGTCGGTGTTGGCCCTTCTTCGATCAGGAAATGCTGAAACCAGCTCTGCAACCGCTCGAGCCGATCGACGAGCAGCCACGGTTCACCCGTGCGCGAGAGTCCATGCGACGAACGCGGGTATCGAACCAGCTCCACCGGGATATTGCGCTTCATCAGCGACATGAACCACTGCTCTCCGTCTCCAATGGGCGTGCGGTAGTCGTTCTCGCTGTGAATGATGAGCGTGGGTGCGGTAACGTTCTCAACGTAAGAGATGGGCGACAGCCGTCGATACAACTCTCGCTGCTCCCATGGAGGTCCATAGAATTCATACTCGGTCAGACCCTGAGCGTCGGACGATCCCCACCAGCTCTCCCAGTTCGTGATGGACCGGCTCGTGACCGCCGCAGCAAACCGATCGGTTGTGGCCGTCAACCAGTTGGTCATGAAACCGCCGTACGAACCACCCGAAACGCCAACGCGTGCTCCGTCAATGTCCGGATACGCGGCGATGGCCGTTTCGACTCCAAGCAGAAAGTCCTCCTGGTCCATCTCCCCCCACTGGCCGCGCGTGGCGTACATGAAGTCGTGGCCGTAAGCCGACGAACCGCGCGGGTTGGGATACAAGACGAAGAAGCCGCTGTTCGACAGCACGTGGAACGTCGGGAAGAATGTGTTACCGTATGCGCCGTGCGGCCCACCGTGGACCTTGAGTATCAGCGGATAGCTGCGACCCGGTACATATCCCACGGGTTTGACAATCCACCCCTCGACCTCGGTTCCGTCACTAACTGTCCACGTTAATCGCTCCGCCGGCTGGAGGTCGAGTTCGGCCAGCAACGCGTCATTGAATGACGTGAGCCGCTGTTCGTTCCGGGCGTCGCCCCGGGCTACGAATACTTCGGGTGGAGTCACCGCATCGTTGCTCGTGTATGCCATGACGCTCCCGTCGCGCGAACTCGATACCGAGCCGATACGTCGGTCGCCTTGCGTCAACTGTACGATTTGCGCAGATCCGACGTCCATCTGAAAGAGATGCGCATTCCCCCCAATCGATGTCGTCCAGCGAATGTGCCGGTTGTCGGGTGTCCACGTGATCGCTCCGGGCTGGAGATCCCAATCGGACGTCAGATTGCGTGGGGCTCCACGGAACGTACCGTCCGCCTGGACTTCGACGAGCATCAGGTCCGTTTCCGCGCCACGCTCCGGCGTCGATCGGTAGACGAGGAGCCTGCCGTTCGGAGAGAACGCCGGTCCCGACTCCGACCCCGGGTTCTCCGTCAGGGCCCTCACTTCGCCGCCGTTCCGTGACACGGCGTAGATCTGACCCCAGTTCTCCCGGTTGAGTTCGACATCCTCCCGCTCGTCCCCGGTGAACAGCAGTGTGTTTCCATCCAGAGACCAGACAACGCCGCCGACGTCGAACGGCAGGTCGGTGATCTGACGCGGCTCACCTCCCTGCGACGACACGACAAAGAGCTGGGACTTCTGGCTGACCGCGTAGTGCGGGCGAAAGGTGAGTGTCCCGTCGCGCTTGTAACGCATTGATGTAATGACACGTCCGTCGAACCGTTCGGCATCGAGCGTATTGGAGATGGCGTCTGGCGCTATCCAGCCCTCGCGCGGCGCATCCGATTCGTCCTGGTCATCGGGAGCCTTGGTGAACGCAATCCACGAACCATCCGGCGACCAGAGGGGTGTCCCGTCGACCCCTTCGAGCTGAAACGCTTCCCCGCCGGGGGCCGTTACACGAGCGAACCAGACGGAGTTGGGTTCGTCGCCCCGACGGGACGAGAAACTGAGCACGTTCCCATCCGGGGACCAGCGCGGGTTCGTCGATTCGCGCGTGGGGTCCGTGAATCGAAACGGGTCACCATCGGGACGCCCGGCGTTCAGATTCTGCATCCAGATCTCGGTGTGCCGTCTGTTCTCTTCCTCGACGACGGTCGTGACGGCAAACGCGACCAACCCGCCACCCGGCGACACCGCGATGTCCTCCGGTGTGACGAGACGATAGTAATCGGCAGGTTCGAATCCCCGCTGCTGCGCAGCTGCCGAAACACTGCCGAACATCAGCGCTACGCTGCACATCACTATGCGTCGCATCATGCATACCTCCGGCCAAACGGTTAGTCTCGTCGACGTATCCCCCGCCACGACCAGGGGACCCTGAAATTCACCAAAGTCACCAACTCCGCAAGACGTCGGTGGTTTCCCTGGATTCCCTGGTTTGGAGAGCCCCGGGAACCTCTCGACAAGCCGTGTGGTGGGCCCGAAGGAACGCCTTCCATTGGCGCCATGACTCGGTCCCACGTCTGCCGTGTGTGCGGGACCCAGGCTCCGGACCCACCCGTTGTGCGGAGGCTCCCTAGTCGGGCGGCAATTCCGCGAATTGGGCCTCGAGATCCACACCCAGCCTTCGCAGCTTCTTCCAATGGTAGACAAAGATGGCGCTTGCAACCGCCATCACGCCAATCCACAGGACCGTTGAATGAAAATACCAGGCCGGTACGTCGGCCCTGAGGTCCTTGGCCACGTGGCTCACCAGAAAGACGGCCAACAGTCCACTGCCACATATTCCCACAACGAGTTGCCCCGGCCGGCCGCGCAGAAACACCGCTTGCTCTGCAATGCCGGGATTCCTGTTCGGCAAGGTCATCACGGACACGCACATCAAGAGAAAGTTCACCATCAACGCGGTGGCGAGAACATCGACGCCCAGGAAAAAATCGCCGGCAAGGTGACTTCCGAAGATCGAACCACTCGCCATCAGGCCGCTTGCTGCCAATGCGACGTGAGGCGTACGCCACCGCTGGTTCACGTTCGCGATGCGCTTGGGGAAGACGCGGTCCTCCGCCCAGGCAAACATCAAACGCGACGTTGCCAGCAACATGGCTGGCAGGTCGTTGATCAATGCGATCGCGGCGCCGCAAACGATCGCGACGGTCCACCCGGGCGTCAGCACATACCCCAGGAGCCCGGGGGCGGCAACGTCCTGATTCATCGCCTGCGCGGCAACAAATTCCCAGGGCACGATGTGATACACCGACGCCGTGAACAGCATGTAGAAGGCGCCCACGGAAACGATCGCAATGCCAATTGCCAGCGGCATGTTGCGGCCGGGATTCCTCGCCTCGCCGCCGGCCTGCGCAATGGAGTCGAATCCGATGAAACTTGCAAAGAGAATGGCCGAAGCAGCAAGCATGGACCCGAGCGTCGGTGGGGCGGCATCGGTCGCCGGCACCGACTCCCCACGAGCCGCCAGTGCCGCAAGGAAGTCGGCTTGATCGAATAGCAATCCGGATGCTATGACCACGCCACCCAACGCGAACATCAGAAACATGAGCGGGACGAGCGTGCGGGTATACAGCTTCAAACCTCGCAGGTTCACCGCCACAAAGACCCACACGAAGAAGAGCGCGGCAATCAGACGGACACTTCCGGTACTCAAGGCCGCTGCGAGACCGTCCATGGACAGTGCGTCGGCTATGTCCCTCAGGAACGGATTGGGAAGGACATAGGAAACGACCCCAATGGCGACACAGATGCCGAACCACTGGGAAAAACTCGCCACAAATCCCAGGTACGGATGAAGGGCACGGCTCGCATAGACGTAGCTTCCGCCTGCTCGCGGCATTGCCGACGCGAGATGCGCGTACGCAAGCCCCGCGAACACCGCCGGAATCGCCCCGATCGCGAACGCCAACAGAACATTGGGTCCGATCCCCGGTACGTTACGTTGAATCGTGAAAGGGATGATGTTGATGGCGGCGCCCAACATCGAACAGATTCCGGTCGCAGCCAACGCGAGCAACCCCATCTCCCGCGAAAGGAGAGGTTTGGCGCCATCCATCGCCGCGGCATTGCTCACACCGCCCGATCGCTCGTGACCGTTCACGGAGCCGCTGTTACGGAATCAGCACTCGATGCGACGCAACCTTCGCCGGGTTTCCCGCGTCGAGAGACAGAATGGGGCATTGACCGGTGCAAAGAGCCAGGCAACCTGTGAGGGGTCAGAAATCGCAAGGGCCATCATAGCGTTCGATGGAGCACCCGGGTAGGGGCGGGATACCCGGCCCCACAAACGCGGAACGCAGAGAAGGCATGCGTCAGTTCGATCCAGGCACGAGATGCGTCACCCGATCGGCAACAGACTCAACACGTTCACGCGAATAGAACACCGGAAAATACCGATCGTTGGCCCAGAGGTCGAAGAGATTCTCGTAGTGCGGGTCATCGGGGTTGCCGCTCTGACCGGGACTGTTGGTACCGACCGCGCGATCCCAATCGCCGGTATCGACGATAATGCGAAACGACGCCCCGGATGTCTGATTGTTCCCACCTCCGGTACTGTTGACCGTATAGCTGTTGCCACCGCGGGGTTGGGGGCCGACGTCGAGTCGCTCCTGCCACGGCGGACTCACTGCTGGACTCAATGGATGTCGAATCAACGCGTGTTTGTAGTCGAGTTGTCCATATCGCCATCCGTCCATGTCATTGCCCAGCTGGGCCCGCAGATCGTCAACCGCACCGACCAGGGATGCGTGCAGAAATGCATCACGACCGGCAATTGGATCGTTTCCGAACTCCCCCGGAGGCGCCAGCAACCAATCGATGATCTCGGACATGCGAATTCCGCCCAGAACGTCGCGGGCTTCCGTCGGAACAAAGAGGTCCCGCATGCCCCGTTGAATACGCCGTTCCCACGCTACATAGATCCCCGCCGCAATCGATTCGGGATCCAGGTGGAAATCCCAATTCAGCAACATCTGGCGCGCCCGATTGACGTTTCCATCGTTGACAGACACATGGACCAGAAGCGGAACCAGAGTTCGAGCCGGAATCGAGAGGTAGTCAGTCTGGAGTTCCATCATGTCGGCCATGGAATGCCTGGTACCGTTCGCCAGCACTTCGCTCACGCGAGCCCACCGAAACGGATCTGCCCAAGCCCACCCAACCGCATTCCGATGCGGATAGCCGAGCGGGATCAGGTTGTTGTTCGCGGTGGCAAAAAAGCCACTCGCAGGATTCTCCGTGTTAGGCTTCTCCTTGATGGGAAGATATCCGCCCCATTCATACCGACCGTCACCGGGAACGGGAACCAGGCCACTCCAGTTGGGCCGGATGGGCGCGATACCGACCGCCTGCCAACCGATCGTCCCTTCGCGATCCGCCCACACCATGTTCTCACCGGGGATGTTGCTGTATTTGCTGGCTTCGCGAAATTCCTCCCAGGTCTTTGCCTGATCCATGCGCAAGCTGGCCAGATACGGCGCTCCACCAACTTCCATCCAGGCCGCCCGCACGGCGTACGCCTTGTTATGATCGCGATCTTCATGCACGACCGGTCCGTGCCGAGTGTACTTGAGATCCACGATGGTGTCACGCACGCCGCGGATCGCGATGGTATCGCGAATGACGGACATGGTCTCCCAACGTCCGCGGTAACGATACGCGTTCGGATCATCAGGATTCGTTTCGTACACGTAGAGATCCTCGCCATCGGTGGCGAACACGGTGAGCCCCCAGGCTCCATACTCGTTATGGCCAATGGACACACCAGGAATCTCCGGTTCGCCCCCACCGATCACGTTCCACCCCGGACCAACCAGGTGAACCCAGTTCCTCAGCGAAGGAGCGGATTGTGCGCGGTGCGGATCGTTTGCCATCAACGGGTAGCCGCTCTGTGTCAGGCTCCCGCTCACAACCCAGTTGTTGCTGCCAATCGTTTCGACATCGAATACCGTCACCGGGTCGTCAGAGGGATATGCATGAACGAGGCGTTCAAAGGAGGCGGCATCATTGCGATGAGCGGCGACGATGTCGTCCGGCGTGAAACGGATCGATCGTCGAAACGCATTGTAGAGGCCGAGAATATCGGCGCTCAGCAGCGAACCATCGAGTACACTGTCCAACCCGAGTTCGGGCTCCCCGGGCCTGAAACCCGACAACCGCCTGACCGTCCCTTCGCCAACGGCGTGCACCGCCCGTCCGACATTCAGCTCCTGCGTGATGTTTCCCAGGAGTCCCTGATGTCTCGAGATGACGTCATGTGGCGTCCACCGGCCTGGAGTCATGCCCAGCAGTTCAAACTCGACCGAAAGCAACGCAGGATTCCGCTCCGTCTCGACGATGTACGCGTTGACACCCGCGACAAATGACCGGATGATCGCTTCACCGCGTGGGTGGTAGTGGTTCATCTCCTGAACAATGTCACCGCGAAACTGAAACAGGCGCGTCCCGATGTCCCGTTGCAGCTCCTTCGGGCCCAATAACTCGGCGACCGTGCCCGTGGCCTGCCGGCGCCACACTTCCAGTTGAAAAAGGCGATCGCGGGCCGCACTGAACCCCTGGGCAAAAAAGAGGTCCCGTTCGGTTTCCGCGTAAATGTGTGAGATGCCCCAGCGATCGGTGATGATCTCGACGGGCCGATCCAGCCCCTCGAGCGCGAATTCCGACTGATCGCGCTGACCCGTGAGTGGATAGGCCTGCGAAACGATGGTGAAACAGATGGCGACGATACGCGGAAGGTTCATAACCACGTCCATTCGGAAGACGGCAGGTTCGCGTCCAAATATGGAACGCTTGACGGTGGTACGCGAGCGGAAGGGCCTCACGCTTCGATCAGCCCATCACGCCACCTCCGGTTCAGGGTCCGGTACAACGTCCCAGGATGCAACGTAAGACGGCCCGTTCGTCCTCTCATCCGGATGGGCGGCTTGGCAACGGGAAAAGGATGCATCGCAGGAGTGTTCAAGATGCCCTGCACCGGGTCGATACTCTAACATTGTAGAAACTGATTGCGAAACGACTGACTGATCGTGTTAGAGGGGTACGGGGCCCGATCATATCATGAGTCTTTGGATCACGGCAGGTTCGATGCGGCGTCTTTCGCTGCTCCCCGCGTGCGGCTTGGTATTGCTCGCGGGCTCCCCGCGCAGTCAGCCGATTGAGCGGACGGGTCGCATTACGGGCACGGTAGAACTTGCAACAGACCTGGTGGCCCGTCGTCCCGCGTTTCGTCTCTACAACAACTACGGACCCGGGGCCATACGGGATCCGAGACAACAAGCCACAAATCGGTCGCCAGCCGTTGTCTACCTCGAAGGAGCGCCGAGCACGCACGCACCTGCGACGCGACGCGTTATGGTCGAACAAATCGACGAACGTTTTTCACCTCATGTGGTCGCCGTGCTTCAGGGGACCACTATCGAGTTTCCGAATCGGGATCCCTACTTCCATAACGTCTTTTCCCTTTCCAGGACGAAGTCGTTCGATCTCGGTCGTTACGCTCAGGGAGAAGCCGCTTCAATCACCCTGAACACCCCCGGTGTGATCCAGGTCTATTGCCAGATTCATTCGGACATGAGTGGCTACATCCTCGTACTCGAGAATGCATTCTTTACCGTCGTTGGTGAGAGCGGGGAATTCCTCATCGACAACGTTCCCTCCGGCGAGTATCAACTGGTGGCGTGGCACGCACGGACAACACCAATACGCAAACGCGTTCGCGTAGTGAACGGTGAGACCATTCATCTCGACTTCGTGTTGCCACTGGATTCCTCCAGCGATGGCACCTGAGAGAGACGGTCTCCGCTTTGGCGACCGTATACGGGGCCTGGGACTCGGTGTAAAGGTTGGCGCGTTCGGCGCCCTTCTCACGGCCACGGTCGTCACGGCGGCCTTCGTGGCGCTGAGCGTTGCCGTGCGCAACGACATTCGGCGACGCGCAACGGCGAACTTGCGGGGCGAGCAGCACGTCCTGATCGAACTCCAGAATCGTCACCTCCTCCAGGTACTCTCGACGTCATCCCTCATTACCCAGAGTCCCAGCCTCCGTGCTGCCATGGATACGTATCGCATGGAGTCACGAACGGGCGGTGCACGCGCCGAGCTCCTGACCACCATTGAACGTGAGATATCAAAGGTCGTCACCGGGTTGGGCCGAGACCTTCTCATCGTAACGGACGAAATGGGCTCAGTCCTCGCGTCATCCGTGGGTCTAGCCCCTGCGTTTGCGCCGGGCGCCGACCTGTTTCGCTTGCCGGCCGTCCGCCGTGCCCTGGATCCTTATGCCGAGGTCGACCGCTCCAACTTCGCCGTTCTCCAGGTTGGCCAGAGCCACTATCACGCGGGTGTGGTGCCTGTGGTGCTCCAAGGCTACATCATCGGCACGCTCACGGTTGGTGACCGGATCGACGAATCCTACGTGGCAGATCTGCGGGAGTCGTTTGATGGTGATGTTGCGATCACTGCCGGCAACACGGTCCTGCATTCGACGCTCAGCACGATCACGCCACGTAGCCCTGTCTCATCCGCTCTCACGGAACGACAGACCGACAGCGCCCGAACGGTCCAATTGGATGGCGAAGAATTCGTGACCGCGCCGCTGTCGATGGGCCATGATGGATCCGGCAGACCCGTTACACTGCATCTGCTCAGCTCGCTGAACAATGCGTTGGACCCAATCAATGAAGAACTACGGCGCAGTGTCGTGCTGTACGGTTTGCTTGCCGTGGCGTTTGCCACGCTCGGAGCGATGTGGGTCGCGCGCAGCGTACTCGACCCTCTGTATCGCTTCGTGCAGTTCGTCCGCAGTGTCGCGGAGACGGGCGACTACTCCAAGCGGTTCACCAAGGCGCACTCGACACCTGAAGTTGCGACGCTGAACGAGTCTTATGCTTACCTCATCGAGTCGCTTGCGCGTGA
>Ga0302046_10006250_pt1 | contig 10415 bp, 7 predicted proteins | sample RVTome_11_FD_200261 | JGI IMG/M metagenome (GOLD analysis project Ga0302046, IMG submission 200261) | Soil microbial communities from uranium-contaminated site in the Upper Colorado River Basin, Wyoming, United States - RVT147D111 (version 2) ... | reverse complement strand
ACAAGCATCTCAAGCTGCTGCAGGAGAAGGGCTACCTGCGCCGCGAGTGGAACCAGAAGCGCGGCATCGAGGTGGTCGACCGCGACGGCGGCTCGGGCGAGACCGAGCTGTCGTTCTACGGCCGCATTGCCGCCGGCCGGCCGATCGAGGCAGTGAGCGGGAACGAGACCCTCGAGGTACCGCCCCACCTGCTCGGCGGCCGCCGGCCGTCGCCGGCCGACCACTACGTGCTCGAGGTGGTCGGCGACTCGATGATCGACGAGGGGATCCACGAGGGCGACCTGGTGGTGGTGCAGCGCCGCGAGCGGGCCGACCCCGGCGAGATGGTGGTCGCCCTGATCGGCGGCGACGAGGCGACGCTCAAGCGCTTCTATCCCGAGGGCGAGACCGTCCGCCTCCAGCCGGCCAACCGCAACCTCGAGCCGCTCCGCGTGCCGGCCGGGAACGTCCAGGTCCAGGGCATCGTCGTCGGTCTCATGAGGAGGTTCTAGCGCGTCTCCTATAGAATCCGCGGCGGACATCCGTTGCGGGAGGGAGATGGCGGTCGATCAGAAGGCGGCGCAGGGGGCGGAGCGCGCGGGCGCGGCACCGGCTCGCGCCGGAACGCCGGCCCGTGCCGGGGCCCCGGGCCGTCCCGGCGGCGCCCCGGCCGCGGCGCGGCGCGCTCCGGCGCGGCGGCCGATTCCCGAGCACCTCGACGACCTGCTCCGTCTGACCACCGAACGCGGCGCCTCCGACCTCCACCTCAAGCCGACCCGGCCGCCGCTGCTGCGGGTCAGCGGCCGCCTGCGCGCGCTCGAGGAGTACGAGCCGCTGCGCCCCGGCGACATCGAGCGGATGGTCAACGCGATCCTGAGCCCGCAGCAGCAGGCGCGCTTCGAGGAGCGGCTGGCGGTCGACATCGGCTACGGGGTCAGCGGCCTGGCGCGCTTCCGCGGCAACATCTACATGCAGCGCGGCAGCCTCGCCGCCTCGTTCCGCCGCATCCCCTACGAGATCCGCAACCTCGAGGACCTCGAGCTGCCCGACGTGCTGCTCGACTTCTGCGACCTGCCGATGGGGCTGGTGCTGATCACCGGCCCGACCGGCAGCGGCAAGTCGACCACCCTGGCGGCGCTGATCAAGCACATCACCAGCCGCCGGCCGGTGCACGTGATCACCATCGAGGACCCGATGGAGTTCCTGTTCACCGACGGTGTGGCGACGCTCGCCCAGCGCGAGGTCGGCACCGACACGATCAGCTTCCGCGAGGCGCTGCGCAACGCCATGCGCCAGGACCCGGACGTGATCATGGTCGGCGAGATGCGCGACCCCGAGACGATCTCGACCGTGATCACCGCCGCCGAGACCGGCCACCTGGTGTTCTCGACCCTGCACACCAACAGCGCCACGCAGACCGTCGACCGCATCCTCGACAGCTTCCCGCCCGACCAGCAGGGGCAGGTCAAGGCGCAGCTCGCCCAGGTGATCAAGGGGGTGGCGTCGATGAAGCTGATCGAGCGCGCCGACGGCAGCGGCCTGGTGGCGGCGCTCGAGGTCATGAAGTCCTCGCCCAAGATCGCCAAGCTGATCGAGCTGGGGGAGACCGCGAACCTCCTCGAGGAGGTCGAGTCCTCGGTCACCTACTACCGGATGCAGTCGACCAACCAGTCGCTGCTCGCGCTGCTGGTCCACGGCACCATCACCTACGCCGAGGCGATGCGTCAGTCGCCCGACCCCGAGGACCTGTCGCTCAAGTTGCGCAAGATGTTCCCCAAGATCGAAGAAAGGGGAGGAGACATGACGCCGTCGACCTCGGACTTCTCGCAGATCCTCGAGCTGCAGCAGTTCCGCCGGCTCTACGAGGAGCAGGAGGAGAAGACCAAGATCCGGCTGGCCGAGCGGGACGAGAAGATCGCCGACGCCGAGGCACGGATCGCCGATCGCAACACCCAGATCGCCGACCTCAAGGCGCGGGTCGAGGAGCTGAACCACGACCGCGAGAAGATGAAGAACGACTACAACCGGCTGCGCGCCGAGGCGCAGGAGAAGATCGACAAGCTGATGGAGCGGATCAAGGAGCTCAACCAGCGGCTGATCGGGAAGTAATCAGCGCGAGCGCCTGCTCGCGCGTGCGGATGCGTCCCTCCACCTGCGCCGCCCGGACCGCCGCCAGCGCCTCGCCGACCTGCGGGCCCGGGCCGACCCCGAGCAGATCCTGGACCTCCTCGCCGCCGAGCAGGCGCGGCGGGTCGAAGACCTCGGCGCCGGCGCGCTTCGCCAGGGCCGCCAGCTCGCGCAGCCGCCGCCTCCAGGTCTCGTGCGCCGGCGGGTCGGCGGCGGCGGCCGCTCCGAGCCGGACTGCGGCGGTCGGCCACAGCTCGCCGAGGCGGTGGAGGAAGCGGCGCTGCACGAGCTCGCCCGTCGGCAGGATGGGCTCGGCGAGCACCCGCTGCACCCGCTCGGCGACCCGGCGGGTGAGGTAGCCGGCGGCGGCGAAGCGGGCGGCGGCCTCGGCGGCCGGCGTCGAGCGCACGGCGGCATCCACGGTCGCGGCCCGGGCGGCGACCGCGGGTTCCCCGACCCCGGCGGCGGCCCGGGTCCCGGCCGCGCCGGCGTGCGCCGGCAGGGCGGCGAAGGTGGCGGCCAGCCGGGCGGTGAGCCGGTCGGCCGCCGCCGCGGCCGCCGGGTCGACCGCCGCCAGCTCGCGCAGCGCGCCGGCCAGGGCGCTCAGCTCGCGTACCGCCGCGCCGCCCTCACCGGGGCTTCCCGGCGCCCCGAGCCACAGCCCCGGGTAGACGTCGAGCGCGGCCATGAGCGCCAGCACCCGCGCCGCCTCGTCGCTCTTGAAGATCAGCGCCAGCTCCTCGCGCACCCGCTCGGCGGCGACCGCGGCGAGGCCGGGCGCGGCGGCGCGGGCGAGCGCCAGGGTCTCCGGGTCGGCGGTGAAGCCCGGCAGCTTGGCGACGAACCGCGGCAGCCGCAGCACCCGTAGCGGGTCGCCGGTGAAGCTCGCGGCGGTGGTGGCGCGCAGCAGCCGCCGGCCGAGGTCGGCGACGCCGCCGAACGGGTCGATCAGCCGGCCGCCGTCGAGCGCCAGCGCGAACGAGTTGACGGTGAAGTCGCGGCGTGCGAGGTCGGCCTCGAGCGGCACGCCGTCGCGGTCCCACAGGTCGAGCACCCAGTCCGGGCCGACCAGCCGGAAGGCGGCGAACTCCTTGCCGCCGAGGGGCACCAAGGTGGCGCCGAGCGCGGCGGCGGCGTTCTCGGCGATCGCGCGGCCGCGGCCGGCGACCACCGCGTCGAGGTCGCGGCTCGGCAGCCCGAGGAGGCGGTCGCGCAGCAGCCCGCCGACCAGGTGGGTGGGCGTGGGACCGGCGGCGGCGGCGAGCGCCTCGACCACCGGGTGGCGGCGCAGCAGCCGGTACAGCCGCACGGCGTGGCGGGGCTCGGTGGAACTGGCGGTCATTGCGTCGGTGGCGGTCGGGAGGTTAAACTGTCACTTTAAGGAATCGGCCGTAAGTCGCCGCCCGAAAAGGCGAATCGGGCACGGCGACCGGGTGGAGCCCGCCCGCGACCACGGCCGGTAGCGACCAGTGCCGGCCGGGGGAGACCAGTGATCGGACCGATCGAAATCCACCGGAGCGCCGTCCTCGGGAAGTCGTTCCTCCACCGGTGGGTCGCCACGCGGAGCGCTGCGCCGGCGCGCACCGTCGTCGTAGGTTATCTCGCCGCGCTGCTCGCCGTCCTCGCCGCTGCGCTCGCCGTTGCCGCGCCCGCGTCCGCCGAGCCGCCGCCCGCCGCTGCCCGCGCGCCGCTGGGCGACGGCATGATCGCCGCCCTCGGCGCCGACGGCGGGCTGTGGCTGGAGGCCGAGCCGAAGACCTCCGAGGGCCTGCTCGCGTTCACCCGCCGGCTGTGCGGCTCGGACGCGCCTGCGGCAACGATCGCGGTCGCCAACGGCGAGCCCCCGCACCTCGAGGCGGGGGTGCCCTACCGGGTGCCGTTCGCGCTGCTCAGCGGCGAGCTGCAGCGCCGGGTGGCGGTGGCGCTCTTCCCCGCCGACGAGGCCGCCGCCGACGGCTGGCGCCACACCGCCCGCGGTGCCGGGCCGCTGCGTCGCGAGGGGCTGTGGCACCTCGCCGAGTGGTTCACCGGCGAGGGCGCCAACTACCGCGCGATCCGCGAGTACAACCGGCTCGCCGACGAGGAGGTCGCCGCCGGCGCTACCGTGGTCATCCCCGCCGAGTTGCTGCGGCCGGCCTTCCGCGGCGCGCTGCCCGCCGGCTCGGTGCTCGCCCGCGGCGGTCCGGGGGCGGCCGGCGCCGGGAGCTACGGACTCGAATACGGCGCCGACCGCGGCGGCGACTACGCGGTCTACCGCCTGCGCCCGGGCGAGGCGCTCTACTCGAGCGTCGTGGTGCGCTTCACCGGCCGGCTGTCGGCCGCCGACGTCAACGCGCTGGCGGCCGAGATCGCCGAGCGCAGCGGCATCGCCGACGTCACCGACATCCCGATCGGCTACCGGGTCAAGGTGCCGTTCGAGCTGCTGCTGCCCGAGTTCCTGCCGGGCGATCATCCACGGCGGCGCGAGTACGAGGCCGGCGTCGAGGCGAGCGCCCGCTACAGCAACCGGGTGCAGGCGCGCGGCCTGGCCGGGATCACGGTGATCCTCGACGCCGGCCACGGCGGCCACGATCCCGGCGCGGCGCTCGCTGGGGTGTGGGAGAGCCTCTACGTCTACGACGTTGCGTTGCGGGTGCGGCGGCTGCTCGAGGAGACCACCGCCGCCCGGGTCGCGCTCACCACCCGCGACGGCGAGCGCTGGGAGGTCCCGGAACGCGACGTGCTGCCGTTCTCGAAGCGCCACGCCGTGCTGACCAGCCCTCCCTACCCGATCGCCGACTCCCAGGTCTCGGCCCATCTGCGCTGGTACCTGGCCAACAGCGTCCACCGGCGGGCGCTCGCGGACGGCGGCGACAGCGAAAAGACGGTCTTCCTGTCGATCCACGCCGACTCGCTCCACCCGTCGGTGCGCGGGGCGACGGCCTACATCCCGGGCGCGGCGATGATCAAGGGCGAGTTCGGCAAGAGCGGGGCGGTGTACTCGTCGCGGCGCGAGGTGCGGGAGGGGCCGCGGGTGAACTTCTCGTATCGCGAACGGGTGAAGAGCGAGGGGTTGTCGCGGCAGCTCGCGGAGAGGGTGCTCGCGGAGTTCGGGGCTCGGGGGTTGGCGATCCATCCTTCGAAGCCGGTGCGGGAGAAGATCATCCGGGCTCGTAGTGCTTATGTGCCGGCAGTGTTGCGGTACAACGCGGTGCCGGCGAAGGTGTTGCTCGAGGTCTGCAACTTGGCGAACGTCGAGGATCGGCGGTTGTTGCAGACCCGGGCGTTTCGGCAGCGGGTGGCTGAGGCGGTGGTGGAGGGGATTCTGGAGTATTACGGCGCTGAGAGCGGGGGAGCGCCTCAGGCGGTGACGACGGCGGCGAAGTAGGAGCCACCGCCCCCCCGGGGCCGGTCGGAGGAGCGCCGCCCCCGGGGCACGCGGTGCGCACTGGCCACCCGCCCCCCCTCCGGGCCGGTCGGAGGAGCGCCGCCCCCGGGGCACGCGGTGCGCTTGTAGGGTGCGAGTGGCGGTTGGCGCACCGCTCGTCAGCCGCCGCGCACTCCCGCATTGCTCTTCCGGGAGGGTTCGTTGAGCGCGGCGTCTGGCGTCCCCGGGGGCGGCGCTCCTCCGCCCGGCCCTGCCCATCCGCCCTTCGTTCCGGCCGCCCGAACACGACTCCCTCGGTGATCGCTCCTGCCTGCAGGGCGCCGTTCGCTCGTCACCTCGTTCTGCCCGTCCGGTTCGGCCTCGGCTCTTGCCTCCGGCGTTTTCCCCTACCCGGCTTCTGGGCTTCTGGTCGGTGCGGATCGCTAGAATCGGGGGTATGAGCCGGCGGGAGGTCCATTGGGCGTTTCTGGGGCGGGTGGGTTATGCGGCGGCGCAGGCGCTGCAGGAGCGGGTGCGGGAGGAGGTGAAGCGGGGGGTGGGGCCGGAGCGGTTATTGTTGTTGGAGCATGAGGATGTGTACACGGTGGGGCGGAACGGGTCGGTGGGGGAAGTGCTGGACGCGACGGGGGTGGAGGTGGTGGAGTGCGATCGGGGGGGGAGGGTGACGTATCACGGGCCGGGGCAGTTGGTGGGGTATCCGGTGATGAACTTGAGTCCGGATCGGCGGGACGTTCGGCGGTACGTGCGGGATTTGCAGGAGACGCTGGTGGAGACTCTGGCGGGGTATGGGATCGCGGGGGAGGCGCGGGACGGGCAGGACTTCGTCGGGGTGTGGGTCGGGGGGGCGAAGCTCGCTTCGATCGGGGTGCACCTGTCGCGGTGGGTGACGACCCACGGGTTCGCGCTCAACGTGACGACGGATGTGAGGATGTTCGGGGGGATCGTGCCGTGCGGGCTGGAGGGCGTGGAGATCACGTCGATCGAGCGGCTGACGGGGCGGCGGCCGGCGTTGAGGGAGGTCGCGGAGAGGTACGCGGGGGTTTTCGCAGAGCGGTTCGGGCGCGAGGCGGTGGCGGCGGCGCCGGCGGGTTGGGTAAGTGCCGCGCCGGGAGGAGACGTGCGATGAGGACGACGGTGGGATGGCTCCTCGCGGCGGGGCTTCTGGTAGGGGCCGGGTGCTCGACGGTCGAGCGGCCCCGTACGGTCTTGGAGACCCCGTCCGTGCTCTCGGCGTCGGCCTCGGCGCGAGGCCTCGACGCCGCCCGGGCGGTGGTGATCACCGACAACGACCACGCCTTCGAGAGCAAGATCGACCTGGTGCGCGGGGCGCGGGAGAGCCTCGACCTCGCCTACTTCATCTTCGCCGACGACTACAGCTCGTCGCTGCTGGCGCGGGAGCTGGTCACGGCGGCGCGGCGCGGCGTGCGGGTGCGGCTGCTGCTCGACTACCGCAGCAACTACGAGCGGCTCGACCTGTTCAGCGCGCTCGAGCGCCTCGCGAGCGAGGGCTCGGGCGGCGGTCTCGAGGTGCGCTTCTACGGCCGGCCGACCCGCAACGTCGTCCGCGACGCGGCCTTTCTGACCCTCGGCTGCGGCAAGGAAGGGAGCGCCCGGGGGACCGAAGGCTGCGGCGAGGCGAAGTTCGCCGAGATCGACCGGTTGTTCGCCGGCGAGACGATCGGCGGCGAGCCGGTGGGGGAGCGCAACGTCTCGAACCTCGACACCGGGGGCTCGGGGCTCTTCCTCTCGGGGCTCTACGGCAAGAACCCGGGCCTCCTTCGGTTCGCGATCGCCGAGGGGCAGGACCTCGACCCCGCCCAGCTCCGCGGCGCCGGCGAGGTCGATCCCGCCGCCCGCGAGCAGCTCCGGCGGCTCGGCCGGACCTACTTCCAGGCGCGCTACGGCAGCGGCGTCGACCGGTTGACCGCCGGGCTGCGCTTCTTCGCCGCCTCGGTGCTCTTCGCCGACCAGGTCGATCCGCTGCACGACGCCGTTACCGCCCTGCTGCCGCTCGAGCGGCAGCCCGGGCGCGAGGAGGCTCGCCAAGACTGGCGGTACCTCACCGACTACCTGCACCACAGGCTGCTGCTCGCCGACGGCCAGCGCTTCCAGCTCGGCGGGCGCAACGTCGAGGACTCCTACCACATGGCGCCCAACCCGCTGCTCGACAAGTACGTCTTCATGGACACCGACGTGCTGGTCGAGCTGGACGGCGAGAGCGCGGCGATGGTCGAGGCCTTCGGCCGGCTGTGGCGCTTCGCACCGATGGTCGCACGGCTCGACGAGGTGCGCGCGCATGCGCCCAACGACGAGATGGTGGCCCTGGATGCGGCGAGCGCGGTCTGCGAGGACGCCGCCGCCCAGGGCGAGGAGGCCCACCGGAGCTGCTACGAGACGGCGCTGCTCGAGGCGCGGACGGTGCCGCTGGAACGGCGCGAGGACGAGGCCTGGGCCAGGCTGGTCGAGCGCGCCGAGCGCTACCTCACCGTGTATCCCGCGCGCCGGACGGTCGAGCGCAGCGCGGCCTTCGAGGTCGATCGGGCCGCCGGGTTCCACTACCTCGAGAACCTCCCCTTCGCCATCCCCGACGGCCCGCGGCAGTACGGCGCCGAGAACGGCCGCGAGGCGGAGTCGGGCAAGCACATCCACGCGCTGTGGCTGGCGGCGCTGCGCGACGCCTGCCGCACCGCGACCGTGGTGCGCCCGCGGCAGGTGATCCTGCACAACGCCTACTTCTTTCTGCCGTCGAATCTCCTGGCCGAGTTCGCGCGCATGGTCGACGGCCGGGAGCCGTGCCCGAACGTCCGAGTGACCGTGCTCACCAACTCGATCGAGACCACCGACCTGAGCCCGGTCAACCTCGCCGCGCGCCACCAGCTCAAGGCGTTCACCGAGTACGTCGAGGAGCACGGCACCCCGGTGGAGGCGGCGAAGGCCGCCAGCTTCCGCTACTTCGAGTACCTGCCGCCGGCCGGCGAACAACCCGGCGAGCGGGCCGCCGAGCAGAGAGCGCAGGTCTCGCTGCACAGCAAGGTCGGTGTGCTCGGGCTCGACACCGTCTTCGTCGGCTCGGCCAACGCCGACGTGCGCAGCTTCATGATGGACTCGAACAACGGCCTGCTCATCCGCGGCGCGCCCGACCTGGTCGCCGGCTACACGGCCTGGCTCGAGACCCTGCTCGCCGACCCGCGGCGCACCCGCGAGGTCACCGACGAGATCCGTACCACGACCCGCGAGCAGCTTCTCGCCGAGGACCTCGAGACGCTGCGGGCGCTCATGATCCGCTACCGCGCCGGCCGCTGGATCGACGAGGAGCAGGCGCGCGAGCTGGAGGCCAAGGTGGTCGGGGTCCTCGACGAGATCTACCGCCTCGCCGGCGAGAGCTTCCGGAAGGGCCGCGCCGGCCGCACCGCCGCCGAGTCGTTCAACGAGCTGTTCAAGACGATCTGAGAGCCCGAGCCCGGAGCCGGCCCGGCCGGGAGCTACAATCGGAGCGCCCCCCCCGCCGCACGCCGCCGGGACGGCTGGCGGCGCGCGGGACCTCCGCCATGGACCTCGAACGCATCGACGAGAACCGCTGGCGCGACGTCGCCGACGTCGTCGAGGTCGTCGACCGCGCGGCCTCGCGCGGAGGGTCGCGCAGCTCCGGCCGCTGGTGGTGATCGAGGGCTGACGCCTACGAAAGCCCGCCCACCCGTGCCCGCCTCGCCCTTCGACGTCAGTCTCAACGCGGTGATCGCCGCGGTCACCGACGAGGTGCCGCGGGTGCTCGCGGTCCGCCCGCAAGAGGAGGAGTCGGACTGCGCGGGCGGGGCCGCCGGCGTCGGCGCCGGACCCGTGTCCAGCGCGGCGGCTGCCGCCAGCGCGGCCGCAGCCCCCGACGAGCCGTGGCCGGCGCTGCCGGCGGCGCTGCTCGACCCGCTCTCCGACCGCACCCTCGAGCTGGCGGTGCGCCGCGGCGTGCGCGAGCAGGCGGGGCTCGGCCTCGGCTACGTCGAGCAGCTCTACACCTTCGGCGACCGCGACCGCGACCCGCTCGGCCGGGCCACCGGCATGCGGGTGCTGTCGGTCGCCTACCTGGCGCTGGTCCGCGAGGCGGCGCCGGCGGCCGGCCGCGCCGCCGGCTGGCGCGACGTCTACCGCTTCCTCCCCTGGGAGGACTGGCGCCGCGGCCGTCCGCCCGACCTCGACCAGCGGGTGGCGCCGGCGCTCGATCGCTGGGTCGCCGCCGCCGACCGCCCCGCCGCCCGCCGCGAGCGCCGCGAGCGTGCCGACATCACCTTCGGCCTCGGCGGCGTCGCCTGGGACGGCGAGCGCGTCCTCGAGCGCTACGAGCTGCTCTACGAGGCCGGCTTGGCCGCCGAGGCGCAGCGCGACCGCGCCGCCGCCGAGGCGCCCGACGGCCCGCTCGGCCGCCCGATGGCGCTCGACCACCGCCGCATCCTCGCCACCGCGCTCGGCCGCCTGCGCGGCAAGATCAAGTACCGCCCGGTGGTTTTCGAGCTGCTGCCGCCGGCCTTCACCCTCCTCCAGCTCCAGCGCGTCGTCGAGGCACTCGCCGGCGTCCGCCTGCACAAGCAGAACTTCCGCCGCCTGGTCGAGCGCGGCGGTCTGGTCGAGGGCACCGGCCGTCTCGAGCCCGACACCGGCGGCCGCCCCGCCGAGCTGTTCCGCTTCCGCCGCGAGGTCCTCAGGGAACGCCCTGCGCCGGGGGTGGGACTGCCGGGGGCGCCGCGCTGATCGGCTCCACGACGTCGGAGGGCGCCGCCGGAGCCGGCCGCGGCCGCCGTCCCCGGATGCACCACCGCGGCTCGCCGATCGCCTGGTAGTAGGCGATCAGCGACCCCCAGAGGCCGACGCGCAGCCAGGCGTGGAGGAGCAGGAAGAGCTGGCTGACGAGGAGGAGCAGGAGCACGGCGCCGAGCGAGCCGGGGGACCAGGC
>Ga0302046_10006249_pt1 | contig 10416 bp, 6 predicted proteins | sample RVTome_11_FD_200261 | JGI IMG/M metagenome (GOLD analysis project Ga0302046, IMG submission 200261) | Soil microbial communities from uranium-contaminated site in the Upper Colorado River Basin, Wyoming, United States - RVT147D111 (version 2) ... | reverse complement strand
CGGAGCGAGGCGGAGACGGGCGTGCCGGCGGACGCGATCCGCGAGCTCGCGCACGCCTTCGCGAAGGCAGACCGCGCCGTCATCTGCTGGACGCTCGGCATCACCGAGCACCACAACGCGGTCGACAACGTCCTCGCGCTGATCAACCTCGGGCTGCTGACCGGGCACGTCGGGCGCTACGGGAGCGGGCTGAACCCGCTTCGCGGTCAGAACAACGTCCAGGGCGGCGGCGACATGGGCGCGATCCCGAACAAGCTGCCGGGTTTCCAGGACATCGAGACCGACGTGGCAGCGCGGGAGAAGTTCGGCAAGGCCTGGGGCCGGCCGATCCTGCCGAAGCGTGGCTGGCACCTGTCGGACATGTTCGAGGCGATGGAGCGGGGCGACCTCACCTCCGTGTACTGCATCGGAGAGAATCCCGCGAGCTCGGAGGCCGACGCGAATCACGCGAAGAAGCTCCTCGCGAACCTCGACACGCTCATCGTGCAGGACATCTTCATGACGAAGACCGCCGAGATGGCCGACGTCGTGCTCCCGGCCGCGAACTCGGCGTTCGAGTCCGACGGCACGGTCACCAACAGCGAGCGGCGCGTCCAACGGGTTCGCAAGGCGCTCGACCCTCCGGGCCAGGCGAGGGACGACATCTGGATCATCGCGCAGCTCGCGAAGCGCCTGGGCACCGATTGGGGCGAGGTCACGCCGTTCGCCGCGTGGGAGGAGCTGCGGACGCTGTCGCCCATGCACGCCGGGATGTCGTGGAAGCGCTTGGAGGAGCTCGGCGGGATCCAGTGGCCGTGCCCCACCGAGGACCATCCGGGCACGTTGTTCCTGCACGCGCGCCTGTGGGAGGAGGATCCCGAGAAGAGAGGGATGCCGGCGCCGTTCAGCGTCACGATCCACGAGCCGCCGGTCGACGTGCTCACCGAGGAGTTCCCGCTCCGGCTCACGACGGGTCGCCGACTGGATTCGTACAACACCGGTGTGCAGACGAGCGGCTACGCCTCGCCGATGCGTCGGGGCGAGACGATCGACGTGTCGCCCGAGGAACTCGAGCGGCTCGGCCTCGCGGAGGGCGAAGTCGTTCGGGTGTCCTCGCGCCGTGGTTCCCTCGAGGTGCCGGTCCGGGTGGACCGGGGGCTCCGGCTCGGGCTCGTCTTCATGACGCTGCATTTCCCCGAACAGGTCGAGACGAACGTGCTCACGATCGACGCGACCGATCCCAAGTCGGGCACCGCGGAGTTCAAGGCGGCGGCCGTGCGGATCGAGAAGCTCGACGTGCCGGCCGCGGCCGGCGGCGGGGCCGAGTGACGGAGGTGTTGTGGATCTCCGTCTGATGGCGGCCGAGCCGACCCCGGGCGAGCGCGAGGCCGTCGACCAAGTCCTCGGTCAGCCCGACAGCGGCTGGGCGGGCGGCGAACGCGACGCCAACGAAGGCCACGTGTCGAGAGGCGGACACGACCTCCGCGAGCAACGCCATCTCTTGCTGCCGGCGCTGCACGCCCTGCAATCGCGCGTGGGTTGGATCAGCGAGGGCGGGCTGACCTACGTCAGCCAGCGCCTCGACGTGCCGCCGGCGGAGGCGTACGGGGTCGCGAGCTTCTACGCGATGTTCTCGACGGAGCCCCGGCCGGAGACGGTGCTACACCTGTGCGACGACATCGCCTGCAAGGTGGCTGGAGCCGAGAACCTGGTCGAGGACGTAACCCGCGAGATCGGCCCGGACCGAGTGGGTCAGATCGTTCGAAGTCCATGCCTCGGCTTATGCGAGCGAGCGCCGGCGGCCCTCCTGCAGACGGCAGGCGCTCGTGACGTCGCGTTCGGGCCTACGTCGATGAAACGACTCGATCCGTTCGTGCACGGTGGTCCGTGGACGATGATGTCTGAAGCCGAGCCGGCCCAGGTCGCTCCACAGGCGCTCGACAACCGCAACGGGCTTCGTCTCCTTCGCCGTGTGGGCACCCTCGATCCGCGCTCGCTCGACGACTATCGGGCGCACGGTGGGTACGAGGCGCTCCGGCGCGCGGTCGAGCTCGGTCCCGACGGCGTGATCCGCGAGCTGAAGGACGCGAAGCTGCTCGGTCGAGGCGGTGCGGCGTTCCCAGCCGGCATGAAGTGGGAGGCCGTCGCGAAACAAACGGTTCGCCCGCACTACTTCGTCTGCAACGCGGACGAGTCCGAGCCCGGCACGTTCAAAGACCGCGTCCTGATGGAGCACGATCCCTTCGCGGTGATCGAGGCGCTGACGATCGCCGGCTACGCCACCGGGTCGGAGGAGGGCTTCCTCTACATCCGCGGCGAATACCCGCACGCGACCTCGATGCTCGAGAACGCGATCGACCAGGCGCGCACGCGAGGCTTCCTCGGCGACGACGTGATGGGGGAGGGCTTCGCCTTCGACGTCGAGCTCCGGAGAGGCGCCGGCGCGTACATCTGCGGCGAGGAGACCTCGCTGTTCAACTCGATCGAGGGCAAACGGGGCGAGCCGCGCAACAAGCCGCCGTTCCCCGTCGAGAAGGGTCTGTTCGGCAAGCCGACGGGCATCAACAACGTCGAGACCCTCGTGAACGTGCTTGAGGTGCTCTCGATGGGCGGGCTCGAGTACGCGACGCTCGGCACGCCCGACTCCACCGGCACGCGTCTGTTCTGCCTGTCCGGGTGCGTCGAGACCCCTGGCGTGTACGAGGTCGAGCACGGCATGATGCTCGGCGAGCTCATCGCGATCGCCGGCGGCGTGCGGGGCGGCCGCGAGCTGAAGGCCGTGCTGCTCGGCGGGGCCGCCGGGGTCTTCGTCGGACCCGAGGACCTCGGGCTGAAGCTCACGTTCGAGGACTCGAAGGCCGCCGGAACCACGCTCGGCTCGGGTGTCGTGATGCTCTTCGACGACACGGTGAACCTCGCCGAGATCGTGCTTCGGATCGCGGCGTTCTTCCGGGACGAGTCCTGTGGCCAGTGCGTGCCGTGCCGCGTGGGCACCGTTCGCCAGGAGGAGGCGCTCCACCGGCTGGTCAAGGATCGGCCGATCGGCTCGCGTCAGGACGAGCTGGCGCTGATCGGCGAGATCGGGCAGGTCATGAAGGACGCGTCGATCTGCGGACTCGGTCAGCTCGCGGCGAACGCCGTCGAGTCGGCCATCGCGCGGCTCGGCGTCTTCGACGGGAACGGCGCGCGATGACCGTGATGCCGCTGGCCTCGCCGAGACGTCTGCTCGACCTCGAGATCGACGGCGAGACGATCCGGATCGCCGAGGGGACCACGATCCTGGACGCGCTCCGTGCGAATGGCGTCGACACACCAACACTCTGCTACGCGGAGAACCTGACGCCGGTGAACGCCTGCCGGGTGTGTGTCGTCGAGCTCGAAGGCGCGCGGGTGCTCGTGCCCTCGTGCGCGCGGAAGGTCGAGGAAGGCATGAAAGTCAGGACCGACACCGAGCGGGTCCGGCACTCGCGGCGGATGGTGCTCGAGTTCCTCGGCTCGACGGTCGACCTCGGCCTGGCGGGCGCCGCGGTGACCGCCTGGATGCAGACCTACGAGGCCGATCCGTCGCGCTACGGGCCGCCGATGGAACCCGCGGACGCGGGGGAGCGCGACGCCCGGCATGCGGGCCATCACCACGAGCCGGAGGGCGCCGTCGCCGAGACCGTGGACCAGCCGGTCAAGGTCGACAACGACCTGTACGTTCGCGATTACTCGCGGTGCATCCTCTGCTACAAGTGCGTCGAGGCGTGCGGCGTCGACGCCCAGAACACGTTCGCGATCGCCGTCGCCGGCCGCGGGTTCGACGCGCGGATCTCGACCGAGTTCGACGTCGGGCTGCCGGAGTCGGCGTGTGTCTACTGCGGCAACTGCATCGGTGTCTGTCCGACGGGCGCGCTGATGTTCCGGAGCGAGCACGAGATGCGGCAGGAAGGCACCTGGGACGAGACGCAACAGACGATGACCGAGACGATCTGTCCGTACTGCGGCGTCGGATGCGATCTCGAGGTCCACGTGCAGGACAACACCATCGTGAAGGTGACCTCGCCTTGGGACCACTCGGTCACGAACGGACACCTGTGCATCAAGGGTCGCTTCGGGTTCCAGTTCGTGCAGAACCGCGCGCCGGTCCCGAGCGCGCAGGCCGCCGAGACCGAGGCCGATCGCGCGGTGCCGCCGTCGCCGGGAGACCAGCCTGCCTGACGTGACCGGGATCGTCCTCGCGGGAGGACGGTCCACGCGATTCGGACGCGACAAGCTCGCTGAGCCCGTCCGCGGCATGCCGCTCCTGCACCATGTCGTCCTCCGGCTCGCCGAGGTGTGCGACGACGTCGTGGTCGTCATCGGGCCCGATGCCGAAGAGCCGCCGCTTCCGCTCGGAGCGCCGGCCGGCATCGTCCGCGATGCGCGCGAAGGCGAAGGGCCTCTCGCCGGCGCGTACACGGGGCTCTCGGCCGTGCGCACCGAGCTCGCGCTCCTCGCCGGCGGCGACATGCCGGAGCTTCAGATGTCCGTGCTCCTGGAGATGTTGAAGGTCGCCGTCGATGCGCCCGTCGAGGCGGTCGTGCTTGCCGACGGCGAACGGTTCCGGCCGCTCCCCGCCGTCCTTCGCGTCGCCAGCGCGCGCGACGCCGCGCATGCGTTGTTGGACTCGGGACGCCGCCGGCTGCGCGATCTCATCGACGCGCTGCGGGTTGCCATCGTCGACGAGGACACGTGGCATGCCCTGGACCCCGACCGCCGGACCTTCTTCGACGTCGACGAACCCGCCGACCTCGAGTGACACGTTTCACCGAGCGTGGCATGGGTACTCACGCTCCGTGGAGGTTGCGATGGAGCGGATCAGGATCGCGAAGCCGGTGAAGCCGAAAGAGCGCCCGAAGATCCTCCCGCTCGACCCGCGCGATCCGGACATCGTGCGCGCGAAGGCGATCCACCAGCGCTCCCGCTCGCCACGACCTCGCGTGACCTGACGAGTCGCCTCGGTCGACGTTTGGCGGCCTGTGCTACGCGTCCTGACCGAGCTCGGCGAGGATCCTGCGTGCGGCTACGATCTGCCCGGGGACCTGCTTTCCCTCGGCGAGCGATAGCGCCTCCCGGGCCAGCGCCGCGATCTCGTCCGGCCGGTCACCTGGGAGCGCCCGAGCGATGTCCAGCCGGATCTCGGTGCGCCACAACGTTGCGTCCGTCCCGTCCGCGAGCTCGAGCGCCGTTCGAAGGTGCCGTTCGCCATCGAGGTCGCCGCCTCCCCGCTTCAGCAGACCCCGGGCCGTCTCGATGCCGATCTGCGATGCTCGGTCGTCGGCCGATGCCGTCCGCTCGGCGACCGCCACCCAGCGCTCGGCGGCTTCGTCATCGCCACGCCGGACCTCGACATACGCGAGGATCGCCGCCGCAGTCGAGAGCATCGCCGTCTCGCCGAGCGCCAGGAGTTGTTCGCACCCCTCGAGGAGCTGGCGGGCGGCTTCGTCGAGATCACCGGCGAGGATCTCGATCCGCCCGGAGTTCTGAGCGCTGGCCCAGTACTCGATCATGAGCCCGAGCTCACGGACGATCGCGCGACTCTCGGCGATCGATCGACGCGCCTCCTCGAAGTCACCCCGGTATGCGGCCTGCATCGCGACGCCCTTCAGGGCCGACTGCTCCGTCCGGCGATCCCCCGTACGGCGGGCTTGATCGAGGGCTTCGCGCATCGCAGCCTGCGCTTCGGAAAACGGTCGGGGTCCCAGAGCGAGCGTCGCGAGGAGGTGTGATCGAGCCTCCCTCTCGACGAGGTGGTCGCCCGCGGCGTACGCGTGCTCGGCTGCATGCTGCGCAGCGGACCCCGAATCCTCCATTCGCCAGCGGAACCACAGGGCGTACGTCTTCTGTAGCCACGCGAGCGCCGCTCCCTGGTCGTCTCCGATCCGCTCGAAGAGCGCTATCAGCCGGTCGGCAGCCGCCTCCCAGGCATCGACGTCGCCTTCGGGGTCGCCGAGCATGCGCGTCGACCACAGGACGGCCTCGGCGTAGCCAGCGATGGCCTCGTCGCCAGCCGCTCGCGCGATCGTCGCCTCCAGCAGGTCGGCCGCTCCGGCCAGGTGACCCGAATCGGTGAGTGCCTGCCCGAGTCGCCAGGCGATGCGAAGACGATCCAGATCGTCGGGGTCGAGCAGTTCGGACGCTCTTCCGAGCAGGTTCGTAGCTGCCACCGCGTCGCCCCGATCGAACGCCCGCCGGCCGGCGGCGCCGAGCCGCTCGAAGGCTGCTCGCGCGAGAGAGCGCGTTCGTTCGTCGTGAACGCCGAGCTCCGTCCGGAGGCGGTGCGCCTGCTCGAGGTGGTACCCGGTGAACTCCTCGAACTCGGAGGCCCGATCGCCGAGGGACGTCTCGAGGTAGGCGGCGAAGGCCTCGTGCAACTCGGCTCGGTCGTTCTTCGGAACGGCGTCGTAGGCGGCGTCGCGAAGGAGGATGTGCCGGAACCGGAACGACTCCTCGCCGCCGATATCGGAGGCGCTAGGCCGGATCAGGTCTCTGCGGAGCAGGGTGCCGAGGTGCGTGTCGACGTTCGGCGCGATCGCCTCCGGCACGAGCTCCCGCACGGCGGAGCGTTCGAACACCTCGCCCGTCACCGACGCCGCTTCGAGCACGACCCGCTCGTCGTTCGAAAGCCGGTCCAGGCGGGCGGCGAGGAGCGCCGAGATGGCCGGCGGCACGTGCACCGACGTGAGGTCCACCGCCGCCACCCACTCGCCCTCCTTCAGGACGAGCACGCTGTCGTCGAGCAGCATCGCGAGCATCTCCTCCACGAACAGCGGGTTCCCCTGCGCCGCGGCGCGGATCCGCTCTCGGATCTCTTGGGTGAGGGCGGGATGGCCCAGCAGGTTCTCGATCAAGGCGTCGGCTTCGAGCTCGGAGAGTGGTTCGAGATGGACGCTCGTCACGTTCCGCATCCCGCCGCCCCATCCCTGGCGGCCGTCGAGCAGCTCCGGTCGGGCCATGCAGAGCAGGACGATCGGCACGTCGCGCGACCGATCCGCGATGTGCTCGATCACGTCGAGGAGCGTCGGCTCGGCCCAGTGGATGTCGTCGAAGACCGCCACGAGCGGTTGTGCACGCGCCGTCGCTTCGAAGAACCGACGGACGGCCCAGGGCGCCTCGACCGGGCCTCCCGCGTCGAGCCCGATCAGCCTCGCGAGGTGCGCGGCGACCACCTCGCCCTCCGGAGCATCCGCGAGCATCGTGTGCAGCGCCTCTCGCGCGCGCTCCGGCGGATCGTCCTCGGCGATCCCCGCTGCCTGGATCGCCATCTCGGTGACTGGCCAGAACGTGATGCCGTCCCCGTAGGACAGGCACCGGCCCGACAGCACGCGCGCGTCCGAGCCGACGGTGGAGACGAACTCGCGCACCAGCCGCGACTTGCCGATCCCGGCCGGGCCGAACACGGTGAACAGATGGCACGCCCCGTCGGCCGAGGCGCTCTCGAACGCGTCGAGCAGCATCCGCAGCGGACGCGCGCGCCCGACCATCGGGGAATCGAGCCGGCGGACGTGCCCCGCGACGCCGGGCGTGACCGACAGCAAGCGGTAGGCGCCGACGACCTCGGCCTTGCCCTTGAGCGCGAGCGGGTCGACGGGCTCCGCCACGATGGCATCCCGCGCGAGGTGGAAGGTCTCCTCGCCTATCAGGATCTCGCCGGGGGTCGCGGCCTGCTCGAGCCGGGCGGCGGTATTCACGGCGTCGCCGGTGACGAGGTTCTGACCGGCCGACGGGTCGCCGGCGACGACGGTTCCGGTGTTCACGCCGATCCGCGCCGCCAGCGACAGCGACCACTCGCGCTCGAGCTCGACGTTGAGCTCGGCGAGCGCCTCGCGCATCCCGTCGGCCGCCCGCACCGCGCGGAGCGCATCGTCCTCGTGCAGGACGGGGATGCCGAACACCGCCATCACCGCGTCCCCGATGAACTTCTCGACCGTCCCGCCGTGTGCCTCGAGGACCCCTTGCATCCGCTCGAAGTAGCGGGTCATCACGCCGCGCAGCGATTCAGGGTCCAGGCGCTCGCCCAGGGCGGTGGACCCGGTCACGTCGCAGAACACGACCGTGACGGTCTTGCGCATCTCGCGACGACGTGGCGCCGGGGCGAGCAGGTTCGCGCCGCACTCGGAGCAGAACTTGGCCCCGTCGGCGTTCTCGTGGCCACAGTTCGGACAGGCCGCCACGGGCCGAGTCTAGGTCAGGAGACGCCACCGGTTCAGCGGTCCGACCGCCGGGCCGCATCGTCCACGCGGACGATGACCTCGGACTCGGAGAGATGCCAAACCGCGTTCCGCGCAGGTAGATTCCCTTCGAAGAGCGGGTCTTCTCCGTCCCGCCCGCGCATCACATCTTCCGGAAAGGACCGGCATGCCGCGTCGTGTGCTGATCATGGGAGCCGCCGGGCGCGACTTCCACAACTTCAACGTCGTGTATCGCGACGACCCGAACACCGAGGTCGTGGCCTTCACGGCGACCCAGATCCCGTTCATCGACGACCGCACGTACCCGGCATCCCTCGCCGGCGAGCGGTACCCGAACGGGATCCCGATCCACGTCGAGGACGAGCTCACGAAGCTCATCACCGATCTCCAGGTCGACGACGTCGTGTTCAGCTACTCCGACGTGACGCACGAGCACGTGATGCACAAGGCGAGCGAGGTGCTCGCCGCCGGAGCGAACTTCGAGCTCCTGGGGCCTCGCGCGACGATGCTGAAGGCGAAGGTCCCGGTCGTCGCCGTCTGCGCCGTCCGGACCGGCTCGGGGAAGAGCCAGACGACCCGCGCGATCGCCGCCACGCTGAAGGGAGCGGGCAAGCGCGTCGTGGCCGTTCGACACCCGATGCCGTACGGGGATCTCGTGGCCCAGCGCGTGCAGCGTTTCGCGACGCTCGAGGACCTGGACGGCCACGACACGACGGTCGAGGAGCGAGAGGAGTACGAGCCGCACATCGCGACCGGAACCATCATCTACGCCGGCGTGGACTACGAGGCCATCCTCGAGCAGGCTCAGCAGGAGTGCGACGTGCTCCTGTGGGACGGAGGGAACAACGACCTTCCCTTCTACGATCCGGACGTGCACGTGGTGGTGGCCGACCCGCTACGCGCGGGGCACGAGACGCGGTACCACCCCGGCGAGGCGAACCTGCGCATGGCCGACGTGATCGTCGTCAACAAGATGGACTCGGCCTCGGCCAAGCAGGTCAACGCGCTCATGGGAACGATCCGCGAGGTCAACCCAAGCGCCACGCTGGTGAAGGCCAACAGCCGGGTCACCGTCGACGATGCCACCGCGATCGAGGGCAAGCGGGTGCTCGTCGTCGAGGACGGCCCGACCCTGACGCACGGAGACATGAAGTACGGCGCCGGCGTGGTGGCCGCGCGCGCCCACGGCGCCGCGGAGATCGTCGACCCCCGACCGTGGGCGATGGGAACGATCGAGGAGACCTTCCAGAGGTACGACGTGGGCCCGGTGCTTCCTGCGATGGGGTACTCGGACGAGCAGCTCGAAGAGATGCAGAAGACGATCGATGCCGCCGACGCCGATCTCGTCGTCATCGGCACGCCGATCGACCTTCGTCACGTGATCGAGATCCGGAAGCCGGCCGTCCGCGTGAGCTACGACCTCGAGGTCCTGCCGGACTCGCCCTCGCTCGAGGACGTCCTGCGGCCCGTGCTCGGCTGACGATGGACCGCGTCGTCGTCGCGCTCGGTGGGAACGCGCTCCTTCGCCGCGGCGAGGAGGACACGTTCGAGAACATGTACCGCTCGTCGCGGCTGGCCGCCGAGAGCATCGCCGACATCGCCACGGCCGGGTGGGAGGTCGTGGTGACGCACGGGAACGGGCCACAGGTCGGGCGGATCCTCCTCCAACAGGAGGCGGCCCGGAGATGGGTGCACCCGATGCCCCTCGACGTCTGCGGCGCGCTGAGCCAGGGCCAGATCGGCTACCTGTTGCAGGTCACGATCGGGGACGTCTTCTTCGAGCGCGGCATGGAGAAACCGGTCGCGACGGTGCTCACGCTGACCCGCGTGCGGCCCGACGACCCGGCCTTCCAGGACCCGACGAAGCCGATCGGCCCCTTCTACGAGGAGCCCGAGGCCGACGAGCTCATCGCGACCAAGGGATGGGCGATGCGTCCCGACCCGCACGGCGGGTTTCGCCGCGTGGTGCCGTCGCCCTCGCCGTATTCGATCGTGGAGGCGCCGGTGATCCGCGGGCTCGTCGGCGACGGCGTGATCGTGATCGCGTCGGGCGGCGGGGGCGTGCCCGTGATCGAAGAGGGGCCACGGCTCGTCGGTGTCGAAGCCGTCGTCGACAAGGACTTCGCGGCCGCCATCCTGGCCCGGGATGTGGAGGCCTCGACGCTCCTGATCCTCACGGACGTGAAGCGCGTACAGCGCGGCTTCGGAACCGAGCAGGCCGAGG
>Ga0302046_10006246_pt1 | contig 10418 bp, 6 predicted proteins | sample RVTome_11_FD_200261 | JGI IMG/M metagenome (GOLD analysis project Ga0302046, IMG submission 200261) | Soil microbial communities from uranium-contaminated site in the Upper Colorado River Basin, Wyoming, United States - RVT147D111 (version 2) ... | reverse complement strand
AGCGGTGGGTTCGACCGAGTTGATGATTCCTTGAACATCTACCAATATGATGAAGACAATAAAGACGGAGACATATTGACTGACGAACTTCTTCTCGACAGAATGGGATCCCTGACGATGCAAACGTGGATCGGTTTTAGATATCATTTTCCCACGTATACTGTGAAGGAAGACTATTTCTATTCAACATGGTTTGATTCCACTGTCGCAGTAAATCAAATCGCATACTATAAGTATGATTCTACAAGTCAAGGTCCGGGCCTATTTGCCGGACTGATACAGTTCTCCTCAAAGCATGGAATCGTACTGGCAGCTCTTGATGGCGGTGCATCATATGAGCTACAGGGGGCAAGGATTGGGGGGACTACATACGGAACGACAACAGGATTTCCTATTTACCAAGCGACGCTTCCTTCTGACTTCCAAGTTTACAACGCATATCCAAATCCATTCAATTCTTCCACCCTAATCCAATATGATGTCGACAAACCCGGTCGTGTTCTGATAGATGTTTTCACCTTACAAGGAAGTCATGCTTTCAGTTACGATGCTGGTCAGTTGCCCAGTGGGCGTCATCAATTTCGATGGGATGCAAGTGGTCAAATCACAAGTGGCGCCTATATTGTCAGAATCAGCCTTGAGAATAGAAGCGTAACACAGAAGCTCATTCATATCAAATAGAAACTCATTCAGGGGGTAATCATGAAAACTCTGCTTGCAGTAGTGACTATGACTGTGATTGCATGTGGGATAATGAGTTCACAGGAGTTTTGTGGACAAACAGGACCCATGCAAGACCCAATTAGCCAACAATCGACCTTTCCTGTCATTGGTGGTATTCATCTTCCAGCCAGGGGACAATAAAAGCGCTGGTGGTTTTTGTTCAATTCAAAGATCATACAACTTCAGATTCGGAATGGCCCGCGGACGAGCTTCCGAATTGGGCTTCATATTTTCTTGCGGATACTTACGACTCGCAGGGCGATTATCCAGAGGGCGGATACTCAAAACAGATGTACAAGTTTTCATATGGAAATCTTCATGTTATTGGCGATTACTATCCTCAACTGGTAATAACTGACAAGAACTCATATGAGTATGGTGATTATGGAGATGTGAATCAGGAAGTTCTTGAGCAAATAGACGCATCTCTGAACTTCGCACAATATGACAATTTGGATTGGAACGGAGATTACGATATTGTGCCGGGAACTGACGGGGATGTAGATATGATAATAATGATGTACCGCGGAATCCCTCCGAGTGGTGGAAACGAGCCATTTTTCTTTTGGGGAATCGCAGAGCTCGGGCTTAATAACGACTTTCAGACAAACGACTCGAAAAAGATACTCAAAGGTTACCGCGGATCCGGGGTAACGTGCGTTTACCTGCCAGGTTTTGGTGCGGTAACCCCATTTGCCGATGCAGTCGGGCTTGCAGTTCACGAAGTTGGCCACTATTTCTTCGGTGGTGGACACCTAATCTACAATTTCGCAACCCTCGGGGCTATGAGTAGACAAAACGGCGGTAGCTCGTTCTGCTCCTTGGAACGAAGATGGCTTGGGTGGATTGATTTTGATTATGTGGACGCAGAACCTACAACGCTCACACTTCATGACTTCTTTACCACGGGTGAGGCCGGTGCCGTTCGGATTGGATCCACGGGCAACAGATGGTTCATTATTGAAAACAGACAGAAAATCGATCCACTCGACAAAGCCAAGCATCCAGGGATTTACGTCTACTATTTTCATGGAATCTATAATAATGGACTTGACATTTCAACTGCAGATGGCAGGTGGAATTGGACTATCAATCCCTCAACTCAACAGCCGGAAAAAACCTCAGTTAATCCATCTACGGGTACTTCGAAACTCCAGCTTTACAACGCAAAACAACCGCCTGGCTACAATGGGGATAACCTTGATCCATTCAATGTTGGGTATGAAACTATTCTTCAACCGAACATCAATCCATCAAGCTACACACGAGACGGCACCCTGACTAATATTGCGATGCAACTTACCGGAGTGTCCGACGGTGTTTTCACGTTGAAAGTCTATAAGAATGTGGTTTCTGGAAGCGTTTCTGGGACAATTAGTCAGCATACAACTTGGGGCGGTAACATTTCTGTCACAGGAACGGTCACGCTCAACTCCGGCTACATGCTAACGATTCTGCCCGGAACGACGATCAACTTTGCATCGGGGACATCATTGATTGCCTACGGAAAATTATTGGCTAATGGAACGCCCATGTCGAACATTACATTCACAAAATCCTCCGGAACCTACTACGGATTTACCATTAGCGGATCTGGGGCCTCGGGCTCTAGCATTTCCAATGCAAACATTCAGTACGCTCTGGAAATCAGTGTGTTGAACGGCGCTTCTGATGTTGTTATAGAAGATTGCGTGATCGAAAACTGTGCATATGGAATCAGATATAATTCATCCTCAGAAGAAGTATTGAACTGTGAATTGACAAGCAACACAGGGTACCATGGAATCGTCGTTGAAGGTTCTACGGTGCGTTGCAGCAAGAATATCGTGACGAAAGCGAGCGGCGAGTACTATCAAGAAGGGGCCGGAATCCTCTACTCTGCCGGATCAAATGGAAACATCTACCAAAACATAGTTCAAGGATGGAACTGGGGAATCGCAGCGATATGGGGGTCATCACCGCATTTTACAGACGGTACTACTGAGAACCTCAACAATGAAGTTACCAACTGCAAATATGGGCTCAGGGCGTATAATTCAAGCTGGCCGGTTGTTTGCCCGAGCGTGTACGACGACTACCAGCTGTACTGGGGTAATTCAATTCGAAATAACAGTCCCTACAATGTCCATTTTACATCCGGCGGGAACCTATGGGCCAACTTCACGTATTGGGGAGCTACTCCACCCGTGAATTTCTACGCGAGCGGGGGATCGACAATTCGGTATGATGACTGGCTAACAAGTGATCCCTGGTTGTCAGCTGCTCCCTGGAAAGAACAACCCATGGACTCATCCATGTCCATCGCTTTCAGGCTTCGCCGGGAAGGGAAATATCGTGAGGCATTTGAATTCTTAAAAAGATACATCCTTAAGAATCCGAATGATCAGGCCGCTTACGTCGAGCTTTATAATTGTTACAATAATGACACAGCAGGCGATCTCATCTCCTTTTTTAGTCCCTTGCCGGATGCGGCTTCAGACGATCATAACCTACTTTTATCACAGCTATATTTACGACAAGGCAATGCGCATCTGGCCCGTGAAGTAAATGATGGTATTATCGCAAACCATGCAAACACACCTCTTGCCGGCAGGGCTAAGCTCAATAACGCGTATATTTCGCTTTACTCCGAGAAAGACGTGGATCGCGCTGTGACATTATTCAACGAAGTTGCATCAAGGTCAGATCTATCAACAGAAATCGAGTTGTCGCTCGTTCAACAGGCAATTGAATCACGGGCAGAAGTTCTTGGTAAGGACCAACCCCAGCTTCGACCTTTATCTGATTCAGGAGGGATAAGACCCACAGAAACGGATCTTTTTCAAAACTACCCCAATCCGTATAACCCATCGACGGTCATCCAATACACCGTGTCGGAGCCAAGCCTCGTTGCATTGAAGCTATACGACATCCTCGGCCGTCAAATAGCCGTTCTGGTGGATGAGCAAAAGCAGCCCGGTATCTATGCTGTCACTTTCGATGGATCGCGGTTGCCTTCAGGTGTCTACTTCTACCACATGATCGCCGGGACAAAATCGGTTATCAAGAAAATGGCACTCGCGAAATAAGGACAGCTCAGTCAAACCCAAACACACGTCATTCACCAGCGTGCAAACACAAAAAGCCCGGGTATTGTCCCGGGCTTGTTTTTTGTATGTTTCCTCGTTCAATTCAAGAATCTGCGGTCTTTTCCCCGTGGAATAATAGAATAAAGATGGATGGCTTCTTCCAGACGCCTTCCCCTTGCTCCGAATCCCCGCCTTCCGTTCATTCCCCGCGAAACCGATGCACCGTGCGGAACATTCCGTTCGTCCTGACAAAGGCAAAATCGATCATCAGGAGGGTTCCGTCGTTGCGGTACTGAAGCGACCAAACATCCTGAACGGCGAATCCGATACGTTGCATGTAGTCAACCACGCCGGAAACAAGCGGCCCCCCTTTGAAGAACTCATAGAGTGACGTCTCAAGAACGATGCATTCCACATCGTTCAGTGTCTCCGCTGCCCCCTCAAGCACCTTCAGCTCACCTCCCTGCACGTCCACTTTCAGCAGAATCGGCCCCTCGAGGTTTTTCTCCCGCCGTATCTGATCGATTGTCACCGCCGGGACGCGGCGTTTTTCGACCACCGCCGGATCATAGTCGCTTTCCCAGTAGGCCGAGGATCGGGCAATATCCGGATGGACGTTCAGTTCGAGGGTTCCGGGCGCGTCGCCTGCGGCCGCAAGAATGTACTCGACATGGGCGAACTTCCGCTTAATTTCTTCCAGGAACGGCCGGGCTTCTTCCAGCGGATCAATCAGCACATGGCGGGCCGTTGGAAAGGCTTCATAGAGCTCCATTGTCCCCGACGCCACGCCGACGTCGATCACCGTCTTCGGATCGAAGCCGGCTTTCTTCAGCATTGCAAGTCCCCCGGCGTACGTAGCCCGCCGGGACCGCTCGACGAGAACCTCGCGATAGATCTGCACCCCAAAAGGCCGAAGGATCCGGTTCACGATCCTTCGCCCGGTCTTACGAATGGACGTAGAAATCTCGGGAGTTGTCATCGCAACCCTCCCACTCAGTCCATTCCCCGCGCAAACCTCTCCTCCTGCAGCATGATCCGCAATGAAATCCTGTGCGTATCGCCGAGGTTGTTTTCAGCCTGGCCGAAGTGCGCGAAGGAGTAATCCACATCGAGCTTGCGCAGGTGCACGCCCGCGCCGAAGGTGATCTGCCTGATGTCGTTGTAGCCCACTCTCACCGCCACGATGTTCTTGAAATCGAATTCGAGGCCGAGATGCGGATCGAGGCTTGCCGCTCCGATTCCGGGAATCTTCACGTACCCGATTGACGCAAAACGGCGATGTTCGAAGCGCAGGTCCAGGTCGAACGTCGGCGCGAACCGGCCGCCGAAGAGGTCGATGAAATACGCGCTCCCCAGTTTCAGGGTCGGAGTGATAAGCTCGGTACGGCCTGTGCTCCATGCGACGAACGTTGTCGTGATGTCCTGCGCGTTCAGGGCAACGAAAAGATCTTCAGACGGAGAGTACAGCAATCCGACATCGATGCCGATTCCGGTCGCGCCGTGTTCGGCGAGGTCCCGGCGAATGAGCTTGATGTTTGCGCCGTAGGCAAACGTTTCGGACGATTTCTTTGCGTACGTAAGATAGAAGGCCCAGTCGGACGCGTTGAAGTAAGAGATCTGGCTGTAGTCGGGGCGGTTGTCGTCATCGAAGAGGCCGTTGCCATTGGCGTCGACCCAGGCGTTGCGCGTGTCGGCAATGCCGTCGACGCCCAGGCGGAGGATACTGAAACCGACGCTCGCATCGGCGCCGTAGGGAATTCCCACGGAAGCGAAGTCGTAATTAACCAGGCCGCCGAAGCGTTCATCGTGCATGATCACAATATCGGGGTAGTTGATGCGCGAGAGCGCTGCGGGGTTCCAATAGCCGGCGGTCGCGTCGTTTGCCAAGGCCGCGTAAGCGCCTCCCATTCCGAGCGCACGCCCTCCAACGCCGATGGCCATGAACTCACCGGCATACTTGCCGATAACCGTCTGAGCGCACAGACCTGAAACCTGAAGCATGAAACCTGAAGCTATTAGAAGCCTTTTCATAGATTTGCCCAAAAAATGGAAAAACCGAATTCCCTCTAACCGGAAATTCGGCCTGATGGAGTTAGAGAGATGCGCCTTTTGGCTATGAATCAGATGCAAAACTCTCTAACAAGGTATCGCTGGTAAGGTTCCTCCTGTTGGAAGAATCTAACGGAAAACCGGGTTAGTAGCAAGAAGGGTGAAGGGTGAAGGGTGAAGGGTGAAGGGTGAAGGGTGAAGGGTGAAGGGTGAAGGGTGAAAACTTAGTAAGAAAAGCCCCTTTTTAAATGTCGCCGGGGGTGAGGCTGGAGATAGTCACGGGAGGAACCTCCAACCCCACGCCCCCATTCACCCCCCAGGATTAGAAATGGGATACACCGGCGACACGTGGAGTATACAACATTTTCGGAGTCTTGTCAAGTGTTTTTTCGGAAAAATTCCGAAAAATTACGGTGATCGGTTGATCGTTTATTGCGGCGGGGTTTTGGTGAGAAAGCGCTTTCGATAGGGGTTTTGTTTGAAGAACTTCTGAATGATGAAGTTGTCAAAGCTGTCTCTCCACCGGGTGACCCGAATTGGAGAGAGAACCATCCGCGACTCATAGTATTGCCCTTCATGGCTTAGAATGAACCTCAGCCGCTGGAGAAGCAATACGGTTATGGCTACGACGGTCAGAAGCGACAGAAAGGCCCCTGAATTAAAATAGTTAAGGTATTCTTCGTAGTTCCTAAGGTTCGCGTATGTGGAATAATGGAAGACCTCGAACACAGAAAAACACAGGAGAAGGACCGACATTCTTTCAAAATACACGCCACTGGGGGAATCTCCGACAAACCATGACGCGATCAAGAGGAGAAGAACAACAGCACACAGGAGACTCATCTGCCACCACGCTTCATTAAGAGGCTTGAACACCAGCATGTTGTAATTATTCCCGAACAAATAGGGCTCCAGCTCCCGGACACGCCTGATCTTTTCTTCAAAGCCCATTTCCCCCGTTCGCACTTTTCCATCCCAACGTGAGAGACTTATGCGTTCGGCAAGTACTTCGGGGGTTGGTACTTGCTTCGTCATAGCGAAAGTTTCAATCCACGCCCTGTCTACAATGCGAAAATCTGTGATTTCCGGTGTCGTATAAAGGTATCGTGGATTCGTCAATGTCGGGTGTAACATCATCACAAGCGGTGCTGAACAAATAATGCACGCCGTCAGCATTGTTTTTACGGTCGGCATTCTTGTATTCATCAACATTCCAGCACCCACAAGACAAACCGATTGCACAAATAATCCGAAGCCGCCGGTGACGTACTGATAATATTGAACTCCGGCAAATCTGTTGTCCGCGAAAAGAATCTGCGGGACGATATGGTAAGCGATATCCAGGATTTGCTGGATACCTAGAAACACAAAAAGCAGGAATAGCATTTTGTGTCGCCGTTGTGTTTCCGCCCGAACCAACGCCGCCGCAACAATGGCAGTCAGGATGAAGGCCACTTGACGATATATTGAGAACACGACCAACTTGTTGTGCGGCAACAATGCCAGTACGGTGATGATTCCTACCCCCACGAATACAGACGCGCCAACAATCCCGTAAATGTAGGTTCTCAGGTTTGCTCCTCGTTGTTCAGTCTTCACGGCCATGTTCCCTTTATTCACCCGCCATGTCTTGCGCGTCGCAAAACAAACCGTCTTGATAATTGTTGCTTTGAAAAGAACCGGCGAATGATAATCTCGTCTATACCGTCCCGCCATCGGCTGATGGAGCCGGGATCCCTTTCAAGTCTTCCCTCATAAAAGTCACCCTCCCCCCTCGTGAGAAATTTCAGCCGCCATGCAAATAGCCCAATAAACGCAGATAGGACAATTGCCGTCGCGTACTTCCCCACGCGGTCGAGATCTGCCAGTTCCTGGAACGTAGTCGCTCTGCTTAAGGCAATCGCATGGATCCCCTCGAGCACGCAGTAGATAAGGAGGGCTCCATGAATCTTCTCGAAATGCGGTGCCGAGGGAGGATCGAAGATATAGTTCAACACAAAAAACATTGCCAAGAAGAAAACACAAATGAACACAATCGAAGAATATGTCTCGTAAAACAGACCATTAATCAACGCCACGTAATCGTCACCAACCGTGTACGGAAGAAGTTCCGCAATCCTCTCCGCCTCCCGGGTCCCCGATAACTCACCCACCCGGTGTGACCCTTTCCATTCCGAAAGGACGACTCTCTCTGCAATTTCAGCCGCTGTGGGGTTGTCTATTCCCTCTGCCGCCATTTGCCCCTTCGCTCTGTCTACCATCCGAAAATCAGTCACCGCAGGAACCGTGTAGAGGTATCGTGCGGACAGCATGTACGGAAGAAACATACCACCAATCAAACCAGCGACAAGTATCGTCGTCACGATAAGCCTCTTCGCAAACGTTGTTGATCGAAGAACCATTCCCATCAGAATGTGACTGCATACTGACAGGAGAAACCCCAGATAGACGATGTTTGAATATTGTGCAACATAGAACTCCATCGCCGCCGACATTTCAAACGAACTTGCCACGCCGAACACAATTTGCACTGAAAAGAATGTCAAATAGATCAACCCCATCCTTCTTCCCTCAAGCTGCCTTCCCGAAACGACCGTATAATAAACAAGCACCGTCAAGAAACATCCCAGACTCCGGACAATGCTTACGGCAAAGCTGTACTCTGCAGAGAACAGGAGAAACGGTGTAATCCCTGCGACATTGACCGCGGCCCAAATGCCGATCGTGCGCATTATCAGGTTCCTGAATGTATGTTTCATCAAGCCCTACGATTGTTGGAGATTCTGAATTCCCAGTTTCTTCATCCGATATCGGAGCGTATCTTCTGTGATCCTGAGAAAGCGGGCGGCTCTGGTTTGGTTGAATCCAAACTTTTTAAGGACCCGTTCCAAGATTCGTTTTTCAATTAACTCCATGGACTTGTCGATCGCAAAATCAATACCCTCGTCGATGCGACTGAGCATTTGCGTCACTTCGGATTGTTCGTCCATAAGACCTTCGGGTAACATGAAGGTGTCCTTGTCGTCAGACAAAAGCATCGCTTGTTCGATGAACGTTTTTAATTCCTGCACATTGCCCTTCCATTCTTTTCGTACCAAAACGCTGATTGCGTTAACGTCGATAATGACATCGCCAAGCCCCATCTCTTTTGCGGTCTGGAGTACGAAGTGTTCCACGAGCTCGGGAATGTCATCTGCTCTTTCGCGAAGCGATGGCATCGCGAGCGTCTCCCAGTCCTTTGTAAGCTTCTGAACGCCGGGTAGAAGCCGCTTCCCCCGAACGAGATCCTTCACAGGACCATCGAGGAGGAGAATGATGCGAATATGATAACTTGTTGTGAGTCCCTCGATGAACTCCAGAACGATTTTCTGAGCCGCAGTGCTCGCGCCATCAACGTGGCCTACAATAATTGTCGTGCCATCCGGGAGGGCGAAGTTACCATGGTCTGATGTAATTGGATTAATGAAATGGCGATCGGTGAGTATTGATTGTGTGATCGATCGTAGCTTGAGTTCTTCTATTCTGGCCACACTCAACAGTGCATACGGCTCACCTGAGGGTGCGCTCTTTTCATGAATCATCTGCGCAATGACGCTCTTCCCCGCCCCAGGCTCTCCAGTTATGAGGATATTCGTATTCGACAAGGCGAGTTTTTCTACCCTCTCCCGTACACGTTGGATAGCCTTACTGCTTCCAATGAGCTCTTTCAAATCGGGTATTCCCCTGTCAAGATGTCGCAACAATCAAACAGTAAAACGTCCGTTAAAATCCCTCGAAAGCTAGACTATTTCATTGCGAATGTCAAGATTTGGCAATAACTCGGAGTTTTCTCGGAGGAGGAGTTGAAATTTTGGGGTTTTCTGTGTGTTTTACCTATTCCACCTTTTCTGCCCCCAGTTCCATGATAAGGGCCTGGATGACGGGGTGGTCGCCGTTGGGAACGGCTTTCGGGGGTGCGGAATGAGATTGAGATGAAGATGAAGATGAAGACCCTGCGGCGGATACCGGTGCTGAAACATTGGTGCCGGAATCATCCGGACGGAACTCCGGCTCGATCTGAACCTGGTAGCCGGTGACTTTCCGGAATGAGTCCGTGAGGAACTCCCGGTTGCGGCGGAGGTTGGACACGTGGTAATCGTCGGGGCAGGCGATACGGATGGCCCCGTTGGTGACGCTCGAAATCTTGCTGTGGTCCAGCGTCGATGCAACGCTGATCTTCTCTTTCCGCACCTCCCCCACCCACTCCTGCCAGCGCGCATAGGCCTCGTCCACCGAAATGGAGCGCATTCCGTTCCCCGCTCTGCCCGCCGCCGTTGCCGGAGCAACTCCCTGGGCGCCATTTGCCCGCGGAGCGGACACCGGCACGCTAAACGTCATCCCGATCGCTTCGCGGCGAACGGTGGTCACGGCCGCGCTGTGCAACGCTCCCGCGTTTACGCTCCCGATAACCTTGACATCCCCCGCCCCCTGGCCCGGACCCCTCTGCGTCCTACCGATCGCGTCTCCCGAATTCCGGGCCGCCTCCGAAGATTCAGTACTTAATGCACCTTCACGCCCGAGGCTTTTTTTTAAATCCTC
>Ga0302046_10006245_pt1 | contig 10418 bp, 7 predicted proteins | sample RVTome_11_FD_200261 | JGI IMG/M metagenome (GOLD analysis project Ga0302046, IMG submission 200261) | Soil microbial communities from uranium-contaminated site in the Upper Colorado River Basin, Wyoming, United States - RVT147D111 (version 2) ... | reverse complement strand
GACGCACCGAACCCGAGATGCCTGGCAACGCCCACGACCGTCTCCATGCCGAAGAAGAGGGCGCCCAATTCCGCTTCCTAACCCAGCCGATCCGCTTTCTTGCCGGTAAGGACGGCCGGGTGGCGGCGGTCGAGTGCCTGTCGTGCCGCCTGGGCGCACGCGATTCGAGCGGCCGGCGCCGGCCAGTACCGATCGAGGGCAGCAACTTCCTGGTGCCAGCCAACACCGTGGTGCTGGCGCTCGGCTATTGGCCAGATCCCACGTTGGGTGAGACCACACCTGACCTCGAGACCCGCAATTGGGGGCTGATCGTGGCCGACCCGGAAACCGGCGCCACCACGCGGCCGGGCGTGTTTGCCGGCGGCGACGCCGTCACCGGCCCCGACCTGGTCGTGACGGCCATGCGCGCCGGTCACCGGGCCGCCGAATCGATCAGTGCTTTCCTGACAGACAACTAACCCATCCTTCCCCCTTCCTTCGCAACCGTCCCCCCGGTGTAAGCGGTTGCGCGTCCGCGCTAGAATGCCTGCGATGAATGAGCCCGTGCACTCACCGGACCAGCTAAAGTCTCGTCTGCGCCGGCGGGCCAGCGACCTTGGCTTTGACCTGTTCGGGGTGACCACACCCGACCCGCCGCCGCACCTCGACGTGTATCAGCGGTGGTTGGACCATGACCGGCATGGCCAAATGGCCTACCTGGCGACCGACCGCGCCCATCGCGTGCGCTCCGATCCTCGCCGGCTGCTCTCTTCGTGCCAATCGATCCTGGTGCTGGGCATGAACTACCTGCCGCACGACCCGGCGCCGGCCGAGCGGTCGCAGGCGCGGGTGGCCGCCTATGCCCTGGGCGATGACTACCACGACGTCATCCCGCAACGCCTCGAGCGACTGATTGCCGACTTGGAAGGCTGGGTCGGGCGGTCCATTCCCCACCGGATTCATACCGACACCGGACCGATCCTTGAGCGTGAGCTGGCGCAGCGGGCCGGCCTGGGTTGGATTGGGAAGAACACCTGCCTGATCCACCCGCAACGCGGCTCCTACTTCTTCCTGGCGGAGGTGCTGCTCGGCCTCGGACTGCCAGCCGATCAGCCGATGCGGGCCGATCATTGTGGCAGCTGCACGCGCTGTCTGGAAGCCTGTCCGACTGCCTGCATCCTGCCCGACCGAACGCTCGACGCCAGCCGCTGTATTTCCTACCTGACCATCGAACTGCGCGGCGACCTGACAGCCGAACAGCGCCGGTTGGCCGGCGATTGGGTCTTCGGTTGCGACGTGTGCCAGCAGGTTTGCCCCTGGAACCAGCGCTTCGCCGAGCCGACCGACGATCCGGTCTACCAAACTCGCCCGTTTCTACAGCAGGCTGGCTTGACCGAATTCCTCCAGCTCGACACTCCGGCGTACCAGGAAGCAATGCGCGGAAGCCCCCTCAAACGGGCCAAGCGAGCAGGACTCGTGCGCAACGCGGCCGCCGCCGCCGGCAATCTGCGGCTAGTCGAGACGGCCCAGGCTCTGGAAGGGGTGCTCAAGGGGGATCCGGCGCCGGAAGCCCGCGCCACCGCCGCGTGGGCGCTCGCACAAATAGAGCCGGGCCGCGCCCGTCCCGCACTCCTGGCGGCCCTGGCCCAAGAGACCGATCCGGCGGTGCGGCGGGAGATCGAGAAGGCCCTTCCCGACAGAGGCGCCCGGGAAACCAGCACCGGTGAATGAACACGCCCCCAAGATTGGGGGCGTCAGGTTTGTGTGTGTGTCTGGCTGACGGCTACGGAAGGGGGGTGGAGGTCGCCGTTGGCGGGTTGGGATCCAGTGTGTTGGTTGGCACCGGCGTCACCAAGTTAACGGGCACTTCGAGCCGGTCGCCGATCTGGATGTCGTTGGCGTCCTCAAGTTCGTTCTCCTCGACGATGGCCTCCAAGGTGCTGTTGAATTCAAGTGCGATCGAAGCCAGCGTGTCGCCCGCCCGCACGACATACGTAATCAGCGTGCCGGGCAACAAATTGTCTGGCAGCGGAGTCGGGGTCGGGAATTCGGCATCCGGCGCCGGGATGATGACCTCTTGCGAGACGAAGATCGTGCCGCTGTCGGCGATTTCCGGGTTGTAGGCCAGCAGCAGGTCCAGCTCGAGTTCAAACTGCTCGGCGATCGAAGTCAACGTATCGCCTTCCTGGACCAGGTAGACGCGTGGCCCAGAAGCCGTCGCCGTCATGGTGACCGTCGGTGTGAGGCTGGCCGTCGGGGTTGCCGTTGGCGGCGCCGGCGTTGAAGTCTCCGTTGGTGTGGGCGTGGCACTGGCAAATAAAGCCGGCAACTGGGGCGGGCTGTCCCCCGAAAGCCACAGGGCGACCAGCACCAAACCGACGATCAGCAGCAGGACGGCCGCACCGCCTAAAAGCAGCGGCACCATGCGTTCTCGCCGCCGACGATAAGCCATGATGACGTCGGACGCGCTCTGTTCGTTGTCCATCATGCGCAGGCCTCCCTCCAGCGGGCGTATTGTACTCGAATTCGTTTGGCCGCTTAGAAAGCGAAAATGCGAACGGATGTCCGAGGCTGTTAGCGGCTGGGCACCAGGTATGCCAGAATTCGGGGCAGCGCCGCCGACCAGGTTGGATCGCTATGGTTGCCAGGCACGATTTCCAGGCGCAGGTCGTCGGCCTTGCCCTGCAGCAGGCCGGCCAGCCGTTCGGTATGGGGACGTGCCCAATCATCTTCGCCCGCCAGGAGCAGTATGTGCGCCGGCAGTTCGGTCGTAGACGGCGCCAGTACAAGCGGGTCGTAGGCCGGCCGAGCGTAGTTGACTGCCAGCGCCGGACTGATGCCGCCCACCCACACAAATCTGTCCGGATGGCGCAGACCGGTTTCCAATGCCCAAACGCCGCCGCGTGAGATTCCCGCCAGCGACAACTCGCCCGGCTGGCCAAGAGTCGATGCCCAATCTGCCACGAACGGCAACACACCTTCCAGCAGCTCTTGTTCGTAGGAGTTAGGACCACCATCCGACGAACTGAACAGCGGTTCAGGTGCGTGCGGCGCCACGATCAGTGTCGGGCCCCAGCGGCCGGCAGCCAAGCCGGTCTCATACACTTCAACCAGGCCCAGGCCCGGCCAGTGCGTTTCCGTGTAAGGCTTGCCGTGCAGCAGGATCAGGATCGGCAGCGGGCGGTCTAAGGAAGCGGCACACGGCGGCTGGTAGACCCAAACCCGCACTGGCTGCGCCAAAATCGGGCTGTCATACGCCAGGAGCTGGCTGACCCCGTTGTCCTCGCTGCAGACCGCGGTCGGCGTCGCACTTGGCGCCGGTCTGGCGGTTGGCGAGGCGTGCGGAGCCGGGCTGGCCGTGGCTGTGGCGGGCGGGTCCACCGGGGCCGCGGCCGGTCCACAGGCCGCCAGCAGCGTCAGACCGAATAGCACCAGCATGAGGTTGCTCACTCGCATGGGCCACATCATACTGTGGACATCGCCCGGCTGGGTCGATAAACCCCTATGGTAGAATCGCCGCCTGTTGGGAGCAGGGGCAATGACCTACGCATGAAATACTACATTTGGACGGCAGGCTGCCAGATGAACGTCGCCGACTCCCAGCGAGTGGCGTCGTCGCTGGAGCTGCTTGGCTACCAAACGACCCGGCGGGCCGAGGACGCCGACGTCATCGTGCTCAACACCTGCGTCGTACGCCAGAGCGCCGAGGACCGGGCCTACGGCCGCCTGACATCGCTGCGCCCCTTGAAGGACGAGCGCCCCGATTTGGTGATCAACCTGATGGGCTGCCTGGTAGGCGTCAAGGGCAATCCAGAACTCGAGGCCCTTTTCCCGTATGTAGATGTTTTCTCGCCTCCGTCGGATCCCAGCCCGTTGGTGGCGCATCTGACCAAGCAGGACGGGCGCTCCCTGCAGCTTGAGGAGACCCAGGCTCGCCACGCCGTGATGGATGGCGACCTACTGTTACCGCTTGAGGCGCGCGGCCGGCTGGTTTCAGCCCACGTGCCTGTCGTCTACGGCTGCTCCCACGCCTGTACCTTCTGCATCATTCCCTATCGCCGCGGCGTCGAACGCAGCCGATCGGTTGGCGAGATCACATCCGAGGTTCGCCAGTTGGCCGATCAAGGTGTGCGTGAGGTCACCCTGCTGGGGCAGATCGTCGACCGCTACGGCAAGGAGGTGGACAATGGCCCCACATTGGCCGACCTGCTGCGGATCGTCCATCAGGTTGATGGCATCGATCGCATTCGCTTCCTGACATCACACCCCAATTGGATGAATGACGACCTGCTCCAGGCCGTCGCCGAATTGCCCAAAGTCTGCGAGCATATCGAAGTTCCGGCGCAGGCCGGCGACGATCAGGTGCTCGAACGGATGAAGCGCGGCTATTCATCCGACGACTACCGCCGCCTGATCGCACGCATACGGGACCACATCCAGGGTGTCTCCATCGGCACCGACATCATCGTCGGTTTCCCTGGCGAAACCGACCACCAATTCCAGCGGACCTACGATCTGCTGGCCGAACTCAAACTCGACGTTGCCCACCTGGCGCGCTACTCCCCGCGGCCCAACACGGTCGCCGAACGGCGCATGCCCGACGACGTTCCCGAGGCCGAGAAAATGCGGCGCTACCGGATCCTGGAGAGTCTGCAGGAGCAGATCTCAGCTGACATCAACCGGTCCCACCTGGGGCAGACCGTCGAGGTGCTGGTCGAGCAAGAGTACCAGGGCCGTTGGAAGGGCCGCACCCGCACCAACAAGCTGGTCTTCTTCGAACACCCCGCCGAACTGCGGGGCCAGTTGGTTCCGGTGCACATCGAGCATGCCGGTGCCTGGAGCATGAATGGCAGCCGGTTGCTGATGGATGACGAAGACCCAGCCTCGCTAGCAACGGCCGCCTGAATCTCTCCCAACTGCACCTCCCCTCTTGACGATTGAACCTGACATAGCTAGCATGCAATCGTACAGCTTGGAACGCACCTTGCAACCAACCCGATATCCGCCAAAGCTGTGGTCCTTCAAGGAGGACTCGATGCCACGCCGCCCGTTCATTGTCTTTGCCGTCCCGGTTCTGCTGTCCCTGATTCTGGCGGCCTGTAACATGCCAGGTTTGGGAACCAGCGCCGGCCAGCAGGCGACCGAGGATGCCAACGCCACGGCCGCCGCCGAAACCGTCGCCGCCGAGCTAACCCGGTCGGCCGGCCAACTGCCGACCGACTCGCCGACAGCGGCCGCCACGAACACACCGCCAGCCTCGGCCACACCAGCCGGTCCCACGGCCACACCGGTCCCAACCGGATGCACCGATCGTGCTTCCTTCCTCTCGGATGTGACCGTCCCGGATGACACGTACTTCGAACCGGGTGAGGATTTCACCAAGACCTGGCGCTTGCGTAACACCGGCACCTGCACCTGGACGACCCAATACAAGCTGGTTTTCGACAGTGGCCGCTCGATGGATGGACCTGCCAGCCAGCCGCTGTCCGGCAATGTCCCCCCCAACAGCACGGTCGACCTTTCGGTCGACCTCGAGGCACCTGCCAGCAACGGCACCTACCGCGGCAACTGGTTGTTGCAGAACGCCACCGGGGTGAACTTCGGCATCGGCGCCAATGCCAACGTCGCCTTCTGGGTCCAGATCGTCGTTGGCCCGACGCCGACGCCGGCACCCAGCGTGTATAAGACCGCCAAGATTGAGCTCAAGCCTTCGTTCCATGTGGATCTGGACGAGGGGGAGAGCCCGGCAGACAGCAATGCCGATCGCGACCTATGGTACGAGTCGATCAGCGCCGTCGAGCGCTACCTGACCCCCGTCAACGACGCCGAGGCCTTCCTATGGACCGATGGTGTGCCCGACTTCGAGGACTGCGACGACGACGGCGAATTATCTGATGACCGCATCGATTTTGACGACTTCGAGGTCGGCGACTGGCTCTGTTTCCAGACCAGCGAAGGCCGCATCGGCCGCTTTGAGATCGAAAAGATCTCGGGTGCCAACCCCCCGGTGCTGACAATCGACATCCGCACCTGGAAGTAACGCCCAATCTCCGTGCAACCACAGCGCCCGGGCCTATCCCGGGCGCTTTGCTTTGTCGCTAACCGCCGCCGGCCGTGGCGCGGTAGAATCGCCCAGCTCACACACGAGCAAATGGTCATGGACAAACTGCGTCAACTTCCCCTTCTGCTGCTGGTGGGTGCGCTCTTGGCGGGCTGCAACTTGCTCGGCCAGGCGCCCCCGGCCAGCGCTACGCCCAGCGTGGCCGCGGCCGCTTTGACGGTCGAGGCAGTGCTGACGCGGACCGGCCCAGGCATCGCAGCCACCGGCGTCGCCCGGCAAACCCAGCCTGTGCTTGCCAGCCCGCAGCCATCGCCAACCCCAGCCCCGACCGACGACGAGCCCTGCGACAACCGGGCGGCCTTCATCGATGATGTCACCGTGCGTGACAACAGCCAACTGGACCCAGGGGAGACCTTTGTCAAAATCTGGCGCTTGCGCAACACCGGCTCCTGCACTTGGACACCCGCCTACCTGCTATCGTTCTTCGGCGGCAACCGCCTGAACGCACCGGACACGGTCTCCCTCTCCAGCGAGGTGGCGCCCGACGGAATCGTCGACCTGGCGGTCGATATGAAGGCCCCTGCCGAACCGGGCACCTACCAGGGGTATTGGAAGCTGCGCACACCCGATGGCGAGTTCTTCGGCATTGGTCCCCAGGGGGACCAATCCTTCTGGGTCAAGATCGTGGTGCCGGCGCCGCCGACCTCCCCGAGCACGGCAACAGCAACCAGCAGCCCGACGGCCACGGAGGCCGGATCGACGAGCACGCCAACATCCACTCCGACGGCAAGCTCCACCGCCACGCCCAGCCAGACCCCCGACAACTGAGCGCGCCCCGGGACATTGGCAAGCGCCCGGCGGGCGTGCTACATTGATGACATGACCACGCCGGTACTCATCGTCGACGCCAACCGCGAATTCGGCATGCTGATTCGGCAGTCGCTGGAAGATACCGGTGAGTACGCAGTCGCCCTGGCCACGAGCGGCAGCCAGGCCGAAGATCTTGTCTCCCATCATGCGTTTGATTTGGCGATCATCGACTTTGGCCTGCCGGACATGTCCGGCGCCGACCTGGTCCGCCTGCTGCGCCGCCGCTCGGCCGACTTGAAGATCGTCGCCATTCCCATGGTTGGCTCCGGCGAAGATGAACTTAAGGACGTACAGGTCCAAGGCGTCCTGACCAAGCCGTTCTACTTGCCGGAACTGCCGGCGGTGCTGACCCGCGCCCTTGAGGCGCCCAAAACTTTCGGCGGCACCGGGCCGCTGCCAGGCACCGGGCCCTTGCCCAAACCGCGACGGACGCCGCAGGCTAAACCTGGACCAACGCCTACTCCGACCCGATCGTTGCGCCGGCGTTACGAAGCCGCCGGCTCGACCTTGCATGCTTTGTGCGACCAACTGGGACTGCCGGGCTGCCTGCTGGCCAAGGACGGCCAGGCGCTTGCCTTCGCCGGTCTATCCCGGCGCGATGCCCAGCAGTTGGCCGAAGGCCTGCCCCTGACCGATCGCCGTCGCGGCACCTCCGGCGCCACGGCCCAATATGTGCGCGTCAGCGGCGCCTACCGCGACCAACTGCTGTACACCGCACCACTTCCCGGCGGCGTTCGCCTGGGGGTCGTATTCCCGGCCGACCATCCATTCTCAGACGTCCGGGAAACCACGCGCCAGATCGCCGACCGGTTGCTTGGCGGCGAAATGCCTGTCAAGCAGCCTGCACCTGCCCCACGTACGGTCTGGCCACCCCCGTCGAAGGCACTGGGGCGTCCAGGGACAACCGGACCGACCCGCCCTTCCCCGAGCTTTCCCGATCTGATGCCGAGATCGATCTCGCCCTCCCCCAGTCGGGGGCCAACGCCACCGGCCGGCCCACAACCGCCCCCCGCACCGCCCCCACCGGAGCCGGCGCCCAAGCCGCCGGCCGAACCGGAAACCCCACTTACACCGCCCCCACCGGAGCCGGCGCCCAGGCTGCCGGCCGAACCGGCACCCCCCCCCGCACCGCCCCCACCGGAGCCGGCACCCACACCGCCAGCCGAACCGGTTCCCCCGCCTGCACCGCCCCCACCGGAGCCGGCACCCACACCGCCAGCCGAACCGGAAACCCCACCTGCACCGCCACTACCTGAGCCGGCGCCCGCGACAGCCAAACAGGAACCTCCGGCTGCACCGCCCCCGCCGGAGCCGGTGCCCGCGCCAACCGAACCGGTTCCCCCGCCTGCACCGCCCCCACCGGAGCCGGCGCCCGCGCCAGCCGAACCGGTTCCCCCGCCTGGACCGCCCGAACCGGAGCCGGTGCCAGCTTCACCAACCGAACTGGAAGCTCTCCCCGAACCGGAGCCGGCGCTCAAGCTGCCCGATGACTGGCGGCCGGCCCCTTCGTTGAGCCCGGCCCATCAAGCCTTGCTGGAGGAGTTGACACAAGTCGACCTGCCGCCATCGGACCCGCAGCCGGCCGCGCCGCGCCGGCCCGCACCAGCCAAACCGACCACCCAGCCACTGCCGCGCGATTGGATCCCACGCGCCCAACCGCCCGAGGCCTACTTCGCCATCCTTGAAGAGACCGCCGGGCCAGCCATGACCGACGGTACCATCTTTGACTCCCCGGTCCAGGAAGCGACCTACCACCTTCCGTTCACGGCGGTGCTAGTCCCTCGCTTTCCCGAACACTATCTCAGTGGTGAGTTGGCGCGCCAGCTGCGCGAGTGGGCGCAGCGTTTTTGCCTGGCCTGGGACTGGCGCGCCGACAGGATTTCGGTCACGTCCGGCTACCTGGCCATCCGCGTCAGCCTGATCCCCGAAAGCGCCCCGGCCCACGCCATCGAGCAGCTGCGCGACGACCTATCGCGCCGCGTGCTTGAACGCTATCCCAACTTCCATACGGACCTGCCCTCGGGCCGGTTCTGGGCCCGCGCTTATCTGTTGATTGCCGGGGAAGAGCCAGGGCCGGACGACATCGATCGCTTTGTCGAACGCACCCGGCTGGCCCAGGGCCTGGACGGCTGACCTCGACCGGAACCGATCGTTCGCAATGCTACAATGGGCCGATTTCCCCCCCCAACCGGGAGCATGTTGCATGCCGGCCACGCCTCGCCTTTTTCTGATCGACGGTCACGCCCTGGCGTACCGCACCTACTTTGCCCTGACAGCCGTCGGCGGCGGCACCCGTTGGATGACCAAGGCCGGCGAACCAACCGCCGGCACCTATGGCTTCACCTCCGTGCTGCTGCGCCTGTTGGAGCAAGAGAAGCCCGAGTATCTGGCGGTCTCCTTCGACACGGGCCGCACCTTCCGTGACGACCTGTTTGCCGAGTACAAGGCGACGCGCGAGAAGATGCCGGATGACCTGGCCCTGCAGATCGACCGCATTCGTGAGGTGGTGGCGGCATTCGGCATCCCCATCCTGGAGTCGGAGGGCTACGAAGCCGACGACGTGCTGGGCACTGTCGCCCGCCAGGCCGCCGAAGCCGGCGTTCAGGTCATCATCCTCACCGGTGATCGCGACCTGCTTCAGTTGGCGACGGACAGGGTGATCATTCGCCTGGCTGGGCAGAAGCTTTCCGAGGCCGAGGATTTCGGCCCAACCGAGGTCGAAGGCAAAATGGGCGTGCCGCCCAGCCAGATCGTGGATTTCAAGGCGTTGGTGGGCGATAGCAGCGACAATATCCCCGGTGTGCGCGGTGTCGGTGAGAAAACAGCCATCTCGCTGCTCCAGGACTACGAAACCTTGGACGCCATCTTTGAACACCTGGAAGAGATCCCAGCCCGTTTCCGCAACAAGCTGGCCGCTAGCCGGGAGGAAGCCGAGCTGAGCCGCAAGCTGGCACAAATCGTCACCGATGTCCCGCTTCGCTTCGACCTCGATGCCTGCCGGGCCCAGGGTTACAACCGCGATCAAGTCTTCGAATTATTCCGCACCTTGGAATTCCGTTCCCTGATGGACCGCATCCCGGCCAGCGAAGGCAAGGCCGATGGCCAGCAGATGGCGCTGTTTGTCAGTTCGGAAAATCGCGCGCCAAGTGCCAGCCAGGATGCCCAGATTGTAGACAACCCGGAAGCACTGGAGGAACTGGCCAAGACGCTGGCAAAGGCCAAACGCATCGCCTTTGACGTTGAGACGACCAGCACCGATCCGATGACCGCCGACCTGGTGGGGATTTCGCTGGCGACCGAACCGGAGACCGGCTACTACCTGCCGGTCGGACATGAAGCGTCTCACGCCGGCGGCGACCAGCTCGACCTGCAATCCGTGCTTGAGGCACTGCGCCCCACCCTGGTTAACCCCAAAATCCCCAAAGTCGGCCATAACCTGAAATACGACTTCCTGGTGCTGGCTCGTTATGGCCTCGAGGCCACGCCGCTCGCCTTTGACACCATGATC
>Ga0302046_10006243_pt1 | contig 10420 bp, 20 predicted proteins | sample RVTome_11_FD_200261 | JGI IMG/M metagenome (GOLD analysis project Ga0302046, IMG submission 200261) | Soil microbial communities from uranium-contaminated site in the Upper Colorado River Basin, Wyoming, United States - RVT147D111 (version 2) ... | reverse complement strand
AGGCGCGTCAGAACCTTATCGATGTACTCGGCCGTCTGCTGGCCCGGCCTGATGCCCGGAATGAAGGCGCCGGAGCGTTTGAGGTTGTCGGCCGTGTCGCGCGAGTTGAAGACGAGCGCCGTGTAGAAGAAACAGAAGAACACGATGAGCCCGCCGTAGAGCAGGATGTAGATTGGCTGCCCCGGATACAGGCTCGCCGCCAGCATCGTCAGCCACGAGCTCGACTGACCTGTGCCGAGCAGCTGCGCGATCGTCGCCGGGAAAAGGATCAGGCTCGAGGCGAAAATCGGCGGGATAACGCCCGACATGTTGATCTTGAACGGCAGGTGGCTGGTCTGGCCCGCGTAGAGCCGCCGGCCCTGCTGCCGCTTGGCGTAGTTGACCGTGATCCGCCGCTGGGCCCGCTCCATGAAGACGACGAAGCCGATCACGCCGAGGATCAGGAAGCCGAGCACGAACGGCATCGCCGGCGACATGGAGCCCTCGCCGACAAGCTGGAGCACGCCGGTGATCGCCGACGGCAGGCCGGACAGAATGCTCGCGAGGATGATCATCGAGATACCGTTACCGACGCCGCGCTCGGTGATCTGCTCGCCGAGCCACATCAGGAACATCGTGCCCGTCACGAGCGTGACGGCGGCCGTCAGGACGAAACCCGTGCCCTGCACGAGAACCACGTTCTGGTTCTGCAGCGCCGTCGCCGCGGCGATGGCCTGGAAGGCCGAAAGTATGACCGTGCCGTAACGCGTGTACTGCGTGATCTTGCGCCGGCCGGCCTCGCCTTCCTTGCGCAGCTGCTTGAGCGGCTCGATGACGTGTGAAGCCATCTGCATGACGATCGAGGCCGAGATGTACGGCATGATCCCGAGCGCGAAGATCGAGAGCCGCTCAAGGGCGCCTCCCGAGAACATGTTGAACATCGTCAGGATCGTTCCGTCTTGCCGCTCGAAGAACAGCCGCAGTTGGACGGGATCGATGCCGGGCACGGGTATGTAGGTGCCGATGCGATAGACGATCAGCGCGCCGATCAGGAACAAGAGGCGCTGGCGCAGCTCGCTGAAGCGAGCCACGTCGCCGATCATCGCCGCCGGATTGCCTTGACCTGGTTTCGCCATTGCTGATCGCCCGTCCGTTCCCTTACTCGACGCTGCCGCCGGCGGCCTCGATGGCCTTCCTCGCGCCCGGCGTGACCTTGAGCCCCGAGAGCTTGACTGCGACGTCGAGCTCGCCCGAGGCGATCACCTTGGCCCCTTTGGCCTCCCTGGGGACGATTTGCGCGGCCTTCAAGGCGGCGAGGTCGACGTTTTGGTCCGCGAATCGACGCAGCTCGTGCAGCCGCACCTCGGCCGTCGCACCGGCCGAGCGCGAGTTGAAGCCGACCTTGGGCAGGCGCCGCTGCAACGGCATCTGTCCGCCCTCGAAGCCGGTCTTGTGATAGCCGCCGGCGCGGGCCTTCTGACCCTTGACGCCCCGGCCGCCGGTCTGGCCCTGGCCCGCAGACGAGCCGCGGCCTGGCCGCTTCGCGTTCTTGCGGCTGCCGGGAGCCGGTTTCAGCTCGTTGAGGCGCATCTCAGACCTCCTCGACCTCGAGCAGATAGCTGACGCGCCGGATCATGCCGCGATGCTCCGGCGTGTCGGCGACGACGACGCTCTGATGCCGCTTGCGCAACCCGAGCCCGATCAGGCACTCGGCGTGGCCCGGCTTGCGATGGAAGCGGCTGCCGATGAGCGTCACTTTGAGTTTGCTGTCCTTGTTCGCCACGGCGTGCCTCAGGTCGTGATCTCGGCGACGGTCTTGCCGCGCTTCGCGGCGATCTCTTGCGGCGAGCGCATGCGCATCAGCGCGTCGAGCGTCGCGCGGACGACGTTAATGGGATTCCGCGAGCCGTAGCTCTTGGCGAGGACGTTGCGCACGCCGGCGCACTCGAAGACGGCGCGCATCGCACCGCCGGCGATGATGCCCGTGCCTTCGGAAGCCGGCTGCATGAAGACGCGCGTCGCACCGTGGCGGCCGACGAGGTCGTACTGCAGCGTGTCCTTCTTCAGGCTCACGGTCTTCATGTTCTTGCGCGCCGCCTGCATCGCCTTCTGGATCGCGAGCGGCAGCTCGCGCGCCTTGCCATAGCCGTAACCGACCTGGCCCTCGCCGTCACCGACGACCGTCAGCGCGGTGAAGCCGAACTGGCGCCCGCCCTTGACGACCTTCGCGACGCGATTGACCGCGACCAGCTTCTCTTGTAGCTCTTCAGCTCCTGCCATGATCGTTTCCTAGATCTTGAGTCCAGCCTCGCGCGCGGCCTCGGCGAGCGCCTTGACGCGACCGTGATAACGAAAGCCCGAGCGGTCGAAGGCGACCTCTGTCACGCCCTTCTGAGCGGCGCGCTCGGCGATGGCCTTGCCGACGGCAGCGGCGGCTTCCTTGTTGCCCGTCGACTTGAACCCTGCCCGCAGCGCCTTCTGCACCGTCGACGCGGCGGCGACGACCGTCGCCCGGTCCGGGGCGATGATCTGCGCATAGATGTGCCGCGGCGTGCGATGGACGCAAAGCCGGTGGATCTCCTTGAGCGCGATCCGCGCCCGGGTACGGCCGGCGCGACGCTGTCGTCTGCTACGCTTATCCACGCTGGTCCCCTACTTCTTCTTCGCTTCCTTCAGAACGATCCGCTCGTCGGCATAGCGCACGCCCTTGCCCTTGTAGGGCTCGGGCGGCCGGAACTCGCGGAGCTCCGCCGCGACCTGTCCGACCTTCTGCCGGTCGATGCCCCTGACGACGATCTCGGTCTGGCTCGGCGTCTCGACGGCCACGCCCTGCGGCACCTCGTAGACGATCGGATGCGCGAAGCCGAGCGTCAGATTCACCTTGTTACCCTGCGCCTGCGCGCGATAGCCGACGCCGACGAGCTCGAGCTTGCGCTCGAAGCCCGAGTGCACGCCCGTGACCATGTTCTGGATCAGCGCGCGCGTCGTGCCGGCGATCGCGTTCGCGAAGCGGCTGCCGGATCCCGCGCTGACGAGGATCTCCTGCTCTTCCTGCCGGACGCGGACCTCCGGGTTCAGCGTCATCGTCAGGCTCCCCTTCGGACCCTTGACCGAGATCGACTGCGCGTCGAGCTCGACGCTGACGCCCTTCCCTATCTCGACCGGCCTTTTCGCTATTCTCGACATTCGACTGCCTCTGCCGCATCAGGAAACGATGCAGAGCACCTCGCCGCCACGCCCCTGGGCGCGCGCTTCCCGGTCCGTCATGACGCCGCCCGAGGTCGAGACGATCGCGATGCCGAGCCCGCCCTGAACGCGCGGCAGCTCCGAGACCGCGGAATAGACCCTGAGCCCGGGCCGGCTGACCCGCTCGATCCTGTCGATGACGGGCGCGCTCTGGTGGTACTTCAGGCCGACCCGGATCGAGCGGCGCGCGCCATCCTCCTCGGTCTCGATGCCGCCGACGAAACCTTCGCGCTGCAGCACCTCGACGATCGCGAGCTTGAGCCGCGACGCCGGAATCGTCACGGACTCCTTGCGCGCCTTCTGCGCATTCCTGATGCGCGTCAGCATGTCAGAAATGGGATCGGTCATGCTCATCGGCTTCGGCCCTCGCGTTACCAGCTCGCCTTCGACAGGCCGGGGATCTCGCCGCGCATCGTCGATTCGCGGAGCTTGTTCCGGCCGAGGCCGAACTTGCGGTAGTAACCATGCGGCCGGCCCGAGATCGCGCAACGGTTGCGCAGCCGGACCGGGCTCGCGTCCCTGGGCAGGGCCTGAAGCTTCTCCTGCGCCTTGATCCGCTCCTCGTCCGAGGACCTGGGGCTTCGAATGACGCGGCGATACTCGGCCCGCCTCGCGGCGTATTTCTGCACGGTTCTGACGCGCTTCGCCTGGCGCACGATCAGGGATGTCTTTGCCATCGTTCAGTCGCTCCTCAAGCTTTCTGCCGCAGCGGGAAGTTGAATTCCTCGAGCAGCGCCCGGCCGGCCTCGTCGTCGCTGGCCGACGTCGTGATACAGATGTCGAGCCCGCGGATCGCATCGACCTGGTCATAATCGATCTCGGGGAAGATGATCTGCTCCTTCACGCCCATGCTGAAGTTGCCGCGCCCGTCGAAGGAGCGGCTCGGCACGCCGCGGAAGTCCCTGACGCGCGGGATCGCGACGTTGATCAGCCGGTCGAGGAACTCGTACATGCGCTCGCGCCGGAGCGTGACCTTGCAGCCGATCGGGAAGCCGTCTCGCACCTTGAACGCGGCGACCGATTTCCTGGCATTGCAGATCAAGGGCTTCTGGCCCGAGATCTTCGTCAGATCGTTCATTGCATGCTCGAGCGCCTTGCGGTCGGCCAGGGCCTCACCGACGCCCATGTTGAGCGTGATCTTCGTGATCCGCGGCACGGCCATGACGTTGCTGACGCCCAGGCGTTCCATGAGGCGGGGCACGATTTCCTTCTTGTAGATTTCCTGCAAGCGGCTCATTTCAGGCATCCAGAACTTCTTTGTTCGACTTGAAAAACCGCACCTTCCTGCCGTCCGCGAGCTTGCGGAAGCCCAGCCGGTCGCCCTTGTCGGTCTGCGGGTTGAAGATCATGACGTTGGAAACGTCTATCGGCATCTCCTTGCTGATGATCCCGCCCGGCTGGCCGGCGTTCGGGTTGGCGCGCTGGTGCTTCTTGGCGACGTTGACGTTCTCGACGAGCACCCTGCCGTCGTCGTAGACGCGCAGGACCGAGCCGCGCCGGCCCTTGTCCTTGCCCGCAATCACGATCACCTCGTCGCCTTTCCTGATTCTTGCCATCGTTCAGCTCTACAACACTTCGGGCGCCAGGGAGATGATCTTCATGAACCGGCTCGTCCTGAGCTCGCGCGTAACCGGCCCGAAGATGCGCGTGCCGATGGGCTCGAACCGATTGTTGAGCAGCACCGCGGCGTTGCCGTCGAATCGGATCGCCGAGCCGTCGGGGCGCCGGAGCCCCTTGCGCGTACGCACGACGACGGCGTTGTAGATCTCGCCCTTCTTGACACGGCCACGCGGTATCGCGTCCTTGATCGTGACCTTGATGATGTCGCCGATGCGCGCGTAGCGGCGTTTCGAGCCGCCAAGCACCTTGATGCACATGAGCCGGCGGGCGCCGCTGTTGTCGGCCGACTGCAGAACGGTTTGCGCCTGAATCATTGCCCGACCCTCAGCTCGCGACCTGATTCGAAATGATCTCGACCACGCGCCAGGATTTTCGCTTGGAGATCGGCCGGCACTCGCTGATCGCGACGACGTCGCCTTCCTTGCACTCGTTGGTCTCGTCGTGCGCCACGATCTTCGTCGTCTGGCGAATGTACTTGCCGTAGACGGGATGCTTGACGCGGCGCTCGACCGAAACCGTCACGCTCTTGTTCATCTTGTCGCTGACGACCCGGCCGATCGTGCGGCGCGACGCGGCGTTCCCGGCGCTCTTGCTCACGGCGTTCTCGTTCCCGGCGTTCATAATGCCATCTCACCCTGGTCTTTGATCTCGTGCTCGCGCAGCACGGTCTTGAGCCGCGCGATGTCCTTGCGGATGCGGCCGAACTCGTGCGTTCGTACGCCCTGACCGCTCGCCGCCTGCATGCGCAGGTTGAACTGCTCTCGTCTGAGAGCGAGCAGCTCCTTGCCGATCTGCTCCGCGGTCATTTCCCGGATCTCCTTCGTCTTCATGATCAGCCCGCCTGCCGCTCGACGAAAGCCGTCGCCACCGGCAGCTTGGCGGCCGCCCGCCTGAACGCCTCGCGCGCCGTGTCCTCTGTGACGCCGGCTATCTCGTAGAGCAGACGGCCCGGCTGAATCTGCGCGACCCAGTACTCGACGTTGCCCTTGCCCTTGCCCTGGCGCACCTCGAGCGGCTTCTTCGTGATCGGCTTGTCGGGGAAGACGCGGATCCAGATCTTGCCGCCGCGCTTGACGTGCCGCGTCATCGCGCGCCGCGCGGCCTCGATCTGGCGCGCCGTCAGCTGGCCGCGGGCCGTCGCCTTGAGGCCGTACTCGCCGAAGCTGACGGCATTGCCGCCCTTCGCGAGCCCGCGGTTGCGCCCCTTGTGCTGCTTTCTGAACTTGGTGCGTTTCGGTTGTAGCATGATCGTCTGCCGGACCGTCTATTGCTGGCGGGCCTCTCCCGGGCCCTGCTCCTGGCTCGCGGCGTCGGTCGACTCGAAGACCTCGCCGCGGAAGACCCAGACCTTGACGCCGATGACCCCGTAGGTCGTCTTCGACTCGGCCAGGCCGTAGTCGATGTCGGCGCGCAGCGTATGCAGCGGCACGCGGCCCTCGCGATACCACTCCGAGCGCGCGATCTCGGCGCCGTTCAGGCGGCCCGATACCTTGACCTTGATGCCCTCGGCGCCGACGCGCATCGTGTTCGTGACGGCCCGCCGCATCGCGCGCCGGAACTGCACGCGGCGCTCGAGCTGCTGCGCGATGCCTTCGGCGACGAGCTGCGCATCGAGCTCGGGCTTGCGAATCTCGGCGATGTTGATGCGAACGTCATGCAGGGGCATGCTGAGCAGCGCGGCGACCTCGGCGCGGAGTTTCTCGATGTCCTCGCCCTTCTTGCCGATCACGATGCCGGGGCGCGCCGTGTGGATTGTGATATGGGCCTTCTTGGCCGGCCGCTCGATGTGGATGCGGCTGACGGAGGCGTCCTTGAGCTTTTTCTGCAGGTACTTGCGAACCTTGTGATCCTGCTCGACGAACTCGGGGAAGGTCCGCGTATCAGCGTACCACTTGGAGGTCCACTCCTTGGTGATGCCGAGCCGGATGCCGATCGGATGTACTTTCTGTCCCATGTCTGTTACTCGTCGGCCACGCGAACCGTGATGTGGCTGTTGCGTTTCAGGATGCGGGCGCCGCGGCCCTTTGCCCGCGCCCGGTAGCGGGTATAGGTCGGTGCCCCGTCGACCTCGACCCTTGCGACCTTGAGCTCGTCGATATCGGCGCCGTGGTTGTGCTCGGCGTTGGCGATCGCGGACTCGAGCACCTTGACGACGATCCCGGCCGCCTTCTTCGGGCTGAAGCGCAGAATCCTGAGCGCCTCTGCAACCGACTGGCCGCGGATCTGATCCGCGACGAGACGGCACTTCTGCGGCGAGATGCGCGCGTATCGCAAGGTGGCTCCGACTTCCATCATGCCCTCCCCGGCCCTCAGGTCTTGACCTTGCGGTCGCCCGAGTGCCCGCGAAACGTGCGCGTCACGGCGAACTCACCGAGCTTGTGGCCGACCATGTTCTCGGAGATCAGCACGGGAACGTGCTGCTTGCCGTTGTGCACGGCAATCGTCAGGCCGACCATGTCCGGCAGGATCATCGAGCGGCGCGACCAGGTCTTGATCGGCCTGCGGTCGTTCGAGCCCGCCACCTTCTCGACCTTCTTCAGAAGGTGAGTGTCGACGAACGGTCCCTTTTTTATCGAACGTGGCATCTTCGCTCTCTACTTGCGCTTGCGGCCGCGCAGGATCATCGACTGCGTGCGTTTGTTCGTGCGCGTCTTGTAGCCCTTGGTCGGCACGCCCCAGGGCGACACGGGATGACGGCCTCCCGAGGTCCGCCCCTCGCCGCCGCCGTGCGGATGATCGACCGGATTCATCGCGACTCCGCGCACGGTCGGCCTGACGCCGCGCCAGCGGCTCGCGCCGGCCTTGCCGAGCTTGCGCAGGTTGTGCTCGTCATTGCCGACCTCGCCGATCGTCGCCCGGCAGTCGACGTGCACCTTGCGCATCTCTCCCGAGCGCAGGCGCACGGTGACGTAGGCGCCCTCGCGCGCGACGATCTGCGCCGAGGCACCGGCCGAGCGCGCGAGCTGCGCGCCGCGCCCGGGCTTGAGCTCGAGGCAATGCACCTGCGTGCCGACCGGGATGCTCCGGATCGGCAGCGCGTTACCCGGCTTGATCGGCGCCTCGCTACCCGACATGATCGGATCGCCGACGCCGACCCTCCGGGGCGCGAGAATGTAGCGCCGCTCGCCGTCCTTGTAGACGACGAGCGCGAGATGCGCGCTGCGGTTCGGATCGTACTCGAGGCGCTCGACGCGCCCCGCTATGCCGTCCTTGTCGCGCCTGAAGTCGACGATGCGATAGTGGCGCCGATGGCCGCCGCCCTGGTGCCGCGCCGTGATGCGGCCCTGGTTGTTGCGGCCGCCGTTGCGGGCGAGCGGCGCCGTCAGCGGCTCGTGCGGGCCGCCGCGGTGCAGGTCGGGATTGACGACCCTGACCATGCCGCGCTGTCCGGCCGATGTGGGTTTTTGCTTGCGTAAGGCCATGACTCGAATTACCCGTTCGCGCTCATTCGGCGCCTGTGAAGTCGAGATCCTGCCCGGGCGCGAGCCGGACGTAGGCCTTCTTCCACGCCGACTGCTGGCCCCGGCGCGTGCCGAACCGCTTGGCCTTGCCCGCGACGCTGACGACCGCGACCGAAGCGACGTCGACGCCGAACAGAAGCTGGACCGCCCGTTTGATCTCGGGCTTCGTCGCGTCGCGGCGAACCCGGAACACGACCTGGTTCGCGCCTTCGGCCGCCGCCGTCGATTTCTCGGAGACGTGCGGTCCGAGAATGACCTGCATCAGCCGCTCCTGGCTCGCCAGTGCGCTCATCCCAGACGCTCCTCGATCAGCTTCGCCGCCGCCGCCGTCATGACCACCTTGTCGCTGCCAACGAGGCTCAGCGGGTCGACTCCGGCGGCATCGAGACAGAAGACATGCGGCAGATTGCGCGTCGCGAGCCAGAGGTTCTGATCGAAGGCCTCGACCACGACGAGGCCGCGCTCGATCCCGAGCTCGGCCAGCTTCGCCCTGACCGTCTTCGTCTTCGGCGCATCGACCGCGAAGGTCTCGACGACGAGCAGCCTGTCCTGCCGCAACAGCTCCGACAGCACCGAGCGCATCGCAGCGCGGTACATCTTGCGGTTGACCTTCTGCTCGAAGTTGCGCGGGCGCGCCGCGAAGGTGCGGCCGCCGCCTTCCCAGAGCGGGCTCCGGCTCGTGCCGGCCCGCGCGCGGCCCGTGCCCTTCTGCCGCCAGGGCTTCGTGCCGCCGCCGCGGACGTCGGAACGGCGCTTCTGAGCCTTCGTGCCGGCGCGCTGGCCGGCGAGGTAAGCCGTCACGACCTGATGCACGAGCGGCTCGTTATAGCTCGCGCCGAAGGTCGCGTCGCCGAAGTCGACGCTCTTGCTGCTGCCCTGAAGCTGTACCTTCATCGCGCGATCCGTCCGCTCAGGCCGACCGGGCCGCCGGCTTGACGATGACCGTGCCGCTCGCCGCACCGGGCACGGCCCCCTTGACGAGGATCAGATTCCGCTCGGTGTCGACGCGCACGATCTCGAGGTTCTCGGCTGTGCGCTGCACGTTGCCCATCTGGCCCGACATCCGCTTGCCCGGGAAGACGCGGCCCGGCGACTGGTTCTGCCCGATCGAGCCCGGTGCCCGATGCGACAGCGAGTTGCCGTGCGAGTTGTCCTGGGTGCTGAAGTGGTGCCGCTTGACCGTGCCGGCGAAACCCTTGCCCTTGCTCGTGCCGACGACGTTGACGCGCTGCCCGGGCGAGAAGACGTCGACCCGGATCTCGCTGCCCGGCGCGAGCTCCTCGCCCTCAGCGGCGCCGAGGCGAAACTCCCAGAGGCCCTCGCCCGGCTCGACGCGCTGGCTCGCGAAATGACCCGCCTCGGCCCGGGACAGGCGATCGGCCGAGGCCGCGCCCACGGTCACCTGGACGGCCCGGTAGCCGTCCCGCTCCTCCGTCCGCAATGTGGTGACCCTGTTGGGCCTGGCCTCGATCACGGTGACGGGGATCGAATCGCCCGCTTCCGTGAAAATGCGGGTCATACCGCACTTTCGGCCCACTAGACCGATTGGCATTTTCTTTCCTCTGTATCCGCACCGACTACATCGGCCGGCGCTTCAGCCAGCACGGCTCCGCTCGCGCTGGCACCCGGGTCTGGCGGCGGTATTGCCGCAGCCAGCCTTGTTGATTGTTCCGTGGCGACCGGTCCTTCGAAGGCCCGGAATCGAAACGCGCCCGGCAGAAGCGACCGGCCGGGCCACGACGGAGCCCGGCATTATAGCAGGGCGCCGCCCGCTTTCAATGCCGGCCCCGGCCGCTAGTTCAGCTTGATCTGGACGTCGACGCCGGCCGGCAGCTCGAGCTTCATCAGCGCATCGACCGTCTTGTCGGTCGGGTCAACGATGTCCATGAGGCGCTTGTGCGTCAGGAGCTCGTACTGGTCCCGCGCGTCCTTGTTGACGTGCGGCGAGATCAGCACCGTGAAGCGCTCGATCTTGGTCGGCAGCGGCACCGGGCCCCTGACCGTCGCGCCCGTGCGCTTGGCCGTCTCGACGATCTCGCGGGCGGAGTTGTCGATCAGGCGGTGGTCGAAGGCCTTCAGCCGGATCCTGATGTTCTGATTTGTTGCCATTGTCA
>Ga0302046_10006242_pt1 | contig 10421 bp, 9 predicted proteins | sample RVTome_11_FD_200261 | JGI IMG/M metagenome (GOLD analysis project Ga0302046, IMG submission 200261) | Soil microbial communities from uranium-contaminated site in the Upper Colorado River Basin, Wyoming, United States - RVT147D111 (version 2) ... | reverse complement strand
CAACGCTCTCACCAAGGGGACGCCCTCCGTGGCCCTCCGCTACCGCTACGAGCTCGTCGACGACGCCGCCTTCGACGAGCAAGCTCATGCATCGACTCTGCGGACCGCTCTCGGGTATCGCACCCTTCCCTATCGGGGTTTCAGCCTCTTCCTCCAGGCGCAGAACGTCGCCCACATCGGCGACGACCTCTTCGATAACCATGGGGCCGGGCACCTCTCGAACGGCGTCTCCGACCGCCCCGCAGTGGTCGATCCCTCGCAGACCCGGATGCAGCAGGTCTACGGCAGGCTCGACGCGTTCGACACTACGTTCGACGTGGGGCGGAGGGAGGTCTCCTACGGGGACCATCGCTTCATCGGCGACGTGAACTGGCGACAGAACCACCAGGCGTTCGACGCCGTGTACCTCTCGAACCGTTCGCTTCCGAAAACGACGTTTTCCTACACGTTCGCCGACAAGGTGATCCGCGTCGACGGAGGCACCAAGGACATGAGCTCGCATTTCCTCAACGCCCTCGTGGCACTCGACGGTCAGCTCTCGCTCGAGCTCTTCTCCTATCTCCTCGACTACGACGCGGTCGCGGATGCCTCTTTCTCGAGTCAGAGCTACGGCGGAAAGCTGTCAGGCAGTCGGCCGCTTCTCGAAAAGCACCATCTGCTGTTCGAGGCTCAGTATGCGAAGCAAAAGGACTTCGGCGAGAATCCCGTCCAGCGCGACGCCGACTATCTTCATCTCGTCGGGGGTGTCAGCGTCTCGAACAACGTCACCTTCAAGCTGGGTCGCGAGCTTCTGGGAGGCTCGCCCGCCGGAGGCGCCCTCCAGACGCCTCTCGCGACTCTATTCAAGTTCAACGGCTGGGCTGACAAGTTCCTGACCACTCCACCGAACGGTCTCGTGGACTGGTACGTGAGCGGCGAGGGCCGTCTCCGCTCTCTCGGGTGGATCGTGACATACCACGATTTCGGTGCCGACGCGGGAGATGAGCGCTATGGCGCGGAGCTCGACGCCAGAGCGGTCTTCACTGCCTCCTGGAAGCAAGCTTTCGGCTTCCAGCTCGCCCTCTATCGCGAGGACGGGTACGCAACCGATGCCAGCAAGCTCTGGTTCTGGACAGAGTACGCCTTCTAACGGTCCTCACCCGGAGCCTCTCGATGAGGCGCTCGACCACCATCAGGTGCCAGGGGCGATCCCCTCCACAGCTTCGGAGGCGAGGTCGACTTCGGGCCTGGGATCCTTCGGCACCATCCCCAGCCAGAACGCCGTCTCGATGAGCAGGCGTTCGGGGGAGCTCAGCGCGGCGCGCCGTTCCATCACTTGGTTCAGGAGCGCGGGATCGTCGGTAATGACCCCGTCGACGCCTCGACCGATCATCCGCGACATGTTGATGGGGTCGTTCACCGTCCAGACGAACACCTGTTTTCCCGCTCGGTGCGCCGCGCGGATGAAGCGCCTCGTGACCAGGCCGGTGTGCACGGCGAGGAAATCGGCATCGACCCTGGTCGGGTCACCGGCCGCCTTGGCCAGGAGGAGTCCGATGGTCCAATCCGGCCGCAGCTCGCGTATTTTGCGAATTCCGTCCTGCTTCAGCGACATGACCACGACATCCGACGCCATGCCCGCGCGCTCGACGATCTCGACCACGCTTTCTTCCAGTCGCTGGTCGTGACCGTAGTACTTGAGCTCGATGTTGACCCGCGTCCTTCCCTTGCACCGATACAGCACCTCTTCGAGCGTTGCGATGCGCTGGTCGGCGTACTCCGGACCGAATCAGCTCCCGATGTCGATGACTCGAGCCTCGTCGTAGCTCGCGTCCCAGATCTTGGTTCCGACGCCCGCGAGCTTCATGAAGTCGCTGTCGTGAATCACGACGACCCGTCCGTCCCGGGTTTCCTGAACGTCGATCTCCACCAGATCCGCGCCGTCCTCGATGGCGGCGTCGACGGCGGCGAGCGTGTTCTCGGGGACGCGCCCGGCCGCACCGCGATGCCCGATGGAGATCACCTCGCGGTCGATCTTGACCCTCTGCAGCAGGTAGTACCCGATGCCGCCGCAAACCGCGGCCGCAATCAACAGAACGCCGAAGACGGCCCTCGAGGAGAGCCGCGCGACAACGGCCTCGACCGGCGCCGCTACTGACACGGCCGGCGCTTCTGCCGCTTGCCCCCCTCCCACGCGCTCGTACAGCCGAACGGTCAGGAGAGCGAATGACACGGCCTGGAACAGTGTCGCGAGAAGATTGACCAGGCTCCAGAGGAGAAGGAGTCCCCCCAGCAGGAACAACATTGCCCCTATGGATTCCTGAAAGCGAGGAACCAGATAAGAACCCAGGCCGCGAACCAGCGCGACCCCAAGGGAAGTGAGCAGAACGGCGAACGTTCGAATCGAATCGAACAACACTCTGGAGGCTTCCAATAGGTTCATTCACGTTCCCTTGCTGGCGTTCCGAGACGAATTGGGAGCGTTATACTATCCGGAATCGTGACTCGGCGACCTCTACCCGCGACCACTCGTAGTCACGGTTCGGGAACGACGCGCACCGTCTCGGACCCGACCACTCTGTAGAAGAGCCCGTTCGTCGTGAGGAGGAGCTCGAGGGCCTGCCGGAAGGTAACCCCCTTCAGGTCCACGCTCACCTCCCGGTCCCGATAGGAGTCGTCGAAGAGGATGTTGATGCCCGCGAGCTTCGCCAGGGCCTCGAGGACCGCGCGGAGGCTCGTGCGCTCCGCGAAGCTCAAATCGACGGGGGCGTCGGAGGCAGGGTCGAGCGCGGGTTCTCCTCCGAGGATGCGCTCTCGAACGACGAACGGCGGGGGCCCATCGCCTTTCTCGACGATACGGCGGCGGGTCTCGAGGAGCTCCTCCCGAGCGTATTCGTTGGTGGGATCGAGCTCGAGCGCGAGCTCGATCTCCGCGGCCGCCCGTTCGAGCTCGGAAGCCTCTCGATACTTCCGCGCGCGGCTCAGGTGGACGCGGGAAGCTTCGAGCCTCGCTCTCTGGAGCGACATGCGGGCCTCGAGGCTATCGGGATTCCGCTGTAATGCGGCTTCGTAGTGCGCGACGGCTCGATCCCAGTCGTTGGCAAGGGCGCTTCGCCTTCCGAGATTGAGCTCGGAGCTCGAGCTACGGCAAGAGGCGAGGGCGGCGAGGACGAGGACCGCGAGTGGACTCTTCCTCACGAGCCGGGCCTTTCCGTCGGAGGGTGGTTTCCAGGTCCGGGCAGAGGCCTCTTCCGCCGAGTGCCTCGCCGCTCCTCGGCGAGGAGCGTCTCGAGGTCGGCATAAGCGTAGACGACGGGCGCCTGGTTCTGCATCAGCCCCCCGGTATCCGCCGTGGGTCCGTAGGTGCTGTGAAGGTCGCGGCCGAGCATGCGCAGGAGCGCCGTCTGCTGTCCCCGGTGGTGGGCGGTATGGGCGATCCTGCGGGTCACGATCCACGCCCGGGAGCGCTTCAGCTCGAAGAAGCCCGCCTCCTCCTCCCACCAGGAATCCGGTTTCTCTCGTAGCGCAGCGAGTCGTTTCGACGCATTGTCGGCGTAGGTCTCGATGAAGCCGAGTCGGGTCTCCTTCGCCGGAAGCGGACTGTCCGTCACCGCAATCCCGAGCATGTCCCGGAACCAGAGGTTCTCGCTCATCGACTGGTGCACCATGTGCTCGACAACGCTCCTCCCGCGCCCGCCCCCTCCGGCGGGCCGCGCGGCCAGGTCGGATTCCTCGAACATCGACCAGACGCTAAGCACTTTCAGGATCTCGGTCTCGTAGGTCTCGACGAGAAAACGATACCGCATCGCCCCCTCAGCGTAGCACGAGGAGTACAGGGCCTTGCCCTCTTGGATTTGCTATGCTCCCGAATGGTTGGGAACTCAACGGAGGAAGCATGCGGGAATCGGTCCTCGAGGTTTTCTCGGACTACGTCTGACCCTGGTGCTATCTCAGTACCGTGCGTATTGAGCGGCTCCGGAATGTCCACTCAACGACTGTTTCACGAGATCGAGCGCCGGGTAGAGCTCTACGGAACGGCGTGAACTAGAATGATATCGGTGCTCGCCAAGACACTTCCCCGGATCGATCTCCACCGCCACCTCGATGGGAACCTTCGTCTCGAAACGGTGCTCGATCTCGCCCGCCGGCATCGGGTGAGCCTTCCCGCCGACGACGTCGAAGGCTTGCGCCCTCACCTGCAGATCCGGGAGCCGGAGCCGGATCTTCCGGCGTTCATCGCCAAGGTCGAGTTGATGGTGAGCGTTCTCGGCGACGAAGAGGCCTGCCGCCGGGTCGCCTATGAGAACGTCGAGGACGCATCGCGCGAGGGGCTCGCTCACGTCGAGCTCCGATTCAGTCCTTTGTTCATGGCGCGCGCCCACGGGCTCAGGCCGGAGCGGGTGGTGGCCTCGGTCGTCGAGGGAGCGGAAGAGGGAGCGCGCGCTTTCGACATTTCCATGAAGCTCATCGGCATTCTCAGCCGGACGTTCGGGCCCGAGGCCGCGACTCTCGAGCTCGAAGCGATTCTCGCGCACAAAAAGCACGTCACCGCGCTGGATCTCGCGGGCGATGAAGCGAAGTGGCCGGGGGAGCACTTCATTCCGCATTTCCGCCGCGGTCGTGACGCCGGATTTCGCATCACCGTCCATGCGGGTGAAGCCGCCGGCGCGGAGAGCGTTTGGCAGGCTATTCGTGACCTCGGAGCGGAGCGGCTCGGCCATGCGGTGCGCGCCGCCGAGGACCCCGCGCTCCTCGACTACATCGCGAAGCAAGAGATCGGAATCGAGTCCTGCCTCACCAGTAACGTCCAGACCCGAACCGTCCCGAGCTACCAGAGTCACCCGCTTTCTTCTTTTCTCGAGCGGGGGCTCCTGGCATCCATCAACACCGACGACCCGTCGGTCAGCGGAATCGACCTCGCTCACGAGCTCACCGCCGCCGCGGAGGCGGCGGGTCTGACCGAAAGCGACATCCGGAAGGCACAGAGAAACGCGGTAGCCACGGCGTTCCTGTCGGCGGAAGAGAAAAAGGGCCTCCTCGCTCCGGGTCGCGCTTAGTCGACGTCCCGCTATCGCTACTGCGCGCCCTCGGCGGTTCGGACTAAGATACCGCTCCCGGGCGCCCGGAGGCGCACGGCAGCAAGATGGAGGTCATCGCATGAGACGGCATCAACCCTCTTTCCGGCAGTTCGCGGCGATCGTGGCCGTCGTTGCGGCTTTCGCGCTCGAGACCGCGGAGAGTCAAACCCAGCCTCCTATCGTCCAGCCGGGACCTCCCGGCGAAGCGGGCCGGCTGATCTCGTCGACGGACGCGTCCAATCTCGCCGGCATCCAACACGGCGAAGCCGACGTGCGCTTCATGCAGGGGATGATCTCCCACCATGCCCAGGCCCTCGAGATGACCGCGCTCCTCGCGAGCCGCACCGAGCGCGAGGTCATGCGGGAGCTCGGAAAACGCATCGAGCTGTCCCAGGCAGACGAGATCCGCATGATGCAGGAGTGGCTGCGGGCTCGCGGACAAGAGGTCACGGCGGTAGACGCCCATCACGCGCAGGGCGCGCCGCTCATGCCCGGCATGCTGACGGCCGACGAGATGAGCCGGCTCGGGCAGGCGCGAGGGCACGAGTTCGATCAGATGTTCCTCGAGCTCATGATCAAGCATCACCGCGGGGCGCTCACCATGGTCGAGGAGCTCCTCGCTCAGCCGGGCGCGGCCCAGGACTCTCAGCTCTTCTCGTTCACCTCCGATATCACCGCCGATCAGACCATGGAGATCGACCGGATGGACCTCATGCTGAGGGAGCTCTCGCCCGATCCCAGGGTCCATCTCGAGGCCGGGTTCCGCGATGCCGGCGAAGCGGCGTGGAATCTGGAGCGACTGGCGACGCTTCCGAAGCCGGACGGCTTCTTCGACCCCGTCGCCCCGGCGGGCCGGCCCGCGCCCCCGCAGAAGAAGAGGGAAGAGGTCGAGAAGAAGATGAAGCTCAAAGCGGCCGCCGAGGCCGGCAAGAAGGCCGGGGACGAAGGGGAGGAGAAGGAAGACGAAGAGGAAGAAAAGTCGAGAGGCGGCATCTTGAACTTCGCGAACACCGATCTCGCCTTCTCCAAGGACGTGGTGATCGAAGGCAACTACCACGGATTCAACACGTACAACATCGAGGACCCGATGACGCCGCAGCTTCTCGCCTCGGTGGTATGTCCCGGAGGCCAGGGAGACGTTTCCCTCTACGGCAACCTCCTGTTCATGTCGGTCGAGCAGACCCGGGGCCGGCTCGACTGCGGTCTTCAGGGCGTCGGCGAGCCGAAGAGCAAAGCGCGCTTCCGCGGGATTCGCATCTTCGACATCAGCGACATCCGAATGCCGAGGCAGGTGGCGGCGGTCCAGACTTGCCGCGGCTCTCATACCCACACTCTCGTGAACGACCCGGACGACAAGGGGAACATCTACGTCTACAACTCGGGCACGAGCTCGATTCGCCCCTCGGAGGAGTTGCCGGAGTGCTCGGATGCGAGCCCGGCCGCGGATTCGAATACCGCCCTCTTCAGCATCGACGTCATCCAGGTGCCGCTGGCACGGCCCGAGGAGGCGCGCGTCGTGAGCCGACCCCGTATCTTCGCCGATCCGAAAACCGGCGCGATCGCGGGGCTGTGGAGGGGCGGAGACCATGGGCCCGGAACGCAGAAAACGTCCGAGACCAACCAGTGCCACGATATTACCGTCTACCCGGAGCTGGGGCTGGCGGCCGGGGCCTGCTCGGGAAACGGCATCCTCCTGGACATCTCGGATCCGGCGAATCCCGTTCGGCTCGACCAGGCGGTCGATCCCACGTTCGCGTACTGGCACTCGGCCACGTTCAACAACGACGGCACCAAGGTGGTCTTCACCGATGAGTGGGGCGGCGGCGGCCGTCCCCGGTGTCGAGCTTCCGACCCCAGGAACTGGGGGGCGGACGCGATCTTCGACATCGTCGATCGGAAGCTGCAGTTCCGGGGCTACTACAAGCTGCCGGCGGCGCAGACGGAGTTCGAGAACTGCGTCGCCCACAACGGGTCCCTCGTGCCGGTGCCCGGCCGCGACATCATGGTCCAGGCCTGGTATCAGGGCGGGATCTCGGTATTCGACTTCACCGACTCTTCGAAGCCCACCGAGATCGCCTACTTCGACCGGGGCCCGATCGACGCGAAAGCGCTGGTTTCGGGAGGCTACTGGTCGGCTTACTTCTACGACGGCTTCATTTACGGCACCGAGATCGCCCGCGGCCTCGACGTGTTCAAGCTCCTGCCGAGCGAATACCTGACGCAAAACGAGATCGACGCCGCGTCGCTCGTCTCCCCCGAGCTGTTCAATCCGCAGCAGCAGCGTCGCATCGACTGGCCGGCGAGCCCCGCGGTGGCGCGCGCGTACCTCGACCAGCTCGGGAGGAGCGCGGCCATCTCCCCGGAGCGGGCCCAGGCACTTTCGGCCAGCCTCGATCGGGCCGACGAAGTCCTCTCGAGCGAGGCCCGCACGAATGAGGAGCTCGCTCGAAGGCTGGACACGCTCGCGGCCGAGGTCGAGGGCGGCGCGGGCGCCGCGGCCGGACGCGATCGGGCGCGGCTTCGATCGCTCGCGGAGAACGTCAAGGGAATCGCGGAGAGCCTTCGTGGAGGACGATCCGGCGGACGCTAGCGCACCTCACGGCCGGGTGTCGCAGTAGCTCGTGCCCCGGCAGTGCGTGGGAACGAAGACTTCCGCTCGAATCAGCCATCGGTCGGAGACCTTCTGCCATTTGGCGAGGTACGTCCCTCCGATCTCGACGCGGCCTGATTCGCTCCAGGAGCCCTCCCACGCGCCAATCTCGTACGCCATCCCCCAGGGTGCGTAGAAACCCAGCTCCCGCGGCGTTCGGACGTAGACGACGTCGGGTCGGTCCTCGAACTGTTTCGCGAGACTCTTGCGGTTCTCTTCTCTCCCGGCGATCGGGAGGTTCACCGAGGACACGAGGCTGTAGTCGTCCGTCCAAAACGACGCGACGGCGCCGGCATCGTGCGCTCGGATTGCCTCGTTGGAGGCGGCGCGGGCGCGGCGAATCAGATCCTCGTCGGAAGGCTGCGAAAGCACCGACGTCAAGGCCACGGCGGCGAGAACAGGCATTTTCATGGCTTCTTTCCTCTCAGCACAGAGGGATTTCACTCTCGCTCTTGAGGCGCTGGTAATGGGCCGACAGCTCTCCATAAACGCGTCTCAGCTCCTCGACCCGCGTGAGGAGCGCGGCGCGCTCCGGCTCCGCTCTCGCTCCGATCTCCTCCACGATGTCGTGCGCTGCCCAGTAGGAGTTCTCGCGAGCGTAGCTCCCGTTCTCGCAACGGAAGACCTCGCTCAGGATCCGAAGGTCGTGGGGAATCTGGAACGCTGCGCGCGTGTCCTCGTACCGGAAGAGGTAGTAGAAATTATCGAACCCCGCCCAGGTGATCGCCGAGAGACACATCGAGCAGGGCTCGTGGGTCGAGAGGAAGAGACACTCCCGCGCGGGAGGTCGCGCGGCCTTCGGGAGCTCGTACAGCGCTTTGATGGTAGCGACCTCCCCATGCCAGAGGGGACACTCGGTCTCGAGGTTGGTGCCGGCGACGACGAGCCCCAGGTCGGACTTCCGCAGCACCGCGGCGCCGAAGATCTTGTTTCCCTTACGGACGCCCCCACGTGTCAACGGCATCACGTCCCGCTCGAGGACGTCGAGCAACCGGGCGATGACGTCGGGCTTCACGGGCTCACGGGACGGGTAAGCCAGCGAGCGGCGACGAGCATCGCGGCGACAAGAGTGTAGGCGATCGCGTAGTCCCAGGCAGGGACGAGGACGTCGGGACGTCCGTTCACCAGAGCTTCGAGCAGTGGGAGGTTAACCACGGTGTCTCCCGGCGTGAACTGCCAGGAATGCATCAGCCCGAGGAGCGAGAGAACCCCCGCCGAGAGACTCCAGGCCGCCGCCGCGACGAATCTGCCGTCGATGACCAGGACGGTCATGGCGGACAGGATCATCGCCGAGTAGATGAACCCCTGCTCGAGAGCGAAGCCGCCGGCGATGAAAAAGTTGCTCGCGTGCGCGGCTTCGACGAGCGCCGGGGACAGGGCCATGCCCGAAACCGTGCCGAACCCGGCGGAGCGCAGGGCCGTCTTCGCGATGAGCGTCGTCCAGGCCACGAGCGCCGGTACCATTCCGACGGCGACCGCGGCCATGTGTCGCGTCGGGGTGACCTCGAACGCTTGCGCGGTAATGACCAGACCGATCCAGACGATGATGGCGATGCCCGCATCGGGCGGGACCGCCCAGGCCACCAGCGCGAACGTACCGCTCAGGCACATGAGCGTCACCGCCGCGCCGTTGAGGACGGAGTAGCCGGCCCGGGCGCCTACGGCTTTCAACGCGGGGTGTCCTATGTATATCGACGTCGGAAAGGGCGAGCCGAAAAGAGCGGCTCCCATCGTGCCCAGACCGTTCGCGACGAGACTCGGCTTCGCCGGAAACGTGTCCCCTGCCGCGGCCGCCGACTCCAGATTCTGGAGCGACGAGATCGCGCTCAGAAGGCCCATGGGAACGAGGATGGAAAGATAAGGGAGCAGCTGACCCGCCTGGAGCGCCGCCCAGGTCTCCCCGAGCGCGCTCATAGGGAAGTAGACTCCGAGCGGCCCCAGAGGATCTTCTCCGATCGGCGCGAGTCCCGTCATCCACGCGAGCAACCCGCCGAGAACGAGGACACAGAGACTGCCCGGCAGTTGTCCCACGACCTGACGACGACCGAGATACAGGATGAATACGGCGAAGAGTGTCGTCAACCCGACGATCGGCCTCGCGTAGGTCTGAAAGACGAACCCCAGAGCGAGAAAACCCATCCCTATTCCCGAGAGGGTGGCCAGCATGGCGGCCCGGGGCGTGACGTCGAGAAGGCGCCTCGCGGCGAAGGCCGTCACCGATTCGATGACGCCCGAGGCGAGCGTTGCCAGGAGCCCCGCCTGCCAGGCGATGCGTTCGGGATCCGGAGCCCCCTGGGCTATGGCGATTTGCTTCGCCGGCAACATCACGAGAAAGACGTAGGCGATGAGACTCGGGGTGTTGATTCCGTAGGGAAGAGCGCAGACGTCGTCGCGCCCTTCGGCCCTGGCGAGCCGAAGGGCTTGCCAAGCATAGAAAACGTTCCCGATGAGAAACGAGATTGCGACGCCGGGAAGAATCCTCCCGTACACCAGCCCGGTCGAAAAACCGAGGACGTCGCGGCAGAGCGCCACGAGAATCAGAAACTGGACGATGTGGTTGATGAAGACCGAGAAGAAACCCTCCCAGTCCCCTTTGACGAAGAGCTTCATCGGGCCCCAAGCGACCGAACGACATGCACCGTGAACCTCGCCGCCTGATGGGCCGCGATCTGTCCGAGCCGCCGATAGTCCTTCCCGGGGCTCGGCTGCGCGAG
>Ga0302046_10006241_pt1 | contig 10422 bp, 8 predicted proteins | sample RVTome_11_FD_200261 | JGI IMG/M metagenome (GOLD analysis project Ga0302046, IMG submission 200261) | Soil microbial communities from uranium-contaminated site in the Upper Colorado River Basin, Wyoming, United States - RVT147D111 (version 2) ... | reverse complement strand
AGAACCGCGGTCTCGAGGTCAAGATCGAGGATCGCACCGAGGACTTCGGCTGTATCGGCTTTTGGGGCCCCAATGCCCGGGCCACGCTGCAGGCGGTTGTCGACGACCCGGAGGCGCTCACCAATGAAAACTTTCCGTTTGCCGCCGTGCGTGACATTACGATCAGGGGCACGCCGGTTTCGGCATTCCGCATCTCCTATGTCGGCGAGCAGGGCTGGGAGCTGCATTTCTCGTTCGACGACGGCCTGGCCCTGTGGGATACGCTCCACGGACAGGGCGTGACGCCTGTCGGCATCGAGACCTACGCCAACAGCCGCCGGCTCGAGAAGAGCATGCGGCTGCAGAATGCGGACCTGCTTACGGAGTACAACCTGCTGGAAGCGGATCTCGCCCGCCCCAGGGTCAAGGCGGCGGACTTCCACGGCAAGGAGGCGTACGTCGCCCAGCGCCAACGCGAACGCCAGCCGGCGTATCTTTGCACCATGACGATGCAGGACAACGTGGACGCCAATGGCGTCGCGCGCTATCCCGTGGGGTCCTGGCCCATCCTGGACCCGGAATCCGGCGAGGTCCTCGTCGACGCGGTGGGCCGTCGTTCCTACGTCACGAGCGTCGCGTACGGGCCGTCACTCGGCAAGAACATTGCCCTGGGCTATCTTCCGTACGAGTATTGCGAGACGGGTCGGGAACTGCTGTTGGAATATTTCCACGAGCACTACCCGCTCAGGGTCGAGGCGGTCGGCTACCGTCCGCTTTATGACCCGGAGAACGCCAGGCCCAGGTCGTAATGACAACGGGCAAGCAGCAAAGAAACCGCCGGGACCGGAGAGAAGCGTGCGATTCACATTTAACAGGTAACATGTGACATGTAACATGTAACAAGTGATTCGTGATTGGTGATTGGTGATTCGTAGCGATGGAGTTGATTTTTATCCTTGAGGCCAATCATTAGAGCTTATGCCGTTACCGGTTCCGCCGGCGTCTGCATTCCCGGCAACCCTCGAATCACCAATCACTAATCACTAATCACTAATCACTAATCACTAATCGCCATCCATCCATGTCCAACCTCCTCGCTCGCCTGCTTGAAGAAAAGCCGTTTCTGCTTGCTGACGGTGCCACCGGCACAAACTTGTTTGCCAGGGGTTTGCCCGTGGGCGGTGCACCGGAACTCTGGAACGTGGAGGTGCCGGAAAAGATCGCCGCGCTTTACAGTGACTTCATCGAAGCGGGATCCGACCTCATCCTCACCAATTCTTTCGGCGGCAACAGCTGCCGGCTGAAGCTGCACGGGGCCCAGCATCGTGTCGCGGAGCTGAACGAGGCGACGGCGCGTATTGCCCGTGAGACGGTGGCACGCCGCGGCCGCGAGGTGGTGGTTGCCGGGTCCATGGGGCCGACCGGCGAATTGTTCGCGCCCCTGGGTCCCTTGAACCGCAAGGCGGCGGCGGAAATTTTCGCTGAGCAGGCGGTGGCGCTGGCCGCCGGCGGCGCCGACGTATTGTGGATCGAGACCATGTCGTCCAGGGAAGAACTGGAAGCCGCCCTTCAGGGCGGGCGGCAAACCGGGCTGCCGCTGGTGTGTACCCTCAGCTTCGATACCAACGGGCGTACCATGATGGGGCTGTCCCCGGCGGAGCTGGCGAAGCTTTGCCGGGAATCTACCGAGCCGCCGTTTGCCTTCGGCGCAAACTGCGGCGTCGGCGCCGCGGAGCTGCTGGCCGGGCTGCTGAGTCTTGACGACGGTATTCCCGAAGAAGCGGTGGTGGTGGCCAAGGCCAACTGCGGCATTCCCGAGTTCGTGAACGGCGAAATACGGTACACCGGTACGCCGGCGCTGATGGCGGATTACGCGCGGCTCGCCTTTGACGCCGGCGCGAGGATCATCGGCGGGTGCTGCGGCACGACGCCGGCACACATAAGCGCGATGCGGGAGGCGCTGGACAATCACGCGCGTGGTCATCGTCCGACGCTGGCGATGGTGGAGTCGAAACTCGGCGCCATCTCCGACGGCGCAAAGGCGCTGCAGGTGCTGGACGCCCTGGCCTACGAGAAACCCCGGCCGCGGCGCGCCAGGCGCAGGCGTCGTTGACGCCGGGCCCCGTCAGGCGGGCGTTCCGGCATGTCGGCAATCCGGGCAGTCTGCATTCGTTGAAAATGCCGTCGTGTTAGGCTAAGCGGATACGGTTAACGGCTCCTGTGCCCTCCATGAATGCATCGTCTGTCGCCGTCGAGGCGCATTCGGTCACCAAGATCTTCCCGGGGAAACCGCCTGTACACGCGCTGGAAGACGCGTCTGTAGCGATTGGCGCCGGTGAGTTCTTTACGCTGCTTGGACCGTCGGGTTGTGGCAAAACCACGCTTCTCAGGTTGATCGCGGGTTTCGAGCAACCCAGTGCAGGCGAGCTGATTCTTTACGGCAAGACCCTCGGCCATCTGCCGCCATTCCGGCGGCCGATCAATACGGTCTTTCAAAGCTACGCATTGTTTCCGCACCTGTCGGTGAGCCGGAATATCGCGTTCGGGCTGGAAATGCGTAAAGCACCCCGGGCTGAAATCTCCGGGCGGGTAGAGGAAATGCTGGCCCTGGTGCAGCTGGAAAAGTTAGGCGATCGACGTCCGTCACAATTATCCGGGGGCCAGCAGCAGCGCGTTGCGCTCGCCCGCGCGCTGGCAAACCATCCCAAGGTGTTGCTACTGGACGAACCGCTCTCGGCGCTGGACCTGAAGCTCAGGAAAGAGATGCAGCTCGAACTCAAGCGCCTGCAGCTGGAAACCGGGATCACCTTCATTTTCGTGACCCACGATCAAGAGGAAGCGCTCACCATGTCGGACCGTATCGCGGTGATGCGGGACGGGCGCATTCTTCAGATCGGCACGCCGACTCAGATTTATGAGCGTCCAGAGGATCGCTTCGTGGCTGATTTCATCGGCGACTCCAATTTTCTCGACGCCGAATGCCGTGGCGTCAACGGCGACGGCGTGGGTTTCGTGCTCGCGGGCGGAGGCGAGCTAAGCGTCGCCGATGGCCATGGCTGCACGGCCGGCGACCGCGTCACGTTGGCAGTGCGCCCGGAGCGGATCGACCTGGATATCCCCGATGCGTCGCGCGTCACGGGAAAAGTGGAAAACGTGGTTTATTTCGGCACCGATACGACCTACCACGTGATGCTTTCCGGCGGGACCCGGGTGCAGGTCCGGGTGCAGAATCGCACGGGATCCCGTCCTAAGCTTAACCCGGGAGACGCCGTGGGGATTGCGTTCCCGCCGGACGCGGTGCAGGTGTTGAGGCGTTAGATGATCCAGGCACTGCGGAAGGACGCAAGGCTCAGGCGCTGGACCCTGCTTGCCCCGGCGATGCTGTTCATCGGTTTTTTCATGCTCGCGCCCATCGGCCTCATGGCCTACGTATCGGTGCTCGAACGCGGTGAGTTCGGAGGCGTGGAGTGGGGCGTATTTTCCATTGACGCCTACTGGAGCTTTTTCTTCGAGCGCGAGCTGGACGGCTCCGTGGCCGTCAATACGGATTACCTGCAGATATTTCTGCGCTCGTTCTGGCTCTCTCTTGTCACCACCTTGCTCGCCCTGCTGGCAGGGTTTCCTACCGCGCTGTACATGGCGCTGCAACCGGAGCGTTACCGCAATGTTCTGGTTTTCCTGGTCACCATTCCGTTCTGGACCAACCTTCTGGTGCGCAACTACGCGTGGATACTCCTGCTTCGCAACAACGGCCTTATCGACGCGTCGCTCAACAAGCTCGGCATCACCTCAGAACCCATCAACGTTCTGTACACGCCGTTCGCCACCGGCATCGGGCTGACCTATTCGTTTCTTCCCTTCATGGTGCTGCCCATTTACGCGAGCCTGGAAAAGCTCGACTTCCGCCTGGTGGAGGCTGCATTCGATCTCGGTGCCGACCGGCTGCGGGCGTTGTTTCGGATCATCGTGCCTCTGTCCGCGCCCGGAATCATTGCCGGTTGTATTCTCGTTTTCGTGCCGTGCCTCGGGGCCTACGTTACCCCCGAATTGCTCGGTGGCTCGAAGTCCATGATGATCGGCAACCTGATCCAGGCGCAGTTCGGCGCGTCGCGCAACTGGCCGTTTGGCGCGGCGCTCGCCTTTACGCTGCTCGCCATCGTGCTGCTGGCGATGATGGTCTACGCGATGCGTTTCCGCGGCCAGGCGCCCGGGGAGACCCGACAGTGAGCGGGCACCGCGGTAACCCACTGTGGCGTTTTCGGGGCGTCGCACCGTCGGCCGGGCTGTTCTTCGCCTACCTGTATTTGCCCACGGCGGTGTTGATCGCGCTCTCGTTCAATGAAAACCGCATCGCCACCATCTGGACGGGTTTCAGCCCCCACTGGTATGGTGTCGTTCTCTCCAACGACGACATTCTGCGGGCGGCGCGAAACTCGCTGGTGATCGCCATCGCGGCTTCGCTTGCGGGAACGACACTTGCGACGTTCGCAGCGCTGGCCACCAATAGCGAACGATTTCGCGGACAGTCGCTGGTCAACGGGCTGCTGGCGCTACCGCTGCTGGTGCCCGAAATTGTCACCGCTGTGGCAACGCTACTGTTTTTTGTCCTCATCGGGCTCAAGTTGGGAATCATGACGGTGATCATCGCCCACACGGTGTTTTGCATCCCCTTTGCCTACCTGCCGATTCGAGCCCGCCTGCAGGGCATGGACCCGGCGCTTGGTCACGCCGCCGCAGATCTTTACGCCAATGAATGGCAGGCGTTTACGCGGGTGACCCTGCCGCTGTTGTGGCCGGGAATACTTTCCGGCGGCGTGCTGGCGTTCATTATTTCCCTGGACGACTTCGTCATTACATACTTCGTGGCGGGGGCAGGCGCCACCACGCTGCCAGTATATATTTTCGGCATGATTCGTATAGGCGTGACTCCCGAGGTCAACGCCGTGTCGGCCCTCATGCTGATGGTTTCGATCGTCATGGTTTCGATTTCCTGGCTTATCGGCAGGGCGCGTCGGTAGTTCGGTTATCGTACCCGAACCGGGAACGACGCGATCTGCGAATGAGAGGAAAGACAGATAAAGGAGACTTATAGGATGAAACGTTTACGTTGGATTACCGTAGCAGTGACTGCTGTTATGATGTGGTTTGGTTCCGCGGCTCACGCCAAGGAGTTGTTCTTATATAACTGGTCGAATTACCTCCCCCCCGAACTGATCAAGAAATTTGAAAGTGAAACCGGGATAAAAGTAACGCTTGATGTCTACGACTCGAACGAAACCATGCTGGCCAAGCTTCAGGCCGGCGCCACGGGTTACGACCTGGTGGTGCCCTCCGGTTACATGGTTCGAAACATGATCAAACAGGGCTTGGCTGAAAAGGTTGATGTATACCGGTTGCCCAACTTCAAGAACGTGATGAAGCCCCATGACGCCCCGCCCTTCGACCCAAAAAGCGAGTATTCCGCGCCCTATATGTGGGGCACCACCGGGATCACTTATGACTCGGCGAAAGTTCCCGGGGAGAAACTGGAGGATAGCTGGAAGGAGTTTTTCGAACCCCGTGCCGAACTCGTCGGAAAAATCGTGGCGCTCAACGACCAGGTTGAGATGTGGAATGCCGCCACGTACTACCTCGGACTGGACAAATGTACCGAAAGTCCCGCCGACGGACAGAAAATCCTCGACCTGCTGGAAGCACAAAAATCCAAGCTGGCGATGTACTCCTCATCGGGAACGATTGATCGCATGGTCGCCGGTGAGGTGGTGATGCACCACCAATGGAACGGCGCTTCGCACCGGGTCCGGGAGAAGCTGCCTACGGCGCGCTACCTTTATCCCAAGGAGGGCATCGGACTGTGGGGCGATCATTTCCTGGTGCCCAAGGGCGCGAAAAACATCGACAGCGCAAAGGCATTCATGAACTTCATGATGGATCCGAAGAATGTTGCCGAGGCATCCAACTTCACCGGTTATATGAATGCCATTCAGGGATCCGGAGACTTTCTGAAAGACAGTCTGAAAGCCGATCCGGCCGTCAACATGCCGGAAGAATACGCCAGCCGGTTGAGCCCTTCGAAGGACTGTTCCAAGGCATCGCGGGAGTTGCGCGACAAGGTCTGGACCAAGCTCAAGAAGTAACCCGTCGGGGCGCGGGGGCGATGGGCCCCCGCCCCGGTTTCCCTGGGCCTGGATTCCATGGCAAATCCGTCGGACATATTGAGCGTTGCCCTGTGGGCAACCAATCTGGCCGCGCCGGTCAACGGCGTCGATGCGTGGGTTGAAAATATCGACGAACAGATGCGGCAGGCGGCCAAGGCGGGCGCCCGGCTGCTGATGATGCCCGAGTACGCCGCCGAGCAGTGGCTCTCGTTTGCCCCGCGGCGGCTTGAGGCCAGTGAAGAAATACCCTGGCTGGCGTCGCGAAGCGAGGCCGTGCTCAGCGCGTTGAAACCGCTGCCGGCGCGCTACGGCATTGCGCTGCTGGCGGGCACCATGCCGGTCAAGACCGGACCGGGGCGCGAGGGCGCGCCGCCTTACGTCAATCGCGCACACTTGCTGCTCCCGGACGGGAGGGTGGTGGTGCATGACAAGCTCTGTCTCACGCCGCCGGAAAAAGACCCGGACGGCTGGGATCTGTCCGCCGGCGATACCGTCACGGTGGTCGAATGGGAAGGGCTGCGGATTGCGACGCTTGTTTGTCTCGATATCGAGCTTCCCGCCATTGCCGCACGGCTTGCCGCCCTGGCGCCGGATCTGATCCTGGTGCCTTCACAGACCGAAACCCTCGCGGGCGTGCATCGCGTGTTCGGCTGTGCCCGCGCGCGGGCTACCGAGTTGTTCGCGGTGGTGTGCGCGGTGGGATGCGTCGGCGCCGTGGAGACCGGCCAGCCGCGCGGCGGGTACGTGTCGGGCGCGGCGGTTTACCTTCCCAGCGACGCCGCCATCGGTCACACCGGCGTTTGGGACGAAATGCCGCCGGTGGATAAATCGTCGGGGCCCGGGCCGGTACTGATCGCGCGGGACATCCCGCTCGGCAGGATCCGCGATTTCCGCCGCGAGGGCGCCGAAGTATGGCCCGGCGCATGGGATGCGGGTCACGTGCGTTTCGTCGAAGCCTGAGTCCCGGGACAGGCTGACCCGCCGGTCTTCGATCTATCATTGCCGGCATGAGCGCAGACACCCGGATTACGGATCGGCGCGAATCGAGGCCGCGCACGGGCGATGCGGGGACCCTTCCGGCGGAGCTGTTCGAACGTTCCGATGCAAAGGGGCTCGCCCGCCTCGCCTTTCACGCGGGACTGCTGGGATGCACGGGGTTTCTGCTCGCTGCGAGCTTGCCCTCGGCCTGGTCGCTGCCTGTGATACTCCTCCACGGCGTGGTGCTCACGTTTCTTTTCTCTCCACTGCACGAATGCATTCACGGCACCGCATTCAGCAGCCGCTGGCTGAACGATGGCGTCGCCTTCGTGTGCGGTGCCGTGTTGCTTCTGCCCAGGGAGTACTTCCGTGATTTCCATTTGCAGCATCACCGCTTCACGCAGGATCCAAAACGCGACCCTGAACTCGCCGTGGGAAAGCCGGGGGCGACGAGCGAGTACCTGCGCCACCTTTCCGGGCTGCCGTACTGGTGCGATCGGGTGACGAGGCTCCTTCGACACGCACGGGGCAAGGTCATCGAGCCGTTCATCGCGGAGAAAAGGCGGGCGATAATCGTCAGGGAGGCGCGCCTGCATCTCGTATTGTATGCAGTATTGACCGTGGGCTCTCTGGCCGTTCAAAGCAGCGTGTTGATGGTTTACTGGCTTGCACCGGTGCTCCTGGGGCAGCCGTTCCTGCGCGCGTTTTTGCTGGCTGAGCATACGGGCTGCCCGATGATTCCTGACATGCTCGTGAATTCTCGCACCACCCATACGAACTTGCTGGTGAAAATGCTGACGTGGAACATGCCGTACCACGCCGAGCACCATGCCTGGGCGGCGGTGCCGTTCTATAACCTGCCGCGCGTTCACGAGCGGGTACGGCAACGCATTGCACACACGGCACCGGGATATATCGACGTGCATAGAAATCTGTGGAATCGCCTTGATCCGGCCTGAAGCCGGCGTCCGACTCATTCATCAGGGAGCGCGGCCTTCCGTGGAATTCGATCGTCCCGCTGCGCGCCGGGCGCAGGCGTCGTTGACGCCGAGTCTTCTCAGGCGTTTCGATGCGCCAAAAACTCAGCCCCACGGCGACATGTGAGTTTTGAATGGAGAACGCCTGATAACGTCACGCCTCGCTGGCAGCGGACTCAGCGCGCTTCGAGTTTGTGCGCGGTCCAGATAAAACTGTCGTACCAGAAATGCATGAGCGAGACAACGGTGAAGAGCGCGATCCCCCAGCGTACGGCGCCCGTGCCCCAGTACTTATAGGCCAATCCGGAAGCCAGTAGCACGACACAGAAGGTGGCCAGCGTTATCCATTTGCCGCTCGAAACCCCGTCGGCCTTTATCACGCGTCTGATGTTTCTGTTCTCCATGGCCCAAACGATACCGAAATACTGCAACCCATGGTAAAAATTGGACACGAAGAATGCATAAAACGGCGGCAGAAACCCCCAGGCCCAAACCGAAGTAATCCCGGTCGAAAACAACAGCATCACTTTTTGTTTGGACACCCGGTAGCCTGCCTGGCTCAATCGCCAGTAGGCGTACACGTAATAAGCAAGAAATAAGGATCCGCCGATCAGAAGCAGATTGGTAAGCTGAGGCTGGATCGCGACGATAAAACTCGCCACGCGAACAGGACCAAACCACCCAAGCGTTGAATATTCGTTGAACACCTGCATCGTCTGGGCGAAACTCGGTCCACCGACAATCGGCCCGACATAAAGCAACTGGTTTACCATGATGTCCAGCTTGCGCCCGTGCTCGGACTGGCTCCCGAGGCGGGAGTCATAGATTCGGCAAAAACCGAAGTTCTGCATCGCTGTGTGGTATACGTCCCACAAGACGGCGACGACCACAGCGGTGATTAACAGCCAGTCGGACGCATAAAGCCCGATAAACAATACCGCAGGCACGACCGTGAATCGCCGCTTGAAGCGGGCGTATATTTTTTGGTTCAGGTGGCTCCGAAATACAACGGCGCACAGGTGGGCATAGGTCCAAACGGCCACGAAGATACTTAACCACGCTTCGTTGCTTCCGAAAACCGTAGCCTGCTTCATGACGCCCGGAAGGCCGCCAAGGGTCGCCAGGGCCAGTGCAAGACCTATGAGCGGGGCGCCGATAAAGAAAATGCCGTCGTACATCGGCGAAACCATGCAGCCCGGTTTATCGACCTGTGTCGACTCACGGACAGCGGTGGTGACGTCTGCGATCTTCGTCGACATTGGAACAATCAGTGGTAAATTGCGAAGAGTCCCTGTTCCCCGAACATGATCACCGGTTGCCCCCGGCAGTTTTCTTGCGAATTTGCAGTGAGGCGTTATTCTCGTATGGCCTGATTCGCGCGATAAGCCGACTTGGCGAATTGTAAACCGGTTGTAGAGTGACGCCAAGAATCCGCTGGGACTGATTGCTTTCAATCATTTTGTGAACGGCTTGTCGAAACGCATCGTATCGCCATTCTGCCCGAGGCAAGTAATAGAGATAATTCCACCCATAGTTGCGACGTTTGGACACGTATAGGAATTCCGTTCCTTTCAGGACGTGCCGACGGTCTCCATCCGGCAATATATTGAATGACTGAAGGGAGCGGGCGTTGCGAAAGTAGTCAGGGCGCTTGACTATGAGATAGTTGAGCATCTCGTCATCTGCAAGGATTGAAGAACCGGGGCCCACGAGGGGTTCGCTCAAAAAGTCACGCGCATCCTGAATGGCGGGATGCGGGATCGCAGTTAATTTTCCCAGCTCTTGCCGAAGGTGGATAATCGAGAGTATTGCCAAACCCGCCAGCAATGCGAACGCGAGGCTGCGACCGTGGGTGACCCGCAGCCACGTCCCACCGGAGTGATGGATCAGTGCCGCCAGCAAAAAAATTGTCGGAATAACCAACATGGTCAAGAGCGTCGGGAAGTCGCGCGCCGACCAGTACACCATGGCCAGCAACAGCGCCGAGCCGACCGAAAACAGCAGATGTTCCCGTTTGAGTTCCCGCGTCCGGGGTTTGCTGAACTGTTGTGAACAAAGGGAAATTCCCGCACATCCGAGTGTGAATACGACAGCCTGGGCGGAAGCGATATAGCGGTAGTGAAAGGCCAGGATCCCGGCCGCCGCGAGACCCAAAAAAACGACCCCCATGCTGAAAAAGTAACCCAGAGGTCTGGACGCGGGCAGTCGCACGAGCGCATAGAGCGCCGGCAAGCAGAGCAAGGCAACAAACCGATCCCTGAAGAACTGGCCAACGGTGCTACGTACGTGTTCTGTGGTCATGAGCGAAGCAAATGCCGGGTAGCCTGTCC
>Ga0302046_10006240_pt1 | contig 10422 bp, 8 predicted proteins | sample RVTome_11_FD_200261 | JGI IMG/M metagenome (GOLD analysis project Ga0302046, IMG submission 200261) | Soil microbial communities from uranium-contaminated site in the Upper Colorado River Basin, Wyoming, United States - RVT147D111 (version 2) ... | reverse complement strand
CTCTGCCCGCGAGCGGGCGCCACCCATACGCTCACGCGCGAGTTCGATTTCGCCGCCGACCTGGTCGAGCGCACCCTTGGCCGCATGGACCGGCCGCCGCCGGCGCTCCTCGCCGCCAACGGCGGCGTCGCGCTCTCGATCGAGCATCCCGCCGGTGTTGGCGACGTGCTCCTCGACCCCGACGGCGGCGAGTGGGTACGCGGCCGGATCGCGCGTGCCGCCCCGCGCCCGAGCCAGGCCTCCGAGTCCGCCTAGCAGTCCGTTCCGGATTCTCATCGAGCCCCGCGAGCCGCCTTGACGATGTGCGGGGATGGTGCCACTCTGGCACCGTGTCTGCACGTGGATCCGCGAACGTCCGTCTCGTGACCCGGATCCCACCGGGAGTACGCAAGACCATTCAGGCTGCCGCGGACCTCCAAGGCGCAAAGCTCAATCAGTTCGTAGTGCAGGCGGCCTACCAGCAAGCGCAGGACATTCTCGAACGGGAGACGATCCTGCGGTTGAATCGCGAGCAAACGAGACGCGTTTTCGCACTGCTCGATCGCCCACCAAGACCGAACGCCGCGCTGCGCGCCGCGAAGGAGCTCCACCGGAAGCTCATTCGTGCTTAGGATCGAGCCCCTGGGCTCGAGTCACGATCGCGCAGGGTTCGACTGCGGCGTCGCCCCGCTCGACCGCTATCTGCGCGAGACAGCGCGACAGCACGTCGCCAAGGGGATGGCGAAGACCTTCGTCCTCGTGGAGGAAGCGGTCGGCGCACAGAGACCGGTGCTCGGATTCTTCACCCTCTCGCTGTGCCAGGTGCTGGCGGACGACGTCCCCCCGAAGTGGGCAAAGAAGCTTCCCGGCCAGATCCCGGCGATGAAGCTCGGCCGTTTGGCCGTGGCTCGATCACATCAGCGAAAAGGTCTCGGCAGGGTCCTCCTCGTCGAGGCGATCTACAAAGTCGCGGCGGTGGCGGACGCTGCCTGCGGGATCGGCCTGTTCGTGGACGCGAAGGACCAGACGGCCGCGGACTTCTATGCGCGCTTCGGCTTCGAGCCGACACCGACGGAGCCGCTCACGCTGTTCATGCCGATGGATACCGTGCGACGGTTCGTGCACTCATAGCGCGCTCGCGGCACGGGTTCACTGCAGCTCAAACAGCAGCGCGTTCGCGTCGTTCAGGTCGTGATCGCGCAGAATCATGGAGACGCTGGCCGCGACTCAGGAACGTTCCTGGAACGTCCCCCGGCCGCTGGCCGCCCCCGAAGGAAAAGGTCCTGGCGGATGCAGCGGCTTCCAGAGTGGAGGCGCTCCCTCGGCGCCTTGCAGCCGGCCTTTCTCAGGAACCTAGGCCGCGACCGCGCGGGGGCGGACCGGGCAGTCCAGCACCACGCGGCAGCCCGCGCCGGGCTGCGAGTGGATCTCGAGCCGTCCGCCGAGCGCCCGGGCGCGCTCGAGCATGCTGACGAGGCCGACGGTGTCGCCGCCGCGCCGGTCGTCGGTTGCAAAGCCGCAGCCGTCGTCGCGCACCTCGAGCCGGACCCGCTCGTCGCGCACCGCGAGCGTCACCGTGATCGCGCGCGCCCGCGCGTGGCGGGCAGCGTTGGCGAGCGCCTCCTGTACGATGCGGTAGATCCCGAGCGCGGTCTCCTCCTCGAGCGGCGGCAGCGGCGCCGGCACGGCCACCTCGACCCGCGTCGCCTCCGAGGACATCCCGCGGGCGAGCGCCCGCAGGCTCTCCTCGAGGCCGAGGTCGAGGAGAACCATCGGCCGGAGGTCGTGCGCCAGCAGGCGGAGGTGCTCGACGATCCCGGTGACGTAGCGCTCGAGCCGCGCGATCCGGCTCGCGACCACCGGCGAGGGCGCCCCGATCTCGTGCCGCAGGAGCTCGAGGTCGAAGCCGATCCCCACCAGCTCCTGGCAGACGCCGTCGTGGAGGTCGACGCCGAGGCGCCGGCGCTCCTCCTCGCGGATCTCGGATTGCCGGCGCGCCAGCCGGCGGACGGCCGCCTCCTGCCGCCGCACCTCCTCGTAGGAGGCCCGGAGCGCCTCCTGCGCCCGCACCCGCGCGGTCACGTCGCGCGCGATGCCGCGCACCCCGATCACGCTGCCGTCGACGTCGCGGATGGCGGAGACCACGCACTCGGCCCAACGCTCCTCGCCGCCGACGGTGACCGCGAAGGTCGCGGGCGGCACCGTCTCACCGGCGACCAGGCGGGCGACGATCGACGCCGGGTCGGGATTCGGCCGCGAGCGGTCGATGAGATCCTCGGCCGTCTTGCCGATCAAAGCCGCGCGCGCGACGCCGAAGTAGCGCGCGAAGGCCGCGTTCACGTACGTGAGGCGGGTGTCGAGGTCGTGCGTATAGATGAGGTCGCTCGCGTTCTCGGCGAGGTCGCGGTAGGCGTCGCGCGAGAGCGCGAGCTCGTGCATCGTCTGGCGCCGGGCGTGGTCCTCGCGCCAGGCTCGCTGCAGGCTGCGGGCCGATGCCTCGGCCACGGCCACCCACACGATCGAGCCGAACACGGAGCCGACCAGCAGCTCCTCGGGCGCGACGAAGAGCACGAGCGACGGCCGCGCCAGCAGCCAGATCGCCAGCGTCGAGCCGGCCAGGAGCGCGGCCGTCCGCCAGCCCCACGCGAAGAGCAGCGACGACGCCAGGCAGACGATGAACATCGCGAACGCGACCGGCTCGCCCTGCCCCTCGAACAAGGCGTTGCGCGCGGCCGATGCCAGGCACAGGAGGACACAGACGACGAGCGCGACCCAGCGGACGCGCGCGGCGGCCGGGTCGCGTCGGGCGATCGCCACGGCGCCGGCGAGCAGCAGGAGAACGACCCCGAGGTACGCCGCCGACACCGGCGGCGGCACGCGCCCGAGCGCGATCTGCACGCCCTCCCAGGTAACGGCGAGGCCGAGCCAGATCGCGGCGAAGACCGGGAGCCGGCGCGTGATCTCGCGCGCGTGCAGCCGCGAGAGGGGCTCCGGCGATTGGGCGATGCGCCACGGCATGAGGGGTGTGGGCGGTGTCGCTCCGCAGCGGGATACTAGGCGCCGATGCCCGGGCGACGTCAAGCGCGGGCGGACCCTTGCTGCACCATTCTGGCGCAGCCGGCCGGCTCGACGCCCGCCGCCGCCGGCTCGCGCTCAGCCGCTCCCCGTCGGAACCTCCGCAAAGGGTACGTTCTTGTCGACGCGGATTTCGGGGGGCAGGCCGAGGACGCGCTCGGCGATGATGTTGCGGAGCACCTCGTCGGTGCCGCCGGCGATGCGCAGGCCGGGAAAGCCGAGATAGCGCTCCTGCCAGGCGCCGCCGTCGGCCGACACGCCGGGATCGTGGGCGCCCCCGGCCATGCCCTGGAGCTCGATGCCGAAGGCCGCCATGTCCTGGCCGAGGACGGCGCCGACCAGCTTCCCGAGGCTCGCCTCCGGGCCCGGGATGCGGCCCTGCGAGAGCGCGGTGAGCGTCCGGTAGCCGGTGTACTTGAGCCCGCGGGCCCGCACCAGGAAGTCGGCGAGCCGCTCGCGCACCGCCGACTCGTCGATCGCGCGCCGGCCGTCGACCTCGATCCGCCGGGCGAGCGCGATCAGATCGCCGATCGCCGCGCCGCCGCCGCCCCCGCCGATCGACGCGCGCTCGTTCATGAGCGTGGTCAGCGCCACCCGCCAGCCGTTGCCGACGGCGTCGAGGCGCTGCGCGTCGGGCACGCGCACGTCGGTGAAGAAGACCTCGTTGAAGGCGCGGCCGCCGTTGATCTGGTGGATCGGCCGCACCTCCACGCCCGGGCCGTGCATGTCGACGACGAAGTAGGTGAGGCCCTTGTGCTTCGGCACCGTCGGATCGGAGCGCACGACGATGATGCCCCAGTCGGCGATCTGCGCGCCCGTGGTCCAGATCTTCTGGCCGTTCAAAATCCAATCGTCGCCGTCGCGGACAGCGGTGGTGCGCAGCCCCGCCAGGTCGGAGCCCGCCGCCGGCTCGCTGAAGAGCTGGCACCAGACGTTCTCGCCGGTCAGCATGCCCGGGATCCAGCGCCGCTTCTGCTCCTCGGTCCCGTGCGTCATCACGGTCGGCGCGCACATGCCGTGGGTGATGCCGAAGATGTCCTCGGGCGTCCGGACCTTCGCCTCCTCCTGGTTCCAGATCACCTGCTCGATCGCGCTCGCGCCCTGCCCGCCGTATTCCTTCGGCCAGCGCAGGCAGGCCCACCCGGCCTCGGCCTTGCGCCGCTGCCAGGCCTTGGCGGCGCGTACGTCGTCCTCGGTCATCGACTCGCCGACGCCGGTGCCCTGGCCGCCGGCGTCGCCGCGCTTGGGCTCGGCGTTGGCCGCGAGCCAGGCGCGCACCTTGGCGCGGAACGCTGCCTCTTCGGGGGTGTCGTTGAAGTCCATGTCAGGCAGCCTCCTCGGTGACGCGCGCGATCAGCTTGCTCTTCCAGCTCGCGGTGGTGCCGAGCATCGTCGAGAGCACGCGCGCGCGGCGATAGAACAGATGGCAGTCGAACTCCCAGGTGTAGCCGACGCCGCCGTGCACCTGGATCATGTCGACGGCCATGCGGTCGAAGGCGTCGCTGGCGGCGATGCGGGCGAGGCACGCCGCGACACCGAGCTCCGGCGCGTCGTGCTCGAGCGCCCAGGCGCCGTAGTAGGCGTTCGAGCGTGCCAACTCGACGTCGCACCAGCGGTCGGCGAGCTTGTGCTTGATCGCCTGGAAGGACCCGATCGGGCGGCCGAACGCGTAGCGCTGGAGGGCATACTCGCGCGTGATCTCGAGTGCCCGCGCGGCGGCGCCGACCTGCTCGAAGGCGAGCAGCACGGCGGCGCGGTCGAGCAGCCGCTCGGCGAGCGCCGCCCCCGCACCGGGCGCGCCGAGTGCCTCGGCGGGCGCGGCGGCGAGGTCGAGGCTCGCCATCGAGCGGCTGGGATCGAAGGACGCGATACGCGTGCGGGTGATGCCCGGGCCCGGGAGCTCGACCAGCGCGAGGCTCGGGCCGGCGCTCGCCTGCGCCGCGACCACGGCGAAGTCGGCGACATCGCCGTCGAGGACGGGCGTCTTCCTGCCGGTCAGGGCGTCGCCCTCGAGGCGCGTCGTGACGCCGGCGAAGCCGTTCTGGCCCGGGCGCTCGGCGATCGCGACCGTGCCGATCCACTCGCCGCTCGCGAGCTTCGGCAGGTAGCGCCGCTTCTGCGCCTCCGAGCCCGCCACCAGGAGCGCCTCGGTGGCGAGGTAGACGCTCGACGCGAACGGGACCGGTGCCAGCGCGCGCCCGAGCTCCTCGGCGAGCATCGCGACCTCGAGCCGCCCGAAGCCAGCGCCGCCGTAGGCCTCCGGAATGGCCGTGCCCTGCCAGCCGAGCTCGGCGATCTGCTTCCAGAGCGTGGTCGAGTAGGACTGCTCGGACTCGAGGATGGCGCGGCAGTGCGTGAGCGGGGCGTGCTCGCGGAGAAAGCCCGCCGCGGTCTCCTTCAGCATCTTCTGGTCGTCGGAGAAATCGAAGTTCATCCATCCCCTCCTGGGGGCGTGCTGGGGGTGTGCGGGCGGCGTGCGGCGCGGCGCCGCGGCCCGCGATTCTCATGCTTCATGTGACCGGTTACCGCAAGCCGCGGCGACCCGCCGCCGCGTGCGGGATCGCGGCGCCGGGAATGCTTTCTACAAACTGACAAGCGCTCGGCCCCGGCCGGGCGTCTTTTCGGTCGCTTGGCGCTGGTGTGATTCTTGCGAGGCCTGAGGGGGCCATGCTGGGTGACGTCCGAGAGGAGCCCGTCACGTCGGCCTTCGCGACGGAGGATGCGGCCTGGGGGCTGCTGCGTCGGCTCTACGACGCCGGCTTCGAGGCGCGCGCCGTCGCCGTGCTCGTCCCGCAGCACGCCGAGCCGGTCTACGAGCTCGGCTTCCCGCTGCGAACAGTGCGGTGGTGCGTGGACCGGCTGCGTCAGGGACGGATCGTCGTCTGTGTGCAGCCGCGGACCGGCTACGAGCGCGCGCTCGCGCGTCAGCTCTGCCGGCGGGCCGCGCGGCACCTCCGCCTCGCGTACAGCCGCGGGCGGCACACCGACCGGGACGAGCCGGCGGGCGCCGGTGCGCCCGCCCGCGCCCCAGCGCCATCCGTGTGGCGTGACCACGGAAAGGAGAAGACCCCATGAACGCCACCGACCGCTGCCGCCACCAGGGCTGCCGCTGCGACGGCACGCCCAACTTCAACGGCTACTGCAGCCAGGCGTGCGCCGCCGCCGACCAGGGATCGCGGGGCGGCGCCTGCCCGTGCGGGCACGGCCCCTGCCGGAAGCCCGAGCAGGCCGAGGCGCACTGACCCGGCTCGCGTTCGCGGACGCGCCTCGTTCCGACGTGGGCCGGCCGTTGGACCGGCGGCGATGGCGCGGCGCGCAGCCTGCACGGATCATCCAGCTCGCGGGTTGAGCAGCAGCGGGAAGCGCCGCGCCGCGGCGCGGCGCGTTGCCCTCACCCGCCGGCGCGCGTAGCGTGTCCGGCGTGGGCACCCCGCCTGCGGAGCACGAGGTCCAGGCGCTGGCGCGCCGCCTGGCGGCGGCGGGGGCCGGCGAGCGCACGCGGGTCTTCCACCTCGGATGGCTCGCCGAACGGCTCGTCGCGCAGGCGATGGCCCGCCCGGACTTCAAAACCGCCCTCTTCCGCTTCGTCGACGTCTTTCCCGCCTGCCGCGACGACCGCGACGTCATGCGCCACGTCGAGGAGTACTTCGCGGACGTCGCCGGCCCGCGGGCGCTCGACCTCGGGCTCGGCCTTGCCGAGCGCGTGCCCTTCGGCGCGGCGTTCTCGGCCGCCGCCGCGCGCCGGAACGTCACCCGCATGGCGCGCCAGCTCATCGCCGGCGCCGACGCCGCCGAGGCGCTGCCGCGCCTCGCCCGCCTGTGGGCGCGCGGCGAGGCCGCCACCGTCGACCTCCTGGGTGAGCGCACGCTCACCGACGCCGACGCCGACCGGTACGCCGGCCGCGTCGCGGCCATGCTCGAGGCCCTGGTCGGCGCGACCGCCTCCTGGCCGGCGCGGCCCGTCCTCGACCGCGATCCGCACGGCGCGGTGCCGCGCGCCAACGTCTCGGTGAAGCCGACCGCGCTGGCGCCGCTCCTCGGGCCGCGCACGCGCGAGGTCGGGATCGCCGAGGCCACCCGCCGCCTGCTGCCGCTCGTTCGCCGCGCGCGCGACGCGGGCGCGACCGTGCACCTCGACATGGAGCACGACGAGGCCAAGGACTGCACGCTCGACCTGCTGCGCGCCCTCGGCGCCGCGTATCCCGACGCGCACCTCGGGATCGTCGTACAGGCCTACCGGACGGACTCCTGGGACGACCTGCGCGCCCTCGTCGCGTGGGCGGGCGCCACCCTACGCACGCCCCTGCAGGTGCGGCTCGTGAAGGGCGCCTACTGGGACCTGGAGAACGCGACGGCCGCGGCCGAGGGCTGGCCGTCGCCGGTATTCGGCACCAAGGACGAGACCGACGCCAGCTTCGAGCGCGCCGTGCTCTTCCTGCTCGACCACGCCGCCGCGCTCCGGCCCGCGATCGCCAGCCACAACCTCCGGAGCTTGGCCTACGCCATGGCCGCCGCCCGCACCCGCGGCCTCGGCGACGACGCCGTCGAGCTCCAGCTCCTCTACGGGATGGCGGAGCCGGTGCACGCGGCGCTCCGCGCGCTCGGCCGGCGGGTGCGCGTCTATGCCCCGGTGGGCGCGCTGGTGCCCGGCATGGCCTACCTCGTCCGGCGGCTGCTCGAGAACACCTCGAACGAGTCCTTCATCCGCCATCGCTTCGCCGAGGGGCAGGACCTCGAGCGGCTGCTCGCCCCGCCCGCCGCCGACCCCGCCGCGCTACCCGGGCCCGTGGACGAGGCCGCGGCGCGCGCCGCGACCGATCCGGCATCGCCCGGACCCTTCGCCAACGAGCCGCACGCCGAGCTCCGCCGCGCGCGGCCGCGCGGCGCGCTGGCGGCCGCGGTCTCCGCCGCCCCCGACGCGTTCGGCTTTCGGGCCCCGGTCCTGATCGACGGCACGCCGGTCGCGACCGCGGACGAGATCGCGTCGGTCGACCCGGGCGCGTACGCGACCGTGGTCTGCCTGAGCGGCGCGGCCGGGCCCGCGGAGGGCGAGCGCGCGCTCGCGGCCGCCCGCCGCGCCCTCCCCGCCTGGAGCACCGCCGGGCCCGCCGCGCGCGCCGCCGTCCTCTTCCGCGCCGCCGCCGCCATGCGGCGCGCGCGCCCCGCGCTCGCCGCGCTCGAGGTCTTCGAAGCCGGCAAGCCGCAGGCCGAGGCCGACGCCGACGTCTGCGAGGCGATCGACTTCTGCGAGTACTACGGCCGGCGCGCGCTTGCCCTCGGGGCCGGCGCCCGGGTCCTGCAGGCACCGGGGGAGACCAACCGCTACGAGTACGTCCCGCGCGGCATCGGCGCCGTCGTCGCGCCGTGGAACTTCCCGCTCGCCATCCCGGCCGGGATGATCGCAGCGGCGCTCGTCACCGGCAACTGCGTGCTCTTCAAGCCGGCCGAGCAGACGCCCGGCGTCGGCGCGCGCCTGGTCGCGATCCTGCACGAGGCCGGCGTCCCGCCGGGGGCGCTCGCCTTTCTGCCGGGGCGCGGGGAGGAGATCGGCCGCTACCTGGTCACCCATCCCGACATCGCCTTCGTCGCCTTCACGGGCTCGCGGGAGGTGGGGCTCGAGATCCTGGCGCGTGCCAGCGAGGTTCCTTCCGGCCAGCGCCTCGTGAAGCACGTCGTCGCCGAGATGGGCGGCAAGAACGCGGTCATCGTCGACGACGACGCCGACCTCGACGAGGCCGTGCCCGCGATCGTCGCCAGCGCCTTCGCCTACGCCGGCCAGAAGTGCTCGGCGGCGTCGCGCGTGATCGGCGTCGGCGCAATCTTCGACGCCCTCGCCGAGCGCCTGGTCGGCGCTGCCCGGATCGTGCCGGTCGGCCACCCGCGGGCGCTCGGCACCGTCGTCGGTCCGCTCATCGACGACGCCGCCGCCGCACGCCTGGCGCGCTACCGCGCGCTCGCCGCCGCCGAGGGGGAGATCCTGCTGGCACGCACCGACGTCCCCGCGGGCGGTTGGTACGCGGGTCCGACGATCACCGTACCGGCGCGGCCGGATGCGCGCGTGCTCGACGAGGAGATCTTCGGCCCGCTCCTGGCGTTGGCGCGCGCCGACGACCTCGACCACGCCCTCGCGCTCGCCAACGCGCCCGCCTACGGGCTCACCGGCGGGATCTTCTCGCGCTCGCCGGCGCACGTCACGCGCGCGACGCGGGAGCTCCGCGCCGGCAACGTCTACGTCAACCGCGGCATCACCGGCGCACGCGTCGGCCGCCAGCCCTTCGGCGGGATCGGCCTCTCCGGCGCCGGCACCAAGGCGGGCGGCCCGGACTACCTGCACGAGTTCGTGACCGCCCGCACCGTCGCCGAGCACACCATGCGCCACGGGTTCGTCCCGCCCGCGCCGGAGTAGGAGCCCGAGGCTGGGCCGGCCTCCGGCCCTACCGGCGCAGCAGCCCCGGGACCCGTACCTGTGCGTGGCCGCCGTAGCGGCGGTTCAGGTTGAGGGTGATCGCGGTCGCGGCCTCGATCAGGCCGGCGCGATCGAGGGAGCCGACCAGGCGGCCACGGAGGTCGCCGAGCTCGGCGAGCAGCGCCGCGACCGCCGCCGCCGCTTCGGGATCGTCGGCCGCGAGCAGGACGTCGCCCTCGAGCGGCGCGGCGAGGTCCTGCAGGACCACCGCCGGCACGGTCTTCAGGGCGGCGACGATGCGGGCGCGCGGCAGCCGCGCCCGGAGATGCGCGGACACCGACCCCTCGGCCGGGGGATCGACGTCGACCTCGTCGCCGCGCATCGCGAGCGGCACGACGGTGTCGACGACGATGGCGTCGCCGAGCAGCGGCGCCAGGTCGCCGACGACGGCGTCGAGCGCCGCGAAGGGCACCGTCAGGAACACCAGCGCCGCGCCGCGCACGACGGCAGCGTTCTCGCCGCCCTCGACCGTCCCGGCGCGCGCGACGTCCGTCAGGCGCGCGCGGATCTCGCCGGCGGCGGCCGTGGCGCGCGCCGCGACGCGCGAGCCGATCCGCACCCGGCGGCCGGCGGCCGCCAGCCGGAGCGCCAGGCCGCGCCCCAGGTTGCCGGTGCCGCCGACGAGCGCGATCGTTCCCTCCACGATGGCCGCATCGTCCACCAGCCTCCGCCGCATGACAAGCCGCCCCCCACGCGGCGCGCCGCTGGACAGCGCCCGCGGCGGGATGGAATGACCCTGACGACCCATGCCCGTCGAGCGCCTGCTCATCGCCAACCGCGGCGAGATCGCGGTCCGGATCCTGCGCGCCGCCGCCGACCTCGGGATTCCGGCCGTCGCGGTCTTCGCCGCGGACGACGCGGGGGCGCTGCACGTGCGGCGCGCCGCGGACGCGCGCCCGCTC
>Ga0302046_10006239_pt1 | contig 10423 bp, 9 predicted proteins | sample RVTome_11_FD_200261 | JGI IMG/M metagenome (GOLD analysis project Ga0302046, IMG submission 200261) | Soil microbial communities from uranium-contaminated site in the Upper Colorado River Basin, Wyoming, United States - RVT147D111 (version 2) ... | reverse complement strand
CTAAATCTGACCTCCAGGCGAACGCTTCGGGTTCACACACAGCCCGCATCGTGCCATCCGAAAAAGCGCGCGTCAACAAGTTTTTGTGGTCGTCTCCGACGTCGATCGCAACATCTGGGGCGTCACCCGAAAGTAACAACGAATTCACAGTTTCTCCACACGTTATCCAGAATTTTTGAACAGGGACCTGTGGATAAGTCCGGAGCTCGCCCTCAGAGTTCCTCCGGAGAGTCGAGCGGCGTCTTCTGCATTTCATCCAGATCGGAGAGGACCTGACGCGCAAAAGCGAGATCGCGGGGGAGCACGCTGAACTGAACGGCGCCCCAGGCAGACGGCTCGGAAGCGAACCAGACGCCTTCCTCGCTCAATGCGGAGCCGAGCAAGTGAGCTTTGAAGGAGTTCTCGACGTCCGCGAGCAGCACCGGCGCCTCGGCGCCGTTCGTTTCGATCGCGGGCCCAATCGCGCCCGCTTCGACAGATGACCGGGGCAAGAGCTCGCGATCGCAATCCACGCAGCGAACCGGGCCGACTCGATAGCCGCTCCCGCAGGAAGGGCAATAGGCCACGGCGTCGGGATCGGAGAGGTCGAACTCCGGGATACTGCCCGTTTCCTGGAGCTCCGGCTCTTCCGTACTCTGCGATTCGACGTCCTCGCCGGTCGCGGCCAGCTTCGCTTCGATTTGCGAACGCGGAATGAGCTCCTCGTCGCAATCCGCACAGCGAGAACGTCCGGCGGTATAACCGGCGCCGCAAGCAGGGCAGAAGGCCGCAGCGTCAGGGTCGGACAGATCGAAAACGGGCGGTTCCACGAGTCCCTCGAGACAGGTTCTGAATCCTAGTTGGTCGCCGAGTCGAAAGCAAAGGCCCACTTCGATCGCGGTAAGCGAGGCGCGGTTCAAGGCGTCTATATCAACTAGAGCATCACCTCATCCGGGTTTGGGAGAAGTGACCGGCGGCGCGGCAGCTTCGTCCTCTTGGTGCACCGCGCAGTGGCCTCCTTGTTCTTGGATTGCCGATCGAGGTTGCGTCCGCCCGCGTCCGGAGAGGGTTGAAGCGCGATTGCCGACCTAAGGATCACAGTCACTTCATCGTGCTCGAGCACGGGCTCTCAACAACGAGACGACAGCGAGTAGTACCACTACCCCAAATGCCCAGCGCGCCGCCCAGGGTGCGGAACGACTTTCGATGTCATCTGGCACGGGCCTCGAGTCGGGATCGCCCAGCAGCACGAGACTCGCCCAGGCTGCGGCCGGCATCCCTTGCTCGATCGCTTCGCTTTGAGTGTACTGAAGGGCTGCCCCGACGGTTTTTCCCGCCGCCACGTGCCGGTAGAACGCCTCGAACATTCGAGCCGCCTCGTCGTCGCGCAAGGGCCACAAGCTCGCGACTACGGAGCGAGCTCCCGCTCGGAAGAAGCCGCGGGCCAGGCTCAGGATGCCTTCTCCTCGAAAAACGTTGCCATCGGCCGTCTGGCAGGCGGATAGGCCGATGACCTGACCGTTCAAGCGCAGGTCGGCGATCTCTCGAAGTTGCAACAACCCGTCTTCTTCTTCGGATCCTGGCGCCAGCAGGATGGCCGACCGATGCGGTTGGAGCTCATCCACAACGGAATGCGTCGCGAAGTGGATGAGACCGTAGTCATCGAGCGCGGTCGTTTTCAGGCGTTTTTCGCTCGCTTCGGAGCTCAGGAAGAGGGCGCTTCGTCGGCCGAAACCACGTTTCAAGGATCGTCCCTCGCGCCTCGCGTAGGGCAGGTCGCGGAGAAGCTCGCCGGACGTCCCGGGCCAATCGCGCTCGACCTCCTGCCCGCCGCCGGATGAGATACTAAGAGCGGGATCGGCAAACGCCAGTGCCGACGGCCGGAGGTGCGGTTTCACCGCCTTGCGCCATTCGAGCCACAGCGTGGCCGAGGGAAGGATGGAAATCTCGAAGCGGGTTGCGAGGTGAGCTCGCCTCTCCGCATCGTACAACGCTCCGAACGGGAGACGGTGAAGAACGTCATCCGGAATGATGACGAGGCGGTTCACTTCCGCGGGTAGCGCGTCCAGAGCCTCGTTCAACAGCATGTCGTGCAGCGTCCCGGCCAGGACGTTCTCCGAACCGTCGCGCCGATCGAATAGCCCCAGGAAGACCGTCACCGCGGATTCGATAGCGGTCCGATCGGGCAAGCGGATGGCCCGTTCGCCTTCGCGGGTGATGACGATGACCCAGGATCCGCCGCCGAACTCGCCGTAGAGGTTTTTCCAGAGGCCTACCTGAAAAGACAAGATGGCTTCATGGGGGGACAACTCTTGCCGTAGGCCGTTGACCGACGCGAAGGCGAGAGCGGCGGTCGGCTCTCCGCCCTCACGCAGCACGCGTTCGTTGAGCTCATCGTAATCGAGCTCCAGACGCTCGAGACGAGCCAGAGCCTCCCCCCGCGCCGATCCCCCCATGTTTCGATTGAGGAGCTCACGCTGGAGGGCAACCAACCGGCGAAGGGTCTCCTGGCGCTTCCCATATGAAGGTTGCTCCGGCCCGACCCCCCCCTCGCTGCGCGTCCGCGACACGGATTCGAGAAGAGCCCGGGCTCGCATCCTCTCGATGACCGAGAGAGCCCGGGTCGAATCGCCCGCTTGCAGCAGTCTTCCGGAAACGAAATAGTAGTCCGCGGTCCATCTCGAGAACAGCTCGGTTCGGTGGTGTTCGCTGATCTGCAGATCGCGAAGTCTTTCCACCGCATCGAGAGCGCTCATCGAGTCGGCGAGGGCTCGCCGGTCGCCGCCACCGCGCCAGCCCACCCGCATTCTCTGTCTCCACGCGAACGCGACGTAGGTGGCGTCGTCAAAGTCGAGGGCGATGTTCAGAGCCTCATCGGCCACGACGCGGGCTCTCTCGGGATCGTCGCGCTCCAACATGCGGGAAAACTCCCAAAGGCAGTTTCCCATTTCCTGCCGCATGTCGTTGGCGCGGGTCAGTTCGATGCAGCGCTCGAAATGAGACCGAGCCTCCTCCTTCGCTTCGTCATCGCTTGTCAGAAGGGCGCCGAGCAGGCGGTGGGACATGGGCTCGGTGAACGGGTGGCCTACCTCCGCGGAAATTTCGAGCGCCTGCGCGGCGTCTCGAAGCACGGCTTTACGGGCTACTTCACGCGGGCTCTCCTCGAGTTGAAGTCTTCTGGCGTTGGCGAGATTGTGTTGGGCCACGGCCAGAAACCACCGATCCTCGGCGTTCTGCGCCAGCGCTCCCAGGCGTCGATAGTATTGGACCGCTCTTTCGAGTTGCCCGAGCTCCAGCGCCACGTTCCCCGAGCTCAGGAGACAGATCTTCTGCAGGAAATAGGGCCCACTGGGAAACAACAGAGTTTCCACATGGCGGAGGAGCCGGTCGGCCCGACCCAGATCGTCGCTGAGCTCCCACAGGTGCTCCGCCTGCTGGATGTAGGCTCTCGATATCACCAGAGGATCGTCCGAGCCCCGAGCCACTTCCATCACTCGCTCTACCTGAAGCTCGGCATCCAGCACTCGTCCGTCCTGGCGGAGAAGAGTCCGCAGGTTTCCCCGGGCCATCACCTCGCCCGTCTCTTGCCCACTGGCAGCGAAGCCGTCTGCCGCAGCCCGGTACCAATCCACGGCTTGCTCTCGGTCGATGAACCAGTGGACGTTCCCGAGGAAGTAGCGAAGCCAATCGTTGCCCGGCGCCTCGTCCAGGAGGCGCCTCAGGCGCTCGGAAGCTTCTTCCCACCGTTTCTCTCGACTGGCGACGAGATAAAAACACTCGGCCGATGCCATCGCGACCCTGTCCCGCGCGTACTCCGACTCGCAATCGTCGAATGGGCTCGACGATCCGCCAGGGAGAACCAACGATGACGCCAGGACCATCGACAACAACAGCGACATCGAGTAGGCTCCGTTCGGCGCAGGAGAAGCTCGCGCTCAACTGCCTCCCCTGGGGCCGCCCGACCCGGAACCTTTCGCAAACATCGACATCCCCTCCATGAGCTCGTAGTGCGGCTGAGTGCTGGATCCGATTTCATGTGCTTCGAGAAATGCCCCAAACGCCTCTAGCATCTTCTCGGAAACGTCCTCGCTGGAAAGGCGGGCTTTCCAACGCACGTACTTCGCGAAGGAACTGACGAACGCCGCATCGGCTTCATTCATTGATGGCCTCCTCACCTCGTGAAACGCCTTCTGCACGGATTTTCCTCACCGACGTGCCCGGCTATTCGATGAAATTCATGAACGTCGGTGACACCAGGTGTCTCCCCTCGGGTAAGGTCGCTTCCACTCGCCAGAGGAGTCTCGCTCCCGAGGGTAGAGCCAATAGGGATTCCTCCTCGATGAGATACTCGGGCTGGTCCACCCCATCGACAGCCACCAGCTCTCGAGCGTCGTCCGTCAGGACCCGCAGGCGGAAACTCGTTCCTGGAGGACCGGGCGACCATCGAAGAAGGCACCTCTCCCGGGGCAAGCGTTCCCCTTCGGCGACCAGGGAGAAAATCTCACCGAACGTGCCGCGGACCGCAGGGCGATCCGGGCGAGTGAGCCAACGGTGCAACGGTAAGGCGGTCGCGAACAAAAGAACGAAGGCCGCGGCCGCCACCAGCCATCGGAGCCGGTTCGCTCGATGGCGGGTCCGCGGTGACGCGATCGAGCTTTCTTGGGACACCGATCGGAGGCCGCGCGCCAGTCGCCAGTCCTCGGCACAGGCGGGGCAGCTCGCGGTGTGCTCGATGAGTGTATGGACGAGCTCCTGGCTCGAAGTCTCTCCCGTGGCCGCGTCCCAGATCTGCTCCGGCGTCGGACAACCGTCTCCAGGAGGCGCCGTTTCTCCGAGCGATGCGAAAGCCTCGCGCATCCGGCCGTCCCGATCTGCCCCCCCACTCACGGTGTGACTCCTTTGGAGAGCAGGCATTTCCGCAGGTCACCCAAACCGCGGTAGATCAGATTCTCAGTGCGCTTGCTGCTCCACTTCAATACCTCCGCGGCTTCGGGAATGGTGTGCCCCTGCAAGTGCAGAGTGACGGCGAGCTTTCGCTCTCGACGAAGGAGCGATAGACAGAACCGGATGGCCTCGCCCGTTTCACGCGCCGTCAGGGTTCGCTCGGGCGTGGTCGGGGACGAGAGCTCCGAAGGGGCAATGGCCTCTTCGTCCATGGGGACTTCGTTTCGCCGGCGCCGCTTGCGGATCTCGTTCACCAGCGCGGTGTAGGCTGCGCGGTAAAGGTACGCCGAGGAGATCGCCCGCGGATCGCTGCTCTTTCGTCGCGCTTCGAGAACGCGAATCATCGCCGTTTGCACCAGGTCCTCGCTGACGTTGGAGAGCCAGCCGGGGCAGTAGTAGCGAACGGCCCGCACCAGTTGTCCGCGCAGCCACGCGCATTCGTCGGTTGGCTCGGTGCCGGAGAGCTCGAAGCCGGGAGCGGTGGTGGGACCGGCAGACGACGTGCCGGCAGTCGAACCAACCGGGGAGGCTTTCTCGCTCGCCATTCCTGTAGGCTCCTGCGAAATCGGAACATCCATGTCGTTCTGAAAACGCGACACGGCGAGTCGAAGTGTAGCACAGCCACCGGGACCACCCTACGCGGATTTGCGAACAACCGGCGACGCGAATCTGGAACGGACACTCGAGAGGGTGAGGAGTTTTCCGGTCTCGGTTGTTATAGCTGTCGAAGTCAGCTGACTCGGACGATTGATTCGATGACAAAGGGGGAGAATCCATGAAATCCGTTCCGTGGCTTGTGCTGCCCGCTGTCTTGCTCTTCTCGGCTGCGAGCGTCGGTGAGCCCATTCGCTCTTCGCGACCCGCCGGCGCCTGTCAAGTCCTGGGAGCGTTGGAAGATTCCAACGACGATCCCTTGTTTCGGGTGCTGGCGAACAGTTCTTCCTGCCCGAAAGACGTCTTCGAGCTCCGCGACGCCCTCCGACTCGGAGGGCTTTCGATGACACCGTTTCTGGTGTCGAACCACGGCTTCCACAATCTTCGAGCCCAGAGAGCCGTCCGCGCCATGCTCTTCGAGGAAGTCACCGGAACCATGGGAGAACGCGCGATCTCTTCCGGGGAATTCTTCTTCGGGCATTTCCTCGGCGGTCCTCGAGTGGAGCGACTCGACCCTCTTCAGACGGGTGACGACCTTCTCGTGGAGGCCATCGCGTGGGACAGCCGTAAAGGCGTCTTCAACTATTACGAGTTGACTACGGAAGACGGTCGAAAGGGCTGGTTCTATCGAGGTGACTCGCTCGATATCGCGAGGGATCTGGAGCAACTCTATCGCGGGTCGGTCACGGGCAGGTCGCTCCGCTGTTCGGGATGTCACCGGAACGGCGGACCGATTATGAAAGAGCTTTCCAGTCCTCACAACGACTGGTGGACGAAAGCGCGGCCGCTTCCGCTCCACCAGGTGAGCGTGGAAGCTCGACTCCAACCCATCTTCTCAGGCGTCGCCGACGCCGCCCGGTTGGCGGATTCGGTGCGAAAGGGCATCGAGAAGCTTGGCGCGAGTCCGCGCTATCGGGAGGCCCGGCGACGGCTGACGCTCCCGGAGCGCCTGCGCCCGCTCTTTTGCCCCATGGAGCTCAGCCTTGCCTCCGATTCGGCACCACTGACCGATGGAGCCGATACCGTTGCCATACCCCCGGAGTTTTTCGTCGATTCCAGGCTCGTCGCCAGCGCCTCCCCGGTGCGCATCTCGAGATCTCACTACCGAGCCGTTCTCGCGCGTTCTCGAAGCGTTCTTGGAGACACCGGCTCCGAAGATTCGGATCACGGATGGCTCTCGCCGATCAAGGACCCCGCGGACCTGGCGGCGGTGGACGCCCTGGTGGAAGAAGGGCTCATCGATGACGAGTTCGTCACCGACGTTCTTGCCGTCGATGTGACGGCGCCCGCGTATTCGATGGCACGCTGCGAGCTACTACAGTCGGTACCGTTGCAGGACACGGACCAGTGGAAGGACCGTTTTCGTGAGCGACTGTCAGCGACCTCCTCGGAGGGGGCGAAGGAGCTGCTCCAGAACTTCGTCCAGACCGAGCGTAACGCCCAGCATCACCGAGACCGCGCTCGCGGCCTATTGAGGGCATGCTCCGAGGTGCTCGTGGAGGAGAAGAACGTGGAGAGTCTGTTTCGATTGCTGCAGCAACGGCGGGAAGAAATCCGCACCTCCCCTTTGGCTCAATCCCTGGAGGACGGGTTTCGCACCGTCTTTCCTCATTCGCGGGAGTTGGATTTCGCACCCCAACCGGGCTCGTTGCGACTGGACGACGCTTGCCGCGTCGTACCGGCCCGCTGACCCTGCCCTCGTGGTGGCGTCGGCCAATTTCACAGGAGGTAACCATGTACAGGTTGATTCGATCGATTTCGGTTCGCGAGTTGCTCTTGCACCAGGCACCGGCTTTGGGTGCTTCCTTCACCATCGCGGAGCTTTTTTACAAATTTCACAGCTTCACCCTCGAGTGCGCAGCTTTTCTGATGACCTGGTGCGTGCTCGATGCCGCGACGGAGCTCTTTCGCAACGTTGGCGATATCGCACCGGAGACGAAGGGCTGACGAAAACGCGGCAAACTGAGGAGGTGGTCACATGGCCGTAATCGTGAAGGATCAGAATGGAAACGTCAGTCAGCTGGCTCCATCGGGGTTCGCCGTCGGCGTCGGCGCGACCCAGATAGGAAAGGAATTCGAGGTCGCGGGCAATATCGTTTCCCGCGCGTCCTCGGAGCCCGGCGGAACCGCAGTAGGGCTAGCCGCCGAGGGAGAGGGGTTGGGGAGCTTCTGGACGAACAACGCCTACGACCCTTCCAGACCGGGCTCGGGTTGGAAGCGAACCATCAACATCATGAACGGCAACGTCGGTATCGGCGGCTCGAAGGATGACATCGCCAGAGCTCCCGCGGAAAAGCTCGTAGTGGCCGGCAATATCCTGGCGACGGGAGACGTCAGACTTTCGGGAGCGGACTGTGCCGAGGAATTCGACGTCGAAGGATGGGAAGTGCTCGAAGCGGGAACGGTCATGGTGATTGGCGAGGGAGAGAAGTTGCGTCAATGTGCGGTCGCCTATGACACCAAGGTGGCTGGAGTTCTTTCCGGCGCCGGCGACTGCCGACCGGGCATCGTCCTCGGACGCCGGCCCCTTCAAGTCGATCGTATGCCGCTCGCGCTCACCGGCAAGGTCTACTGCAAGGTGGACGCCGGCTACGGGCCAATCAAAGCCGGTGATCTTCTGACCACCTCCCCGACGCCGGGGCATGCCATGAGAGCGAGCGACCCCGGCAAATCCGCGGGTGCGATCCTCGGCAAGGCGCTCCGGCCGCTTGGGGGAGACCGAGGTCTGATTCCGATTCTGGTCGCCCTGCATTGACCAACGGCGGGACGGGTCCACGGGAGGTGTTCGATGAGCGTCAGCATGAAAGATCTTTTCGGGCGTCGAGAGGCAATCGCGGCCTACGTGAGCCTGCGCAATTCGCTGGCCAATCATCTCGACGGCCCGGGCCTGACCCTGAGACAAGCGGCGGGGAGTTTTTCCAGGCACGACGCGGGAGACGGCTTCTCCGCCGGATGCCGGCGGGCAGAACAGATCCGCATCGGCATCGAGGTGCCGCTGGTGGACCTGGGGCCTCTGGAAGGCGGTTTCGGCGTGGCCAATCTCGTTCCGGCGTGGGTCCCGGTGGACTTGCGCGACCATCGCGGGCGTCCGAGGACGCTCGAGGGCGTTCTCGTCCGCAGCAAGATGACCGATGAGGATTTTCCTCTGCAGCCATGGCACACGTTCTACGACTGGAACTTCTTCGTCCACGTCGATCCTCAGTACAAGTATCTGGTCAGCGAGATCGCCGCGGAACATAACACCAAGAAAGTCTTCGGGAGCGACCAGGCTCGGGACATCATCGAGTGCGAGTGGGATTCAGCCTTCGTGCCGCTGGAAGCCTTGCCGCAGGAGAACAGTCGGGTTTGGATGATGGGCCGGTGGATTTATGATTGCGGACACGCCGAGAAGGGCCGGCACCGAACCGAGCTGCACCCGCTGTTGGCGATTGCGTCGTTTCGGAGCGAGGGGATTCTCTTTCCCGGCAACCGGGGACCGACCCAGGCGAATAACGCCGTCCTGTATATCTCTCCGAGGGGCGGCTACATTCAGCAGGCGGTCAACGACCAGGACTTCGTGTTCGAGCTCCCGTTGCCGCCGAGGCCGAGCGCCTCGGCGGCGCCCCTGAGCAAAGTCGTTCCCACGAAGGGCGTCCTCCCGGTGGAGCCGATATTCACGCCATTTCCGGAAAGCGCCCCCCGCTCGTTCCTCGTGACGATTCCGCTCAAGAACCTCTCACCAGCTCCGGTGGAGTACGGTGCCGTTGTTTCCGCAGGTTGGAGCGACCCCGAGGGAACCGAGACGACCAGGACCAAGCGATTCCGGATTACCATTGAGAAGATCGTCGCCAGGTCGATCCCCCCCTTAAATCCGGCACCTCGATGGTTATTCCTGATCTGTGTGAACGGCCGCTGGCACAAACGAGAGCTCAGCCATCCGGAAACGCTTTTGAACGAGCCCGTGGAGCTGACGCTCCACGACGACGACGAGATTCGAATCACCGCCTGCGGCTTCCAGCGCCGAGGAATCTCCGGTTTCATGGGACAGGAGTCGGGGGTCGCGAACGAGCTCGTCGGCAAACCTAGCACTCTCGACAACGCGAAGAGCGCCGCGGGCAAAATGGCGAGAGCCCTTGCTAAAACAACGGTGTTCGGCGCGGGCATTCCCACCAGCTTCTCGAACGATCCGATCGATCTCTTCTTGAAGACTCACAAGCCCGTCGAGGAGGGTCGGTTCGAGGCCAGGTCGGCCGACAACCGGTCCCGCCATCCGATACCCGGCGCGAAGAGCTATGAGGTGCACTATCGAATCCAGAGGATATGAAAGTCGGCAGGGGCGTATCGATCCTGACGGAGTCGACTTTTGACGAACGAGGGGTTCAGGGAGGCGTCGTGAGCGTCACGACGTTGGAAATCCCCGACGCCTGTCCCGCCTCGTCCCGGACCTGAAGGGCGAAGTAGTAGGTGGTATCGGGTGCGAGCCCGCTGAGGGAGAAAGTTTCGGCTTGGCCCGCCGGCCAGGGGAAGGGCTCTCCCGCGCTTTCGGTGGCGGTCGCGAAATCGAAAGGCTGCGCCGTGCCGTAGCGGATGTCGTAAAGAGTCGCCCTGCCCGCGGCGCCGTTGTCCCCGGTCGAAGTCCACGCGAGAGTCACCCGGTCGTTCCGGGGGACGGCCCGATAGACCTCGATCTCGTTGACCTGGACGTAGAAGAACCCGCCCACCGAGTTCGTTTCGGTGATGAGGAGCTTGACGTAGCGGCCGTTGGCCGGCGGGAAATCGAACTCGTACCAGGCCGCGGGCGAGACCGCGGCGGCGAAGTCCTCGATGGTATCGGCAGTGATGAAGGGTCCGGCGGCGTTGGTAGCCA
>Ga0302046_10006237_pt1 | contig 10423 bp, 7 predicted proteins | sample RVTome_11_FD_200261 | JGI IMG/M metagenome (GOLD analysis project Ga0302046, IMG submission 200261) | Soil microbial communities from uranium-contaminated site in the Upper Colorado River Basin, Wyoming, United States - RVT147D111 (version 2) ... | reverse complement strand
GGAAGTACTTCCGAGAGGGGGACTGATGCGTCGCGCCGCGCGGCCGTCGCCGGCGCACCTGCAGTGAACCGTCAGTCGTCGGGAGGAGGGCACATGCGTATCAGGAAATCGATCCTGCTGTTCGTGGTGTTCGCGGCCATCGCCGGCACCGCCGGGGCCCAGATGATGCTGCCGGTCGATCGCGCTGTTCTTGGAGTGGCGAACCTCGCCGGAGAAAACGAGATCCCCGCCGTGGACACCGCAGGCCGGGGGCACGCCGTCGTCACTCTCGGAAGAGGAGGTCAGAGCATCGACTTCCGGCTGAGCGTGACGAGCCTCGATCAGATCACCCAGGCGCACATCCACTGCGGCGAGGCGAACGTGAACGGCCCCGTCGTGGCGTTCCTCTTCGGTCTCGTCTCGGGGGGCGTGACGCTCAACGGGATCCTTGCCAACGGCACCGTGAGCGAGGATGACATCATCCCGAGGGCGTCCTGCGGCGTCACCGATCTGGACAGCCTGTTGAGGGAGATTCGCCGCGGAGCGGCCTACATCAACGTGCACACCGTGGCGCATCCGGGAGGAGAGATCCGGGGGCAGATCGTGCCGCCCGGGCTGCAATAGCCGCGTCCGCAACGAGGTCTGACGGGACGGGGCGTGGTTGAACCCCGTCCGCATTCTGATTCGAGCCGCCACGGCATTGCGGGCCGTGGCGGCTCGTTTCGTGTACGGCGCCCGGGCCACGCGCCGCCTCCCGGCCGCGGCGCTCCTCCGCTGGCGACGCAGCGAGGTTGACAGTTGCGATGAGCTATCTGTTCGATCACACATGGGAAAAGGAGCGGCAGCGGCTCGCCGCCATGGAAGCGGCGCTCGACCCATGGACCATCCGCAACCTCATCTCGATCGGGATCGAACCCGGCTGGCGGTGCCTGGAGATCGGTGCCGGAGGTGGATCGATCGCCGCCTGGTTGTGCCAACAGGTCGGTGCGGCGGGCCGGGTGGTAGCGACCGACCTCGAGACGCGGTTTCTCGAGGCGATCGAGGCGGACAATCTCGAAGTGCGCCGGCACGATATCGTCACGGACGCCCTGGAGACGAACAGTTACGATCTAATCCACGCGCGCGCCGTCCTCGATCACCTGCCCGAGCGGGACGCCGTAGTGAACCGCCTGGCGGCGGCGTTGCGGCCGGGAGGCTGGCTCGCCATCGAGGCGGGCGACTTCTCGACCCTGCGGGCGACGATGGAGAGAGGCGACGACGCGCGTTTTTTCGATTCGGCGTGCGCCGCGATTCTCGCCGTGTCGGCGGCGACGGGGGTGGATCATTTCTACGGCCGTCGCCTGGGCACGGTATTCCGGCGGGCCGGACTCGCCGGTGTGTCGGTCGCAGGGCTGGTCTGCGAGTGGGACCGCGCTCACCCGCTCGCCGAGCTCTTCCATCTGACCTTTCAGCGTATCCGCGACAGGGTCGTCGAGGCGGGCGCATTGACCGTAGAGCAGTTCGAGCGGCTGTTCGCCTTGATGGAGTCACCCGCCTTCCGCGCCCTCGGGAACATCGTCTACTTCGCCTGCGGGCGCCGCGCAGGCTGATTCCCGCAGGCCGGATCTCCCCGGGCACTTGCCGGCCCGCCGCCGGCTGGCGTATAAACCGGCCAACGAGGGGGTGCCCAAATGACACGGTTCATCATCTCTGTCGTGGTGCTGTTCGTCGTAGCGATGCTGCTCGGCTTCGCGATCCATGCCACGCTGCTCGGCGCGGACTATGCCGCCCTTCCGAGTCTCATGCGCCCGGCGGCGGAAGCGGAGCAGTACATGGGCTACATGATCGCCGCTCATGTGCTGATCGCGATCGGCTTCACCTGGATCTACGTCCGCGGCAAGGAGGACAGGCCGTGGCTGGGCCAGGGGATCCGCTTCGGCCTGGCGATCGCGGTGGTGTCGACGATGCCGATGTATCTCATCTACCATGCGGTATCGCCGTTTCCGCTCGACCTGGTGGTCAAGCAGATCATCTACGACACCATCGGCGTGGTGGTGATGGGGATCGTGGTGGCGGCGATCAATCGCTGATCGAAACAGCGTTCCCCGGACACCCTGTGACGTGGAGCGCCGATGACCGGCGGCAGATCGGCATCATCGTCGGCTGGAGTCCGGAACGCCGCTGAGGAGGCGCTGAGGGATGGTCCTGTCGTCGGGAGCCCGGCTCGGACCGTACGCGATCGTCGCCCCTCTGGGCGCCGGCGGAATGGGCGAAGTTTACGAGGCGACGGATACCCGGCTCGACCGCACCGTCGCGATCAAGATCCTCCCCTCCAACCTCTCCGACAATCCCCGGTTGCGCCAGCGATTCGAGCGCGAGGCGCGCGCCCTGGCCGGCCTGTCGCACCCGCATATCTGCGCCCTGCATGATGTCGGGCACGAGGCCGGCGTCGACTTTCTCGTGATGGAGCATCTCGAAGGGGAGACGCTGGCGGAGCGTCTGCAACGAGGTCCGCTCGAGGCCGGCGGGCTGCTGCGCGCCGCCATCGAGATTGCCGACGCGCTCGACGCGGCGCACCGCCGCGGCGTCGTGCATCGGGACCTCAAGCCAGGCAATATCATGCTGACCAAGGGCGGTATCAAGCTGCTCGACTTCGGCTTGGCACGGCTGTCGGCGCCGATCGCGCCCGGCCAGTCGACGGAGACCTCCGCCACCGCGACCCGGCATGAGCCGATCACCACCGAGGGGGCGATCCTCGGAACCCTGAACTACATGGCGCCGGAGCAGCTCAAGGGACGGGAGGCCGACGCGCGCACCGACATGTTCGCCTTCGGCGCGGTGCTCTATGAAATGGCGACCGGGAGCAGGGCATTTCACGGCGACAGCCAGGCCGAACTGATCGCGTCGATCCTCACGGCCTCGCCACGACCGATGGCGGCGTTGCGGCCGGAGGTCCATCCGGCCCTCGCGCGGGCGGTCGAACGATGCCTGACGAAGGATCCCGACGAACGCTGGCAATCGGCGCGCGACCTGATGCTGGAGTTGAAGTGGATCGCCGGTCGTGGTGCGGCGGAGCCGGATCGAGCGCCGGCGGGATCGGCCGGCCGCTGGCCGTTGAGAATCGCCTGGGCCATATCGCTGCTCCTCGCTGCCGCCCTGGCCCTGCTCACGATGCGTCCCGACCGTCCTGCCAGGGTGCCGGACCCGGCGCGGCTGTCGCTCAGTCTCCCGCAAGGGGTCAACAGTGCGTTCCTGCGCGCGTCGCCGGATGGGCGCACGATCGCGATCAATGCCTCGGCCGATGGGCAAAGTAAACTGTGGCTGCGGTCCCTCGACGCTCTCGCCCCGCGCTTGCTGCCCAGGACCGAGGGGGCCAGGTTTCCTTTCTGGTCGCCCGACAGCCGTCATATCGGATTCTTCGCCGACGGCAAGCTCAAGAAGATGGCCGTCAGCGGTGGTCCTCCCCAGGTGCTGTGCGACGTGCCGGGGCAATTCACCATGGGTGCCTGGAGCCGCCACGGCACGATCCTGTTCAACGTTTTCGAGGCACCTGGTCAGGAGGGGATCTATCGCATCGCCGATGCCGGGGGAACGGCGACGCGATTGACCCTTGTCGACGATTCCGACAGAGAGGTGTGGGCCGCGTGGCCCTCCTTCCTTCCCGACGGCCGTCGGTTCGTTGTCACGTGTGAGATGGAAGGGGATACGGGACTCTGCGTCGCCTCTCTCGACTCGAGCCGGGTCCGCATGCTGCTTCCCATTCAGGAGTCCGGCGCGCGGGCGGAGTACGCGCCACCCGGTCATCTTCTTTATACGCGTGGCGACGTGCTGCTGGCGCAGGCGTTCGATACGGTCGAGCTCCGCCTGCACGGCGAACCGGTCACGATCGCCGATAGGATCGAGCATTACGGCCCGGTCGGTCTCGACAACTTTTCCGTTTCGGCACGTGGTCTTCTGGTCTACCGGACCGAAGAAGCTCTCGCGCAACTGGAATGGAAGGATCGCAACGGCCGGACTCTGGGACAGGTGGGTAAGCCCGGACCCTACCAGGACCTGAGCCTGAGCCCGGATGACAGGAACCTGGCGGTGAGTCGGGTCGATTCGGAGGACTCCGCCGGCGACCTCTGGATCATCGACCTCGAGCGGGACGTCACCACGCGTTTCACGAGCGGACCAGATGATGATATGGGCCTGCTCTGGTCTCCGGATAGCCGCCGCATCGTGTTCAGCAGCACCGACAATGTGCCGCCGTTCCTGCACATTAAGAATGTCGCCGGAGGTGAACCCGAGGTGCTGTTGCCGTCCCGCGGGACCCTGCAGGTTGCGACCGGCTGGTCGCCGGATGGGCGCCGGATCCTGTACGGCGACCGCGATCCGATCACCGGCTGGGACATCTGGATCCTGCCGTTCGAAGGAGAGCGCCAGCCGGTTCCGTTTCTACGGACTGAGTTCGGTGAAGGCTTCGCCACCTTCTCCCCCTCCGGAAAGTGGATCGCGTACGCTTCCGACGAGTCAACCCGGTGGGAGGTCTACGTCCGGCCGCTCCGGGACGGCAGTGAGACACGCCGCGTCTCGACCGATGGGGGATATCGCCCCCGATGGCGGCATGACGGCAAGGAGTTGTTCTATATCGATCTCGACGGCCGGTTGATGGCGGTGGAGGTGACGTCCGAGGCGACCTTCACCTCGGGCACCCCGCAGGCGTTGTTTTCCTATGACGTCCCCGCTAATATTATCAACCCCTACGACGTCACCTCCGACGGGCAGCGCTTTATCCTCGCCACCTTGATCGCCGGGGAGAGCCGATTGCCGACGGTCATCATCGAGTGGACGGCGTTGCTGCCGGGCCGGGATTAACTATCCGCCCGCAGCGCGAACCCCGGGGGCACGCCGGCCGCGCGGCGCGCCGGGAGGTAGCTGGCGAACAGGATTGCGGCCGTCAACAGGGCCGGCACGCTCAGGAAAACGAGCGGATCATGGGTCCTGACATCGAACAACTGTCCGGATAGAACGCGCGCCAGGACCGATGCGCCGGGCAGGCCCAACCCCAGTCCCCAGAGCGCCAGTCTGAAGGCGACTCCCACGACCATCCCGATGATGTGACCTCTCCGGGCGCCCAGGGCGATGCGAATGCCGATTTCCCTGGTCCGCTGACTGACCGAGTAGGCGACCACCCCGTAGACCCCCGTGAGGGCCAGGAGCAGGGCCAGCGTCGCCAGGATCGACACGAGCGTGGCTGACGTCTCTTCCCCGGCGGTGGAATCGGCCAGGAGATCCTTCATCGTCGTCAGCGTTCTCGGAGGCTGAAGGGGATCCAGCGCCAGGATCTGCGCGCGGATGGCGGGAGCGAGAGTCGCGGCATCGTGTTCGGCGCGGACGACGACGTTCATCACACGATAAGGATTCTGCGCATAGGGGACGAACAGCTCAGCGCGTTCCGCCTCCGCCAGGCCGTAGGTCTTCGTGTCGTCCGCCACGCCCACGACTTCGTAGGTCTGCCAGTCCGCCCAGAAAAAGCGCAGTTGTTTGCCGACCGGCTCTTTATTCGGCCAGGCGCGAAGCGCGAGCGTGCGGTTGACGATGACCACTCGTGGAGAGTCCTGCCGTTCGCGACCATCGAAGGCATGACCCGCCAGCAGAGAGATGCCCATGGTGCGGAAATAGTCCGGCGTGGCCGAGCGAAACCTCGCTTGGGGCGCGGCCGACCGCTCCGGCTCGGGTGTGCCCGGCAGATGGTAGGGCACGTCGAAATCGATGCCGAACGGGTTCATCGGCAGCACGGTCACGGCGCCCACCCCGCTGACCTGAGGGAGCGCCCTGAGCCGCTCGGTCAAGCCATGAAAGTACGCGACCCGGCTCTGTTCCTCGTCATAGGCCGGCCCCAGGCTGAGTCGCGCGACCACCAGATGATCGGGGTCGAACCCGGGGTTGACATCGCGCAGACGGTTGAAGCTCTTCACGAGCAGTCCCCCGCCGACAAGCAGTACCAGCGTGACGGAGATCTGCGCGACGGCGAACCCCTGACGCCAGCGTTGGTGCCGGGGGTCGCCGAAAGTCGTTCGTCCTCCGCTCCCGCGCAGCGATGTGTCGATCGTTCGCGTCGCGGCGTAAAGGGCTGGCGCGAGTCCCATGACGATCCCGGTCGTCAGCGACACCGCCAGCATGAACCATACGGCGATCCAGTCGAGATGAACCTCGTCGGCCCTGGGCAGGTTGTCGCGGACCAAACCGAGCAGCAGCTCCTGCCCCCAGAGCGCGGCCAGCGCCCCACCTGCTCCGCTGAGGAGCGCAAGCAGGAGACTCTCGGTCAGCAACTGCCTGATGATCCTCATGCGAGAGGCACCCATGGCGAGCCGGATGGCGATCTCTCTCTCGCGGCCGGCCGACTTGATGAGCTGCAGTCCGGCGACGTTCGCACAGGCGATGATCAGCACGAGGCCGACTGCACCGAGCGCGATCAGCAGCAGCGGACGGACGCCGCCGACGACCTGGTCGGCCAGGGGGATCAGCCTGACGCCGGTTCCCGCATTCGTGCCGGGGTACTGTCGCTCCAGGCCGGCCGCAAGGGCGCTGACCTCCGCCTGGGCCTGTTCGAGCGTCGCGCCTGCCCCGAGACGTGCAACCACCTGAAGATAATTCTGCCCCCGGTCGATGTCGTTCGGGCTCATCGCCAGGGGCAGCCAGAGATCGATGGCGCCCGACGGATGCCGGAACCCCGGTGGCATGACTCCGACCACTTCAAATGGGCTCCCCCCCAGCGCCAGCGTCGTACCGACGACCTGGGGGGAGGCGCCGAACACGCTCTGCCACAGGTCGTGACTGATGACGACGACGCGATCCCTGCCCGGGGTTTCCTCCTCGGGCAGGAAGGTGCGACCGAGCTGAGGCGCCACGCCCAGCGCGGGGAACAGGCTGGCCGTCACCTCGCATCCTGCAAGCTCCAGGACCGGCTGCCTGCCGGTGAGCGCCAGCAGAGCCGGGCGCCCCCACGCCGCCATGGCCTGAAACGATTCGCTGCCCGCCCGGAAGTCGGCGAAGTTCGAGAGCGATGTCATCTTCAGGTCGGTCCCTCCCCGGCGGTCGACCTCCCAGAGCATGACCAACCGGTCGGGGTCGGCATAGCGAAGCGGACGCAGCAGGACAGCATTCACCACGCTGAAAACTGCGCCGTTGGCCCCGATGCCAAGCACGAGGGTCAGGATCGCCAGAACCGTGAGGCCCGGGCTGGCGCGCAGGGCCCTGCAGCCGCTGCGCACATCTGCAACGATTCCATCCATCGCTATAGTCCTTCCTCCCACGGAACCTGAGGTTGGGCGGTCCGGCGCACATGGAGTGTAAGCCATGCTCCGGCGTTCGGAAAGCGAGTGCAGCGCATACCCGCCTGGGCCGGGCGCGGCGACCCCCGGGCAATGGGGGAGGTCCTTCGTGAAATGAGGCCGGGCCCCCGCCTCGCCCACGGTACAATCTACGCGCGAATCTGATTGACAAAGCGGTCGATCGAACGTATCAGGCAGGTAATTCTTCAACAGGCATCACTTCATGCGGGGGGAATGAAGTGAATACCCCACTTCGCACCCTGACGCACGCCGCGATCACGGCAGCGATCCTGCTCCTGGTGATCCCCTTCGGTGGCGATGAGTCGATGGCCGCCGACTGCGCCGTCTCACCGGCGCCGGCCTGCGGTGGAGCCTGCCCGGCCGGCGAGACCTGCGCCCAGGATGTGACCACGGGCGCCTGCGCATGCTTCTCCGCCGGTACGCCGTGCGACGGTGCGGCGGCGCCGACCTGCGATGGCTCCTGTCCGGCAGGCGAGGAGTGCGTCCAGATGGCGGCGGGCGCCGGCTGCCTCTGCCGGCCGTCGGTCGATTGCGACCTGGCCGGGCCGCCACAGTGCGGCGGCCGCTGTCCCGCCGGCGAGCAGTGCACGTTGGATGCCTCCCTCGGTGCCTGCGTCTGCCGACCTCCCGATCCGGAATGCGAGCTGGCCGCTTCGCCGGCGTGCGGCGGCTCCTGTCCGGTCGGTTACGCCTGTATCTCGACCAGCCCGCCGGGAAGCTGCTCCTGCACGCCGGCGAGCGTCCTGTGTGGCGATTCGGCGGCGCCGCAGTGCGACGGCGCCTGCGCCACAGGAGAGGAATGCCGGGTCGAGTTCAGCGGGGGAGCGATCGTCGGCTGCCGTTGTGCGCCGCTCGATCCGGAGTGCGATACGACCGGCGCGCCGGCGTGCGGCGGCCGCTGTCCGGACGGGGAGATCTGCGCCACCGACGCCGCCGGGCTGCTATGCGCCTGCCGATCGCTCGCCTGCCAGGACAGCCCTTACCCCGAATGTGGCGGCGATTGCCCCGCCGGGGACCGCTGCGCCTCCGACCAGTCCTCGGGGGCGTGCGGTTGCGTGCCGGATCAGGTCGATTGCGGCCTGGCGACGGCGCCGGAATGCGGCGGGCTGTGCCCGCCCGAAGATATCTGTCTCTCCGATCCCTCCGGAGCGACGTGCTCGTGTCAGCCAGCGATCGTCCCCTGCTCGAGCGCCCAGGCGCCGGTCTGCGGCGGGGAGTGTCCGGCCGGTGAGGAATGTATCGACGCCGGCATCGGGGCGGGGTGCATCTGCTCGCCGCCAGTCAACACCTGCATCGGCGCCGCGGCACCGGCCTGCGGAGGTCTCTGCGGGTCGGGCCAGCAGTGCCGGTCCAACGTAGTCGGCGATCGGTGCGAGTGCATCGACGTGCCGTCGCCGTGCGGAGATACCGTCTCTCCGATGTGCGGCGGGTTCTGCTCGCCGGGAGAGCAGTGCGAGCCGGACATCGCGGGGTCCGGATCGCCCTGCTTCTGTGCGCTGTGCGACTCGGTCGCGCCGGCGCCGATCGGAAGCATGCAGTGGGCCTCGCGGACGACGTTCGTCTGGCGGCCTCTGGAGTGCGCGACGTCCTACAACGTTTATCGGGAGACGGCGGAGCTGCTGCCGGATGTCGACGGCGACGGATTGGTCGATCGCTACGGCACCTGCTACCTGTCCGCCCTGCCGAAGCCGGAGGCGATCGTCAACAACGATCCGCCGCTCGGCTTCGCCCATTACTACTGGGGCAGCGGATCGAATTCATTCGGCGAGGGATCGATCGGCATGACGAGCGCGGGGCTGGTGCGGCCGATCACCAGCCCCTGTCCGTAACGGGAGTCAGTCATGGTCAGGAACAGGCAGGGCGCAAGGGCGATCGCAGGCCGGCTTCTCCTCTTCGGTCTCGTCTTCGGCTTGTTCGCCGGCACCGCGCCGTCCGGCGGCAGGGCCTCCGAAGCGAAGAAGCCTGAGGAGTCGCCGATCCTGGTCGAGGTGGAACGGTCCCCGGGGCCGGCCGCCGCCGACCTCGGTGAGGAGGCGACCGGCCGGTTCAGGGAACCGAAGGCTCAGTCCCTCCCTGCCAGATCGTCGGCGCGGGGCGATTCTTCAGCCTCTGCGGCGATCACCCGGACGATCGATGCGATTCGCCGCACCAAGGCCCCGCCCGGCGAAGTGTTCGCCTTGGTCAGCGTCACGGATCGAAACAGCGGTGAACGGCGCTACCTCAGCCGCGGCCGGCCCGATCTCGACATGGCGCTCGCCCTCGACGATCCGGCCCTCGAACCGCCCGGGATCTCCTATGAAGAGGGCGAGGAGGCGTGGGCCGATCGGGAGGTCGAGGTAGTCGTTCGCTCGGTCATCGCCCATGCGGTGGAGCCGCCCGCTGCCGGCGCTCCGGACCGCTTCGAGGAGGAGGAGCGCGAGCTGCTGGAGCGGAATCGCGGCCACGGCGTGAGCCATCGCCTCGAGAGTGGGCTGCGCGAGCGCATTCAGCGTGGGGAGATCGACCTTGCCGGGGACGCGCTCGTGCCGGTGGTGATCGACATGCGCGAGGTGCCGGGACTCAGATTACCCAAGCCGGTCGACGACGCCCCGGCCGGCCTCCTCTACGTCGGCCTCGACATCGCCGCCGAGCGCCAGCGGGCATTGATCGATCGGAAGCAGACGATGCGCGATCGGCAGGCGCCGCTCGTGGGGGAGATCGAGGCGCTTGGGGGAACGATCCGCTATGCGTCGTGGATGTCGGGTACCGTGCGAGCCACGGTCCCGGCATCGGCGATCACCGACCTGACCCGAAGGGGGGATGTCCTCGCCATCGAGTTCGACGAGCCGCTCGCCGCGTTGACCCACGCCTATGTCGGCAACGACTACCACGTGGCAACCGACGCCCAGGATTTCAATCCCTACCATGCCGGCCAGCACGGCGTCACCTCGAAGCACTCCTATACCTCGCGGGTCGTCCTGGCGCTGGGCGAGGAGTGCATCGACGAGACCAGCCCCGCCTGGCTGACGGCGGGAGGGTCGTGGAGCCGGGGATCGTTTTTCGATTGCGATCCCCCAGGTCCCTGCACGCAGGGGGGGCTGGAGGACTGCAGCGCCTCAAAGTCGCATGGAAACGCCGTTGCCCAGCTG
>Ga0302046_10006236_pt1 | contig 10424 bp, 9 predicted proteins | sample RVTome_11_FD_200261 | JGI IMG/M metagenome (GOLD analysis project Ga0302046, IMG submission 200261) | Soil microbial communities from uranium-contaminated site in the Upper Colorado River Basin, Wyoming, United States - RVT147D111 (version 2) ... | reverse complement strand
TCCAGGCTCTGCCTCGGCTCGGCCAACATGGGCCGTCCCGGCGCCAACGCCTGGAACCTGGACGAGGCGGCGGCGCGGCCGATCTTCGAGACGGCGTTGGAAGCCGGCATCACCTTCTTCGACACCGCCAACGCCTATTCCAAGGGCGCCAGCGAGAAGCTGGTCGGCAAGCTCCTGGGCGAATTGGCGCGGCGCGACGAAATCGTGCTGGCGACCAAGCTCGCCTCGCCCATGGGCGAGAAGCCGACGCAGCGCGGCCTGTCGCGCAAGCACGTCATGGAATCGGTCGATGCCTCGCTGCGGCGGCTCGGCACCGACTACGTCGACCTCCTGATCACCCACCGCTGGGACCCGGAGACACCGGTCGAGGAGACGCTCGCCGCCCTCGACAACGTGGTCCGCGCCGGCAAGGCGCTCTACCTCGGCGTCTCCAACCTCTACGCCTGGCAGCTCGCCAAGCAGCTGTTCACTGCCGACCTCCACGGCTGGAGCCGCCCGGTCGCGGTGCAGAACCACTACAACGTCATCTACCGCGAGGAGGAGCGCGAGATGGCACCCTTGTGCCTCGACCAGGGCATCGCCATGACGCCCTGGAGCCCGCTGGCCCGCGGCTTCGTCGCCGGCAACCGCGACCGGCAGGGCAGCGGCGAGACGGTGCGCGCGCAGGCCGATGCCAAGGCCCGGCGCATGTACGACCACGAGCCGCGCTTCGCCATCGCCGATGCGGCCAAGACGGTGGCGGCGGGTCGGGGGCTCTCGCCGATCCAGGCGGCGCTGGCCTGGATCCTGGCCAAGCCGGCGATCGCGGCGCCGGTGATCGGCGTCAGCACGCCGGCGCAGCTCGACGAGCTGATCGCCGCCAGTGAGGTCATCCTGACGCCGGCGGAGGTCGCCACGTTGGAAGCCCCCTACCGGCCGATGGCCATGCGCGGCATGGACGAATGATTGGCCGGCAACTACCTACGTGCTAGTTTTCCGCGCCTGAACGATGACGGATGCGAGACCATGAGCGTCGCCGAGGACAGAAACGGAGAGGGCGGTCTCCGCGCCGAGATGGCGGCGATCGGGCGCGCCGCGCGGCAAGCGGCGCGGGCGCTCGCCAACGCGTCCTCTGCCGACAAGGACAAGGCGCTGCGTGCCGCCGCCGCCGCCATCCGCGCACGGCAAGCACAGATCCTGGCCGCCAACGCCGAGGATATGGCCAAGGCGCGGGCAGAGGGCCTGACCCCGGCGATGCTGGACCGGCTGCAGCTGACCCCGGCGCGCATCGAGGCCATGGCCAAGGGTCTGGAGGAGATCGCCGAGCTGCGGGACCCGGTGGGCGACGTCATCGCCGCCTGGACGCGGCCGAACGGGCTTCGCATCGAGCGCGTGCGCGTGCCCTTGGGCGTCATCGCGGTGATCTACGAATCGCGGCCGAACGTGACCGCCGATGCCGGCGGGCTCTGCCTCAAGGCCGGCAATGCGGCGATCCTGCGCGGCGGCTCCGAGAGCGTCGGCTCCTCCGGCGCCATCCACGCCTGCCTGGCCGAGGGCCTGGCCGCGGCGGGGCTGCCGGCGGCGGCGATCCAGCGCCTGCCGACCCAGGACCGCGCCGCCGTCGGCCACTTGCTGACCATGCCCGAATACATCGACATCATCGTGCCGCGCGGCGGCAAGGGGCTGATCGAGCGCATCCAGCGCGACGCCCGTGTGCCGGTGATCGCGCATCTCGACGGCAACTGCCATGTCTACGTCGACCGCCATGCCGACTTGGGCATGGCGCGCGCCATCGTCGTCAACGCCAAGATGCGGCGCACCGGCATCTGCGGCGCCGCCGAGACGCTGCTGGTCGACCGCGCCGTCGCCGCGACGCACTTGCGGCCGCTGGTTGAGGACCTGCTGGCGGCCGGCTGCGAGGTGCGCGGCGACGAGGCGACGCGGCAGGTCGACGCGCGGGTGAAACCGGCGAGCCCGGCGGACTGGGACACCGAGTACCTGGACGCCATCATCGCGGTCCGGACGGTCGACGGCGTCGACGAGGCGATGGCGCATATCGCCCGGCACGGCTCCGCCCATACCGAGAGCATCGTCACCGGCGACGAGGCGACGGCGAAGCGCTTCCTGGCCGAGGTCGACAGCGCCATCGTGCTGCACAACGCCTCGACGCAGTTCGCCGACGGCGGCGAGTTCGGCATGGGGGCCGAGATCGGCATCTCCACCAACCGCCTGCACGCGCGCGGCCCGGTGGGTGTCGAGCAGCTCACCTCCTTCAAGTACCGGGTGCACGGCTCTGGGCAGACGCGACCCTGAACTATCGATGCCGGCATGACGGGGCTTCGCGTCGGGCTCTTGGGCGGCTCGTTCAATCCCGCCCACGCCGGCCACCTGCACCTGAGCCTGGCGGCGCTGGCGGCCCTCAGGCTCGACCGCGTGGTCTGGCTGGTCTCGCCGCAGAACCCGTTGAAGCCGCCGGCCGGGATGGCGCCCTTCGAGCGCCGCTTGGCCGAGGCGCGGGCGATCGCGGCGCATCCCCGGATCGAGGTCAGCGATATCGAACGGCACCTCGGCACGCGCTACAGCGTCGATACCATCGAGGCGCTTTGCCGGCGCCGGCCGGCCTGGCGTTACGTCTGGCTGATCGGTGCCGACATCCTGGCCGAGCTGCCGCGCTGGCACCGTTGGCAGCATATCTTCGAACTCGTTCCCGTTGCGATCTTCGACCGCCCGACCTATGCTCGAATCGCGCTTGCGGGCCCCGCGGCGCGGCGCTTCGGTCGCTATCGGGTTCGGCACCCGGCGGCCTTGGCGGCGCGGAGGCCGCCGGCCTGGTGCTTCGTCAGAGGACCGACGCACCCGGCCTCGGCGACGGAGATCCGCCGGCGCGGCACCTGGGCCGCCTGAGCCACGGCGCGGCGGGTGCCGGGGGAGGGGCACAACGTTCAGAAGGAGCGAACGGTCATAGTCAAACGTCGACACAGACCAGCAGAGGTTGGGCAACTGCTGGATCTCATCGCCCAGTCGCTCGACGACGACAAAGCCGAAGACGTCGTCATCATCGATCTCCACGGAAAATCCAGCATCGCGGATTACATGGTGGTGGCCAGCGGCCGGTCCTCGCGCCAGGTCAATGCCATCGCCGAGCATCTGCTGGCGCGCCTCAAGGATGCCGGCCGCGGCCGCTGTCCGGTCGAGGGCCTGCGGCAGTGCGACTGGGTGCTGATCGATGCGGGCGACGTCATCGTGCACCTGTTCCGCCCGGAAGTGCGCGCCTTCTACAACCTCGAGAAAATGTGGTCCGTCACCTTGCCCGAAGATCGCGTCGCCGTCTGACCGCAACGCGGTCCGAGGCCCGATGCGGCTGACCATCGTCGCCGTCGGGCGGCTGCGCGCCGGTCCGGAGCAGGCGCTGGTCGAGGCTTACCTGAAGCGCCTCGGGCCCGGCGCGACGCTGCGCGAAGTGGCCGAGACCCGCGCCCGCGAGGCCACGCTCCGCCGCGCCGGCGAGAACCGGCTGCTGCGGCAGGCGATCCCCCGGGGTGCCCGCGTGGTGGCGCTGGATGCGCGCGGCCAGACGCTGACCAGCGAGGCCTTCGCCAGGCGGCTCGGCGGCTGGCGCGATGGCGGCGTCGGCGAGGTCGCCTTCCTGATCGGCGGCGCCGAGGGCCTGGAGGCCGAGACGCTGGACGCCGCCGACCTCGTGCTCTCGCTCGGTGCCATGACCTGGCCGCACCTGCTGGCACGGGTCATGCTGGCCGAGCAGCTTTACCGCGCCATGAGCATCCTTGCCGGCCACCCCTACCACCGCGCCGGCCAGGGCTGAGCGCTTGCGTCGCGCCGCCGCCGCATTCGGGCTGGCCCGGCGGCGGCGGCTCGGCTATTTTCCGCGCACCGCCGACGAGCGGCGGATATTCTAGGCATCGATTCGCAGTTCGGGCCTCGACTCATGAGCGCGTCACCACCCCGGCCGGTCATCCTCTGCATCCTCGACGGCTGGGGCCACCGCGAGGCGGCGGAGGACAACGCCATCCGCCTCGCCCGGACGCCGGTGTTCGATCGGCTCTGGGCCGAGGCGCCGCACGGCCTGCTGCTGACCTCGGCCGGCGATGTCGGCCTGCCCGAGGGGCAGATGGGCAATTCCGAGGTGGGGCACCAGAACCTGGGCGCCGGCCGCGTGGTCATGCAGGATCTGCCGCGCATCGATGCCGCCATCGCCGACGGCAGCCTGGCGCGGAACCCGGCCCTGGCCGGCTTCGTCGAACGGCTCAAGGCGAGCCGCGGCACCTGCCACCTGATGGGGTTGCTGTCGCCGGGCGGCGTGCATTCGCACCAGCGGCAGGTGCTGGCCTTGGCACGTGCCGTGGCGGCAGCCGGGGTGCCGGTGGCGGTGCACGGGTTCCTCGACGGCCGCGATACGCCGCCGCGCGGCGCCCGCGAAACGGTGGCCGCCTTCGCGGGCGAAATCGCGAAACTGCCCGGCGTCGCCATGGCCAGCCTCTGCGGCCGCTACTACGCCATGGACCGCGATAAGCGCTGGCAGCGCATCGAGCGCGCCTATCGGCTGCTGGTGGACGGCGAGGGCGAGCCAGCCGACGACCCGGTGGCCGCCATCGAGGCCGCCTATGCCGCCGATCTGACGGACGAGTTCGTCCTGCCGACCGCGCTCGGCGGCTATGCCGGGATGGCCGACGGCGACGGCCTGCTGATGGCCAACTTCCGCGCTGACCGCGCGCGGCAGATCCTGACGGCCCTGGTCGACCCGGCCTTCGACGGCTTTCGCCGCGCCCGCATCGTCGACTTCGCGGCCCGGCTCGGCATGGTCAGCTACTCCGACGCTCTTGACGGCTTCGTGGAGACAATTTTTCCGCCGCTCGATCTCTCCGACACCCTGCCCGAGATCGTCGCCAGGGCGGGATTGCGTCAGCTCCGCATCGCCGAAACCGAGAAATACGCGCACGTCACGTTCTTCCTGAACGGCGGCAGCGAGCGCTCGTTCGCGGGCGAGGAGCGCATCCTGGTGCCCTCGCCCAAGGTGGCGACCTATGACCTGCAACCGGAAATGGCCGCCGACGAGGTGACCGACCGACTGGTCGAGGCGATCCTCGGCGGCCGCTTCGACCTGATCGTGGTGAACTATGCCAACCCCGACATGGTCGGCCACACCGGCAAGCTCAGGGCGGCGATCCGCGCGGTCGAGGCCGTCGACCGCTGCCTGGGCCGGCTGGAGACGGCGGTCCGCGAAGTCGGCGGCAGCATGCTGGTCACCGCCGACCACGGCAACGTCGAGATGATGCGTGACCCCGAGAGCGGCGAATGCCACACCGCGCATACCACCAACCCGGTGCCGGTACTGCTGGTGAATGCGCCGGCTGGCCTGGCGCTGGTCGACGGCCGGCTGGCGGACGTGGCGCCGACGCTCCTGGAACTGATGGCGCTGGAACGGCCCGCGGCGATGAGCGGCCGCTCGCTGCTGCGCCCGGCCGGCGCCGAGGCTGGCCGGCGCCCGGGTTCCCGTGCTTCGGCCTGAGGCGGTGCTGCTGGCCGCCCTGCTGGCGGCACTGGCCTGCCTGCCAGTGCCCGCCTCGGCGCAGAGCGTCGACGGTCGGGCGCGCCGCGACCTGGAGCGAACCGAGGCGGAACTGCGTCAAAGTCAGGCCGCGGCCGAGGCCGCCCGCCGGGCCCGCGAAGCCGCCCGCGCCGAGCTCGAGAAGGTGCGCGAGGCGCTGATGGCGACCGCGGGGCGGTTGCAGGGCGAAGAAGTCGAGTTGGCGGAGATCCAGCGGCGGATGGCGGGCCTGGCGGCCGAGGAGGAGGTCCGGCTCGAGGCGCTCGAGCGGCAGAGCCGCGAGCTCGGAGACACGCTGGCGGTGCTGAGCCGTCTTGCCCGCCGCTCGCCGACGGCGATGCTGACCGGGACCGGGCCGCCGCTCGACTCCTACCGCGGCATCCGGCTGGTAGCGGCGGCGAGCGAGGCACTGCTCGAGCGCACGGCGGCGATGAAAGCGGGCCTGGCGGCGCTCGCCGTGCTGCGCCGGGAGATCCAGGTGGAGCATGACCGCCGGCAGGTGCAGGTCGCCGACATGGCGGAACGGCGGGCCACGTTGGCGCGGCTGTTCGACGAGAAGGCGCGGCTGGAGCGGCGGCTCGAGGACAAGAGCCGCCAGGCCCAGGGCGAGGTGGACCGTCTCGCCGCCGAGACGCAGGACCTGCGCGAGCTGCTGGACAAGCTGGTGGCCGTGGAGGCCCGGCGCCAGCGCGAGGCGGCGGAGCGGGCCGAGGCAGAACGCAGCGCGGAGCTGGCGCGGCTGGCGGAACTGGCGCGGCTAAGGGAAGCAGGGCAACAGGCACGCGCGACCGAAATGACGGCGGCGACGCAGGCCGTGGCGACGACGCTGCCGCCGATGCCCGCGCACAAGCCCGCCGCGGCGGCCGAGACGGTGGTGGTGAGCGCCGCGATACAACGGCGCCTGCCGGCGCAATCGCTTTTCAGCGAGGCGCGCGGCAAGCTGCCGATGCCGGCGCGGGGACGCGTCGTCGTCGGTTTCGGTGCCCGCGACGACCAGGGCCAGACGTCGCGCGGCATCACCATCGAAACGGTGGAACTGGCCCAGGTGATCGCCCCCTTCGACGGCGAGTTGGTGTTCGCCGGACAATTCCGCGGTTACGGGTTGTTGTTGATCATCTCGTTGGGCGAGGGATATCACATCTTGTTGTCGGGAATGTCGCGCCTGTATGGTGTGGTCGGGCAGCAGGTACTGGCCGGCGAGCCGGTGGGTGAGATGGGGACGGTGGAGGCTCAGCGCCCCAGGCTGTATGTAGAGCTGCGCCGCCGCGGGGAGCCGATAAATCCCCGCCCATGGATGTCGGCCGAAAAAGGAAAGATTAGCGGATGATCCGAAACTGTATGGCGGCGGGCGGGCTGACCGCCTTGCTGCTTGCCTTTCCCGGGACCGCGATTAGCGAGAGCTCGGAGACCTACCGCCAGCTTAACCTCTTTGGCGACGTGTTCGAACGCATACGCAGCGACTACGTCCAGGAGACCGAGGATTCCGAACTGGTCGAGTCTGCGATCAACGGCATGTTGAGCGCGCTGGACCCGCATTCGAGCTATCTGAACCCGAAGAACTACCGTGACATGCAGGTGCAGACGCGCGGCGAGTTCGGTGGGCTCGGCATCGAAGTGACGATGGAGAACGGCGTCGTCAAGGTGGTGTCGCCGATCGACGACACGCCGGCCGCGCGGGCCGGCCTGAAGTCGGGCGACCTGGTGACGCATCTCGACGGCGAACCGATCCTGGGGATGACGCTCAGCCAGGCGGTGGAGAAGATGCGCGGGCCGGTGAAGTCCTCGATCGTGCTCACCATCAGCAGGCCGGAAGTCGAGAAGCCGTTCGACGTCACCATCGTACGCGACGTCATCCGCATTCAGTCGGTCCGGCAGCGCGCCGAGGGCAGGGTTGGCTACTTGCGCATCACCTCGTTCAACGAGCAGACGATCACCGCGCTCCGGCGCAGCATCGATCGCTTGCAGAGCGAGATCGGCGACGGCATGCGCGGCCTGATCGTCGACCTGCGCAACAACCCCGGCGGCCTGCTCGACCAGGCAGTGGCGGTCTCCGACGCCTTCCTCGACCAGGGCGAGATCGTCTCGACGCGGGGCCGGCGCCGCGAGGATGCGCAGCGCTTCAACGCCAAGGAGGGCGACCTGGCGGAAGGCAAGCCGATCATCGTGCTGATCAACGGCGGTTCCGCCTCGGCCTCGGAGATCGTCGCCGGCGCCTTGCAGGACCACCGCCGCGCCATCGTCCTCGGCACCAAGTCCTTCGGCAAGGGCTCGGTGCAGACCATCATCCCGTTGCAGGGCCACGGCGCCCTCAGGTTGACTACGGCGCGCTACTACACGCCGTCCGGGCGCTCGATCCAGGCCAAGGGCATCGAGCCCGACATCGAGGTCAACGCGGCGAACGAAGTCGCCAGCGCCGCGCAGCGACGCAGCGAGGCCGATTTACGCCAGCATTTGGACGAAGTGTCCGAGGACGACCCAAGCCGCCTCGAGGAAAAGGTGAGCGACAAGGACGACGAGGCCGCGACCCCGCAAGCCGAGAATGCCAGCGGGTCGGCACCGCCGGCCGAGGCCGAGGGCGATCCGCAGGATCTGCAACTCGATTACGCGCTGAAGCTGATCCGCGGCATCGAGACGAGCGCCAGGACGCAACAGTAGGCCCGCCGGCGACGGCCGGCGGCACCCCAGGTAGAGCCTGTGGCGGGACAGATCCTTGCCCGATTCCATCGACTACAGGCCGAACCGGGCGCCTTGAAGCTGGCGATTTGGGTGCTGGCGGCGGCACTGGCGCTGCTGGCCGCCGGGCTGCAGCTCAGCTATCGTCCGCCGCCGTTGCGCTTCAGCGTGCCGATCCACGATGGTGAAATCCTGATCGCGCCCGAAGTGCGGCTGGGGCTGCCGGCGGCGCCGCGCGATCCGCCGGCGACGCCCCGCCGGCCCGGCGATCTGGTAGCGGCGGTCGACACACCGGGCGAACGCCGGCCGCCATTGCCCGCGCCACCGGAACTGGCCGCAGTGCTGGCGCGCGAGCCCGACGCTCGCGTCGCCGTCCGGCCGGAGCGTGCCGGCGATCGCGATACGACGGCCGCAATGCCGGCGTTGCCGGTGCCGGAGGTCGTCGTCGGCACCTTGACGCCGCCACCGGCGGCCGGGCGGCCGAGCCCCGCGCCGCCGACGGCGCCGGAAGCTCCGGCGCCGAGCCCGGCCGTGGCGGTGGCGCCGCCACCGTTGCCGGTACTGGCCGCGCCGCCGGCGCCCCCTGGCGGACCAGCCTGGATGCGGCATGCGCAGCCTTTCGTCGACGAGCCGGGCCGGCCGCTGATCGCCATCGTGCTCTGGGGGCTGGGGCGCAACGCCGAACTGGCCGAGGCCGCCATCGCCGAGCTGCCCGGCATGGTGACGCTGGGCATGACACCGGCCAGCCGGCGGCCGCAGCACTGGGCCGACCGGGCCCGTGCCGCCGGCCACGAACTGCTGGTCGAGGTGCCGATGGAGCCGCTCGGCTACCCCGACCTGGACCCGGGCCCGCAGGCCCTGCTGACCGACCTGCCCGAGGCGGAAAACCTGCGTCGGCTGGAACGCTGGCTCGACGCCTTCGAAGGCCACATCGGGGCGACGAACCTGATGGGCTCGCGTTTCACCGCGTCTCCGGCGCATATGCGTCCGGTGCTGCGGCGGCTGAAGGCGCGCGGCCTGGTGTTCTTCGACAGCCGCGCCACGGGCAACAGCGTCGCCCACACGCTCGCCGGCGAAATCGGGCTCGACCGTGCGGTCAACAATCGCTACATCGACAACGAGCCGACGGCGACCGCCATCGACCTCCAGCTTGCCGAACTGGAGCTGACGGCCCGCGCCAACGGCCAAGCGATCGCCATCGGCACCGCCTCGGCGGTGACCATCGCACGCCTCAAGGCCTGGATCGCGACGCTGGCGGCGAAGGGGCTGCGACTGGCGCCGCTTTCCGCGGTGCTGCAACGGGGGAGTGCAGGATGACGCCGAAGTACGAAGAGCGACCCTATCGGCCGTGCGTCGGCGTCATGTTGCTGAACCGCGAGGGCCTGATCTTCGCCGGCCAGCGCATCGATCAGGTGGCGGAGGCCTGGCAGATGCCGCAGGGCGGCATCGACGCCGGCGAAACGCCGCGCGATGCCGCCTTCCGCGAGGCAAGGGAGGAGATCGGCACCGACAAATTCGAGCTGCTGGCGGAAAGCCGGGTCTGGCGGCCCTACGACCTGCCCGAGGCGCTGGCCGACAAGGTCTGGCGCGGACGCTTTCGCGGCCAGACGCAGAAGTGGTTCGCGCTTCGCTTCACCGGCGGGGACGCCGACATCGCCATCGCCGCGGTGGCGGAGCCCGAATTCTGCGAGTGGCGCTGGCTGACGCCGGCGCAACTGATGGCGATGATCGTGCCGTTCAAGCGCGACATCTACCGGGAGGTCTTCGAGGAGTTCCGCCACCTCCTCGGCTGAACGGCTCAGGCCAGGCGCGCCTCCAGGCGGCGGCGGCGCCAGCAGAAAAAGCGCCAGGTCAGCCGCTGCAGCTGGCGCACCGGCCATCCCTGCGGGTCGAGGCCGACCGCCTTCGAGATCATCGCCACCATGCGTGCCACGTGTCCGGGCCGGTAGAGCCGGGCGGCGCCGATCTCGTAGGCGGTGGCGCAGGCCTCGCGATCGTAGGCCTGGTCGCGACCGCAATTGGCACAGTAATAGGCGAAGGCGAGTTCGTCGTCGCCGGCCTCGCCGATGCGGCCCAGGGCCACCCGCAGCCGCCGCGCCAGGCCCAGCGGCTGGCGCTTGCGGTAGCGGCGCAGCGTCTTCAGGAACAGCTGGTAGTGGCGGAACTCGTCGCCGGCGATACGATGCGCGATGGCCTTCAGGACCGG
>Ga0302046_10006235_pt1 | contig 10424 bp, 12 predicted proteins | sample RVTome_11_FD_200261 | JGI IMG/M metagenome (GOLD analysis project Ga0302046, IMG submission 200261) | Soil microbial communities from uranium-contaminated site in the Upper Colorado River Basin, Wyoming, United States - RVT147D111 (version 2) ... | reverse complement strand
GCCGAGAGCTTGAACTGCTTCGGGCAATTCGGGAATCACCCGAATGAATCAGACCACTAGGCGTGGACCATGACATCGCCCCTGCGGTGCACCTTTGCTAACGAAGCCAAGTGCAGCACGATGGACAATGGCACCAGATAGACGGGAATCAACACCATCGGCAGAACCGTCATCAAGTCGCTGTTGGGCTCAACCTGGATCGGTTGGATCAGCGACGGCGCGGTCATGAAGCCAGTGGCGAGCGCGACCACGAGATCCAAGATTCCGAACACGTTCCACGCCCTGACTAGGCCTACCGTTGCGCTTGGGGCTCGCGCATAGGCAAGCCCCACGACTGGCGCGAGAAGACCGATGGCGATATCGCCGATCCCGGCCGGCCAGGCGAAAAAGGCCGGCAGCTTGCCGCTGGCGTAGAGGATCAGAAAGATTACCCCGAGGGCGCGGTAGAGCTGGACGCCGACGAGCCAGGGCTGCGGCACGGCATCGAGAATGCGCCTCGCGGTCTCCGAGCGCCAGATCAGCAAGATGCCGATCAGGATGGGCAGCGCGATGCCGTATTGGATCGTGGGGATGGCGCTTGCATCCACATGGTAGGCGCCCATCGCCGCCAGGGCGATCGAAAGGGCTAGCCAGCCGAGCAGGATGACCGCCGAGACGCGAAACGCTCGCGTCCGCTCTGACGCGGGCCAAGCGGCGTCGACGAGCGCCCGGTTGAGGCCATAGAGGATGGCAATCAGGGTTGCCGCCGTTCCGGCAAAGACGAAATAGGGAAGGTAGGCCGGTATGGTCATGACACACCTCCTGGGTGAAGGTCGCAGGTCCTGTAGCTATAATTCAGCAAGTAACTTGTCAAGAGATAGTTACTTGAACTCTTCAAGGCTCCCCGCTATCTAGCCGCCATGGCAAACGGATATGGCCAGGCGGATTGCCCAGTGGCGCGGGCGCTCGACGTGATCGGCGAGAAATGGTCGCTGCTGATCCTGCGCGACCTGTTCCGCAAAGGACCGTTGCGGTTTCAGGCGCTGGAAGCGGGCCTTGCCGGTGTCGCGCCCAATACCCTCTCAGCGCGACTCAAGACGCTCGAGTCGCAAGGCGTGATCGCCACGCGGCTGTACGAGACCCATCCGCCCCGCTACGAGTATTTCCTCACCGACAAGGGCAAGGCGCTCGGGCCGGTGCTGAAGGCGCTCTACAATTGGGGCGAGCGCTACCGATAGACATCCCCGACAACAACAAGGTCCGCCACAGTCAGACCATGCGTGGGCGATAGAGCGTGTTGCGCGTTGCCGCGGAAGTCACCCAATCATGACGCTGCCCATAGACTTCACCAGCCAGGACTTCCTTCGCGATCCGGCGGCGGGGATCGAGCGTCTGCGCGTAGCCGGTCCCGTCGTCGAGGTCCGCTTTCCGATCATCGGCAGGACGTGGATCACGACGACGCAAGAGGCGGCCGGCCGCGTGCTGAAGGACAGTCAGACCTTCACCTTGGGCAAGGATGGCGCGATCGCCGGGATGCGCTGGTGGATGCCCGCATTCTTCCGCGTGCTGGCCAACAACATGCTGACCACAGACGAGCCTGACCATACGCGGCTGCGCAGCATCGTCGACGAGGCCTTTCGCCGCCGCGCGATCCTCGACATGGAGCCGCGCATCCTCGCCATCGCCGACGAGTTCGCCGCCGAGCTGTTTGACGACGGAATGCCGGCCGATCTCGTCGCCCGTTACGCGCGCAAGTTTCCGCTTTCGGTGATCTGTGAATTGCTTGGCCTGCCGGCGGCGGACCGACAGAAATTCATGGCTTGGGCGGGCAACCTCACGGATGTGCGCGGCACCATCGGTTTTCTCTGGCGCATGACGCATGGCGTCGGCGCGATCAGGCGATATCTCATAGAGTATCTCGACTCTGCTCGCGCCAGCGGCGGCGAGGGCTTGATCGCCGAGCTTGTCCGGGTCGAGAAGGAGGGCGCCAAGATCAGCCGGGACGAGATGGTGGCGATGGTCTTCATCCTGCTGTTCGCCGGGCACGAAACGACGACGCATCTGATCAGCGGCTTGGCGTTTGAGCTGCTGAAGAACCCTTCGCTTCGCGACTGGATCGAAGAGGACTGGCGCCGCGCAGATCTCGGGGTCGAGGAGTTCCTGCGCTTCATCTCGCCGGTGCAGTTCTCAAAGCCGCGCTTCGTGGGTGAGGACATGGAGCTTTGCGGCGTGCGCCTCAAACGCGGCGACCGGATCATGGCCATGATCACGGCCGCCAATTTCGATCCGGCCGCTAACGAGCATCCGGAGACGCTCGATCTTACGCGGCACCCGAACCGGCACATCGCCTTCGGCACCGGCATTCATTTCTGCCTCGGCCATCAGCTCGCGCGCATCGAAGGCCGCTCAGCGCTGAAGGCCCTGTTCACGCGCTGGCCCAAGCTCGCTCTGGCGGTCGATCCTTCAGAGATAAGCTGGCGGCGGCAACCGGGCTTGCGCGCGATCCGCCGCCTGCCGGTGGTGCCGGAATAGCGGGATTTTCGGGCCTGATACGGCTTGCGCCCGGCTTCTATTCGCGCCATCTGATCTCCATGACGAGCACGAATTCGACCCATCGCTTCTCAGTCGCGCCGATGATGGAGTGGACCGACCGCCACTGCCGCTATTTCTTGCGGCTGATCTCGCGGCGGACCTTTCTCTATACCGAGATGGTAACGGCGGAGGCGGTGCTCTACGGCAATCGCGAACGCGTGCTCGGCTTCTCCCGCGAAGAGCATCCGGTCGGGCTTCAGCTCGGCGGCAGCGATCCACAGAAGCTCGCCGCGGCGTCGAAGATCGGCGCCGACTACGGCTACGACGAGATCAATCTCAATATCGGCTGTCCCTCGGACCGCGTGCAGTCGGGACGGTTCGGCGCCTGCCTGATGGCCGAACCCGATCTCGTCGCCAGTTGCGTCGCGGCGATGGGCGAAGCGGCGGACCTCCCCATCACGGTAAAGTGCCGCATCGGCATCGACGACCAGGACGCCGGGGAAAGCCTTGACCGGTTCATCGACCGCGTGGCGCAAACCGGGGCGCGCACCTTCATCGTCCATGCGCGCAAAGCCTGGCTCAAGGGGCTTAGCCCCAAGGAGAACCGTGACGTGCCGCCGCTCGATTGCGGGCGCGTCTTCAGGCTGAAAGAGCGCCGGCCCGATCTCGAGATCGTCCTCAATGGCGGGATCGGGTCTTTGGCTGAGGCGCACACGCATCTGCCCCATGTCGATGGCGTCATGCTCGGCCGCGCCGCCTATGCCGATCCCTATCTCATGGCGGAGGTCGATGGCGCGCTATTCGGATCGAACGAGAGGCCGCCATCGCGGCTCGAAGTGCTCGACGCCTTCGTGCCTTACGTCGAGGCCGGGCTGTCAGGCGGCGCGCGCCTCAATCAAATGACGCGTCACATTCTCGGGCTGTTCCACGGACAACCTCGTGCCCGCGCCTTTCGCCGGCATCTCGCCGAGAACGCTCATCTCGACGGCGCGGGGATCGAGGTGCTGGAAGCGGCGCGGCGGATCATTGCCGGCGAGGAGCGCGTCGCGGTTGCCGCTGAATGATGGCGCCGCGGAGCTGGACTTAACCCATCTCGTCATGCCGGCACCTTAGGTCTTGGTTGTTGACCCGATCCTGCGCCTGGCCATGACGAATCCCATTGATCCCAAATCTACCGTACGCGAGTTGCTCAACTCGTTTGGCGTGACGGCTTTCTCCGCTCGACGAGAGCGAGCAGGCCTTGAAGGTCGAGGAAGCGTGCAGTCTGCCGGCAATAGTCGCGATAGGGCGCGCCATAGAGCCGCTTCAGCCAATCCTCTTCGACCAGCGCCATCATGACATAGGCTCCGATCATCACCGTGGACATGGCAATGGTCAGCAGCGAGTTGGCGCCGATGGACAGGCCGATAAGCCCGACCATCGATGCCGTATATTGCGGATTGCGGCTGAAGCGGTAGAGCCCGCCCGTCACCAGGCCGTCGGCGCCGCAATAGGTATTGCCGAGGCCGAGGTTGAAATAGCCGCAGACGGTGATGAAGAGGCCGATCAGGCCGAGCGGCACGCCGGGGATGAAGCGGGTCCAATCGAGCAAGGGCGTGCTGTTCCAGTCGAGCGCCGCGACGACGAAGGTCGCCACCATGGCGCCGCGGAACAGTCCCCAAAAGGTGAGGCTTTGCCAGCTGCCGGGCTCAGGCGTGGGCCAGATGCGGAAGGGCGGGGCGAACAGAGTGCGCAGCAGAAGAAGATCGAGCGTGGCGCCGGCGGCAAGCCCTGCGGCGAAGACGAAACTGGTGACGTCGAAATCGATCATGGCGCGCGGGCAAAAAAGCAGATTCGTCTTGCAGATTTGCGACAGAGAGCTGACGGTTCTGTGGCGCTAGCGCTGTGGCCTCCTAGATCTTCTGATTGTACTCGCCCACCTCGGGCTGCTTGGCGAGCTCCGCATCGATCTCGGCGAAGATCGCGCGCATGTTTGCCTCGGAGGTCGGGCTCTCGACCACGACGACCAGCTCGGGTTTGTTCGACGAGGCGCGTACCAGGCCCCAGGTGCCGTCATCGAGCACGATCCTGATGCCGTTGACGGTGATGAGCTCGCGGATCTTCTGGCCGGCGAGCTTTCCGCCGTTGGCGGCAACCTTCTCGAAGTGTTTCACCACCCGGTCGACGACTTCGTATTTGAGCTCGTCGTCGCAATGCGGCGACATGGTCGGGGACTGCCAGGTCTTCGGCAGCTCGCGCTTAAGGTCTGCCAGAGACTTGCCGGGATTGCGATCGAGCATGTCGAGCACCGCGAGCGCCGCCACTAGGCCATCATCGTAGCCGCGGCCGAGCGGCGGGTTGAAGAAGAAGTGTCCGGACTTCTCGAAGCCGACCAGCGCGCCGGTCTCGTGGCTGTAGCGCTTGATGTAGGAGTGCCCGGTCTTCCAGAACAGCGTCTTGGCGCCGTGTTGCTTCAGCACCGGATCGGTGAGGAAGAGGCCGGTGGACTTGACGTCGGCGACGAACAGCGCGCCTTGGTTGCGGGCGGCGATGTCGCGGGCAAGCATCACGCCGACCTTGTCGGCGAAAATCGCCTCGCCCTCGTTGTCGACCACCCCGCAGCGGTCGCCGTCGCCGTCGAAGGCGAGCCCGAGATCGGCCTTATGCTCAAGCACGGCATCGCGGGTAGCGTTCAGCATGGAGAGGTCTTCGGGATTCGGATTGTGGGCGGGGAAGGTGTAGTCGAGCTCGCAGTTAAGCGGAATGACGGTGGAGCCGAGCTCGGCGAGAACACGCGGCGCGAAAGCCCCCGCCGTGCCGTGGCCGCAGGATACGACCACCTTCAAGGGGCGCAGCAATTTGGGCCGCGCCAGAAGGTCGGCCATGTAGCGCTCGGCCATGTCGGGCACGAAGATGTAGCGCCCGCCCTGGTTTTGCGGAGCGAACTCCGCCTTCAGCACGATCTCTTTCAGCGCGGTCATGTCGTCGGGGGCGAAGGTCAGCGGCCGCTCCATCCCCATCTTGATGCCGGTCCAGCCATTGTCGTTATGGCTGGCGGTGACCATGGCGACGCCTTCGACTTCGAGCGCGAACTGCGCGAAATAGGCCATGGGCGAGAGCGCGAGGCCAATGTCGTGCACCTCGGCGCCGCCGGCGAGCAAACCCGTGGTCAGCGCCGCTTTGACCGCGGCCGAATAGGAGCGGTAGTCGTGGCCGACTACGACACGCACCGGCACGCCGCGCGCGCGCATTAGGGTGGCAAGGCCAAGGCCGACGGCTTCGAGCCCGAGCAGATTGATCTCATCGGGATAGCGCCAGCGCGCATCGTACTCGCGAAATCCGGTGGCCTTGACGAAGGGCAGGCGCTCGAATTCGGCGGTATTGGGAACGAGGTCTTGGCGCGGCTTGGGAAACATTCTGTCTCTTAAGCGATTTTCGTCTGCGGACCAACAGCGAGTGGCGCGGCGAGGTTCCCGGCAAGACTTCTATTGGACGAGGATGAGCTCGCTTCCCTGCATCTGGAAGCTTCTTAGGCGGCCCAAGAAGCTCATGCCGAGGAGGTTGGTGGCAAGCGCGCCCCTCTCGGCGACGAGGGCGGGAACGTCGCGGACCGTGATGTCCTCCACGCGCACGCGGTCGAGCGTGACCGGCGCCACGCGGGAGACGCCGTTGGCGGTCTCGACGCGCCCCGAGAAATCGAGCCCCTGCGGCGACAGGCCGAGGCGAGCAGCATCCTCATAGGTGAGAACCACGAGCGTGGCGCCGGTATCGGCCATGAAGGTCGCCGGACGATCGTTGATGGCGGCGCCGAACACGAAGTGCCCGCGCCGGTCGGCCTTGAGCCGCACCTCGCCGCCGAAGCCGGGGGACTTCGTCCCGCTCTCCTGACGCGCAGCGATCGGGCGAGCAGTTTCCGTGCCGGGGCCAAAGGCTTGCTTGAGATCGTCGAAGAAATAGAACAGGGCGAAGCCGGCGAGCGCCACGGCTCCCCACACGAATGCCTCGTGCAGCACATGTTTGACGGCCGAACCCATCAATTTCGCGCTCCGGAAAAACAGCGGGCTTGCGCGTTTCAACCGCGCAAGGTGAGGAAATCGCCGGAAAATTCATAGGAGCGCAGGCGGCTTAAGAAACTCATACCGAGCAGGCTCTGGGTGAGCGCTCCCGGCTGGGCGATCAGCGCGTCGACATTCTTGCGGTCGAGCGGGCCGATCGAGACCTCATCGAGGCGCACCCGCGCCGCCACGGTGCGGCCATTGGCGGTGAGCACCGGCACCCGATAGGTCAGCTTGCTCACATCGATGCCGGCCTTCTTCGCATCCTCGGGCTTCAGAACGATGCTCGAGGCGCCGGTGTCGACGATCATGGAGATCTTTTTGCCGTTCACCTTCACGCTAGCGGTGAAGTGTCCGTCGAGCCGCTTCCTGATGCGCACTTCCGTCACGCCGCCCGTACTCTGCTCGACGGTCATGGCGCTGCCAGGCAGGAGCTCGCCCACGACGCGCGCCGCGATCGGCATCAGCTCCTCTTTGTAGGCATAGATCGTGACAAGGCCGAGACCGAGCGCGAGCCAGGTCACCGCGTCGCGCGTCAGCGAGCCGATGCGCCCTCGATAGCTGCCCAACAGCCCGCCACCAACGAAGACGGCCAGCGCGAGGAGAAGCGCCACATAGCCGAAAATGTCGCTGTTGAGCCCGGCGATGATGCCGGACTCGTTCGAGACGAGCAGCATGGCGGCGAGCGCGAGAATGAACAGGGCAACCCAGGTCGTCACGCGTTTAGCCTTTCGCCTCCTCGAGACATTCCTTGCGTGCCTGGAGCTCGCGCATTATGGCACGCCGCTCGGAACAGCTCATCGCCGACCAGCGGGCGATCTCCTCGATGGTGCGCCCGCAGCCGATGCAAAGCCCCGTCTGGCTGTCGAGCAGGCAAACATTGATGCACGGCGTTTCCAAGGAGGGTTTTGCCCCGCTGATGGTCCCTGACCGAATGTAGGCACTGCCGGCGGTCCGGGCAATCGCGGGCTCAAGCCAAGCCGGCTAGCGCGAACCTCCGAAGCCGAACAGCCCCCCGAAGGGGAAGAGCGGCTTCGGCTTCGCCTGCGGCGGCTTACTCGGGGCGAACACACCACCGGGATCTGGCCCTCTGACCACCACCTTGGTATTCGCCATGCCTCTGGCCCCGACCAGCTGATAGAGGACGGCGGCGTTGGTCAGCGAGAGGCGCACGCAGCCGTGCGAGACAGGCGTGCCGCGGCCGGGATGGTCCGAGCCGTGGATGGCGTGGCCTCGTTGGGTGAAGAAGATCGAATGGGGCATGCCGGCATTGTCCCACTCGCGCGAGTAATGCATCCGCTCCATGCGGAACGCCGTGTAGGAGCCGGGGGGCGTCGAGAAGCCGGTAGCGCCGGTCGACACGGCCCAGCGATACTGAACCTTGCCGTCGACCGCGACCGTCATGGTCTGGGTCGGCTTGTCGATCTGGATGACAATGCTGGCAAAGGCCGGTTCGCTCGCGGCGCAAGCAAAGCCCGCAGCGAGAAGCAGAACGGCGAGAAGTCCGAGCCGTTTCATTCCTGTTTGTTTCCCTCATAGCCGCGAAAGCGGGCGCGCATTGGAATAGTCTAATCCCGACTTTAGGCGGACAAAAGGGCGGTCTAGCCGCGCCAAGCGGAGACGTGGATGGTCAGGACAAGCCCGGCCATGACGATTTCTTGAGGCGAGGTCGGACACCCATCCCGCCCGCGCGCCAGGCGGCACGCTGCGGCCGCTGGCCGAATCTCGCCGGGCTCGGTACGCGGGGGAGACGGAGTCCTACCGGAAGGATATTAGGAGTCCGTCTAGCCCTTCTTCATGATCTTCTTGGCGATGCCCTCGGCGACGATTCGCTCGGCCAGCGGAATGAACGGCTTGTTGCTCCAACCCGGGCGCGATGAGACCGGGTTACGCTCGCCGGGCTCGCATTTGGTCACGGGATGAGCCGCGATCTCGCGCGCCAGGCGCGCTGCTTCCTCTTGCGGCGTCTCACCCACCAGCACCCGCTTAGCCGGCTTCCGCATGCGATTGAATTGCGTGTTCTTGTTGAAGCTCATCAGTGTCTCCAGATGTTGAAAGTCGGCTGCAAGGCGCGCGTTCTCCTGGCGATAGTATTGATGACGACCTCCTAGCACACCCCACGTCGAATTGGTGAGCTACTACTGCTTGCCGGCCGGGCGCGTCAGGTGGCGCCTCTCAGGCTGGATCTCCCGGGGCTCAGGGACCCCGGGGCCGCCTCCATCACGCGCTTGCGCGGGAAGGTGACGATGACCTCGCTGCCCGGGCTTGCTCTTCAGCTCGAAGGACCCGTCAATACTTGGTGCCGCCCTGCGTTCCACCCGGCGTTGCCGAAGCATTGGCGAGGCAGTTGGCAATGAAGGCTTCCTTTTCGGGAGCCGTAAGAATTGGCAGTTGCCTTTCGGCCGCCCGCTCGCAGGCCCGTCTTGCTTCCTCCGAGACAGCCGAAGCCGAGGTCATCAGCGCGGCTAAAGCCAGAAAAGCGACGCCGATCGTCACAAATTTCCGTTTCATCTGAGCTTCCTCTTCCTGGTGGCGGAGCCATTGATCTCCTGAGGCCTCAAAATTCTCCCCCCGACGAGTCCTACAATATAAAGCGCGTGTGCTTCCCGCCAACAATTGCACTCAGGGCCGAAAGGCGAGGCGATATTCCCTACCGCCTGCCGGCTCTGGCGCGCCAGGTGGCGCGCACCCTCTCGGGCTGGATCTCGCGCGGCTCGGGCACCCGGGGCAACGCCTCCATCACCCGCTTGCGCGGGAAGGTGACGATGACCTCGGTGCCGTAGCGGAGCTTGCTCTTCAACTCGAAGGATCCGTCATGCAGCTCGGTCAAGCCCTTGGTGATGGGAAGGCCGAGCCCGGTGCCGCCTTCGGCCGTCTGATGGGCGAGGGAGCCCTGGCCAAAGCTCTTCAACACCCGCGGGATCTCGTTCTCGGCGATGCCCGGGCCGGTGTCCTTCACGCTCAAGAATTGCCCGCCGGTCGCGGTGCGCCCGATCTTCAAGGTGACGTGCCCGCCGGTCGGGGTGAACTTGATGGCGTTGGACAGGAGGTTGAGGCAAATCTGGCGGACGGCACGCTCGTCGGCCCAGAGCTGCGGCAGGTTCTCCTCGAAGGCCTCGACGATCTTGAGACCCTTGCTTTCGGCCCGCAGCCGCATGAGCCGGTGACAGTCCTCGACCACGTCGGCGAGGTCGAGCGGGCCTTCGTGCAACTCGTAGCGGCCCGCCTCGATGCGGCTGATATCGAGAATCTCGTTGATGAGATTGAGCAGATGCTGGCCGCTCTGATGGATGTCGGCGGCGTATTCCTTATAGGTCGGGTTGTTGTGCGGACCCAGGATCTCCGAGCGCATGATTTCGGAGAAGCCGAGAATGGCGTTTAGCGGGGTGCGCAGCTCGTGGCTCATGGTGGCGAGGAAGCGCGACTTGGCGAGGTTCGCTTCCTCGGCCCTGAGCCGCGCCTCATCGGAGATCGCTTTCGATTGTTCGAGCTCGGCGATCAGCGCGTCTTTCTCGGCGCGAAACTCGAGCATGGCGACGACGGTCGAGTTGAGCCCGTTCATCAGCCAGATGAAGTAAATATGGACGCCGACCGCCATCGCCGCCATGGCCCAATAGAACGGGTTGTCGAGCAGGGCGAAGCGGATGACGATGGCCACCGTCATCGGCAAGGTGCCGGCGTAGACGATAGGCATGACCGTCGACGCGAACAGCATGCGCATCGAGATGACGACGAGGAGCGAGGCGAAAATGAAGGTGTGAGCTGCCTCGCTTTGCGTGGCGGGGCTGATGAAAGCGACGCTGGCCCAGGTGACGCCATAGAGGAACTCGGCGGCGGTGATCTTGGCGCGCCAGGTGGGAGTCGCGGCGTCGTCGCGCG
>Ga0302046_10006233_pt1 | contig 10428 bp, 11 predicted proteins | sample RVTome_11_FD_200261 | JGI IMG/M metagenome (GOLD analysis project Ga0302046, IMG submission 200261) | Soil microbial communities from uranium-contaminated site in the Upper Colorado River Basin, Wyoming, United States - RVT147D111 (version 2) ... | reverse complement strand
GAGCCTGTAGAGCCGGCAGGTCGCCTTCCCCTTGGTGCGGTAGCCCCCGCAGACGTAGCTGTAGGAGAGGCTCTCGGCCCCATCCGAGGCACGCCGGTATCCCGTGTGGCCGGTGAATCCCTGCAACTTGAAGCCGCAGTGCTTGCAAACGAGGAGACTGGTCAGCAGGAACGGTGAGCTCTTCCCCCGGCCCCGGCGGAAGTTCTCCTTCGTCGACTTCTCCTCCGTCCTGCGCCCCTGGGCGCGGCGGAAGAGATCGCGCGAGACCAGCGCCTCGTGGGCGTCGGGGATCGTGATCCAGTCCTGGGGAGCGTTCCGCTGGACCTGCCTGCCGAGCGTCTCCCGCTTCATGGCTTGGCCGTTGGCTATGCGATGAAACTTTCCCTGGGACCGCTTGTTCCACGTCAGATTGCCGGTGTAGACCGAGTTGGTCAGTATCGCTCGTACGGTGGCAAGCCCCCACTTGTTGTCCTGATTTGCATTCCGATTGGCGCACCCCGGTGACGGAATGCCATCTTCGTTGAGTCTCGATGCGATGGCGCGGAGCCCCATGCCGAGGTCGGCGTACATCTCGAAGATTCGCCGTACAGTTGCGACTCGATCGGGGGCGCTTGCGACGAGACGCGCGCGATCGCTCTTGGCGGTGCTGAGCCTCTGCCCGGGCGGGAGGATGCGGATAAGAGCGCCTTCTATGGAAAAGACCTGCTTCTCCCCGTTGGGCATAAACCGGACCTTCTGATAGGGCTTGCCGGACGCGTCGTGGTAGAGGAGGTCGTATCCGTATGGCGGCATCCCACCCATCCACCAGCCGCCCTCGCTGAGCGAGAGTAGACCGCGGATCGTCACCTTGCTCAGGTCGCGTACCTCTTCCCGCCCGAGCCACTGCTTAACGCCCAAGATCAGCGAGTCGGTGTCGTTGCCCTGGAATCCCTCGGTGACGTAGACGATGTCCACCCCCTGGGTCTTGAGGAGGTAGCGATAGTGGCCAGCCTCGTCCGTGTCGACGCGGCCGAACCGTTTTATGTCATAGACCAGCACCGTCCGGAAGTCGCGCTTGTCCGACTGCGCGTCCTCGAGGAGCTGCAGGAACGCCTTCCTGCCGTTGGTGGATGTGCCGGAGATCGCGTCATCCTTGTAGTACCGCAAGACCTCGAAGCCGCGCTCCTGCGCGTGCCGCTCGATGGCGGTCTGCTGATCGCCGAGGCTTTGCTCCTGGCGATCGGTCGAGCGGCGCAGGTAGCCGACGGCGGGCTTCACAGCTGGTCCCTCCTCTGAACGGCTTGCTGGACGGGCATTTCGGGCGTCTCCGAAACAGACCCTACCTTGGCTTCGCGTGATACATCAAGTTGATTCTGGGGAACCCCTGGGCGGTTGGAATCGGCCAGTGGCGCACCTTCCCGGGCAGCGGCGAGCAGCCAGCGGGCGAGAAGGCGTAAGGATGTAGTGGTAGCCTGAAGAAATGCCGGGGCCAGTACCTCGTCCAGGTCAGGCGAAGAGATCTCCATCTCCGCGCACGACGCGAGATTTGGGATCCGAGATTTGATCATAGATTCCAATCGGGACGACAACTGTTGCAGTAGTCCCGACTGCGAATCGCGGGGTATGACACCGGAGAATATGGCGGGATTGGACTAGCCGCAGTCCGACTCGTGACGCGCCAAGTGGCCGCAGGCGACGCTGGCCTCGATCTCAGCTTCGGATAGATTCAGGTTGTTGATCCAACGCTTCAGTTTCCGTTCAGCCGACTTGCGCTTGATCCCAGTTCGCGAGAGGCGGACGATCCAATCGACACGTTTGCCAGCAAAGCGTCTGGGCGTCCTGAGCTCGGCATTGCGTTCACGCTGCAGATCTACTTCATTTGCATCTGCAATCGTAACGTACGGCTGTCCGCCGTTCTGAATTGGTCGAACCCGGCCACGAGCGATCCGGTCCAACAACGCACGATGCAGTTTGGGTTGTTGACGTCGGAGTTGCTTAAGGGGAATCAGCCAGTCTTGATTGCGGGTGGCACCGTGTCGTGCAGACCTTCCCCGATAACGCTCGAGTCCGATCTCATCCCAGGGTCCTTCTAGACCCATCTCGGTAAGGTGCTCTTCCGCCGCGCCACTGGTTGTTGAATAGCTGGCGTTCTCACCACCACCCGACATAAACATTTCCTCTACTCGAATTGATTTGTAGGTCTTCCTGTAAAGGGCTGGAAAGCTTGGCCACCCGCCGGTTGGCTGAAGGAAAGTGCGGATGAGCCGTTCTGCGGCTAGAAGTCGTGCGGACCGATCGTCGTCACGTTTGCCAGCGAAGAACGCCTCCAGCACCACGTTCTTCTCGTCCTCCGTGACAAGGCTGCGCTGCATGAGAAGCACCGCGAGCCACTGACAGATGGAAGCGCTGCGGAGACCATCCCTATAGACCAAGAAGGTCCCGATCGGGAACCTGGGGGACGTGGGGAATCGGGCGAAGCGGGCTCTCGCCTTGAATTTGGGAACCAGCCACGGGTCACGCCCGTCGTGGATTGGCAGCACGAATTTGAAGTTCCCGCGCTCAATCCGTAGAAAAAGATGGAACGGCTGGTGAGGCTCCTCTGGATCCAGTGCGGGGGGTGGCCAGGCGTATTCTTCATAGACAACAGCGCCCCACGTAGAAGGAAGATCGGGCGGTCGTGCTGCGGCGAATTGGCACTTGAGAATGTGCTTGGCCTTCAAGAGAAATGACCCTGCGGCTCCCATGTTGAGCTTCTCAGGCGGATCCGCTTCATACAGCCTCTTCAACTCCGCGGTGTAGTGAGCTCGGCACTCCTGACCCCGTGCTGACCGATGAGTTCGTACTCCCTTACGAAGCACGTCGACTAAGGTTTGGATCGCCTTTGGCGCGGTAGAGGCGGGCGGCAATGTCATACCCCGCGATTATACGCATGGAGACAACAGATGTCCGCATCCCCGAACATTTTTACGGCTCTTCTCAAGTTGGTTGGCCTTCGCCAGATCGAGGTGGCCAGGGAGCTCGGTGTGCGACGCAGCACCCTGGCCGGCTGGCTTGCGGGATACGCACCGATGCCGGATGAGGCGGTGCTCAAGACACATCGGCTTATCGCCGAGCGCCTTAGCCGAATGCATGACCACGGGCCCATCGGCGTGGATGTCGCAGCGGGCAACGGGGAATGATGATGCGCCAGCAGTACACCGCCCCCCAGATCATCGAGACTCGTCAACTCCGGACCGAGCACGTCACCGAGCTCAACGCCAGCACCATAGACGTAACCGCGGCCGGTTTGTCCGGCGTCTCCTCGGTTGACCACCAATTTGCGTATGACAAGGGCATCCGAGGAGCGGGGGATCTCGGAGGGTTGTGTTACCGCTACTGGGACGTGGCCGGCCAGCGATTCAGTCAGAGGTTCGTAAGGATCAAGCCCTCCGTCCAAATCCTAGCCCGGAAGTACCTACAGCCCGTAGGCGAGCGACCGAGACTTTACTTCGTTGCAGGCACACTGTTGAGGGATCTGGTTGATCCGTCAAAGTCCGTGTTCATCACGGAGGGTGAGAAGAAAGTGCTCGCCCTCGATCGTGCGGCTCGGGCGAATGGTCTCGAAGCCGTCGTGATTGGGATCGGTGGCGTCTGGGGATGGCGATATTCCCCTCGCGAACTCCAGCCGAACGGGAACCTGGACAAGGGGAAGAGCCGATCTATTGCGGATCTGAATCTGATCCGGTGGGCGGGTCGCAAGGTCTACCTGTTCTTCGACTCGGACGTCGCGACGAACTGGAAGGTCGCTGTCGCAGAGACGGCTCTGGCACGTGAACTGCGCTGGCGAGGTGCGGACGTCTTCATCGTTCGAATCTAGGAGGTGAGCAAGTGAGCAAGACGGGCGTCGATGACCTACTGGCCATCAAGGGGCCCGAGATTCTCACGGGCCTTCTGAGGGACGCGTGGAAGTTCGATGGCCACCCATGTCCCATGAGAATCCACCTCAGCGAGATCGAAAACGCTGCGCTGGGCAGGAAGCGCTTAGCGATCGACCTCATGGTCAGCGCGGTGGGCGAGACCTACATATTGCCTCGTGACATCGATCTCATCTGTGCGCCGCATGAGCAGGGGAAGGGCACGAACATTCGGCTGGTCGCGCGAGATGGTGAGGCAACGGAGAGGGGGGATCGATCTCAATCAGTGGAAGGGGCCGTCTGCGCCCACATAGGACGCGATGGCGGACGGTGGTCGTATGAGATCTCCAACCCTGAGATCCTCATCGACCTGACGCGCGTGTCGAAGCGAACGCTCGAAGATCGACTCCGAGCTCTCGCCTCTCACCTATGCCCTTACGCCAATTACCTCGGGACGAGGACAAGGCAGACTGTGACGGTTTTCCTGGCTACCCCCAGAGCCCGAAGAGTTCGATCGGCTCTGGTGGACGGTCACCTTGAGGCGGTGGATGAGGCTGGGAAGCCGTTCCGCGAGAAGGTACTGTTCTTCCACGGCGCTTTGGGACAGGCGTCCCGCTGGTTCCGTGGTGTGGGTGTGGCGATCCCCAACCCCAAGAGTCAGGAGGCGACGGCGTTCCTCTGGTCACTAACTCCGATCGCGGATGACTATGAGAGTTTCTCCGTCTAGCCCGAGATCGCAGCAGCGTTTCGGGTCTTCCAGGCCAGGCCCGGGGGTGTGGGGGACACGCTTCGAAGCATCGTGAAGGACCTCACAGACAACATCACCAACATCTATGGGGAACACCGCGGTCTGTCTCTCCTGGGGAAGCTGTTGGTTTTTCATTCGGCGCGGCAGTTCTGCTTTGACGGCGAGCGGCTGAAGCGCGGCTGGGTCGAGATGCTCGAGGTCGGCGACACCGGCCAGGGCAAGACGCAACAGGTAGACCGCATTATTCAGGCAACCACCCTGGGAGAGGGAGTGGACGGGGTCAGCACGACACGCACCGGGCTCGCCTACTCCTTCCAAAAGCACGGCGACACCTGGTACTTGGTATGGGGCAAGTACCCTCTCAACGACGGGAAGCTCCTTTTCGTCGACGAGGCCCAGAATCTCCGACCCGAGGATATCGACAAGATCCGCAAGGGCCGCAGCGACGGAGTGATCGCGGCCGATGGCGTCCGCTCCGGGGAGCACCCTACACGGACGCGGCTCATCGCTACCTGCAACCCTAAGTATCAGGGGGTAGTCGATGATCAGCTCTTCGGCATCGAGCTCGTGCGGCAGACCTTCAAGGACGAGGATGTGCGGAGATTCGATTTCGCGATCATTTCCTCATCCTCCGACGACAAGGCTGAAATCAACCAGCCAAGGGCGGATGCTGTCGGTGGGGAAGAGCTCATCAGCCCAACGGTGCTGGCGGATTCGATCAGATGGGCATGGTCGCGCAGCGAGGAGCAGATCGTCTTCACCGACTCTGCGAAGGCGGCAGTCTATGAGACGGCTCGAAACCTGTCGGGTCTCTACGGACACGCTCGCGACATCCCGCTCATGCTCGACTCCGACGCCCGGCACAAGATCGCCCGGCTGTCGGTCGCTACGGCAGCGCTGGTTCATTCCACCGACGACATCCACGAGCAGGTCCAGGTTACTGAGGAGCACGTCCATGCGGTTCGGGACTTCCTGACCGCCATCTACAACCACCCGAATTGCTCGTTCGACCTCTACGCGAAAATCCGACGCTCCGAAGCGGATCTGCCCGAGGCTGAATATCAGGCAATCTGGACGGCGCTCAAAAACTGTGAGGTGGACTCGGTGGCGCTGGAGGAGGGTCGTGAGCGACACATTTTCCTGTCCGATGATGATCGGTCGACACTCCTCCGGTCCTTCGTGACCCATGGGGGGAAGATCAACCGCCAGGACCTGGCGGGGGAGCTCGGCAAGACCACTTCCTGGACCTCCAAGATCGTTCGAGTGCTAAAGACCAATCGGCTGATCCGCGTCTCCCTGGGGAAGTCTGGAGGCTACCAGGCAACACCTAAGTTCATCAAGTTCTTGAAGTTGGCCGTCTCAAGAAGGGATCTTGAGTCATGAGGCTGCTTCACTTGCTTCACCCACTTCACTATTCCGGGAGCTCGGAAAAGTGCCGCAACCAGGCCGAGCCGGACATCAGACGCGAGGAAGTGACCCCCGGGAATGGTGAAGCAAGTGAAGCGAGTGAAGCAGGAGGGGTGATGTGAGACGAGAGAGAACCGCCCCGGCAATCGATCCCCGGGGCGGTGGGAGGCGGGAACTACTTGAGGTTGGCCTTGGCCTGCGCGGCGATGGCCTCGAAGGCCTTGGCGTCCTGATTGGCGGCAGCGAGGGCGGCGGCACGGACGAACTGCGTCGCCTTGGCCGGGCCGGCTGCGCGGTGGATGCGGTCGCGATCGACCTCGGAGAGTCGGAACGCAAAGACGACCAGCGGCTCCTTCTTCGGCTTGACGGCCTTCGTCTTCGGAGCGGGCTTCGCTCCCTTCGCCGGCTTTGCGGTCTTGCCCTTGGCCGCGGAAGGCGCGGCGGCCTCTTGCTTGGTGTTCTTAGTGCTGGTCGGTTCCATCTGGTCCTCCGTTGTGGTCGGCGCTTCCGCCTCGATCCCCAGGGCGATCCTGAGGGCGTCGGGCGGAGCGTCCTCCGCGGTGAGTTGGTTCCAGTGACATTCACAGACACCGTGGTCGAGGTAGGTGATGCTTGCCTCGCTACGGCACCTCTTGACTTCGCAGCGCTCGGTCATTGGTCAGTGCGGCCTCTGCGGATTGGTGCCCTCGTAGTGGGCAACCAACCGCTCGATGAGGTCGTCGAACGACACTCCCGGCTCGCGCTGCGCATCGAGTCGGTGGAAGACTTCGTCGTCGAGCTCGATGTCGCCGGTCGACTTGTATTCGCTGCGGAGCTCTCCGGTTATAGAGAGCCGCCGCAGCAGGTCGTAGGTCTCAGGAAGGATTTTGATGCGCTGCTTCAACCGTTCCTCCTTTCTCGCGGAAGCAATCCGCGTCGGACACAAGAAGGGCATTGGCGGGCGACAACATCAAGGGAAATCGACCGGCAATCTGCAGGTGGTGTAGGTCGAGCGAGGGTGGCTGCGGAGCCACACGGCGGGATTGCCCAATCCCTCGGCGGCGAGAGAATCTGCGCCCTCGTGGCCGCGTGGCGCCTCTGGTGGCGCGATTTGAGGTCAGCGTGAGGTCGCGACGGAAGCTCTCGATGTGGTCGGCCCTCTATCCCTACCTCGGGGGCAAGCGCCGCCTCTGCCCGCTCATCTTCCGTGAGATCGATCGCGTCGTTCCGAGACGCCTGTGGGCCAACGTGACCTTCCTGGACGCCTTCCTCGGCGGTGGCTCGGTGTCGCTGGGCGCGAAGGCCCAGGGCTTCAGTGTCATCGCCACCGACATCGCGGAGCGATCGATCGTGGTAGGCCAAGCCCTCATCGAGAACAGCCGTGTGCGGCTCGTCCGTGAGGACGTGCTGCGTCTGCTTGCTCCACGCACGGGCGAGCCCGGACGGATCGAGCGGGAATTGTCGCCGTCGGTGTTCACGAAGAACGTGGCGCAGTTCCTGGATGCAGCCTTCGAGACGGCGGCGCAGACGGGCGACGTGGCGAAGGCGGCCCTCTTCCGCCTGCTCGCAATCCGCGTGGCGCTGCTTGCCCACCCCATGTCTCAGGTCCGGGCGGGAACCGCCCACCGCGCCAGCACAGGGGAATGGGAGGCGATTACGCAATCATGCATCTACCACTACGTCGACGGCCTGCGGTTGAACCGTCCCGAGAAGCTGTGGGCGTTGGCGCAGCAGGTGAACGCCGGCGTGTTCGAGGGACGGGGGAAGGTAATGAAGGCCAGCATCCTGGATGTGCTGCCGACAATCCAAGCGGACGTCGCCTACTTCGATCCGCCGTACCCAGGCGTGATGAGCTACGAGAAGGAGTACCGGGTGATCGACCAGTTGCTGGAAGGAACGACGCGACCCACGAGCCCGTTCACGGCGAAGGACGGCGCCTCGTTGCTCGACGGCCTGTTCGAGAAGGCGATGCACATCCCGGTCTGGATCCTGAGCCTCGGCAACGCCGTCGTGACGATCGAGGAGCTCGAGGCCAAGATGGCGAAGTATGGGCGCAGGACGAAGTGCATCGCGATCGCATACCAGCACCTGCCGGCCGTGGCGAAGGAGGAGAAGAAGCGGGAGAACCGCGAGTTTCTGGTGGTCGGGTGGGATCCGGAGGCGGCGCTTGTCCGGGAGACTTCAGGCCGTGGTCTCGGGCTCACCGAGGGTGACGCCCTCGGTGTGGTGACCGACCATGTGGACGCGGACGCGCGTGGCGCCGAGCGCCCGGCCACGGGCTCCCTCGCGGGCGATCCCCGTCAGGAGAGCCAATCGGCCGTGGCCGATCAGCTCACTCCCCTCGGGCGGCAGGCCGTCGCGCCAGTCGAGCCGGGCGTCGATCACCCAGATACCGTCCTCGCTAAAGCCGGATTCGACAGAGACCGTGTAGGGAGCGTCGTTGGCCATGCCACGACCTTCCCTCTGGAGCGCATTGGAAGTCAAGAGGGAACACGCGATGAGTGAGACCAGGATGAACCGTGGGTCGAGAGTCGGCACGAGAATGGTTCCGCTGGACGATCTCCTGCCGCACCCGCTGAACAGCAACACCATGTCGCCGGATCTGCAGGCGAAGCTCCGAGCGCACATCAAACGTACCGGCCGCTACCCGTTCCTGGTCGTCCGGCCGCACCCCGCGGAGCCGGGCAAGTACCAGGTCCTCGACGGCCACCACCGCGTCGCCGTCCTCCGCGACCTCGGCCACACCACGGCCCGCTGCGATGTCTGGGAGGTCGACGACCGCGAGGCGAAGTTATTGCTCGCCACGTTGAACCGCCTGCAGGGACAGGACCTGCCCATTCGCCGAGCGCAGCTCATCCACGAGATGCTGGGCGAGATGAGCCTCGACGATCTCGCCGGCCTCCTTCCCGAAACGGACAAACAGCTCGAGGAGCTGCACGCGCTCCTGGAGTTCCCGGCCGAGGAGATCGCGGCTCAGCTTGAAGAGCAGGCGGAGAAGGACGAGAAAGTCCTGCCGCGCATCATGACCTTCGTCGTCACGCCCGAGCAGGAGGAGTTGATCGAGCGTGCGGTGGAGCTCGCCAGCGACGGCACGCCCGGGCGGGACCGGAAGGCGAAGGGGCTCACCAACCTCGCGCAGTACTTCTTGAGGGACCAAGGGGATGAAGAGGTCGCTCCGCAAGACGCGTGAGGCGGCCCGGCGCCTCTATCTTACCAACGAGATCTCCACCAACGCCGAAATCGCGGCGCACCTGGGGGTCAAGCCGCACACCGTCGGGCGCTGGCGCCGCGAGGAGGACTGGGACGGCCTCCGGCTCAAGGTCGATCGCCGCGCCGCGGAGATGTTCGTCGAGCAGCTGGCGACGGAGCGGACCAACCTCAACACCTCCCACTTCAAGCTGTGGAGCGTGGTCGTGTCTCGGCTGCTGGAGGTCTTCAAGACCGAGGGCTCCGACGACACGATCAAGCGCCTGGAGCGGATGGCGGCCATCATCGAGAAGGCGCAGAAGGGACAGCGCCTGGCCCGTGGCCTGTCCCTCGACGGGGAGACGGAGGAGAAGATCCGGGCGGAAGGAGAGGCGGAGTGCCGCCGGCTGATCGACCTGTTCGCGGAGGTAGTGAAGGAGCAGGTGGACGATGCCGACGTGCGGGACCGGGTCGTCCAGGCCGTGAACGCGCGGATCCCCGACGAGGACGGTGACCAGGATGGCGGCGAGCCGTAGAGGGTTGTCTCTCAAGTCGCGGGGCTATCTGCGCAACCGGATGGCGCAGATCGCCCGGCCCGGGACCCGGGCGACGAGCGAGCCTTTGGCGGACTGGGCCCGGCGCCGCATCCGCCTCGAGGGCCGGCCGTTCTCGTTCGAGGGGCACGCCTATCTGCGCGCCATCTATGACGACACCGCGCCGCATGTCGTTCTCTCCAAGGCGGCCCAGATCGGCGGAACCACCTGGGCCATCCTGCGCAGCATCCACGCCTGCCGAAGCGGCTTGAACACGATCTATTACTTTCCGACCAAGACGGACGTCCTGGACTTCAGCAAGAGCCGGGTCGGGCCGCTCCTGATGAACAACCCGTTCCTGGCCCGGCTCATGACCGACACCGACACCGCCGGCCTGAAGCGCATCGGCAGCGCCCATCTCTATCTGCGCGGCATGCAGTCGACGGTGGGCCTCAAGTCGGTGCCGGCGGACATGGTGGTGTTCGACGAGCTGGACGAGAGCGACCCGGTGGCGAAGACGATGGCGCGGGAGCGCCTGGCGCACTCCGACTACAAGCGGATCATCGAGCTGTCGAACCCGTCGCTGCCGGATTACGGGATCGACGAGGCCTACCAGGCCTCGGACCAGCGGCACTGGCTCCTCAAGTGCCCGACCTGCGGCCATTGGACGGCCCTGGAGAAGGAGTTCCCGAACAAGCTGGGG
>Ga0302046_10006232_pt1 | contig 10428 bp, 6 predicted proteins | sample RVTome_11_FD_200261 | JGI IMG/M metagenome (GOLD analysis project Ga0302046, IMG submission 200261) | Soil microbial communities from uranium-contaminated site in the Upper Colorado River Basin, Wyoming, United States - RVT147D111 (version 2) ... | reverse complement strand
TTCTCCCAATCCTCCTTCTCACCATGGCTCTCGCGCCATGGGCTTCGGCCCAGGGCGTCGAGGAGGTGCGAGCCTTCCTCGACAAAGCCGAGGCAGAGCTCCTCGAGGCCTGGCAGAACCAGGGGCGGGCGAGTTGGGTGCAATCGACCTACATCACCCACGACACCGACATCCTGGCGGCCCAAGCGGCGGAGAAGTCGACGGCGATCTCCGTGGCCCTGGCGAAGGAGGCGGCGCGGTTTCAGGGCCTCGCTCTTCCCGAGGATCTGAGTCGCAAGCTCCTCCTTTTGCGTCTCGCGATCGTGGTTCCCGCGCCGGGCGATCCCGGGAAGACGAAAGAGCTCGCGGCGCTCGAGACGGGGATGGAGAGCGCGTACGGCCGGGGGAAGTACTGCCCGAAGAGTATGAGTGGGGAGTGCTGGGACCTCCCGGCGATGGAGAAGATTCTCGCCGAAAGCCGGGATCCGGAGAGGCTGCTCGACGTCTGGCAGGGATGGCACGGGGTCGCGGCCCCCCTTCGCAAGGACTACATCCGCTACGTGGAGCTTGGAAACGAGGGCGCGCGGGAGCTCGGGTTCAAAGACCTCGGGGCGATGTGGCGCTCGAAATACGACATGCCCCCGGACGAGTTCGCGAAGGAGCTCGACCGGCTCTGGGTGCAGGTGAAACCGCTCTACGTCTCGCTTCACGCGTACGTGCGGCGGCGTCTCGTCGAGACCTATGGAAAGGACGTCGTTTCCCCGGACGGGCCGATCCCCGCTCACCTCCTCGGGAATATGTGGGCCCAGCAATGGGGCAACGTCTACCCCCTGGTCGCGCCCGAGGACGCGGACCCCGGGTACGACCTCACCGAGCGGCTGAAGGCGAAGGGCGTCGAGCCCTTCGAGATGTTCCGCTACGGCGAGAGGTTTTTCCTCTCGCTCGGTTTCGCGCCTCTTCCGCAGACGTTCTGGGAGCGGTCGCTCTTCGTGAAGCCGCAGGACCGCGACGTCGTCTGCCACGCGAGCGCCTGGAACATCGACGGCATGAACGACCTCCGCATCAAGATGTGCACCGACGTCACCGCCGAGGATTTCGTCATTATCCATCACGAGCTCGGGCACAACTTCTATCAGCGGGCTTACAACCACCTCTCGCCGCTCTACCTCGACAGCGCCAACGACGGCTTCCACGAGGCCATCGGCGACACCGTCGCGCTCTCGATGACCCCGCGCTATCTGAAAGAGCTCGGGCTCATCGATGCGGAGCCCCCGCCCTCGAAAGACGTCGGGCTCCTCCTTCAGATGGCCCTCGACAAGGTCGCGTTCCTGCCCTTCGGCCTTCTCGTCGATCAATGGCGGTGGAAGGCCTTCTCCGGGGAGGCTCCCCCCGAGCGCTACAACCAGGTCTGGTGGGAGCTCCGGGAGAAGTACCAGGGAGTCGCGGCGCCCCTCGCGCGGAGCGAGCAGGACTTCGATCCCGCCGCCAAGTACCACGTGGCGGCGAGCGTTCCGTATTCCCGTTACTTCCTCGCCCACATACTCCAGTTCCAGTTTCACCGCTCCCTCTGCAAGGTCGTCGGCTACGAGGGTCCGCTCAACCGCTGCACGATTCACGACGACAAACGGGCGGGGGCGAAGCTCGAGGCGATGTTGAAAATGGGGATGTCCCGACCCTGGCCCGAGGCTCTCCAGGCGATGACCGGCGAAAAGGAAATGGACGCGACCGCCATCCTCGAGTACTTCGCGCCCTTGCAGGCGTGGCTCGACGAGCGAAACCAGGGCCAACCGCCAGGTTGGTAAGACTGGTAGAATAGCTCCTCTCCCCGTGCTGCAGAACTTCCGGAACCTCTTCCGCTACCGGGTGCTCATCCAGAGCCTCGTCGTCCGCGAGCTCAAGGCACGCTACCGCGGCTCGGTCCTCGGGTTCTTCTGGTCGTTCATCAACCCGCTTCTCCAGCTCCTCATCTACTGGTTCGTTTTCACCTACATCCTCCCCACGGGACGGGAGGTGATGGGGATGTCGCCTTACGCGCTGTTCCTGTTCACCGGAATTCTTCCCTGGACCTGGTTCAGCTCCTCGGTCCTCGAGTCGTCCTCGATCCTCATGACGGGCGGGAACTTGATCAAGAAGATCCTCTTTCCCGCGGAAGTCCTCCCCATCGTGGTGGTGCTCTCGAACCTCGTCCATTTCTTTCTCGGGCTTCCCATCCTGCTGGCGTTTCTCCTCTACTACGGGAAGATCCAGCTTTCGATCCTCGCTTTTCCCGCGATCGTTCTCCTGCAGCTGGTCTTCACCCTCGGGGTCTGTCTGTTCCTCTCCGCACTCGCGGTGCACTTCCGCGACGTCGCCAACATCATCGCGAACGTGATGATGCTCTGGTTCTTCGGAAGCCCGGTGATTTATTCCTACTTGCACGTCTCGCCCTCCATCCAGCGCTTCCTGAACTACAATCCCATGACCCACATCCTCGTCGGGTACCACCAGTCGCTCTTCACCGGCTCACTCGGCCACTGGCCGTGGCTTCTGGTCATGGTCCCGGCGTCGGTACTGACCTTTCTCGTGGGGTACACTTTCTTTGACCGATTGCGGGAAACGTTCGTGGAGGAAGTCTGACGGGGAAATGAACGCAAAGGCGCAAAGGCGCAAAGAAGAAATGGGGATTTCTTTGCGTCTTTGCGTCCTTGCGTCTTTGCGTTCGATTCCCCTTCTGACGACATTATTATGGGCATCGCCATCCAGGTCTCGGACCTGACCAAGATCTACCAGCGGTACAGCCACCGGAAGCAGTTCCGGACGCTGAAGAGCGCCCTTCTCCGCGGAAGCCTGCTCCAGGAGCTCAAGCCCGACGAGCGGTTTCTCGCCCTCGAGGGGGTGACTTTCAACGTGCGCGAGGGGACGACGTTCGCCGTCATCGGCCGGAACGGTTCGGGCAAATCGACGCTCCTCAAAGTCATCGCCGGAATCTCGAAGCCGAGCTCCGGCACCGTCAAGGTGAACGGGCGCATCTCCGCGCTCATCGAGCTCGGCGCCGGCTTCCATCCCGAGATCACCGGCCGGGAGAACGTCTTCATCAACGGCATCATGCTCGGCCTCACGAAGAAGGAGATCGAAGAGCGCTACGAGGAGATCGTGGCCTTCGCCGAGCTCGAGGAGTTCATCGAGGCCCCGGTCAAGACCTACTCCTCGGGGATGTACATGCGACTCGGCTTCGCCGTCGCCATCCACGCGAGCCCGGACGTTCTCCTCATCGACGAGGTCCTCGCGGTCGGAGACGAGGCCTTCGTGCACAAGTGCCTGGACAAGATCAGCGAGTTCCGCCGGCGGGGAAAGACCATCCTCCTCGTGACCCACAGCCTCGGGCTGGTGGAGAAGATGGCGGACGAGGCCCTCTGGATCGACCGCTCGCGCCTGCAGATGCGCGGCGACCCGAAGAAAGTCGTCGATGCCTACCTGGCGCAGGTGACAGAGTACGAGGAGAAGGCGCTCACCGCCGCCGAGGCGAAGACCGTGGCCGAGTTCGAGGCGCCCCGCCCAGAGGAAGCCGACAAGACCAGCGAGATCGAGCCCACGTCCGCGTTCGCGCGCGAGCGGGGACGGTGGGGCTCGCGGGAAGTGGAGATTCAAGAAGTCTCCTTTCTCGACTCTTCCGGGAGCGCCAGGCACGTCTTCGCGACCGGCGAGCCGGTCACCATTCGGCTCAAGGTCTCGAGCACCGGGACCATCGAGGACTTCGTCTTCGGGGTGGCGATCTTCAACGCCGACGGCGTCTGCTGCTATGGGACCAACACCCACCTCGAGGAGTTCACGCCGGTGAGGTTCTCGGGAGCGGGGGAGGTGAGGTTCGTCATTCCCGAGCTCCAACTCGTCGAGGGCACGTACTTTCTCGACGTCGCCGCTCACCAGAGGGACGGTTATCCCTTCGACTACCACCGGGCGCTGCACCAGTTCCGGGTGCAATCGAAGGTGAAAGACGTCGGGGTCTATCGGCCGCACCATCGCTGGGAGTTCGCAGGAGACGTCCGGGTCGATCCCCCAGGGCCCCCGAGGACGCCGTGAGCCTTTCGAAGAGGTTCAGCCGGGAGGAAATGGCGGCCGAAAGAGAGAGGCTCAGGGAGCGAGGAGTGAGCCTGGTGTTCACCAACGGCTGTTTCGACCTCCTCCATCCCGGGCACGTCCGCTACCTTCAGGAAGCGAAGAGTCTCGGCGACCGTCTCGTGGTCGCGGTGAACGGGGACGCTACCGTGGCGCGGCTCAAGGGCCCCGGCCGTCCGCTCACTCCGCTGGCCGAGCGCATGGAGATCCTGGCTGCTCTCGCCTCTGTCGACTACGTCGTCGCCTTCGAAGAAGAGACCCCGTTCGAGATCATCGAGGAGATCGTGCCGGACGTTCTGGTCAAGGGCGGCGACTGGACGCCCGATCGCATCGTGGGCCGCGAGAGGGTCGAGAGGGAGGGGGGGAAAGTCCTCTCGCTACCTTACGCGCCGGGCTACTCCACCTCGGGAATCATGGAGCGAATCATCGAAAGGCTCGATCCGAAATCCGCATGACCGAGCGGGGTCGAAGCTCTCTCGACCGCGCCCTCGACGGCTCCGAAGTCCTCGAGATTGCGCGGGTGACGGCGCCGGCGCGCGTGTCCGGCCTCATGGGGCCGGCCCGTTCGCTGGTCGAAGCCGTCCTCGCTTCGTCGCGGAGAAGCGCCGTGGTCCTGGTGGTGCCGGACGAAAGGCGCCTGCCTCCGGCGGTCTCCGACCTCACGTCGTTCCTGCACGCTCTCGGGAGCGACCGCCGGGTCTTGCCTTTCCCCGCGTTCGCGCTCGATCCCTATCGAGGCCTCTCCCCCCATCTCGACGTCGTCGCCGCGCGCCTCAAGGCGCTCGCGGCGCTTCTCGCGCGCGAGGACGTCGTCGTGGTCGCGAGCGCCCCCGCGGTCCTCTACCGCACGGCCGAGCCCTCGGTGCTCCAAAGCTCCATCCGGACCCTTCGCCCCAAAGAGACCGTCGACCCGCTCGCGCTCGAGCGCATCTTCGTCCTCGGGGGATACCGCTACGAGGACCCGGTGACGACCCCGGGAGACTTCACCCGCCGGGGCGGGATCCTCGACGTCTTCCCGCCGACGTCGGACTGGCCCATCCGGCTCGAGCTCGTGGGCGACGAGGTCGAGGAGATCCGGACGTTCGACCCCGAGAGCCAGCGCACGCGGGAGACGCTCGCGGAAGCGAAGCTCGGCCCGGCGAGCGAGTGGCCGATCTCGGAGGAGACCCTCCTGGCTCTCGGAGGCGACGAGGCCCTGGCGCGAGCGGGGGTGGGGTTCCTGCTTCCCATCCTTCCGCACTACCGGGCGAGCCTCATCGACTACCTGGCGCCGGACGACCTTCTCATCGCCGAGGAGCCGGCCTCGATCGGTCATGCGGCCGAAACCGAGTGGGAGCGGGTCCTCGCGAGCTACGGAGAAGCCGACGACCTGGATCGCTCGCGCTACGCCGAGCCCGCGAAGCTCCTCATGGATCTGAGCGAGCTCGAGTCCCGGATCGAAGAGCGGGCGGTGAGCCTCCGGGAGATGGGCATGCTGGGAGAGGACACGCACCATCTCTCGACCCACGTCCTGCCTTCGTACCGCGGGAGAGTGTCGGAGTTCCTCAACGAAGTCCGCTCCCGGCTCGATTCCGGGCAGCACGTCCGGGTGTTCGTCGGCGGGGAAGGCATGGCGGAGCGGTGCGTGGAGCTCTTCTCCGAAGCGGGCATCGCCGCCGGGCGCAACGCCGAGGTCCCCGAGGGAGTGGTTCATCTGGAGCTCGGCGCCCTCTCGCAGAGCTTCGCCGTGCCCTCTCTCTCGCTCGCGGTCTTCACCGCCTCCGACGTCTTCACCGAGCCGCCCCGCCCCACGGCGCGCCGCGGGCTCAAGCTCGGCCGCTTTCTTTCCGACTTCCGCGACCTGAAAGTCGGCGACTACGTGGTCCACACCGACCACGGCATCGGAGTTTTCGTCGGGCTCTCCAAGATAGACGACAACGGAGTCGAGCTCGTCGCCCTCGAGTACGTCGGCGGCGACAAGCTCTACGTTCCCGTCGATCGTCTCGATCTCCTGGAGAAGTACTCGAGCTCCGAGGGAAAGCAGCCGAGGCTCGACAAGCTCGGCGGCACCGGATGGGAACGGGTCAAGAGGCGCGTTCGCAAGTCGATGCGCGACATGGCCCAGGAGCTCCTGAAGCTCTACGCTCAGCGCAAGGCGGCCCCTGGATTCGCGTTCTCCCCGGACAGCCCGTGGATGCGGGAGTTCGAGGGGCTCTTCGCCTTCGAGGAGACCCCCGACCAGCAGCAGGCGATCGAGGACGTGAAGCGCGACATGGAGACCCCGTCCTCCATGGACCGGCTCATCTGCGGAGACGTCGGCTACGGCAAGACGGAAGTCGCGATGCGCGCGGCCTTCAAGGCGGTCTCCGACGGAAAGCAGGTCGCGGTGCTGGTCCCGACGACGGTTCTCGCCTCCCAGCATCAGGCCACGTTCCAGGAGCGCTTCGCCCCGTTCCCGGTGCGGATCGAGATGCTCTCCCGTTTCCGGAGCCGCACGGAGCAGAAGGCGGTCCTGGAAGATCTCGCGGCGGGAAAGGTCGACATCGTCATCGGAACCCATCGCCTGCTATCGAAGGACGTGGTCTTCTCCGATCTCGGGCTCCTGGTGGTCGACGAGGAGCAGCGGTTCGGGGTCTCGCACAAGGAGAGGCTCAAAGCGCTGCGCCACGGCGTCGACGCCTTGACCCTCACCGCCACTCCCATCCCCCGCACCCTTCATATGTCGCTTTCGGGCATCCGCGACCTCTCGGTCATCGAGACCCCGCCCAAGGACCGGATGGCGATCCAGACGCACATCGCGAGGCTCGACTCCAAGGTGCTGTCGGAAGCGATCCGCTACGAGCTCGGCCGCGGCGGGCAGGTGTACTTCGTTCACAACCGCGTGGGCTCGATCTATTCCATGGCGAACTACCTCAAGCGACTCGTGCCCGAGGCCCGTATCGTCGTCGGCCACGGCCAGATGAAGGAGCACGAGCTCGAGGGGGTCATGCTCGCTTTCATCCGCGGCGAGTTCGACATCCTGGTCTCTACCACCATCATCGAGAACGGGCTCGACATCCCGCTGGTGAACACCCTCATCGTGAACCGGGCCGACCGCTACGGCCTTTCGCAGCTCTATCAGCTGCGCGGACGGGTGGGCCGCTCGAACCGGCGCGCCTATGCCTACCTCCTGGTCCCCGAGGAGACGCACCTGACGCCTCTCGCCCGAAGGCGACTTGCCGCCATCCGCGAGTTCTCCGAGCTCGGGGCCGGCTTCCGCATCGCCGCTCTCGACCTCGAGCTCCGGGGCGCGGGAAACCTTCTCGGCGGCGAACAGCACGGCCACATCGATGCCGTGGGCTTTGACCTCTACTGCCGGCTTCTCGACGAGACGGTCTCGGAGCTCGAGACGGGCGAGGCGCCCGCCGCCGCCCGGACGACCCTGAACCTTCGCATCGGGCTCCGCATCCCCGAAGAGTTCATTCCCGACATGAATCAGCGGATGTCAATATACAAGCGGGCCTCCTCCGCGAGGGATCGGGAGACTCTCGAGCGGCTTCAGGACGAGACCAGGGACCGTTACGGGCCTCTCCCCGAGCGCCTCCTGCAGTTTTTCGAGTACGGGAGACTCCAGGTGCTGGCGAGCGACATCGGTCTATCCGCGATCGAGCGCGAGCGTGGAAAGCTCGCGTTTCGCCTGGGTCCCGGCGCCAGGCTCTCGCCCGCAAACCTCGCGCGGCTCGCGACCGGGATCGATCAGGCGGCGGTCGGCGCAGAACGGGACACGGCAGTCCTCAGGGTCCCGCTTCCCGCGGGAAGCGAGGCGACCGAGGTCCTCTCCGCGATCCGTGAAGTTTTGCTTCGCCTGGACCGCTACTCTAAGATGACGTAGGGAAACCCCCAACCCGAATCGGGTGAAGTCATGTCGGCGAAGCTCGCCTCTATCGTCACCGTTCTGGCGCTCTTGGGCTGCGCCGAGGATATCCCTCCAGAGTCCCGGGTGGTCCTCGAGATTGCCGGACGGCCGGTCACTCTGGGGGAATTCGACCGCTTCATTCGGATGTCGGTCCAGCAGGAGTCTCCCGTCCTTTCCTCCGAGGTGATGGCGGCCCTTTTCGAGCAGTTCGTCGAAGAGCAGCTCCTGCTCCGGGCCGCGGACGACGCCGGGATCCGCGCCGATCCCAAGATCGTGGCGCAGCGGATGGCGGCGCTCCGGAGCGTTCCCGAGGCGGGCGACTCCGCGACCTCCTCCGCCCCGGTCGAGATTCGAACGAGCGACGACGCCCTGGCCGAGAACCTCGAAAAGCAGGCCCGGATCGAGAGGCTGGTCTCCGCCGAAGCGCTGGCCGCGGTCGAGATCGACGAAAGGGAGGTCGCGGAGTACTACGACTCGCATCGCGAGGACTTCGTGAGGCCGGAAACGGTGGACGTCTCGCAGATCCTGGTCGAGACCGACGAGCTGGCGCAGGAGCTGCGAAAGACGATACTCGCCCGAAAGACCTCGTTCGAGGACGTAGCCCGGGAGCATTCCCAGGGGCCGGAGGCGACCCGTGGAGGAAACCTGGGCGCCTTCGCCCGGGGCGAGCTTCCTCCGAGCTTCGACGCCGCGGTCTTCGCCCTCGCGCCCGGGGCCATTTCCGAGGTGGTCTCGACGGACTTCGGGTTTCACCTGTTTCGGGTCAACTCACGAACCGAGGAGCAGCCGCTGTCTCTCGACGAGGTGCGCGAGGCGGTCCGGGTGGAGCTCTTGCGAGAGAAAAGCGAGCAAGCCATGAAGCGCTACGTCGCCGAGCTCGAGAAACGCTACCCTCTCACCGTCCATCATCAGCATCTGAGCTTCGCCGTCGCCCGTTCCGACGGCAGCGCCCAGTTCGAGAGCGCGGGGGAGATAATGGAGAAAGGTCGATGAAACTTCGATATCCATGGGTCCTTCTGTCGGCGGCGCTGATTGCGGCCGAGGTCGCCGCCGCCGAGACGGTGGAGCGCATCGTCGCCAAGGTCAACGGTCAGATCATCACCCTGTCTCAACTCGAGCAGGAGGTTTCGACTACGCTCGAGAGGCTCGGTCCCGCGCCTACACCCGAAGAAGAGCAGGTTCGGCTCGAGCAGCTTCGCCCGGAGACGCTGAACCGGATGATCGACAACATTCTCGTTCTTCAGGTCGCGGAGGAGAGGGGTCTCCGGGTTCCCGCGCGCTTCTTCGAGGAGTGGAAGGAGAAGGTGATGGAACAGATGAAGCTCACTTCCGAGGAGGAGTTCGTGCGCCAGGTCGAGCTCCAGGGCACGAGCGTCGAAGTCATCCGGAAGCAGTTCGAGGAGAGCCTTCTCCTCCAGGAAGTGCGGCGCATGGAGGTCGACAGCAAGGTGTCGGTGTCAGAGCCCGAGATCGGAGAGCGCTATCGCGAGCACGTCGCGGAGTATACCGAGCCGGCGAAAGTCCGGCTCCGCGAGATCGTGGTGAAATTCGACGCCACCACCGAAGTCGACCAGGGGCAGAAGGCCCGGCGCCTGCTGCAGGAGATTCGCCAGGGCGCCGACTTCGCCGAGGTGGCGCGCATGCACTCGGAGTCCTCCTCGCGCGAGGCCGGCGGCGATCTGGGCTTCTTCGAGAGAGGAGAGCTCACCGATGCGCTGGAGAAGGCGGCCTTCGCCCTTTCCCCGGGCGAGGTGAGCGACGTCATCCGGATGGAGTCGGCGTTCTACGTCATCCGGGTCGAGGAAAAAGTGGACGAGAAAGTGAAGACCCTCGAGGAAGTGCGAAGCGAGGTGGCGGACGCCATCTTCCAGGAGAAGATGAACGCCCAGCTCGAGAAATACATCCAGCAGCTGCGCGAACGGGCCATCATCGAGGTCAAGCCCTGAGAGTCGACGTCTTCTTGAAGGCCTCCCGTCTGGTGAAACGCCGCGCGCTGGCGAAGGAGCTTTGCGACGAAGGGGCGGTGCTGGTCAACGGCCGCCCTTCCCGAGCCGGACGAGAGCTCGCGCCCGGGGACGAGGTGACGTTGAACCTTCGGAACCGACAGCTCTCGGTCGCGGTCGTGGAGCTCCCGTCGGAGAAACCGGTCGGGGTTTCCGGGGCGCAGGATCTATACAAGGTGATTCGAGACGAGAGACGCGGAGGCGACGAGCATGACGAGCGGCGAGCCGACTGACCCGACTGATGTCGGCCTGAAGCCACTCTCTCTCGGCGGCGGAGCGGTGCGCCTCGAGACACCCCTGGTCCTGGCGCCTCTCGCCGGCCATACCGACCGCGCTTTCCGAGGTCTGGTTCGGGAGCTCGGGGGAGTGGGCCTGGTGGTGACGGAGATGGTGAGCTCCGAAGGGCTCACCCGGGGAAGCGAGTTCTCCCGGGAGCTCGCCGGCGTCAGCCCGGACGAGCGGCCCGTCGGGGTCCAG
>Ga0302046_10006231_pt1 | contig 10429 bp, 9 predicted proteins | sample RVTome_11_FD_200261 | JGI IMG/M metagenome (GOLD analysis project Ga0302046, IMG submission 200261) | Soil microbial communities from uranium-contaminated site in the Upper Colorado River Basin, Wyoming, United States - RVT147D111 (version 2) ... | reverse complement strand
CCTCGGCTTCGGCGTCCTGGCGGCGCTGTGGTGGCGGCTGATCGACCGCCGCCGGCAGCCGCTCTCCGTCCAGGTCGTGGTCGTTCTCGCCGCCTCGGCCGCGCTGCTGGCCCTGGGCACGGCGGCGTATCTCTGGCTCGAATGGGACCGCACGCTGGGCGACCTCGGGCCGGCGGCGAAGGTGCTCAACGCCCTCTTCCAGAGCGTCACCCTGCGCACCGCCGGATTCAACAGCGTCGGGCTCGACAGCCTGGCGCCGGGCACTCTCCTGATCATGGTCCTGTTCATGTTCGTCGGCGCCTCGCCGGGATCGACGGGCGGCGGCATCAAGACGACGACCGTGGTGGTGCTGCTGGCCGCCATCCGCGGCATTCGCCGAAGCGAGGAGCCACGTCTCCACGATCGCCGCCTGCCGCGAGAGATCGTCGACCGCAGCCTCGCCATCCTGGTGATTTCGGGAAGCATCGTGCTGGGCGGCTTCCTCGCCCTGCTGCTGTTCGAGGAGCAACCCTTCGCGCGGCTCCTCTTCGAGGCGGTCAGCGCCTTCGGCACGGTCGGCCTGTCGCTCGGCGCCACGCCCCTGCTGGGAACGCTCGGGAGGTTGTTTATCATCGTGCTCATGTTCGTCGGCCGGGTCGGGCCCCTGACCGTCGCCCTCCTGGTCGGCAAGGGCTCCCGGCGCGCCGCCCACTCCTACCGCTTTCCAGAGACCCGCATCATGGTCGGCTGAGCGATGGCAGAGTTCGCCGTCATCGGGATGGGACGCTTCGGTCGCGCGGTCGCCCGCAACCTGGCGCTGGAGGGCCAGGCGGTGCTGGCGATCGACCGCGATCCCGACCGGCTCGACGCGGTGGCGCCGGACATCGAATCGGTGGCCAGCATGGACACCACCCAGGAGGAGAAGGTCAAGGACCTGCGGCTGCACCGCATGAGCTGCGTCGTCGTGGCCATCGGCTCGCGGGCCACCGAGGCCTCGATCCTGACCACGGCGATCCTGCGCGAGCTGGGGGTCGGCCGCATCGTGGCCCGTTCGTTCGACGAGAAGCACGCCCGGCTCTTGCTCACGGTCGGCGCCCACGAGGTGCTCAACCCGGAAGACGAGATCGGCCGGCGGCTGGCCACGCGTCTGGCCTTTCCCGATATCTTCGACCTCATCAAGCTCGGCGAGGCGGTGCTGGCCGAGGTGGAGGCGCCCGAGGCCTTTGACGGCCGGCGCCTCGAGGAGCTCCACCACTACGACCTGTCGGTGCTGGCGATCCGCCGCGGCGCCGAGACCCTGGTCAAACCGGCGGGCGACGTCGCCGTCGCCGGCGGCGACCTGCTGGTCGTCCTCGGGCATCCGGACGCCATTCGTCAGGTCGCCGACCTGCTCTAGCGCGATGACCCTGCGCACCAAGCTGCTGCTCGGCTACGGCTACCTCGTCGGACTGCTCCTGCTGGCCGCCGGCAGCGCGATGCTCGGGTTCATGAGCCTCTCCGAGGGGATCGACGTCGTCCTCGAGAACAACTATCGGAGCATCCGGGCGGCGATCGATATGATGAACGCGCTCGAGCGTCAGGACAGCGCCACGTTGGCGGCCCTGCTCGATGACCCCAGGCGGGAGGGCCAGGCGCCCTTCGAGGCCGCCTTCTCCGAGGCGCTGGCGGTGGCACGCGGCAACGTCACCGAGACCCGCGAGCCGGGGATTCTCGACACCATCGCGCGGCAGTACGAAAACTACCGCGAGGCGCGCGACGGGCTCGTCCGTGAGCGCCCCGAGCGTCCGCTCGCAGCTTACCAGCAAAGGGTTTCTCCCGAGTTCTCCGCCCTCAAGCACACGGTGCTCCAGCTGCTCGAGGTGAACCAGGAGGCGATGATCGACGCCGACCGGCGGGCTCGGGAGAGCGCCGTCCGCAACGGCTCCTGGCTCGGCTTCGTCGTCGCCGTCGCCCTGGTCTCGCTGGTGCTGCTCTCCCGCGGCTTGCAGCGTCAGATCCTCGGCCGGCTCACGCTCCTGCGACGGGAGATGGCGGCGCTGGCCGAGGGCCAGACCAGCCGGCGCCTGCCGGTGGTCGGCAACGACGAGCTGGACCTGATCTCGGAGCGTGTCAACCACCTCCTCGACCGTGTGCAGGCTGTCGAGGCCGAGCTGGGCGGCAAGCTCGGCCGCCAGCGCCAGCTCGCCCTCGGCCTGCTCGCCCACCAGGGCGAGGGTGTGGCTCTCTTCAGCCTTCAGGGAACCCTGCTCGGCGGCGACCTGGCCGGCGGTCGCGAGGCCGGTCTGCGCGTGGCCGAGTGGATCCAGGAGCGAGATCTCGACCCGGGGGCGCACCTGCCCGAGGAGCGGGCGGGCCGGGTCGAGGCCGGGGAAGGCGTCGGGCTCGCGGTCGAGCTGGTGACGTTCCACGGCCGGCCTCTCGGCTGGCTGGTGCGACCGGTTGCCTGAGCCCTCGACTGCCCGGCCACCAGGCGCCGCACCAGGTCCGGCCGCTCCCCCAGCCGGGGAGCGGAGTCACTTCGAGGCCGCGATCCTGGAAAGGTCCCGTTCGTTGCCGGCCAGCAGCAGCGCGTTGGCGTCGGTGAGCGGCTTGTCCGGGTCGGGAGCGGTCACCGTGGTGCCGTTCAGCCAATCGCGCAGGGCCACGACCGTGACGCCGAAGTGCCGAGGCAGCTCGAGCTCGCGCAACGTCTTGCCGACCCACGAGTCCGGCACCGCCATCTCCTGCGCCGAGAGGCCGGCACCCAGGTCGACGTAGTTGAGCACCGTCCGATCGACCGCTCGCCGCACCAGCAGGCGCGCCGACTCACGTTCCGGGAAGATCGTCTCGGTGACGCCGATGCGCCGCACGATCCGCGCATGGAGCTCGGAGATCACCTTGACGTAGATCAGCGCCACCCCGCAGTCCCTGAGGACTGTCGCGGTCAACGCGCTGGCGGTGACGTCGCCACCGGTCGAGACGATGCCCGCCGAGACCTGCCCCACGCCCAGCTCCTCGAGCACCGTCCGATCGGTGCCGTCGCCGCAGACGACCCGGCGGATGAAGGGCGCGACGCGTTCGACCTTGGCCTCTTCGGCGTCGACCGCGAGAACCTCACAGCCCAAGGCGGTCAGCTCCAGCGCCGCGCTCGCCCCGAAGTTGCCGAGGCCGACGACGACGAAGCTCTTCACGGAGGACACGGTGGGAGGGATTATCGCAGAGGCACGTATGATCGGCCTCCAATCGATGGCTGATCAGCACTTCGTGGTGATGGGTGCCGGCCAGGTGGGGTTCCACCTGGCGCGGTCGCTTTCCGCCGAGGGTCACTCGGTCACCGTCATCGAGGTCGACCCGATGCGCAAGGAGCGGATCGAGGACGACCTGGACGTCCTCGTCATCGGCGGCAACGGCGCCCAGCCGGCGGTCCTCGGCGCCGCGGGAGTCGCCCACTGCGACCTGTTCATGGCGGTCTCCTCGTCGGACGACGCCAACGTGGTGGCCGCCCGCATCGCGAAGCATCTGGGCGCGCAGCGCACCGTGGTGCGCGTGGGGCACGCCGACGAGCTGATCAGCGACCGGCGGCTGCTGGAGGAGGTCTTCCAGGTCGATCTGCTGCTCTCCACCCAGCTGCTGACCACGACGCGGATCCTCAACCTCATCCGCGGCCACAACACCATGGCGGTCGAGTATCTGGCCGGCGGCAAGGTCCAGCTGCGCAAGATCCGGCTCGACGCCGACTCCCCCCTCACGAAGTCACCCCTGCGCGACGTCGATCTGCCCAGGAACAGCTTGGTGGTGGCCTACTTCCGCGGCGACGAGCTGATCATCCCCGCCGGTGACGACCGCGCCCAGCCCGGCGACGACGCCCTCCTGCTGGGCACCACCGAGGTCATCCGCGAGGCCGAGCGCACGGCCAGCCACAGCCGCGAGGTGGTGGGGACCGTCGTCATCGCCGGCGGCGGCAAGACGGGCCGCACCGTGGCGGCAGCTCTCGAGTCCTTCGACGCGCAGGTCAAGATCATCGAGCGCCACCGCGCCCGGGCCTTCGAGCTGGCGGCGCTTTTCCCCCGCTTCGAGGTCCTCAACGGCGACGCCACGGACCCATCGCTGTTGCAGGCCGAGCGCATCGACCGTGCCGATGTCTTCGTGGCCCTGACCGGACACGACGAGAGCAACCTGATGGCCTCGCTGCTGGCGCGCGACCTGGGCGTTCCCATGGCGCTCTCCATCGTGCACCGCGGCGAGACGATGGACCTCTGGCGCCGCCTCGGCCTGCAGCACATCTTCAGCCCACGGACCCTGGCCCACGAGCGCATCCGCGAGTACATCGACAGCGGCTACAGCGCCAACATCGTCTCGCTCCGGCGGGGCGCGGCGCAGGTGCTGGAGCGGCGCCTCTTCGCGGCTAGCCCGGCGGCCGGCGTCACCCTGGCCGAGATGAGGCCGCCGCGCGGCCTCATCGTCGGCGCCGTGGTGCGCGGCAAGAAGGTCTTCGTCCCGCGCGGCGCCGATCGGCTGGAGGCGGGCGACCTGGTCATCCTCTTCGTGCGGGAGGAGGAGCTCGACACCGTGCGCCTCCTCTTCCCCGGCAGGGACGGGTGAACGTCCGCGCGCCGATCCGCTTCCTCGGTCGCCTGATCCTGCTGCTGGCAGGCACCGAGCTCGCGCCGGCGCTCTGCGCCCTGGCCTACCACGAGTCCATGGTCGCCAGCGCCTTCGCGGTCTCCGCCGGGATCACCGCCGTCTGCGGCGCCCTGATGCTCTGGGCGGGCCGCGGCGAGGACTCTCAGCTCTACCGCCGCGAGGGGATCCTCATCGTCGTTGGCGGCTGGGTGGCGGCGTCCCTCTTCGGGGCTCTCCCCTACCTGCTCACGGGGACCTTCACCAGCCCCGTCGACGCCCTCTTCGAGTCCGCCTCCGGCTTCACGACGACCGGGGCCTCGGTCCTGATCGACATCGAGGCGATGTCGCGGGGCGTCCTCTTCTGGCGCTCCTTCACCCAGTGGCTGGGGGGCATGGGGATCATCGTCCTCTTCGTCGCCCTGCTGCCGGAGCTCGGACCCGGCGCCCGCTTCCTCTACAAGCTGGAGGTGCCGGGCCCGACGGCCGAGGCGCTGCAGCCGCGCATCCGCGATACGGCGGGGATCCTGTGGAAGATCTACCTCCTCTTCACCGGGGCGCAGACCGTGCTGCTGATGCTCGTCGGGCTCGACCTCTACGATGCCCTGACCCACACCTTCTCCACCCTCTCCACCGGCGGCTTCTCGCCGCGCAACGCCTCCATGGCGGCGTTTCCGGCGGCGGCACACGTCATCGTCATCGCCTTCATGGTGCTCGCCGGCGCGAACTTCTCGCTCTACTACCTGATGCGCAAGCCCGGAGGGACGAGGCTCCTCGGCGATCCGGAGTTCCGGCTCTACGTCCAGATCCTCGCCGGCGCGACCGTGCTGGTAGCCTGGGACCTGGTGCACAGCGGGCACTACGGGCAACCGCTGCCGGCACTGCTCGACGCCGCCTTCCAGGTGACCTCGGTGATGACCACGACCGGGTTCGCCACCGCGGACTTCGGCGGCTGGCCCCTGCTGTCACGAGCGCTCCTGGTGACGCTCATGTTCGTCGGCGGCTGCGCCGGCTCCACCGCCGGCTCGATGAAGGTGATGCGCATGGTCATCGGGCTGCGCTACGCCCTGCGCGAGGTCCAGTTGATCTTCTCGCCCAACACCGTGCTCAGGATCCTCGTCGGCGGCAAGGCCGTGCCCGACGCGGTGGCGCGCAGCGTCGCCGGGTTTTTCATCCTCTACCTTTCGACCTGGGGACTCGGCACGCTGCTGCTGTCGCTGGCGAGCCCCGACATGGTGACCACCGCCACCGCCTCCGCGGCCACGCTCGGCAACATCGGTCCCGGGCTTCGCGCGGTCGGGCCGACCGAGAACTACGCCTTCTTCAACGGCGGGCAGAAGCTCCTGATGGTGCTGCTGATGTGGCTCGGACGGCTCGAGGTCTACTCCATCATGGCCCTGTTCACCCGCAGCTTCTGGCGCCGCTGAGCTTCCCCGTGGCGCAACCGGCCGGCAGCGAGCTGCTCCTACCGGGGGACCAGCCGCCGCTCACCCACCTCGGGGCGACGCTGCTGCGGCACGCCGTCGACAGCGGCTTGCGCTACGCCTTCCACAACCTCGGCCTGCCGCCGCCCGAGCCGGTGCCGATCTGCATCGAGAAATTGCGCCTCGGCCTGTGCCCCCGACGCAAGATCGGAGGAGTCACGGCCGACGCCCGGCTGGCGGCCCTGATCGGCGCGCTCGAGGATCCCGGCGGCGCCGCGCGCCTGCCGGGCACGCTGCGCGGCGCTCTGCTCTTCCACCGGGCACGCCTCCGCCTGGCGGCGAAGGGCCCCGATCGCAGCCGCGACGACGGCTCGCCCGTCACCATCTTGCGCCGGCACCTGCCGGCCCTGCGTGACGCCCTCCTGGCCGAGCTCGCCGCCGCCCTCCACCGGCGGCACCGCCGCAGCCGCGGGGCCGACCTCGGTGCTGTGCAATCGCCCGAGAGCGCCCGCTGGCTCGCCGGCCGGCCGGCAGACCTCACCCGCCTCGGCGTCCCGGACCCCTACCGGGCGGCCTGGAGCGTCGAGCCGGCGGCCGGGTCTCCGGGAACCGGCGCCGCGCCTCCGAGCGCACCCTTTCCCGCCCTCCCGGTCGATCCGCTGCGCGGGCGCTTCCGCGAGGGCTGGCGCGCCGCGGCGAGCGAGCTCCACCCGGTGCTCCACGAGCTCGGCGCCGTCGCCCACCGTCGCGGCGTCGTCGCGCACCCGGAAGACCCCTTCTTCCTGCCCCTGCAGGTGCTCGGCGACCTCGCCGGCGAGGGCCGCCCCGACTGGATCGCCGGAGCCGTGCTCGCCAACCGGGCCGAGTACTTCACTCTCCTGCGCGACGCCGAGGACGATGCCCGACGCGCCTGGGATCTCTCTCCGCTCGCCCCCCTTCCCTGACCGGCCGTGCCTCAGACGTCCTCGCCCAACCCGTAGAGGCGTCCGTCGGCGACGTCGTAGAGGAGGGGCGCGATGGTCACCTTCGGGTAGCGGCGGCCCAGCCGCGCGGCCTCGGAAACCACGAAGCCGGCGGCGTCGCCGATCTCGAAGCGGGGGACGGAGTCGTCGAAGTGGGTGGCGGCCGCCTCGCGGTCCCAGCCGGCGCCCTCGACGAGGCCCTCGATGAACGCCTCGCGGCGCGTCGCCAGGCCGACCATGCCGCAGTCGGTGTGACCCACCAGGGCGATCGCGCGCACTCCCCCGACGGCGATGGCGAAGGAGAGCTTGAACTCGTGACGCCGGAAGTTGGCGCCGCCGGCGCGCAGGACGTAGGCGAAGCCCTCGGGCAAGCGCAGTTGCTTGCGGTGGTCCATGCACATGCCGACGAGCAGCTGCGGTCGCTCGTAGACCGGCGCCTCGTACCCGAGGTTGTGGAAGCGCACCAGGTCTCCGATCGGCGTCTCCCGGTAGGCCTGCGGAATGTCCTCCTCCCGCTCCAGCCGGATCCGGCGCTCCGTTCCACCTTGCAAGATCACCGGGAGAGTCTACCGGCCGCCGGTCCGTCGTCGGCGCCCCCGCCACCGGATGGTACCCTCGCCCGCGTTAGTCGTCATGACCGCTTCCGACCACGACCCGGCCGCCGGCTTCTTCCCGGCGGAGGAGTACGAGGGGCGGCTCGATCGCGTCCGCGCCGCGATGGGCGAGCGGAGGCTCGAGGCCTGCCTGATCTCGGCGCCGGAGAACGTCTACTACCTGACCGGGCTCGACCACCAGGGCTACTTCGCCTACCAGGCGCTGGTGCTGCCGCGCGACGGCGCCCCCCTCCTGGTCACCCGTGCCATGGAGAAGGCGATCGTCCGCGATCAGACCCCCTTGCTGCGTCACGTCGGCTACTCGGACGGCATCCGCCCCCTGCCGCCGCCGGCGGACCGGCAGGAGGACCTGGTGCTCGCGACCCGGGACTCAGAAGGGGAGGTGGCCGGGCTGCGCCCCTGGGAGGGCAGCCTCGGGGTCTCGATCCATGGACCGCTGGAGGCCGCCGGCCTCGAGCCGGCGGTACAGGCCACCCTCGAGGCCCTGGCCGCGGCGGGCATCGACGGGGGCCGCGTCGGCATCGAGAAGAAGAGCGCCTTCCTCCCCTTCCACATCGCCGAGAAGGTGGTGGCCGGTCTGGCGCGGGTCGAGTGGACGGACTGCTCGGGTCTGGTCGACGATTGCCGGCTCGTCCAGTCGCCGCTCGAGCAGCGGTGCACCCGAGAGGCGGCGCGGGTCTCGGAATCGATGATGCTCTCCTCCATCGCCACCGCCGGCCCGGGCGTGGCCGAGCAGGACGTCATTGCCGCCGCCTACGACGCCATGTTCCGCCGCGGCGGGACCTACCCCGGCTTCGTTCCCCTGGTGCGCTCGACCCGGACCATCGAGCACGAGCACGGCACCTGGCAGGCCGGGACGCTCGCCGAGGGCGACCTCCTCTTCCTCGAGATGGCCGGCTGCGTACGGCGCTATCACGCCCCGGCGGGACGGCTGGTCTACATCGGCCGGGCCCCGGAGGCGGCGCGCCGGACCCAGGCCGTCTGCCGCGAGGCGATCGAGCGCGCCGCCGAGGAGATCGGCCCCGGAGTGCGCGCCGGCGACGTCTACCGCGCCTGGCAGAGCCGCATCGACGAGGCCGGCCTCTCCGCCTACCGCCGCCACCACTGCGGCTACTCCGTCGGCATCGGCTACCCGCCGAGCTGGTCCGGCAGCGGCACCCCCCGCGGCCTGCGCGAGGACTCCGACCTCATGCTGCGCTCCGGGATGGTGTTCCACCTCATGTCCTGGCTCCTGCGCACCGGCCAGGGCGACTCCTTCCTCTCCGACACCGTCCTGGTGACCGACGAAGGCTGCGAGCTCCTGACCCGGATCGACCGCGACGTGCTCGAGCGTTAGCGCACCCCGAGCGCCGAAGCCACCGCCTCGGCGAAGACCCCGACATCCTCCTCGGTGGTGTCGAAGGAGGTCATGCAGCGGACGATCGAGCGCTCGCGCTCCCAGAGGGCGAGGCCGGTGGCCGAGCGCAGGACCTCCAGGCGGTCGGGATCGACACGGAGGAAGACGGCGTTGGTCTCGACGGGCTGGGCGAGCTCGAGGCCGGGGAAAGCGGTGAGGCGCTCGGCCAGCAGCGCCGCCATGGCGTTGGCGTGGCGGGCGTTGCGCAGCCAGAGGTTGTCGCTCAGGAGCGCCTCGATCTGGACGGCGAGGAAGCGCATCTTGGAGGCGAGCTGCATCGCCTGCTTGCGCACCCGGTCGGCGTCCTGGGCGAGGTCCGGAGTCAGGAAGAGGACCGCCTCGGCGCCCAGCAGGCCGTGCTTGGTGCCGCCGAGGGAGACGACGTCGGCCCCGACGTCGCGAGCGATACGGCCGAGCGGGACGTCCAGGGCGGCGGCGGCGTTGGGGAGGCGGGCGCCGTCGACGTGGACGAGCAGGCCGTGCTCGTGGGCGAGATCGGCGAGCTCGACCATCGCCTCGGGCCGGTAGACGGTCCCCCACTCGGTCGCCTGGGTGATCGAGAGGACCCGCGGGCGGGACTGGTGGACGCCGCGCTCGGCCGTGAGATGGGGGCGGACGCTCTCCGGGGACAGCCGGCCGTCCTCGGTCGGGATCGGCAACAGCTTCGCTCCGAGAAAGCGCTCCGGCGCGGCGCACTCGTCCTTCCACAGGTGCGACGACTCGGCGCAGAGGACCGCGTCGGTCGGTCGCGTCACCGCGGCCAGACCCACGACATTGGCGCCGGTGCCGCCGAAGGCGAAGAGGGCCTCGGTTTCCTCCCCGAAGACCTCGCGGATCCTCGCCAGCGCCCGCTCGGTGTGCTCGTCCGCGCCGTAGGCGGGAGCGTCTCCACGGTTGGCGCGCTCGATGGCGGCCAGCACCTCCGGGTGCACCGCCGACGCGTTGTCGCTGGTGAAGAGCCGCCGCACGCCGCCGGACCCTACTCCAGGTGGAAGGCGATCGTCTGCACGTCCGCCATGAAGTCGAGGACGTGGCGGCCGCCGAGCCGCCCCACCCCGCTGGTCTTGCCCGCCATGCCGCCGAAGGGAACGTGGGGCTCCCAGTAGTTGGAATTGTCGTTGACCACGACCAGCCCGGTGCGCAGCCGCTCGGCCCAGTGCCAGGCTCGGTCGACGTCCTGGGTGAAGAGCGAAGCGGCCAGCCCGAGGTCACAGGAGCCGATGAAACGCCAGGCCTCCTCCTCGCTGGTGTAGGAACGGATCGGGGCGATAGGGCCGAAGGTCTCCTCGGTGTTGACGAGGCTGTCCTCGCTGAAGCCCACGAGGACGGTCGGCTCGAAGAAGAAGCCGGGACGGTCCGGACGCCTCCCGCCGGCCACCACCTCGGCACCCTTGGCGACGGCGTCCTCCAGATGGCCCACCACCTTCTCGACCACCCCGGGATTGTTCTGCGGAC
>Ga0302046_10006230_pt1 | contig 10430 bp, 9 predicted proteins | sample RVTome_11_FD_200261 | JGI IMG/M metagenome (GOLD analysis project Ga0302046, IMG submission 200261) | Soil microbial communities from uranium-contaminated site in the Upper Colorado River Basin, Wyoming, United States - RVT147D111 (version 2) ... | reverse complement strand
TTGCCGATGAGATGCTGAGCCGGATACGGCCGGAACATATTCGCAACGAGGTGCACCTGCCGCGGCGGCAGGACGCTTTCTCCTCGCCGGTCGACTGGCGCGACGAAGTTCTGTACTTCCTGCTGGTCGACCGCTTCAGTGACGGACAGGAGGCGACGCGCCCGCTGCTCGATCGCGGCAACCTCGCCGCCGCACGCCCGGCGCTGGCGAGCGGCGAGCCCTGGCGTTTCGACCGCTGGGCGCAGTCCGGTGCGGAGCGCTGGCAGGGCGGGACACTACAGGGTGTGAAGTCGAAGCTGCCTTATCTGAGCCGCCTCGGGGTGACGACCCTCTGGCTCAGCCCCGTGTTCAAGCAACGCGGTCACCTCGACACCTACCACGGCTACGGCATCCAGGATTTTCTCGATGTGGACCCGCGTTTCGGCACCCGTGCGGACTTCGTCGAACTCGTGGCCGCCGCGCACGCGCAGGGTATCCGCATCATCCAGGACATCATCTTCAACCACTCCGGAGCGAACTGGCTCTATCCCGGCGATGTGATGCAGCCGCCGTTCCGGCCCTTTCCAGGGCACTACGATTTCGGCCGCTGGCGCGGCAGCCAGGGAACCCCGGTCGAGGCCATTGGCAGCGGTGAGGATGGGGTCTGGCCGCGGGAGTTGCAGGACCCCGGCCGCTATACTCGCGCCGGCAGCGGCAACCTCGGCGCGGGTGATATTTGCGACCCACACGCCGAGCACAAGCGCACCGACTTCGAGGACCTGCGCGATTTCAATCTGGAGACCCGGGACGGGCTCGCCGATCTGGCGCGTTGCTACAAGTACTGGATCGCCCTGAGCGATTGCGATGGTTTTCGGATCGATACCCTCAAACACGTCTCGCTCGAGGAAGCGCGCACCTTCTGCGGCACGATCAAGGAGTTCGCGGCCAACCTCGGCAAGCGCAATTTCCTGCTCATCGGCGAGGTCGCCGGTGGCGACTTTGCCCAGGACCGCTACCTCGACGTCCTCACGCGCAACCTCGACGCCGCTCTGGACATCGGCGGCATGCGGCTCACCCTCAATCAGGTCGCCAAGGGGCTGGCGCATCCCGACACCTATTTCAGCGGCTTTAATCCCGGTTGTGCCGAGATGGGCTCGCACCGCAACCTGGGCAACAAACACGTCTCCATCCTGGATGACCACGACCACGTGTTTGGGGAGAAGATCCGCTACTCGTCTGAGGCCGCGAGCACCCACCAGGTCGTTGCCGGGGTAGCGCTGCAGTTGTTCACCCTCGGCATCCCGTGCCTTTACTATGGAACCGAGCAGGCATTTGCCGGGCCGGAGCCCTCGGAAAGGCAATGGCTGCCGGGCTGGAAAGCCTCCGACCGCTACCTGCGGGAAGCCATGTTCGGGCCGGTGCATCCGCGCAAGACCGGCCGCGACGGCCTGGAGGCGGTGCCGGCGGGGCTGGACCCAGACCTGCCCGGCTTCGGGCCCTTCGGCACCGCGGGACAGCATTGCTTCGATGAAGCGCATCCGGCGTTCCGGCGCATCGCCGCGCTCGCAGGACTGCGCGCAGCCGTCCCGGCCTTGCGCCAGGGGCGGCAATACCTCCGGCCGATCTCCTTCCTCGGCAAGCCGTTTGCCGTATATGGACCGGCAGAGATCGTCGCCTGGTCCCGCATCCTCGACGACGAAGAGGTAGTGTGCATCCTCAACTCCCACGGCACGGCATCCCGCGGCGCAGACGTCCTAGTCGATGCCGCCTTGAACGGGAATAGCATGCACGTGCTCGCCAACACCGCCCAGGCGGCCGACCCGGCCGGTTTCACCGGAGACCACCCCGCCGGCTCCGTGCTGACGGTCCAGGGCGCCGCCGATGGCAACGCCTTCATCACGGTGCGCGACCTCGGTCCGTCCGAGTTGCTGGTGGTGTCGAATTACCCGCTGGATTAAGGCAGCGGATTTCCAGGCTCGTGACCGGTCTTGAGATGATGCGGCGTGACGCGACTGGGAATCCGCCGCCAGGCGCATCATGCCGCTGGTCAGAACGCCAGGCCGTGGGTGACGAGGGCGATCATCAGGCCGGCGACCACGAGTTTTACCAGGCTGCCGGCGATGCGGCCGATGAGGGCGCCCTTGGCGACCGCCCGGGCGTTGGCGGCGTGGGTGGTGCGGTAGTACTCCACCGCGAACGCCCCCGCAAAGGTCCCGGCGAAGGCGCCGGCGAGGGAGCCGAGGATCGGCGCGACCGCCGAGCCGAGGATCGCGCCCAAGATGCCGCCGCCGATGCCCCCGAGGGCGCTCCACACGCTACCCCGCGCCTGCCTCGCGCCGAGAAACCCGAGGACCCCTTCCAGCAGCTCGGCGAGCACGGCGAGAATGAGCAGGGTGATGGTCACCCACCACGGCAGGTGGACACTGCCGGCAGCCAGCGTGAACAGGAGGGCGGCAAGGACGATCAATAGCTGCCCGGGGATCCCCAGGGGGATCACCAGGAATCCGGCCACCATTGCCAGGTAGAGCAGAATCGTCCCCAGGACCAAGCCGGCGGTGGCAAACATCGTCTCTCCTTCGTGGTGCCCGTCGTGGATACTGGTGCGGCGTACCGTACCGTGCACCGGCGCGCATTTCTCCTGGCACTCGAGTGGAACCTTCCCCGGCATTGCGGGTCCTGACTCTGCTCCTCGTGGCGACGGGGATCATGGCGTGTGCCGCGGCCTACGTCGGGGGCCGGCTCCTCGGCCCCCTCCCCGGCCCGTGGCGCGGCGTGGCGTGGGCGGCGATGCTCCTGCCCACGGTGGGATGGCCGTGGCTGTTGCTCCTGCGTCACCAGGTGCCCGGCCCCTGGGCCGAGGCCTCCCTGTCCGTGGTCTACATCGCCCTCGGCCTGTTCTCGTTCCTGTTCACCTTCACCCTCCTGCGCGACGCGGCATGGCTGGGGCTCGCGGTGGCAGGGAGGGTGGCGGGGGCAATCGGTGCTGGCGACGCGCCGGGATGGGAGGCATGGCTCACCACCGCCGGGGCGTGGCATGCGCCGTGGCTGCGCGCCTCTGGCCTCGCCGTGGTTGGCCTGGCCGTGGCGGCGTCCGGGATCGGCGCGCTCCAGGCGGCGCGGCCGCGGATCGCGGAGGTGACGGTGCCGGTGGCGGACCTGGCGCCGGACCTCGACGGCCTGTGCATCGCCCAGATCAGCGACCTCCACCTCGGCCCCCTCACCCCGGCCGGCTTCCTGGAGCGCGTGGTGGCGCGGGTCAACGGCCGGCGGCCGGACCTGGTGGCCATCACCGGCGACCTGGTGGAGGCCACGGTCGCCGAGCGCGGCGCCGAGGTGCGACCCCTGGCCGGCCTCACCGCACCCGCCTTCTTCGTCACCGGCAACCACGAGCACTACTGGGGAGCGAACGCGTGGTGTGAGACAGTGGCCGCGTGCGGCGTCACCGTGCTGCGCGGCGAGCACCGCCTGGTGCGGCATGGCAACGCGACCCTGCTGGTGGCCGGCGTCGACGATCCGGCGGGCGGCGACGGCGGCCGGCAGGCCCTGCCGGCGAGCGCGCTGGACGGGGTACCCACCGCCGACTTCCGGCTCCTCCTGGCGCACCGGCCGACGGAGGGATACCGGGCGGCCGCGGCCGGCCTCGACCTGCAGCTCTCCGGCCACACCCACGGCGGCCAGTTCTTCCCGTGGACCCTGGTGGTCAACCGGCTCATGCCGTTCTCACCGGGGCTGCGCCGCTACGGCCAGACGTGGATCTACACCTCCCGCGGCACCGGCTTCTGGGGCCCGCCGGTGCGTCTCGGTGCACCCGCGGAAATCACCCTCCTCACCCTACGGCGGGCGGCGTCGTAGGTCGCATGCGGTAGGGGACGACGCCGCGGTCGGGTTTGCGGGAAGGGCGCCGTCTCCGGCGCGATGCGTCTCCCGTCGTAGGTTGGGCTCTGCCCGACAGGTTGGGCAAAGCCCGTTCTCCGGGACACCGCACCGGCGCCCCACAATCGAGCGTAGACCGTAGGTCGCGTCCCGCGACCTACGGTCTACGATTGTGCCCCCTACCGACCACCGAAGTAGGGGAGGAAGGGCCGCAGCTTTTTCAGCCAGTCCCACTCGCTGATGCCGAAGGCAAGGGACCAGTCGCTATCCTCCGGCTGGTAGGTCGCCCACAGGGAGACGGCGCGCACCTGTAGCCCCAGGCCCAGGACGAGATCCGGCCCCTCGCCGTCGAACACCGCGCCGGCTCCGGCGCGCAGACCGACGCGCTTCACCCGCCGGGAGAAGAAGCCCTCGTATGCATCCGCGGTGTACGGGTCGTCCGGGCGCTGGGTCACCGCGGGAAAGAAGTTGTACAGCAGACCGCCGGCGAACAGGACGCCGGCGTCGTGGGTGTCGGAGAACACGACTACCGGCTCGGTGCGCACGGTGACCTCCCAGGCGGAGACACCGTGGTGGCGGTACCACTCCCCCCCTTGCTCGTCGTAGCGGAAGAGGTCGAAGCGGCCGTTGATCCACCCCTCCAGGAGGTTGGCCTGGGCCGGGTCGTCCTCCTCGAAGTACTTGCGCTCCAGCAGCTCGCGCTTGACCACCAGGTATTGGAGGTATTCCCCATCGAGGTAGGTCGCCAAGGGCGGCCAGTGGCCGCGGTTCTCCGCCTGCAATAGCCCCCGGCCGAGGTCGGTCAACGGTCCGAGGCTGTCCTTCTGCCGGTTGCGGTAGTCCTTGAGGCTACGCAGGGCGGCGCGGATCGCCAGGGTGTCCGGGGGCTGGGCGTCCGCCAGACGCAGCAGGGATGCGGCCCGCTGCGCACAGCCCTCAAGGTACGCCTTGATCGACTCGTCGTCTCCCGCGGGCTCCGGGATTTCCTGGGCGAGGGCGCGCACGCCGTCCAGGTAGACGCGGATCTCCGCGCTGCTGGGCAGGGCCGCCGTGGCGGCGCACGGCAGGAGCACGGCGATCAGCACCACCACCGGCAACAGGGACGTGGTCCTACGGCCGCTCCATCCGCTCATGGCGCCACCCCGAGGAGGTGGTCGAACGCCGAGCGGAATTCGGGCCGCTCGAGATAGAGGGAGACGTCATGATTGCTCACGAGCGTCAGAGGGTCGGGGAAACCGGCGCTGAACAGGGCGACGCTCCCCGGGTTCTCGACGGCGAGGGTGGTCCGCTCCGCCTGGTTGAAGCCCTGGCGCAGCGGGATCGGGTCCTGCGCCACCCCTGTCCCCAGCAGTTTCACATCGGCGCAGACGATGTCATTGGTATTGATCAGGAACCGCAGGGTCCCTGGCTCCCACTCCCGGGCAAAGGCGGCGAGCATCTCGTTGCGACTCATGCCGGTGTCGCCCGCCATCCACCCGAGGAGGTCTCTGATCACCCCCGGCAGGGGCGAGACGATGCCCAGGGGCGAGGCGAGGAGGAGCATGCCGCCGTAGGGGATGTAGCCGATGTGATCGCGCTCCTCCCACGCCACGTGGGGCAGGGCCGCGGCGCCGAGGGAGTGGCCGACGAGGATCGTGTCGGCCGGCCGTACGCCGGCCGCGGCGATCAACTGCTTCAGGCGCAGGGCGACCTCGGTCTGGATGTAGTGGGTCATGTCGCCCATGGCGATGTACACCAGGACGTCCATGAAGTACTCCCGCGCCATGGCGTAGCCGGCGGAGTCGAGGATCTTCTGGAGCTCTGGGAAGCCGAATTGGGCCATGGCCGCGGCGAACTGCTGCTCCACCAGCGGGTACTTCTCCGCGACCTTTTCCAGCACGTCCTGCCACCATAGGCCAACGACCGTGAACTCCCCCTGCGGATGGTTGCGGCGCAGGACCGCCTCCCACGCCGTGGCGAAGTCCGGGGGATGGTTGCCGATCCCGTGTGCCGCCACCACGAGCTTGCCCATCGCTCACTCCTTCGTCCCACTCTCCGTGGTGGGTTTGCCGGTCACTACGTTTCCTGGCGCCTCGCAAGGGTCGCGCCTCTCCCGCGCAAATGCCAGCCCCGCCGCGGCCCTGGCGCCGGGCGACGGCCCGTCTGCTATGCTGCCTGCCCCGGTGGGGGGAGAGATTGTCATGATAACCGGGGGAATGGCCGCGAAGCAGCGGTGTTCCCCGCAAGAGGAGGATCCCATGGCCAAGCAGCTCAAGGCGTTCAAGACAAAATTCCCGGAGACCTGGGCGGCGTACCAGCAGCTCCGCGACCACTGCGACCACAGCGGTCCCCTCGACGGCAAGACCGTGGAGCTGATCAAGGTCGGCATCTCCGCCGCCCTGGAGCACGAGGGCGGCCTGGTGGCCCACGTCTCCCAAGCCCAGAAGGCCGGGGCGAGCGACGACGAGATCTACCAGGCGATCCTGGTCGCCACCGGCCTCGCCGGCTTCCCGGCGGCCCTGGCCGCCTACGGCTACGCCGCGGACTTCCTCAAGCCCAAGAAGAAGTAGGCCGGCCGGCGCGGCACAGGCAGGAGATGCGGGTCAGTCGCGCGGGCTCTCGGCGAGGACCTCCTTCATCGCCGCGTCGAGGATGCCGTTGACGAAGCGGTAGCCGTCTGCGTCGCAGAACGCCTTGGCGAGGTCGATCGCCTCGTCGATCACCACCTTGGGGGGCGTGGTGCGCTCGAACAGCAGCTCGTAGAGACCGAGCTTGAGGATCGCCCGGTCGATCTGCCCCATGCGCTCCACTGGCCAGCGATCGGTAGCAAGCCGCACCAAGGCCGCCCCCACCTCGCTCTCGTGCCGGCGCAGGCCCGCCAAGAGTTGGGCGGCGAAGTCGCTCGCCACAACCCCGCGCCCAGCCTGAGTGAGGAACTCGCGCTGCGCGTCCTCCCAGTCGGGAGTCACGAAGTCGCGGCCGTAGAGGAACTGGACCGCCAGCTCGCGGCCCTTGTGGCGTGCGCCCATGCTAGGGACCCCAATGCACGACGCGGACCACGAGCGACGGTGCCACACCCAATGCCGAGGTAGACCTCCCTCTAAGGAAGGCAGGAAGGGGAGGAAAGCAGGAATGGGAGGGAACCTGACCAACGACAATTTGCACGGCTTCCTGCCTTCCTGGTCTTCCTGCCTTCCCTAGCCCGCATTTCTCACCCCGAATCTGCTGCGCCCGCACAACTGCCCGCATCTCCTGGCCCACCTCGTCCGGGGTAGGAGCCGGTTGCACCGGCGACCCGCGCCGCCAGCGCGGCCGGCCCTCGCGGGCCGGAATCGCCGAAGGGATTCGGCTCCTACCGCGGGCCGGCCAGGATCTACGGCCATGTGCACGCTCTCGCGACGACCCGTGGTGAGAAATGCGGGCTAGCCGAGCAAAGGGGATGGGCATCTCCAATTCTCAAATGACCTCTCTGATCTCCGTGTCTCTGTGGTGAGAAAACCGGTCTTCCGCACCACGCCGCACTCCGTCACTTCTTCTTCGCCGGCAGGGCCTTGAGCAGGCTGACCATCTCCATCGCCGCCATGGCCGCGTCGCAGCCCTTGTTGCCGGCCTTGGAGCCGGCGCGCTCGATGGCCTGCTCGATGGTGTCGGTGGTGAGGACCCCAAAGATCACCGGCAGTCCCGCCGCCAGGCCCACCTGCCCGACCCCCTTGGCCACCTCGCCCGCCACGTAGTCGAAGTGCGGCGTCGCGCCGCGGATCACCGCGCCGAGGCAGATCACCGCGTCGTATTTGCCGCTCGCCGCCAGGCGCTGGGCGAGGAGTGGGATCTCGAAGGCGCCCGGCACCCAGGCGACGTCGATCGCCTGGTCGTCGGCGCCGTGGCGCACCAGGGTGTCGACCGCGCCGCCCACCAGCTTGCTGGTGATGAACTCGTTGAAGCGCGCGGCGACGATGGCCACGCGGATGCCGGCCGCGATAACCTGGCCTGCGAGGATGTTCGGCATGCGGTCAATCTCCTAGCAGGTGGCCCAGCTTCTCGGCCTTGGTCTTGAGGTAACGCTCGTTGTCTTCGTGTGGCTGGATCTGCAGCGGCACCCGGTCCACCACCTCCAGGCCGTAGCCGGAGATGCCGACGATCTTGCGCGGGTTGTTGGTCATCAGGCGCAGCTCACGCAGTCCGAGGTCGACCAGGATCTGCGCGCCGATGCCATAGTCGCGCAGGTCCTCCTTGAAACCGAGCTGCTGGTTCGCCTCTACCGTGTCGAGCCCCTCGTCCTGCAGGGCGTACGCCTTGATCTTGTTGGACAGGCCGATCCCCCGCCCCTCCTGGCGCAGGTAGAGGATCACGCCGCACCCCTCCGCGGCGATCTGGCGCATGGCGGCGTGCAGTTGCGGCCCGCAGTCGCAGCGCCGCGAGCCGAACACGTCACCGGTGAGACACTCGGAGTGGACCCGCACCATCACCGGCTGGTCGCGCGGGATCTCCCCCATCACCAGGGCGACGTGCTCCTTCTGGTCGATGTCATTGGCGTAGACGATGGTCTTGAAGGTGCCAAGCTCGGTGGGGAGCTCCGCCGTGGCGGCGCGATGCACGAACGACTCCTTCACCATCCGGTACGAGATCAGATCCTTGATGGTCACGATGTGCAGGTCGTGGGTCTTGGCGAAGGCCTCGAGCTGCGGCATCCGCGCCATGGACCCGTCGTCGTTCATGATCTCGCAGATCACCCCGGCCGGCGAGAATCCGGCGAGGCGTGCGAGGTCGACCGAGCCCTCGGTCTGGCCGGCGCGCTGGAGCACCCCCCCGGCCCGCGCGCGCAGCGGGTGGACGTGACCCGGCCGCGCCAGATCGGCCGGCCTGGCGTCGGGCGCCACCGCCACCTTGATGGTGGTGGCGCGGTCGGCGGCGGAGATGCCGGTGGTCACCCCGTGGCGTGCCTCGATGGAGACCGTGAAGGCGGTGCCGAACTGGGAGGTGTTGTCCTGGACCATCGGCGGCAGGTCGAGGGCGTCGCACTTCTCCTGGGTAAGGGTGAGGCAGATCAGGCCGCGGCCGAAACGCGCCATGAAGTTGATCGCCTCCGGGGTGACCGCATCGGCGGCCATGCACAGGTCGCCCTCGTTCTCGCGATCCTCGTCGTCGACCAGGATCACCATCTTGCCCTGGCGGATCTCCTCGATTGCCGCCCGGACGCTCTCTATTCGACGTTCCATGAGCGACTCCGTTCATTCATCGACAACCCGGGGTTTACTCCCGCCCGCGGGCGAATTCGGAGGAGGCCACTGCTTCCGGTACACGGACGGGGGTAAACCCCGCCCCTACGTTTCCGTTCCATCGCTCTCGACCCATCACAGAAACCCATGCTCCGCGAGGAAGGCGCGGTCCACGCCGCCGCCCTTGAGCCCCAGGGGCTCCAGGAGTGAGAGCACATATTTTCCAATAAGATCCGTCTCAATGTTCACCGTATCCCCCAGCCTGCGGTGACCCAGGGTGGTGACCTCCAGGGTGTGGGGGATGATCGAGACCGAGAAGCTTCCCTCGTCTACGGCAATCAGGGTGAGGCTGATGCCGTCGATCGCCACCGAGCCGCGTTGGATCATCTGCCGGGTGAGGACCGGGTCCGCCGTGAAGGTAAAGATGCGCGCGTTGCCCTCGTCGCGGACCCCCGTAACCGTGGCCGTGCCGTCCACGTGACCACTCACCAGGTGGCCGCCGAGACGATCGTTGAGGCGCACCGACCGCTCCAGGTTCACCCCGTCCCCGGGCCTGAGGTCCCCCAGGTTGGTGACCCGCAGGGTCTCCGGCGCCACGTCCACGGCGAACTGCCCGCCGTCGCACGACGTCACCGTCAGACAGCAGCCGTTGACGCAGATCGAGTCCCCGGGGTGCGCGTCCTCCAGCACCACCCTGGCTGCGACCACCATCCGCGCGTGGTCCCCGCGCCGCTCGACCCGCCCCACCCGCCCGCTCTCTTCCACGATGCCCGTGAACATCGCCGGATTGTCGCCCAGCAGGGGAGAAAAGACCAATCGCGTCATGGGTTGAGACAAGGCTCGTCGCAATGGAGCAGCTCGTGGGACGAGCCCCCTCTCCCCAGGGAGAGGGCCGGGGTGAGGGCGCCCGGAGGATCCCGCGCTGCGCGCCGCCATCAGCCTAGGGCGTCGTCGCAATCCTTTCCGCCATGGTCCACAATCGCCGCTTGGTGTCGACATGCGACGACCCCGGAGGAGGTGGCGTGCGAAGCACAGCAGAGTGGATCCGGACGGCCCGGCAGGGCCGGGGCCTGAGCCAGGCGGCGCTTGCCGAGCGGGTCGGCGCCAGCCAGGCACAGATCTCTCAGTGGGAGACCGGCAAGGTATCCCCCGGGGCCGCGGCGTTGCAGGCGTTGCAGCAGGTGCTTGGCGATCCTGGCGAGGGGGCGCCGGCCGACAATGACACGGGCGAGGGCCGACCGACGGGCCGTACGAAACGTGCTCCTGCCGTCCACGGAAAAGCTCGGTCTGGAAAGAACCCAAACAGCACCACCGCCAACGTCGGCTACGAAGCCCGGCTCTGGCAGATGGCCGACGCCCTGCGCGGCAGCATGGACGCCGCCG
>Ga0302046_10006229_pt1 | contig 10431 bp, 9 predicted proteins | sample RVTome_11_FD_200261 | JGI IMG/M metagenome (GOLD analysis project Ga0302046, IMG submission 200261) | Soil microbial communities from uranium-contaminated site in the Upper Colorado River Basin, Wyoming, United States - RVT147D111 (version 2) ... | reverse complement strand
CGATATTGAACAGAATAACATTGGGATTGTCAATGCCGGTGCTGTTATGGAATCTTCCGAGATATGGTGGACATACCCTTCTTTAGACCAAGATAACAGTATCAATTTTGCTGATAGAGTGCTGGCTTTAAATTTTGAAGAAGAAAGTTTTGCTAAATATAATCTTCCTCTCACTACTTTTGGAACCTTCAGCAATACGACTTCAGTTGCTTGGGACGATGTGGATGAGTCTTTCGGCGTTGATTTCGAGCATTGGGAACAATGGGATACAACAGATGAAATATGGGACTCCTTTTTTTGGCAGTCGGGTGCTTTTAATTCAATAGCAGGAGACAAGCTCGGAAATGTCATGTGGCTCGAACAAGGCTATACAGACCAATGTATGACAATAACCAATGTGTCGCAGGCAAACAGTGCTGTTATTACATTAGATGAGCAGGTTTTTGAAGAGGGAGACAGAGTCAGAATAGATGGTGTTGTGAGCGCGTCTCTTGATATGGAAGAGATTATCAATGGTTTTGAGTTTATTATCTCTGAAGTTTCAGGAAATACAATCACCATTAACCTTGATACATCGGAAGTATCCGCTTATTCTACAGGGGGATACGTTTGCAAATTGTTAAGCTTTTCCGTGCAGACAAAAGCGTTAAACCCCTATGCCGAAAAAAATAAAAAATGCCGGCTCCATAAAATATGGTTTTATATCGATACAGGGACGGATAATTTCCTTCTCGATTTCTACGTTGACAGAAGAACCGACCCTTATAAAAGAGATGTTGTTTTAAGTGCTGCCAACACCCAAGGCCTCACCACAAAGAAATGGATTTCGATAACGATCAATCAAACAGGTTTCTTCCATACGATTAGAATTAGGCAGGAAGGGATTCAAAATAGAGGAAGAATACACGGAATTATGCTGCAAACGACACCGACGGGACGGTTAAGCTAATGGCCAATGTCGACGAAAATTTAAACCTTGGTGAAATTAATCAAAATATTCCCACCTTGATTATGAATCAATTTGAAAAACTTTATAATGAGTTAGAAGAGAGGTGGAGACAGCAAGCGCACCAGATTAATCAGAAACCCGATGTCCACTTTAACAAAAGAAACAACGCTAATTACACCCCCGCTCCCTCTGTTTCTTTAACGCAATTTAGAGAAGGGACTATTTATATTGATCTTGTACCTGCAACACCTACCGTATGGATGTTAACAAGTAAAATTCAAGTAGTCGTACCTCCTGCTGAGATACAATCAGTGTGGATACAACTAGGATAGGAGAAAAAATATGGACCCAGCATCAATCGCAGCTATTATGACAGCAATAGCGTCAATAGGAGGTCCGGTAGCAGCTTCCTTTTTCGGAAGTAATCCTACCAACAAATTTACCGGCGGCCAACAGCAGTTACAAAGCGATATTATGCAGGCTTTACAAGGTGGAGGGGGCAATCTTGGGTTTTTAGACCCTAACTTCTCATTCGATCAATTCAATCAGCAAGTGGGAGACCCTGCAAGGCAGCAGTTTCAACAAAGGACAGTTCCTCAAATCCAACAAAGATTTGCCGGTGTTGGAGCTCTTAGGGGCACAGCAGCAGGAGATACAATCACAAGAGCAGGAGCAGACTTAGAAGGGCAGCTCGCTCAGCAAGCCTTCCAAGCGCAGCAACGAGGATTAGATAGGGCGGTAAGCGCGTTTAATCCTGCTCTTCAATCGCAATACACAGGTGATACACAAACCAACCCTTTCGGTGCTTTATTTGGCGGTATAGGAGCAGGTGCAGCTCAAAACTTCGATCTCACCCAATTTTTAAATGCTTTAGGCTTTAGTTCCGGCAATCCAAATGTAGCACAAGGACAAGGTGGAACATTCGGCGGCGGACAAAGGGTACAGGTGGGTTAATGCAATCGAATGATCCTCTTTTACAATTGATTATAGGTGCAGGTAAAGGTTTAGGCGCAGGATTAAACCCGACTCCTGCTTTGGAACAGCAAGCACTCAATCAACTTTTTGGAGGAGGAAGAGAGCCTACCCTTGAAGAAATCCTCTCAGCAGGACTTCCTTTAGATAAAAGCCGAGAATTAGCAGGGACAGTTTCTCAGGCAAGGCAAACAAAAAGTAAAGCTGAGATGGATGAATTGAAAAAATTGCAGCAGCAGCAGCAGGATATTGACGATTTGGCTGCTATTAATCAAGAAAGAGCTAGGCAAGGAAAACCTGCGCTTCCTCCAAATATTTCTCCTGTAACGGCAAGATCATTAACTCAGCCCGATGTTTTCGAAAAAGAAAGTGACAAAGTGGCAGCCTCAAGAGTAGGTAAATTTTTAGAAAATCAGGCAACAGTAACTGAAAAATTGGGTCAATCGTCAATCGGAGCGCGGCAGTTAAAAAAACAGGCAGAAGAAGGGTCAGTTGGTATGTTAACTCCTGGCGGCCTTTTATATAGAATTACAGGTTTGGAAACAGAAGGTGTAGGAAAGTTCAATGCTGCAAGAGTTGCCCAATTCAATCAAATCAGCTCCATATTTCCAGGAAGGATATTAGATCGTGAAGTAGCCATTGTCGAGAAAGGAATAGCAAATCCTGACGATACGCAAGCTACTATTATTGCAAAAGCTAATTTTGCTATTGCCCTTGATGATTTAAATGCCCAAAAAAACGATATCATTGAACAAATTATTACAGAAAACGGAGGTTCTGTCCCTAATAATCTTGATAGGGAGGTACAAAAACGTTTTAGGCCATTAAGAGTCGCTTTTTTTGATGAATGGGATAAAAGACTGGATAATACTGAGAATGAATCTAAAACAGAAAAGGAAGCCGGAGGCTTCAGCTTGGAAGAAATGGATGCAGAGCTTAAAAGAAGAGGCCAAAATATATGACGGCCAATCTTGCAGATATTCCAACAGAAGAACTTATTCGACTTAGAAAGGAACGTCTAAATGCAGAGAAGCCAAAAAATATAACCCAATTATCTACACCTGAACTTTTAAGAATGAGAGAGAATCTTGCAAGAGAAGAATCAAGAAAAAAAGCGGAAGAATCAGGCATTATTCCTAAGCAGCGTGAAAGACAGCAAGTCCCCTTTACGGAAGGACAACAAGATATGGTCGGCCCTGCTCTGAAATTGTTAGGCAGAGGCACTGCTCAAGTTCCATTCTTTCCAACAGATATGGTTCAGGGGGGCCAACAAAATGCTGATAGACTGATGAAAAGTCTTTTTGGTCTAGATGTTGATAGAAGTAATCTTTCCCATCTTCCTATGTCATCCGATGTATTAGATCCTATATTTGGACAACAATCTGCCGGAGAAAGCTTTTTGACTAATGCATTGACAGGTGCGGAAATAGGAGGTGCGGCAGGCGGGCCTTTGGGGGCATTAGCGGGTGGTATAGGAGCACCTATATTTCAAGGGGTTTCTGAATTGTTAGAAGGTTCGGAATTTCCTGAACCTATAAAAGCTTTAGGTCAAACAGTTTTAGGCTTAATTCCTTTTATTAAAAAGGCTCCTAGCACAAAACCATCTACACCAAAAAATAAAATTGATGCTCTGAAAAATAGAATCAATCCTCTTGAAGAAACGGGTGCTTCTGATGCTTCAGGTTTGCAGGCTCGTGAGTTTCAACCAATAGAAACAAGAGCCGATGTTTCTGGGATTCCTAGAGAAGTAACTTCTGAACAAATACCTAGAGGAAGTATCGACCCGTTTGACTACATACGTGAAAACGAACTCGCTGCTATAGCCCCTCAAGAGATAACACGCGGCGACTTAGCAGCAGGACTTTCAGAAGTCAATCCAGAAACAGAGCGTTTAGCTAAACAAAATACAAGAGAATTATACCAACGCGCAGAAGGTATAGCAGAAGGGTTACTTTTTGATGCTACTGGTCTTGCAGAAGAAGGCTTAGGATTATTAACAGAAAGAAGAAGATTCAAATCTGTAGATAGACCTGCTATTAGAAGAGGGGTTAGAAATGTATTAGAGGATTTAGGAGTCAATCAACAACTAATTAACGATATCAATCGCTTAATTATGATTGATAATTTTATGGAAGGCGAGATGAGCTTTGCTGATTTGCCTGAATCACTCCAAACAATCGCGGAAGACCCTGCGGCATTGCAGACTGAAAGACTAGAAGTTCAAAGAAGAATCCCTGAAGCAATGGAATCCGGTTTATCTGACATTCCTGTATCAAATCTTATAAGAGCAGAACAATCTATAAACCAAATTATCGATTTTACACCTAGGGATTTGAGGGTAAAAGCTCAACCGGAAAGGCAACTAAATCCTTATAGACAATTAATTAGAGAAGCTCTTGATGATGTTGGTGATGCGCATTCTTCATTTGATGAAGCCCAAAATGCAGCCCGTCAGTCTCATATCGACAATGTCAATACATTTGGACGCGATTTCATTGTAAAGCTCAATAAACGAGAGTCAGGAATGGGGGTTCTTGCCAACGATCTTAAAAATGCCGATGCTGCAAATAACATTGCGGCACAACTCGATATTTTAAGGCAGTCCCCAGAAGGGCAACAACTTATACCTCATTTTGAAAGGGCAGTTGTTGGTGAGATATTTAACAATGACAATGTCAGTTTCAACACTGAACGTGTTTGGCAAGATGTAAGACGTGAGGTTTCTCCAGAAGCGAGGCAAGCAGGCGACAACCTTTTAGATGCAGCCAGAAAATCTCCTATTGAACAGACTGCTGATAATGGAATGTTTCATCAGAAAACTCTTGATAAAATGAAAAATATCAGGGGTCTTCAAAATGCTCGATTAGAAATTAGAAGAGCTGCCAATAGAATGGGTGCTCCTGAATTAGTCGATCTTTATGAACAGCAGTTTACAAATCAGGAACTTTCTAAAGTATTCGATCCTGACTCCTTCCTAATCAATGAAAAAAAGCTTGGTGCTTTAGATAGAGATACCTCATTAAAAAATAGTCTTGATGAAATCAATGGCAGAAATTTTTCACAAAACTTTATTGAAACTCAAAGAAATATTCTTGATCTCTCTCAAGAAATGTCTGATCTTCAAAACAATCGTCAATTATATGATCGTCGAGTCTCTAAAGAAGCTCAGAGCAAAATTGATCTTGTTTCTCAATCTTTTGAAGAAATAAACAACTCTCAATTGGATAAACCAGGAAAATTTCAAGCATTTGCTGAATCTTGGAATGAGATCATGAATAAACCTCTGACTTTGGGGCATTTTGTTTTTACGGGACTCCCTTTTTTAGGAAAAACAATGTTTACAGGATTAAAAGGGATCAATCTTGTAAACGCATACAGGCAAAAACGTGCCGGCAATCCCGTTATTAATCGACTGAAAAAGAAAACAAATGCTCTTAAAAGAGGAAAAATTGGTTCAGCATCACTTCTTCAAGCGGGTAATGTGATAGATCAGGGCATTAAAGATATGAATCGTGACGATAAAGAAATGTTAGACAAAGCAACTCAAGAATTTATAGAAGCAGCTTTTGATTAGGATTTAAAATGAACAATATAATACTTAAAGTTATAGATTTTTTTAGATCGCTAGTATGTTATAAAAATAAACCAATTGAAGGTATTGTTTTAAATAAACCAAAACAAGTTGAAAAGAAAAATAGGTCAGAAGATATGCCGCTTAAGAAAGGGAAAAGTCAAAAAACAATTAGAAAAAATATCCGTAAATTGCTAGACGAAGATTTTCCGAAAAAACAATCCGTCGCAATTGCGCTTCAAACAGCTGAAAAATCCAAGAAGAGAAGGAAAAAAACATGAAATATCCACGTAAACAAACTTATGCAGCCTTGGCCACAACGGACAAGCCAGGAATCGTTAGAAAAGCCACAGCGGCCGAAGCGGCAGCGGGAACCGTTACAGATGCTTTCGTCACACCAGCCGATTTAGACGCAGCGGTAGACGCATTGATAGAGCCAGCCTCTACAACGGTAGCCGGAGTGATTGAAATCGCTACAGACGCTGAAGCAATTGCAAAGACAGCAACCGATAAGGCCCTTGTTCCCTCGAACCTTGCAGCCATTGGAGCAAGCGCAACTTTTGCCGGTCTTATCGAAATTGCTACAGATGCCGAAGCAATAGCGAAAACGGCAACAGACAAAGCTATAGTACCTTCAAACTTGGCTGCTTTAGGCTCTAGTGCTACCTTTGCGGGACTTATTGAAATAGCAACGGATGCTGAGGCAATCGCAAAGACAGCAACTGATAGAGCTATCGTCCCTTCAAACCTAGCCGCGATAGGAGCTAGCGCGACCTTTGCAGGACTCATCGAGATCGCAACAGATGCCGAAGCAATTGCCGCCTCAGCGACGGATAGAGCTATAGTCCCATCAAACTTAGCAGCATTGACAGCGACAAACCTAACAGCCCTATCAGCTTCTGATTCCGATGCTCAAGCGAAAACATCGGTAGCGGTCTTTTTAACACCCGCTAATTTAGCGGCTGAGGGATTTTTACAATGGGCTGATGTCGTACTCACCTCCGCGGAAGTGAAAGCTCTAGCGGCTACACAAATTGAGCTAGTAGCAGCGCAAGGAGCAGGAAGCGCGATCCAATTCATGGGAGCGGTCTTAAAGCTAAACTACGGTGGTACCAACGTTTTTACAGAAGCTGGCGACAACTTGGCTATCAAATATACCGACGATACAGGCGTTCAGGTATGCACAACTATTGAAATGACCGGCTTTATTGATCAAACAGCAGATACCTACACAAATGCTGTAGTAAAAGCCGATAACATCGTTGTTGCAACAGCAGCGGAAAACCAGGCTCTTGTATTGGATAATCTAGGTTCTGAAATTGCAGGAAACGCAGCGAATGACAATACATTGTCAGTTAGAGTTTATTATGTTGTACAATCTATTTAAGGAGTTGTAAATGCCGCAAGTGATTAAAGATTATTCCCAATTTGATGTTCAAATTGATGGACTGGCGCTTCTTGAAAAGAGGATCGATTACGACGGGGGAACTTCTCCCGTCTATGTCGGCTATACAAGACAGCCCGACGAAGCCACTGATGCAGAGGTTTGGTTCTTGATTAAAATGACTAATGACGGAAACGGAAACCCAACTAGGGTGCAGCTTCCTGATGACGGCGTTCAGTTTAAATATACTTGGGACGACAGAGCCACATATTTTTCTTAGCCTTAAGGAGTTATAAATGCCATACAAATTCAACCCCTTCACCTCTAATTTTGATGAGGTTCTCGATGGTTCCGGTTTTGGCGATGTTGTCGGGCCCGCTTCATCCACAGATGGCGATATTGCCATCTTTGATGGAGCAACAGGACAGCTTATTGCAGACGGCGGGGTCGGTCTCCCTCTTAATGACGGCGAACTCATCATTGGCGACACGGCAGGCGATGCTCAAATTGGCACTATAACGGGTGGAACCGGTGTGACGGTCACCAATGGCGCAGGAACTATCACTATCGATGCTGATAACAACGGCGATGTTGTAGGGCCAGCAAGCGCGACGGATAATGCCGTTGCACGATTTGACGGAGCGACAGGAAAAATTATTCAAGACAGCAATGTTATTATTTCAGATACCGATGTTGTATCGGGTGTTACTCAACTCTTTATAGGAGATTCCCCCCCTGCCAATCCCTATGAAATAGCCATAGAAGATTCGATTGACGGTCTTATTGGTCAAAGTATCCAAAATACAAGTACCGGAGTTTCTGCAGGTTCTAATTATCAGGCGATCGTTGAGGCGGGCTCTGCCGATGCTTTCAGCTATTACGGTGTGAATGGCGTCACTGACTTTTCCGCGGGTATTGATAATTCGGATTCTGACAACTACAAGCTGACTACAGGGAATTCCCCTTCTGCCGGAACAGTTGGTTTTCAAGTAACACCGGCAGGCGTTTTTACTTTGCCCGCAGCCCCTTTAGATGTTCCAAGCGGGGGTACAGGACTTACAACGATTACGGATCATGGCATTATGCTTGGTTCAGGGGTGGGTGATGTGACCCCTACCGCAGCTCCTACCGATGGCGAGCTTTTAATTGGGTCTACGGGAGCTGACCCCGTACTAGCAACCCCTGCATCATCCGACAGCCTACTTACTATAACAGGAGGAGCGGGGACTCTTGATATTACAGCCAATGAGGCGGTTTCATCGGGTGCGGTTTTAACTGACTTTGCAGTGGTTTGCGGAGACGGAGGAGCGAGAGGCGTTCAGACAATTGCCAGTGTCGGAACCACGGGGCAAGTTTTACAATCAAACGGAGCCGGCGCGCTGCCTACTTTTGAAGATGCGGCGGGGGGTGGAGTCTCAGGCCCTGTTTCTTCAACAGATAATGCGTTATCACGATGGAATGGTACAGATGGCGATACCCTCCAAGATAGCACGGTGATTGTCAGCGATAACGGTGAAATGACAAATGCTTCACAACCTTCATTTTTGGCATATAATATTACTGATAATCAAAATGTAACAGGAAACGGAGCTACTGTAACAGTAGAATTTGATACTGAAGTTTTTGATAGAGGGAATAATTTTTCAGCAGATACTTTTACCGCACCAGTTACAGGTCTTTATCATTTTGATGTTAGCGTGAGATTTGAAGCATTGGCAGCCGATATGACTCGCTTAACTTTGCAATTAACTACAACTAATAGAAATTATCAATTTGAAGGAAATCCTGGAGTTTCAAAAAATTCATTTAATGTTTATACAGCTAATTTTTCTGTACTTGCTGATATGAACGCAACTGACACAGCTTTTGTTACAGCTCAAATTTCAAATGGATCTGGCGACACAGCTGGAATTTCCGGTGCTGCTGCATTGATAACTTATTTTAGCGGGCATTTAGTATGTTAGGAGAACAAAATGGCTGATCCAAGAGGCGACATATTAAAATACACAGGCGTTAATCCGAAGGAACAAAAATGAGCAGCCCTTTAAATCGAAATCGAAGCGCATCTCTTGAAAAATACTTCTATGTTCCTTCTGTCAAACGTACTTTTGACCCAAGGGGAGCGTCAGTCCTAACTTCAACGGATGTAAGAGACCCTAGAACCAACAAATACTACGATATTGACACCATTTGGCATAACACAACAGATCAACGATACTACATTTTAGAAGCCATAGTTAGCAATCTAGGCAGATGGGTGCTATTTACAGGCGGCGGTGGCGGTGTCATAACCGAACTTAGAGCAGATGACGGAAATATAGCCGAACCCGATGGCCTCGGAAGAATTGATGTAGACGGAAACCTTGTTGCCAATGCTACACATGCGTTGCCTCTCTTTACTCGTGCAGATATAGCCAATACCCTTGATATCGACCTGCAATTAGCTACAACGGTTACTCCTACCCCTGCAGATAATCTAAATTGCGGCGTTTCTTGCTACAATGAAGATGATTTTACAATAGACGCTACTAGCGGGATGGTAAGTCTTGTAGGTGGAGTGCTAGCGGTCGATCAATTCCTAACTGATGACGGAGCACCCCCAGTGTTGCCTAATGCCTCTGGTGAAGTCGAAATACTTGGTGGTACAAATATCACCACCTCTGGTCAAGGGCCTGGAAATACTATCACGATCGATTCTACAGGATTTGCTTCTTTCACATGTTTAGAGGTCACTACAAACGTTAACCCCATGCTACCTTTCATTGGCTATGTAACAAACTCGGCAAGCTTAATCACCTTCACACTACCTGTCACCACAGCATTCGGTGAGCAATTTGTCGTTATCAGAAAAGGGGCGGGAAATGTTTCAATTGCTCAAAACGCAGGGCAGACAATACACTATAACGGAGTTGATACAACTACAGGGGCAACAGGCTCACTTGATTCGAACGCACAATGGGATACGATCTGGATCAAAACAGTAACAGCCGATACCGATTTTGTCGTGTTAAACAGCTCTGGAACATGGACAGCTAATTAAGGAAAAATGTAAACTACCCCATAGCTAAAGCAAGGGGCTTTTAGATAGCAGGACACAAAATAGACAGTGTCACACTTCTAATTCGGGCCGGTTTACTGGTTTCCCGTCGGCCCCGCCTTTAACGGCTCAAGGCCGAAAGGTTAAATCTAAAAACTGTTTGGCAATTGTCTTAAAGGCTTAAGCTGTTTTCCCTTTTTTGGATCGGGTGTCTTTTGCCAACAATAGCACTTCCCATTAAGGGAGAAGGTTAAGTATATGCAATACAAGGAATTAAAGCAATGACTTTCAATACAGGTACCGGCAACACAGATATTTTAACAGACTCAGGAACCGCAATCATGGCCGCGGCTAAACCTAATTATGAAATATTAGGAACAGGCGGAATCACAACTTCGGCTTCGGGAAAAACAATAATTATAGATGGCTCTGTAACGCCTCAAGAGGGATTTACAAATCTAGGTTTTGATTACTCTTCGCCAACCTTTTCAATACCGTCAAGAGATGGCACGGCTCTT
>Ga0302046_10006228_pt1 | contig 10431 bp, 8 predicted proteins | sample RVTome_11_FD_200261 | JGI IMG/M metagenome (GOLD analysis project Ga0302046, IMG submission 200261) | Soil microbial communities from uranium-contaminated site in the Upper Colorado River Basin, Wyoming, United States - RVT147D111 (version 2) ... | reverse complement strand
GTCCAGAGCAACCCTTGAGAGCAGGGCAAATCCCATCTCTTTGGCCAATTTCACCGTCTGCACAAATAAATCTGCCATCTCCTCCCGGTGCCGCGCTCTAAACTCAATGAAGGTCTTAAAGGCAGGCCCGCCGCGGCGGGCAGGCGTCTGCATCCCCGCTAAATATTTAAAGGCCAGGTTCTCTCCACAAGCACGTGAAAGCTTCCGCGAACTGAAAACCCCGACCGTCATGCCGTATAAGATCACCTTCAGCATCATCCGCGGCGAATAGGCCGGCTGCCCCATCTCTCCGTACCGATGCATAAAGACCTTGATGTCCAACTTCTCCACCATATCGTTAATCAGATGGGCAGGATGTCTCTCATCAATGAATTCTTTTACGCTCGGTGGCAATAGAAACATTTGGTCCTGATCATATGGGCGAAACATGGGGCTCCTCCAAATTGAGTCTCTAATCCTCACACTTTATCATATATCCCTAAAAAAATTAATCCAAAAAAGACTATTGCTCAGGCTCCTAGTGTAGTGAGTCCAACGCTTCTTTACAAATCCCGTTCACCCTGAGCCTGTCGAAGGGTGCAATATTTCAATGGGTTCCGTTCATGGTTCGACAAGCTCACCACGAACGGTGTGTAAAGGAATTTATGACTCAGTACACTATGGAATTAGGGATAAAGCGGCCAACATTTAATGATTTAATCAAAAAATACCGAATTAAAACGAGCAAAATTAAAGGTTCAAGAGGTTTTGGATTTTTTAGAGTCTTTTTCCGAAAGCTAACCAAAACCTATTGGTTTTATTAAAAAATATCATCATTTATACCTCCATTTTTGTGGAAATTAATTCAGATTTTAAGTAAAGTTTTTTCCTGTATTTGGTGGGGATTCTCTATTAGCCTATTTAAATTCATTCCTTTAAAAAATATTAATATTAAATTTTTCAATATGTTAAGAATTATTAAAAAAAATGAAACAAGGAGATATTAGAATTGGCATATATATTGCTTCCTCCTAAGAAGTGGGGTTTAGTATAATTTATTAAAAATAATGAGGAAATAAATGAAAACCAAAAAAATTCTAATTCAAATTCCTTTTGTATTTACCGGCATATTTCTTCTGGTTTTCAATTCTTATGCATTGAATTTTGGCTATGACACTCAAAGTGGAACAACCTTTTCCTTTTCTGAGGGAGCTCGGTCCGCTTCAGCTGATTTTAATTTCATAAATAACAACTTAACCCTTACTCTAACAAACACCTATTCCGGGAGCGTTGCAGATCCTGTTCATGTGTTACAAGCGGTATTTTTTGATTTACCTGGTGATCCTCTGCTCACCCCGGTTTCAGCATTTCTTGGGGGTACTTCCGACATACTTTATCTCCCCCTATTTGCCGATAACACCAACCCGGATTCCAATAATGATGGAATAGTTGATTCAAGTGATGCATTTGGTGGTGACGTCGGGGGAGAGTATGTCTACGCAAATAACCTGCCCTATTTTGCAAGCCAAGGAATCAGCGGTGTAGGTTATGGTTTGCCAGGATTTGATAAGTCCCATCTTTTTCCGCCAATGACAAATCTAGAGGGCCCGGAGGCCCCAAATGGTCCTGGATTTGGTTTGGTAAGTGCGGGGTATTTGGAAGGGGATGGAAATGGAGGTGTTACAGGGTCACCTAAAGTGAGAAATTCAGTTGTTTTTACTCTATCAGGGGTTTCAAATTTTGATTTTAATGATATTAGCAATGTGAGTTTTGAATATGGAACAGATTTAGCCCAGGTTCCTGAACCTTCTTCACTTTTGTTGTTAGCGACTGGAATGCTGGGATTAGGTTTCTTCAGAAAGAGAATTAAAAAATAACGAATTAATAGAGGAAAAATCACCGGGCGTCTGCTTCAATTAAAAGCAGGCGCCTTTTTATTTGGTTTTCTTATTTTGGTTTTTGGTAAGATCCAAGAGCCATTTTCAAAGCCTTCGCTTTACCAAGTAATTCCTGGTATTCCTTTTCCGGATCTGAATTCGCCACAATGGCTCCCCCGGTTTGAATGTATGCCTTGTTTTTTTTAAGAAGAATGGTTCGGATCACCATACTCAGGTCCATATTGCCATGAAAATCTAAATAACCCAGCGCCCCTGAATAAATTCCCCTTTGCATGGGTTCCAATTCATCAATAATTTGCATGGCCCTAATTTTTGGGGCACCAGTCATAGATCCCCCTGGAAAGCAGGCTTGGATAAAGGTCAAAAGCGTCCTTTTCTTTCAGTAATTTGCCCTTAATGGTGGAGACCATTTGAAAAACTGTGGCGTATTTTTCTATCCTCATGAGATCGCTGACTTTTACCGAAAAAGTTTGACAGACCTTTCCCAAATCGTTTCGAACTAGGTCCACAATCATCATGTTTTCTGCCTGGTCCTTTGAACTGATGGAAAGTTCATGAAATAACCTCTTGTCTTCAAGTTCATTTATTCCCCTGGGCCGGGTTCCTTTGATCGGTCGGCTCTCCGCCCATCCGTCATTTCCCAATTCTAAGGAATCGTTCGGGGGAAGAAGAAAGGATTTTTAACCCTGTGAAATTTAATTCACATTCAAATGGAATAGGAATTTCTTTTCTTAAATAGGGGTAAAGTTGTTATGGACGGCAAAAAAGTTAGGCTCAAACCCATTACGTGAAAAAGACCTCCTAAAAATCCCCTTTGAAATTTAACCTAATACTTTAAGTGTCTTGTGTAAATATTTATCTTTGTTTAAGAAAGATTTAATCTGTTAATTTATGAAAAAAGATTGCAATCGTCTATTAAAAAGGGTAATATCAAAAAACAAAAATTAGAATTTAATTATTTGTTATTTGTGAATTTTAATTGAAATTGAAAAAGTAATTTTACGAATAGCAAAGGAGAGCAAATGAAATTTGAGGCTAAAATTATAACGGTCGTTGTAATTGGTATCATGTTGTTATGGCTGACTCCAAGTGCCAACGCCATTAGTATCTTGACTCTGGATGATTTGAGTACTGCATTTGTAGATGTCATTGTGGTAGATGATTCGGATGGAGGTATCGGGACTTCGACTCCAAAGGGAAATTCAAATGTGGCGGATGGTTTTAGTGGGGATGGATTAATTTCTTTTGTTGGCCCGGTAGGAGGGTTTTCTATTAATATTACAACCGGGATATCCAAGCCGATTATTGGCAACTCCCAAGAGGCAGCAATTGATTTAAACAGCGTTACCATCTCTGGAGAGGGTACTGGAACTCTAGAAATTATGTTAACAGATACCGATTTTCTCTTAACCAATCAAAACGGCCAAAGATTAACTGTTTCAAACCTGATTGGGGGAACAACGGGTGGGACGGTCAGTGCCCAAGGGATATTAGATTTTGGAAATAACCCATTTGGAATAGGGGGTGGCCCTGTATTTTCAACACCATTTCAGGGGCCTTTTGGGCCAGGGGCTTTTTCAGGAACTGTTAAAACAGCAACATCTCCTATTGGCCCAAATCCGTTTTCGCTTACCGAAACGGTGACCGTTGTACACACCCAGATTGGTCAAATAACATCATTTGATAAAGAATTGAAGGCTGTACCAGAGCCCAGCTCTTTGATGCTCCTTGCCCCGGGTCTTATAGGGCTATTTGGCTTTAACTTTTTTCGTTGGAAAAAGAACTCTTACTAGGAACAAAATATAGATATCAAGAAAGGGCCACTCCGAAAGAGTGGTCTTTTTTTTTACCCTTCCCTGGCTGGGAGCATTTTCTTAAAGGGAAGAGTTCCAAAGGGCCCTGATGAAAGGAATTATTAACCAAACCGGAGTTCTGCCACCATGTGGCGGGGTCTCGAGAATTGATAGGCAAGCAATTTCTGGCTTAAAAAACACGAAGCGTATTAGAAGGAATGCACACATTGGCGAAAAGGCAAAAAAATCCAAAGGTCAAAGGATTTCTGGAAAAGAAAATCTAGGTTTTTTTTGGGTTTGGTAAAGTTCCTCCAAGAGCAGTGATCAAAGCTTTGGCTTTATCTAAGCTCTCCTGCCATTCCTCTTCCGGATCTGAATCTGCCACAATGGCTCCACCCGTTTGAAAATAAGCCTTTTTCCCTTTAAGCAGTATGGTTCGGATGACCATGCTTAAATCAATATTGCCGCGGAAATCCAAATAACCCAGTCCTCCGGAGTAAATACCCCTTTGGATCGGTTCCAGTTCTTCTATGATTTGCATGGCCCTTATTTTGGGGGCACCTGTCATAGATCCCCCCGGAAAACAGGCTTGGATAAGATCCGTGGCATTTAACTCCTTTTCTAGTTTTCCTCTAATGGTTGAGACCATCTGGAAAACCGTTGCGTATTTCTCGATTTTCATAAGATCGCTTACTTTAATCGAATAATTTTGACAGACCTTTCCCAAATCATTTCGAACAAGGTCTACAATCATCATATTTTCTGCCTGGTCTTTTAAACTGTTTAAAAGGTCTTGATAGAGTCTTTTGTCTTGGAGCTCATTCTTGCCTCTGGGGCGTGTCCCCTTGATGGGTCGGCTTTCAGCCCATCCCTCTGTATCAAGTTTTAAAAACCGTTCCGGTGATGATGAAAGGATTTTAACTTCGGGAAAGTTAAGGTAGGCTGCGAAAGGGGAGGGATTAACCTCCCTTAAATGTCGGTAGAGCCTATAAGGGTCACCCAGAAAATCAGTTTTAAAGCGCTGGGTAAGACAGACCTCATAAATATCTCCCTTTGAAATATAATCTTTTGCTTTAAGTATTTTTTCTAAATATTTACTTTTTTTTATAAAAGGGGTTGGTTCTTTCGGTGTTTTTTTAAACGCCTTGGGTGGGTGGATGCCGGGGGAACCCTGTTTTTGGTTTAAACTCCTGATGGTTTCTTTTATTTTTTTTGGGGAGGATTTAAACTCTTCCCCAAAATCTAGAGAAGCCAAATATATTTTTCCATTCAAATGATCGCAAATAATAACCACATTCACAAACATGAAGTAGCAATCCGGGAGGTTCATATCATCCGGTGCTTTTGGGGTAAAGTCTTCGACAAGGGGATGCATATCATATGCAAAATAGCCCACACCACCTCCCAAGAAAGGAGGAATCTTTTCATCGGCAATCTTTCCAGGGTAGAGGTCACCCTTAAAATGTGCCAAAAGTTTTTGGAGCTCCTTAAAAGGGTTTCCGTTAAGAACTGTTTTTTTTTCGTTTTTTATGATTTCAATTTTTTCACCCTTACTTTTAAAAACCAAAAAAGGATCCCCTCCAATAAAAGAAAACCTTCCTAATTTTTTTGAGGGTAAACTACTGTCCAGGTAAAAACTGTAAGGGAGATCTTTGAAGGCTTCAAAAATTTTAACCATTTCGATATTAAATAAAACTTCCTCCATATGGAGTTTTAATTTAGGTTTTTTAATTGCTTTCATTTTTTAGCTTAAGGATAACTTAAATTTTTTTGGGAGTTCTCTATAAATTCCTATATTTTTTGGATTGGTTTTGGACAAGTTTTCCGTAGAGTTCGAGCAAGTCCAGAGTTATTTTTCCAGGTTTTCCATTTCTAATGACTTTCTCCTCCACTTGTACAACGGGAATTATTTCCATGAGGGAATTGGTCAGAAAACATTCATGGGAAGAAAAAATCTCTTTGGAAGAAAAGTGTGTTTCCTTTACTCTCAGTTTTAAAGTTGTTCGTGCTATTTTGATCACGGTATTTCTTGTAATCCCGTTTAGACACCCAGTAGCCAAAGAGGGGGTAAGGAGCTTTTTATTTTTAACAATAAAGAGATTGCTTGTGATTCCCTCTACCATATGTCCCTTTTGATTAAAAAATAAAGTTTCCTGAAGATTTTTCCGGCTCACTTTTATTTTTGCCAGGACATTGGGTTGATAATTGCAGGATTTAATTTTAGGGGTTTGTTTTTCAGGGGGGAAGAAATACTCCCTTAAAAGATTTGTTTTTATTCCCTGGTGATAAAAGCTTTTCGGATACCCGGTGAATGGGTTTGCCAAAATGGAGAATGTAGGTTTCTTACAGGAGAGGGGGTTAAAACGGGTTTTTCCCACCCCTCGTGAGAGGGTAATCCTTAGGGAGGCATTTTTTAAATGATTCTTTTTCAGTATCTGATAACAAAGGTTTTTAATGGAACCCAACCCATATGGAATGGGAATGCGTATCTGATTTGCTGAGTGGGATAGCCGGGTTAAATGGGCGTCTAGTTTAAATATAAAGCCATTGTAGGCCCGCATGGTCTCAAAAACGCCGTCCCCATATAGGTATCCAAAATCAAAAATTGAAACAGTTGCTTTATTCTCTGGAACGAACCTTCCGTTTATAAAAACAAGATTGAGCGGCATTTTTAAATGAGAAAAATTAGTATTTTCAAAGAGTTATAATTTTGGTTATTGTAGTAGAAAAAATAGTCTAATGCAAAAGAAAAGTGGGGGAAAAACAAATTTAGATGGCAATGGGTGTAAAAGTTTTCACAAAACAATGGGAAAAAAGGTTATCCGTTTTCAGAGACCAAAAAATGATTCCCTTAAGATTCAAGCCCACTTGGTTTTAAAACCTATACTTTTTAAGGGTTTATAAATCTTCCGCCTCCTATTGGAAAATAGGTATTGGGTTTGCGTAATAAACGGGGAGGTGGAGCGGTAAGCATTGCTAAAAACAAAGGGTTCACTAAAACTTGTTTTTAAGGAACTCAAGGAGGTCGTAGATTAAGCATGAAGATCATGTTGAAAAAATTGAATATGAAACCTCTGTTCATGAGTGTAATGGCCATGTGGGTTTTCTCCTTTTTTCTGGTCCCCCCGGCCCTAGCGATACCTGTCCTTGATTTTGGTGTTTTTGCCCCAGCTTCTGGAACCATTTCTTATGCAGGAGGAATTGCGCCTCTGGTTGGTTCAGGAATCTCCGTGAATAATGTGGTGGGTTTAGGAACGCCTTCTATCGATGGAATCACCGCAGCCTGTGTAAACTGTGTTCTGAATTTTACAACAGGATCCTTGGTGTCCTCAGATACCAATAGCTGGAATTTCGGGGGAGGAAGTCTTTCTTCAATTTCCATTGTCGGAGGAATCGAATTGGATGGTGGAGGAATTGGTGGGGGAGATATTGCCCTCGGGACAATCTTATTGAGCGGAAATTTTCAAAATGCCACCGTTCTTAATTTGGGGGGAACATTTCAAATTGCGGGGGCCTCTTTCATGGATATGAAAGACCCCAGCCTATTGGCTTATTACGGTCTTCCCAATGTGCAATACGGGGGAAACTTTAATTTAAGCTTTAACGCAAATGCGTTACCCCCTTCATCCTTTACCAGTACCACCATTTATAGTGGAGACATTACCAATCAGCAGGTTCCTGAGCCTACATCACTGATGCTACTTGGAACCAGGTTATTGGGTTTGGGAATTTTGGGGAGGAAGCGATTCAACCAACAATTTACCCATTAGAGAGTTCTTTTTTAAGGGGCGTCAACCCATTAAGGTTGGCGCTTTTTTTTTAATTTCTTTAAAATCTTTATTTTTTATTAAAACCCCAAAAGAAATAAGATCATAAAAATGGGAATTTGAATTCTCCTTTTTCCCATCGATAATTAATTTTTGAATAGGCCATTATGAAATTCTTCTTTTATTTTAAATAGTTACAAATGGATTTTAAATGCTTCAAGGTGGTATAGAAATTGCTCAATCTTAACGATAGGTTGGGAAACTGCTAAGAGAGGAAGAAATGCCGAGGTGCCTTAAAAAGGTTTTAAGAGACCTGAGAATCCGAATTAAAATTTGGAATCTCGCTCGGCAAGCGCAAAATTTACAAAAAAGGCTGGAAGAAGTTCAAAAGGGATAATTTAATTTTTAGGAAAAAAATATTTTAAAAAAGCTTTGGGGGGGGGAAAGGGGGGATTTAAAGTTTAGCTAAAGTTTGCCGTGCTTCATCCGCACCTGGAAAATTGGCACTGAGACTGAGAGATTTTTTTAATTGGGCTTCCGCAGATTTAGGATCACCATTTTTAAAATAGGCCATTCCAAGATGGTAATGGATGACCGGATTATTTTGAATTTCTGAAAGACTTTCTTTAAAGAGGTCAATGGCTTTTGAATGGAGATTCTTTTTGTAATAGATCCAACCCAGGGTATCGGAGATTTCAGGGTTTTCGGGTAATTGTTCCTTTGCCGTTTGAGCGAGAGAAAGGGCTACATCAATATTTCTCCCGTGTTCGGCATAAAGCCATGCCAGATTATTTGCGGCGGGCGCGAATTTAGGGTTAATATCGATGGCTTTTTGATAATACTCCATTGCTTTTTGAACATTTCCTGTCTGCTCGTAAATAACCCCTAGGATCATATAACCGGGAATGAGTTGGGGGTTTATTTTAATGGCCTTTTCATATTCAGCAATCGCCTTTTCAAAGGTTTGGTTATTGAAATAAATGCTTCCTAAATTAAAATAGACGGCAATTAAGTTTTGATCCAATTGAATGGCTTTTTTAAATTCCTCCTCTGCCTGGTCGTTCTTTTTTTGGCCGGCGTAAATTTCCCCTAAAAGATTGTGAATGGGGGCGGCGTTTTGAGAAGATCGCTTGAGTTGAAGAAGACTCCGGGTGATGGCTTTTTCGGGGTTGCCGGTAGCCATATGGATCCGAGCTATTTGATAAAGGGGGTCAGAGAATTCCGGGTTTTTTTGGAGGGCTTTTTCAAATTCTTCAAGAGCTTTGTTTTGTTGGTTTTTTTGAACCGAATAGAGGATTCCTAGATAATGGTTTCCCAAAGCCTCTTGGGGTGCCAGTTGAATGAATTGGGAATAAGCTTTTTCCGCTTCTGAATAATTTTTCTGTGAAGCCCGGATGTGTCCTAAAATTAAAAATGCTAAGGGATTTTGAGGCTGATTTTTTAAAATTCTTTCTACTTGTTCATTAGCCAGGTCCGGGGCGCCTGTTGAAAGATGAAGTTTGGCCAATTCCAAGGCCGCATCGGAATAATTGGGATTAAGCGTTGTGGCTTTAATCCATTCGGTTTTTGCTGTTTGCAAATCTCCATTGTTGAGATGGGCAAGACCCAAAAAGTAATGGACCTGGGGAATATTGGGATCCTGTTTAGAAACCTCCAGGAATTGAGAAATGGCTCCTGGAATATCTTTTTGTATGAGTTTAATCCGGCCTTCGAGAAATTGAGCTTGAAGATCCTGGGGGTACTTTTCAAGAATTTTGGTTACATAGGGAGAGGCTTTCTCAGGCTGTTTTTGAGTGAGGTAAACCTCGGCTAATTTTTGCTGGATTAATACCGAATTGGGATCCTTTTCTAATCCAATGTGATAAGTCTGCTGGGCTTCTTGAGGTTTTCCCATAAATGAATAGAAATCTCCAAGCTGAATGTAAGATGAGGGTTGTTGGGGCTGAAGAGTCACTACTTTTCTATATTGTGCTTCGGCTTGGTCGAAGCGTTTATCCATAACATAGAAATTGGCCAACCCCAGGAGAAGGGAAATATCAGATGGAGATAGCTCAACGGCCTTTAGGAAAGCTTTTTCTGCGGAAATTTTTTGATCTCGGATAAGGTAGTAATTCCCGAGAGCCACACGGGGGAGGCTGGATTTTGGGTTTTTCTGAATGGCTTTTTGATAGGAATTTTCAGCCGATTCAAAATCTTTACTCATGGCATAAAACTTGGCTAATTCTAAATGGGCGGTAAGATGGTCGGGGTTTTGAGCAATGACGGTTTTCACTTCTTTAATGGCTTCTATAAATTTTTGATGGACGGAATAATTATTCGCCAGAAGGAGGCGCCCTTCAATCGATTTTGGATCTTGGCTAATGACCAAATTGGCCTTTTTGGTAGATTCCTCAAATCTTTGTTGAAGGAAAAGAATCTGGCCAATTGTTAATTGAGCCTCTGTGATCGAGGGGTCAATTTCAACTGCTTTGATCAGCTCTGAATATCCTTTCTGGATATTTGTTGTACCGCCAAGGCTTAAATAGGATAGAGCCAGTTGATGGTGGATCTTGGGGTCATTGGGTGCAATTTGAACGGCATTTTTATATTCAATGACCGCTTCACGAAATTGTCCCTTTTGGAAGGACGCTTCTCCTCTATTAAGGAATTTGTTTTTTTTCTCTTCAGGGCTGGAACACCCCTGGGCCAAAAGAAGGAGGATCAAGAGGACCAGGGTGATATTAGAAGGTGTGGGCTTTTTCAAATGCTAAACCTTGAGGATAAAAAAGAGAGTCATTTCAACCCTTTCTTTTTAAGTTGATTTGAGATTATATCAGGTTTTAAAAGAAAGGCAAAGCGGAGAAATGGGTTCGTTTAAAGGGCATATGAGAGCCTGTCCGACAAACCCCTATTTTTCACTTTGCGGTCATGCTGCTTTTCTGTAAAATAGAGCTTCATAATCAACCGATGGAGGGCTGTTATGGGCTATCATTTTCGGCCGTATGCACAAGAGCA
>Ga0302046_10006227_pt1 | contig 10432 bp, 6 predicted proteins | sample RVTome_11_FD_200261 | JGI IMG/M metagenome (GOLD analysis project Ga0302046, IMG submission 200261) | Soil microbial communities from uranium-contaminated site in the Upper Colorado River Basin, Wyoming, United States - RVT147D111 (version 2) ... | reverse complement strand
TTCTATCCGGTCGCCCAGATCCTGGTTGAAGCCTGCGAGCGCCTGCCCCAGGCCGCGGAGCAGGCCGGGCAGTCGTTCCGGCTCGTTGGAGTGCGTGTCCCAGCCGCCCCGCACGTCCACGAAGGCGATCTGCATGCCGAGGTCGGCCTTGATGAGCATGGCCACCTGCATCAGCGCCCCGCCAACGCTGTTCGGGTTCTGGTTGCCGTAGTTGGCTCCCCGGGCTGGCAGGTAGCCTTCGGCGCGCACTGCCTGGAGCTGCCTGATCGTCTCGAACGTCTCTCTGGCCGTGCCGGTCAGGAGGGCGTTGGTCTCCTCGCTGTAGAGCGACTCGAACAGGCTCGCCGCCTCCAGACCGAAGCTGTCCACGCTGCTCACCGCCAGCGCCGAGGCCGGCCCGCGGAGCGCCTTCGGGAGCGTCTCACCGATGGCGGTCGCGCGGAGCGGAACGCGCTCCGCCTCCGGCGCGGCCTCAAGGTAGCGGTTGAGCCAGCCGGTCGAGACCGTCCTGTCTCCGGGCGCGGCCGACTCCATGAAGTCCTGCGCCTGGAAGTGCGAGCGCCCGCCGGTATCCGGCGTGCCGACGGCGTTGATGATGCCGAGCTGGCCATCCTTGTATGGCGAGAGGAGCGGCTGCAGGGCCGGGTGGAGTCCGAAGAACCCGTCGAGGTCCAGCGCCGCGCCGGGCTCCTCACCAGGCGCGGGAATCCCGATGGTTGGGCGATGCTCGTAGTACGCCTTCTCGCCGAACGGCACGACCATGTTCAGCCCATCGGCCGCGCCGCGCAGGAAGAGCACGACCAGCACCTTGCGGCGATCGGTCGGCTCGGCCGCGATGAGGGTCCGGGTGAGGAAGCCGGGCACTGCTGACAGCCCGACGGCCATGGCGCCATTGCGAAGGAACACGCGTCGGTGCAACATCTCGTCCGCCTTTCTATCGCTTCTGGAACTCGGGCGAGCCCAGCATCGCCGCCACCACGAGCGCCTCCGGATCGATCGGCTTTGCCCCGGCGCTCCCAGGCGCGCCGCCGGCCGCCATCGACGTGCTGCGCATGCCACCCGACGACTCGCGTGCCGCCGTCTTCTCGAGCATTGCCCGCGTCTGTTCGATCTGCGCCTCCGAGGGGCGCGGCAGGCCGAGCTGCTCGAGCAGCCGCCGGGCGGCGGAGAGGTCCACCTCGATGCCGTTGATCTGGCCCGTGGCCAGCCTGTTGGCGAACTCCAGCCGCGCGAGCAGCGCGTTCGAGTTCATCCATGCCGAGGCGACGTCGGGATTGCCGTCCGGCGCCTCGTAGTTGTAGACCCTCTCACCCATGCGCACGACGACACTCTGGTTCCCCGTGACCAGCTGGGTGTAGACGTTGTCCCGGCCCGGTGTGGCACCGCTGGCACGCAGGGAGCTCACGACGAGCTCGAGCGGCTTCTTGATCTTGGCCTCGTAGGCCTCGACCGACTGGAACTGTCTGGACGTGAGGATCGTTTCGAGCACCTGGCGGATGTCCCCGCCAGTCTGCTCGAACGTGCGGGCGGCCGCGTCGACCAGGGCCTGCGGCGGGTCGTCGGCGACGAAGCGCCGGACGAGCTTCGTGGAGATGAATCGTGCGGTCGAGGGATGCGCGGCCAGCATCCGCAGGAGCTGCTCGCCCTCCTCGATGCCGCCGGAGGGAATCGTCCGGCCGAGGACCGTCTTGTCGCCCTCCACGTGCATCAACGGGTCGAAGGCGAAGACGCCGTCGTTCTCGCGGCCGTTGACCAGCCCCTCACCGGAGATCGTCCATCCCGTGAGGACCTTCGCCACTTCCTCGACGTCCTGCTGCGAGTAGCCGCCGTCGACGCCCAGCGTGTGGAGCTCCATCAGCTCGCGGGCGAAGTTCTCGTTGAGCCCCTGGTTCTGCTCGAAGAACGGCTCCCGCTGCAGAAGCGCCAGGTACTGGTCGCGGTCGGCCCCGGACTTCAGCTCTGCCAGGCGTGCCTCGACGACTTCGGCCGGCGCGGAGCTGCGCCAGTTGTCCAGGTAGAAGAGCATCCGCGGGTGCCTGGCGACCGCCACCAGGAGGTCCTCGAAGCGCCCGAGCGCGTGCCGGCGAACCGCCTGCTCCTCGAAATGCGCCGTGAGCTGATCGTCGCCGTGGTTGATGCTGAAGTGGTTCATCCAGAAGTCGACCACCACCTCGAAGAGCTGACGCTCGCTGTGTACGGCACGGATCGCCCTCGCCGTGTGAATCTCGTAGTCCCGTGGGCGGTCGCGGAACATCGCGGTGCGAGCCTCCGTGGCGTCGGCGGCGGTGGCCCCGATGAGCGGTGGAACCGTGGGTCGCCCGACGACGGCGCGCCGTTCGAAGATCGTGGAGCGGGCGCGCGCGGCCTCCGGCACGACCGGCCCGGTCCGTTCGAGCAGCTCGGGGATGTCCATCCGGAGCGTCCTGAACGATGCCAGCTTCTCCGTGACGACGCGGTCATCGAGCCGTTCGGGGTGGAGCTGTTCCTCGATGTAGGCCTCGACGCCCATGCCGATGACGCGCTCGATGTCGCCGGGACGCGGGCCGAAGCCGAGGCGGTTCAGGACGTGGACGGCGACCTGCTCCTCGGTCAGCGCCCCCGGCGCGGCCTGCGCGCCGCGCGCCATCGAATACCGCCGCTCGACCGACGGCTCGCCGTCCCCGGGCTCGACGGGGAGGATGAAGAAGTCCTGCTGTCGGGAGCTCCGGGGCGTCGGCACCTCGTACGCGATGTAGCTGCCATCGGGCGAGAAGCCCATCCCCTGCGGCGACAGCCAGGGCAGCGACGTGAGCGACTGGAGCGAGCCGTCGGCGACGTTGACGAGCGCGATCTCCCGCGTCTCGTCACGGCGCTCGATGACGGTCAGGACGTACCGCCCGTCCGGCGACCAGTCGAAGGGGCGGAGCCAGGGCAGCGTGTTGCTGCTGAACAGCGTGCGATCGTCGGTTCCGTCCATGCGGACGACGCGCAGCTCCACGGCCGGGCGCTGGATGGCCCGCCCGTCGCTACGGTCGAGTCGCTCCCGCAGGTCACCGCTCCAGCTCACGTAGGCGACGTACTGCCGGTCTGGCGACACGACCGGGTAGGCGGTGGCACGGGCCCCCGACGTGAGACGGCGGCTCTCTCCGGACCGACGATCGAAGACGGCGAGATCGCTGAAGATCGCAAGATTGCGGTTCACGGTGGTATAGGGCGCCGGCGGAGACCACGACTCGCGCAGGAGCACCTCGGCCGGCTCGACCTCGTCCGGCTCGGCCGAGAGCGCTTCGAGCCGCGTCCGCGCCCGTGCGGACAGCGGCCCGTCGGCGTACTCCCGCAGCAGCCGGGTGTACGCTTCGCGCGCCCGTGGATCGGCGAGCCGCTCGTAGCACTGGCCCAGATGCCAGAGGGCCTGTCCGGTCACCGCGCGATCGTCGGCAAACCGCACGAGGATGCGTTCCAGGTGATCGATGGCGCCCGTCAGATCGCCGTCGACCAGCTCCATCTGGACGGCCTTCTCGAGCATGACTTCCGCCGTCGTCGCGGTCTGGGCATGCGGCAGCGCCGTCGTGCCCAGCGCGACGGTCAGCAGCATCAACAGCGATGGGGCCCGTCTGCCCGTCATGGATCTCCTCCTCGGTGTACTCCCCGAGACGCTCGACGCAAGCCTACCGCCCGGGTCTTCGCCCCGATTGAGCGAACGACCCTGATTCGATGGGGTTTCGTCAAGAAACCTTGACACGCGCGGACGGGCCCGCCACCCGCGGAGGCGGGTGTTGGCTAGCCCTCGAACCGGTAGCCCACGCCCCTGACGCTCACGAGAAAGCGCGGCTCCTCCACGTCGGCCTCGATCTTGCGCCGGAGGTTCCCGATGTGCGTGTCCACGACCCGGTCGGTCACGTAGACGTCCTGGCCCCAGACCTGGTCGAGCAGTTGCTGGCGACTGAGGACGGTCCGGCGGTTGTGGACCAGGGCGGCCAGCAGCTTGAACTCGATGGGCGTGAGGTCGACGGCTCGACCCGCGCGGCGCAGCTCGAACCGGTTCCAGTCGATCTCGAAGTCCCCGAACTGGTAGCTTCGCTGGTGCTCGCTCGCGCCCCGGCGCAGCGCCGCCTTGATGCGCGCGCGCAGCTCCATCGGGCTGAAGGGCTTGGTCACGTAGTCGTCGGCCCCGAGCTCGAGTCCGAGCACCTTCTCGGCTTCCTGGCCGCGCGCGGTGAGCAGGATGATGGGCGTCTGACGACCCGAGCGGCGCAGCTCCCGGCACACGGAGAAGCCGTCCTTCTTCGGCAGCATGACGTCGAGCAGGATCAGGTCGAACGTCGCGCACTGCGCCCGCTCCAGCGCCTTGAGGCCGTCGTCGGCGATCTCGACCTCGTAGCCCTCGAGGAGCAGATCCTGCTGGAGTCCGAGCGCGATGTCGGGCTCGTCCTCGACCACCAGAATCCGGGTCGCGACGCCGGTCATCACGAGACCATGGCCCGCGCGGAGTCGAGCTGCGCCGGAAGCGTCACGAAGAAGGTGCTGCCCTCCCCGACGGCGCTTTCCACGCGCACTCCGCCGCCGTGCCCCTCCACGATCTGGCGGACCAGCGCCAGCCCCAGTCCAGTCCCCTTGACGACGTGACCATCCGGCTTCGAGCCACGGACGAACTTGTTGAAGATGGCCTGCTGTTCGTCCGCGCGCACGCCGATGCCACGGTCCCGGACGCTCAGGGTCAGCGCGCTTCCATCGAAGCGGCCCTCCACCCAGATCGTGCGGCACCCGGGGGAGTACTTGACGGCGTTGTCCAGCAGGTTCCAGAGCGCCCGGCCGAGCGCGGCCTCGTCGGCCTGCACGACGAGAGTGTCTGGCGCGTTCCACTCGACCTCGAGCTCGTAGCCCTGGGCGCGGACCTCCTCCTGGAACTCCGCCGTCAGGCGATCCACCGCCGCGCGGATGAAGACCGGCTCCAGCCGGAAGCCGTGCGAGCCCGCCTCCATGCGGCCGAAGTCGAGCAGGTCCTCGACGAGCCGCGTGAGCCGGCGCGTGCCGCGCTGCAGCGCCGCGTAGTACCGCCGCCGCTCCATCTCGCTCGACACGCGCCCGTCGGCGAGCAGGTCCGAGAACTGGCGCAGCAGCGTGAGCGGTGTGCGGAACTCGTGCGACACCGCCGCGACGAACTCCGACTGCAGCCGGGCCGCCTCGAGCTCGCGTGTCATCGCGCGCGCGCTGAAGTACGCGCCGGCGACGACGAGCAGGGCGAGAAAGCCGAGACCGGCCAGCAGCACGGTCCGGCGCGCGGCCAGTTGTCCCGCATCGGGTCCGTTCGCGCTGACGACGCGCAGCGTCCAGGGCAGGCGCGTGTCGGCCATCGTCCGCAGCACGTTCTGTGTGGCGGACGCCGGAACGGCGTGGGACACGAGGCTTCTGCCCTCACCGTCGGCCAGCACGAGCCCGACCTGCCGCTGGTCCAGTACGGCGCTCAGCGGATCGACGATCTGGCCGGTCAGAAAGCCAGCTCCCCCGACGAGCGCCACGAGCCGTTCGTCGCTGGCCCACCAGAACAGGAAGACCGGGCGGTCGTGCGACCGCCGGCTGGTCCGTCCCGTCGGCGTGGGTGGCGCGCTCGGATCCGCGGCCCACTCGTCCCAGAGCTGGTCGACGGCGGAGGCCTTGGCAAGGACGTCCGGGGCGGGCGCGTACTCGCGCGCCCGGGACTCACCAAGCCACTGCACCACCTCGTCGGAGTAGGTCTGAAAGGTCGCCGCTGTCAGCGGCCATCGGGCGCCATGCAGGTCGGCGGCGAGCCGCCGCGCCTCCTCGGCGAACGCCTCCCCGCGGCCGAGCTCCTCGAGCAGCCGCGCGCGGGCGTGGCGCGCCAGCAGCTCAACCGGGCGTCCCTCGAAGGCCACGTCGATCCGCTCGAGACGCGCGTAGGTGTCGAGCGCCGCGTCCACGCGACCGGCCTTGCGCTGGTTCCTCGCCAGGCGCATGAGCGCGCCGGCCCGGATGCGCGGATCCTCGGCGCTGGCGAGGTCCTGGAAGTACAGCGCCGCCCGCTCGAAGTCCCCGCCGCGATCTTCGTAGGCCTCGCCGATGGCGAAGATCTGCGGGTCGGGCGGCGCGTCCAGCGCGATGGCCGGCCGATAGAGGAGACCTCGGGCGGGGAACGCGCGCACGCCGTCGCGCTCGAAGACGACGATCAGGCCGTCGTTGCCGACCCTCTGCGAGTAGGTGAGCGCCGCCTCTTCGAGGGCGGGGTCCGGGAGTGTCGCCAGGCGGGTCAGCTCGCCATCGATCGTGGCGAGCCGCTCGCGGATCTCGGCGGCGACCAGATCGGTCGAGCTCTCGAGGCGATCGCGCACGCGCTGGGACTCGACCGCCGCGTCCATCTGCAGGGACCGCCAGCCGAGCCAGCCGATCGCCCCGAGAAAGGCGAACGTCGTCCCCAGGAAGATGACCAGCAGGTGACGGGGCGGACGAAGCCATCGGTACATGCGCATGCCTGCCGCGTTCGTCGATGCCTGGGGAATTATAGGCACCTCCGGTCCGGGCCCCCGTCATGAAGATTCCTCGCGATCTTCGTCAAGATTCCATGACGAAGGTGGGAGTGCCTGCGGGGGGCGCGTATCATGGCGGCCGGGGGACCGAGGATGCGAACCATGAGCAAGGGGCCGGTTCGGGGCACTGTGCTGGCGGCGTGCGCGCTCTCCGCGGCGGCCCTCGCCGCCCAGGCCCAGCGCGTGTCGATCGAGATCAAGCCGGGCGACGACGGACCCAAGAGCCTCGAGCCGGGACGAGGCGGCATGGTGCCGGTCGCGATCCTCGGCTCACCGGACTTCGACGCCGCATCCGGCGACCCCGAATCGGTGCGGCTGGGCCCGACCGGCACGGAGGCGGCCGCGTTCCGCTCGACCCTGGAGGACGTGGACCGTGACGGCGACGTGGACCTGCTGCTGCTCGTGCGCGTCCCCGACCTGCGTCTGACGTGCGAGCACACCGAGCTCCGCCTGGCGGGCAAGACCGTGACGGGAGACGATTTCGAGGGCGCGACGCCGGTGCAGGTGACGGGCTGCGAGTGACCGCCCCCGTCCTCAGATGGCCGCCTGCCGCAGCGCCGCCAGCACCCGTGCGTCCCTGAACGGCACGCGCCGGAGCCGCACGCCGGTGGCGTCGAACACGGCGTTGGCCACCGCCGCGATCGTCGGCTTGATCATCGCCTCGCCCGCACCGTAGTGCGGCAGGTCGGGACGCGCCTGGTCCGGGTCGCCGTTGACGAGCACCACGTCGATCCGCTCCGGCGTGTCGGCGTGCGTGAGGGTGGGCGAGCTGGCCCAGTCCACGCTCGTCACCTTCTCGGTGTCGAAGGTGACCTCCTCGTGCAGTGCGCGGCTCAGGCCGTAGAGCAGGCCCGCCTCGATCGTGCGTTCCAGACCGAGCGGGTTGATGACGAGCCCGCAGTCGTGGGCGCAGACCAGCCGTTTGACCCACACGTGCCCTGTACGCCGATTCACCTCCACCTCGGCAATCTGGGCGACGATCGTCTGGTTGCGGAACGTGTAGGCGACGCCGCGTCCCGTGAGGATCTCTCCCGTGCCTCGCGGGCGCGGTGACGGGCGCGGGTCCCAACCGTAGGCCTCGACCGCGGCGCGCATCACCGCCAGCGAGCGCGCGCGACGGAATCCGTCGTCGTCGCCGGTCGAGCCGTTCAGCAGCCGCAGCCGGAAGTCGACCGGATCGGCCTCCGCCGAAGCCGCCAGCTCGTCGATGAACGACTCGGACGCGAAGGTGACCTGCGGGCCGTCAGGGTCCCGCAGATTGCCCGTGCGCACCGGCGTTTCCCAGACGAGCGGCAGGCTCACGACGTGTCCCGCCATGCGGCGGTTGGGGACGTGGTACATGTCCGATGGCCGCGACGCCCGGCCGTTTGCCGGCTGGCCGCGGCGCCGGCCGGTGAGCTGCGCGAGCAGCACCGTGTCGGGCTCGTTGTAGCCCACGTGGTTATGGTCGGCGGCCCTGGCCTCGTAGTCGAGCGCGACGAGGTTGCCGTCGGCATCGAGCCCGCCGCGCATGCGGATCGCGTAAGCCGGCCCTTTGGTGTCCCAGGCCGTCTCCTCCTGCCGGGTCCACTGGAGGCGCACGGGACGGCCGATCGTGGTCGCCAGGAACGCCGCCTCGAAGCCGGCGTCGTCGGCCGCCGTCCGTCCGTAGGCTTGCGGACCGTCCATCCACAGGACCCGCACCCGGTCGCGCGGCATTCCCAGGAACTCGGCCACGCCGTTGCGCAGGCCGTACGACTTCATGTCGTTGGAGTAGATCGTGAGCTGGTTGTTCGAGGGGTCCGCCAGCGCATGGGCCGGCCCGATCGAAGTATGACCCTGGAAGGGGACGTCGTACTCGGCCTCCACGACGCGCGCCGCGCCAGCCAGCGCCGCGTCCGGGTCGCCGGTCACCTGTGGGCGATCGCTGCTGACCGGCGTGGCGCCGCGCATGTAGTCGAACAGCTTCTCGGACTCGGGGAAGGAGGCCGTCGCGGGGCGCCGCCACTCGGCCTCGAGCTGCCGTGCCGCCTGGATGGCCTGTTCCTCGCGCTCGCAGACGACTGCCAGGTAGTTGCCGTCCCGGACGACCTGGATGAAGCCCGGCAGGTCGCGGACGGAGGCCTCGTTCACCTGGACGAGCGTTGCGCCGGCGACCGGCGGTCTCACGTTGCGCGCGTGGACCATGCCTGGAACGGCCGCGTCAACGGCCCACTCGAGCGAGCCGTCCACCTTCGGCGGGATGTCGTAGCGCTGCGGCGACTGGCCGACGAGCCGGAGCTCCTGCACGGTCTTGAGCGGCGCCGTGCCCGTCGTGGCGTTGACGTTGGTGCCGCTCAGGGTCACGTTGAAGCGCCGGCCACCGATGAGATCGCCGTACGTCACCTGCCGTGCCGGGTCCGCCGCCACCGAGACGACGCCCTCGCGCACGATCAGGCCACTCACCGGGACCCCGAAATGCACGGCTGCAAGGTCGAGCAGCACGCGGCGCGCCTCGGCTGCCACGCGGCGCATGGGCCAGCCGTCGGTCTGCAGCGCGTCGGACCCGCCGGAGCCGCCCTGGTCCACCGTGACGTCGGTGCTGCCCATCACGCAGCTCGTGCTGTCGTACGCGACGTCCAGCTCGTCGGCCATGATCTGGCGGAAGGCCGTGCCGGTGCCCTGACCGAGGTCCGTCTTGCCGACGAAGAAGGTGGCGGTGTTGTCCTCCCGGATGACGATCCAGGAGTCGAGCTGGAGGAAGTCCGGGTCGGGATAGGGGCCGGTTCCGATGGCCGGTGCCTGCGCGCTCTCGACCAGGGTGCCGCCCGCCGACAGGGCGCTCACGCCTACGACGAGCATGCCGCCGCTCTTGATGAAGTCGCGGCGCTTCATGCCCGCTCTCCGGTGACGCGCCCGGGCAGGCCCGTCGCCATCGCTGCCGCGGCTCGTTTGATGGCCGCATGGATGCGGTAGTAGGTCATGCACCGGCAGAGCGTGCCCGCCATGCCCCGTCGGATCTCCGCGTCGGTCGGCGTCGGGTTCCGGTCGAGCATGGCCTTGGCGGTCATGATCTGGCCGTTCTGGCAGTACCCGCACGCGGGCACCTGCTCCTCGATCCAGGCCTGCTGCAGGGGATGCAGCTCGCCTCCCGTGGCCAGCCCTTCGAGGGTGGTGATCGACGTGCCCTGCACCGTGGAGACGGGGCGTATGCAGGAGCGCACCGCCTGGCCGTCCACGGTCACCGTGCAGGCTCCGCACTGGCCGAGGCCGCATCCGAAGCGCGGCCCGCGCAGGCCGAGATCGTTGCGCAGGACGAACAGCAGCGGCGTGGACGTGTCCACGTCCACCGTCCGTCTCGCGCCGTTCACCGTCAGCGTGACGTTGGGCATGATTCCTCGCAGGCTCGACCACGGTCCGCGGCCGGATGCCGCGATTCTAACCCCAGAGCTCACTCCAGTCGCGGACGTATGGCGCCGGACTGGCGCTGAGCGCAAGGCGCGACCCGGCCCGCCGTCCCCGTCAGAACCGGAATCGTGCCGTGGCATAGATGAGGCGCGGCACCGAGAACTGGGTCGGCGAGAACTGGCTCTCCTGTGCGATCCGGTAGACGTCGTCTCCCACGTTCTCCACATCGACCTGGATCGTGAGCCTGGGCCGTCCCCCATCGCGCAGCAGGTCGATCCCGAGCGAGAGATCGGCCGTGAGGTGCGACGGCACGCGCTCGAGCGTCCCGCCGGAATCGCCGTGCGCGTGGTCGTCCCCGCCGCCGGCGTGCTCGTGGGCCCCTCCGTGCCCGATGGGCGTCCCGCTGCCGTACTCGAGGACGACGCCCGCCCGGACGCCGCTGCGGGCGTGCACGTACGCGAGGCCGCCGGTGGCCGTGTGGCGCTGATCCATCGGGCCCGGGAACCGGCTCGTGTGGCGGCCATCCGGAACCGACCGAGCGGCGT
>Ga0302046_10006226_pt1 | contig 10433 bp, 6 predicted proteins | sample RVTome_11_FD_200261 | JGI IMG/M metagenome (GOLD analysis project Ga0302046, IMG submission 200261) | Soil microbial communities from uranium-contaminated site in the Upper Colorado River Basin, Wyoming, United States - RVT147D111 (version 2) ... | reverse complement strand
GTCCTCGCCAACACCCTGCTCAAAGAAGACCGCACCTGGATCAATCATTGTGCTTGACCCCAAACACAGATGCTCACCCCTGAAACGCCTTCGGCGTTTCAGCCCCCAAGGGGAGAGGGGACTTGTTGTGCTTACCCGCTAGTTTTCTGGACTCCCGAAAGCCTCGCGCGGCCCCGCCGCTTGCGGCAAACTCATGCGCATGAGTGACGGGCGCCCATGACCGGGAGGATCGTGCGCATCGGCTGCGCCTCGGGGTTCTGGGGCGACAGCGCAGTAGCCGCACCCCAGCTCGTGCGCGGGGCCGAGCTCGACTACCTGATCTTCGACTACCTGGCCGAGGTGACGATGTCGATCCTGGCGCGCGCGCGGGCCAAGGATCCGGGCGCCGGCTACGCCACCGACTTCGTCACCGTGGCGATGCGCTCGGTGATCCGCGATCTGAAGGAAAAGAATATCCGCGTCGTCTCCAACGCCGGCGGCATGAACCCGCGCGCCTGCGCCGCGGCGGTCGAGGCGCTGGCGGCGGAAGCGGGCGTGCCGCTCACGGTCGCCGCGGTCGAGGGCGACGACCTGCTCGGCCGCGCCGAAGACCTGCGTAGGAACGGCGTCACCGAGATGTTCTCCGGCGCGGCCTTCCCCGAAGACGGCGTGATGAGCGCCAACGCCTATCTCGGCGCCTTCCCGATCGCGGCGGCCCTGGCCGACGGCGCCGACATCGTCGTCACCGGCCGCGCCGTCGACAGCGCCATGGCGCTGGGGCCCCTGGTCCACGAGTTCGGCTGGGGGGCGGGCGACCTCGACGCGCTGGCCGGCGGCAGCCTCGCCGGGCATATCCTGGAATGCGGCGCCCAGGCGACCGGCGGGCTGCACACCGATTGGATGGCGGTGCCCGATTGGCCGGGCATCGGCTACCCGATCGCCGAATGCGAGGCCGACGGCGCCTTCACCGTCACCAAGCCCGCGGGGACGGGCGGGCTCGTCGTCCCCCAGGTGGTCGCCGAGCAGATGTTCTACGAGGTCGGCGACCCGGCGAATTACATCCTGCCCGACGTGGTCTGCGACGTCACCGGCGTGACCATGGCGCAGGCCGGCGAGGCGCGGGTGCGGGTCGGCGGCACCAAGGGCCGCGCCGCCACCGACAGCTACAAGGTTTCGGCCACCTATCTCGACGGCTACCGCGCGACGGGCATGCTCACCATCATCGGCCGCGAGGCCGCCGCCAAGGCCGAGCGCACGGCGGAGTCGGTGCTGGCGCGCTGCCGCGCGATCTTCCGCCGGATGAACCTCGGCGATTTCAGCGAGACGCATACCGAGATCCTCGGCGCCGAATCGGCCTACGGGCCGCATGCGCGGGACGGCGCGCGGGCGACCCGCGAGGCGGTGATGCGGCTCACGGCCGCGCACCCGGATCGCAAGGCGCTGGAGATCTTCGCCGGCGAGATCGCGCCCTCGGGCACCTCGTGGTCGCCGGGTACCACGGGCTTTTCGGGGCGGCCGCGGGTCCAGCCCAAGGTGCGGCTCTTCTCCTTCCTGATCCCCAAGGGGCAAGTCGCGGTCACGGTCCGGGCCGGCGCGAGCGGCGAGGCGCGCGCCGTCGCGGTGGAGACAGGCCGCGGCGGCGCCGACGGCGCGCCCGCGCGCGTCTACGGCGACGAGCTGCCGGCCGTGCCGGCGGGCGACCGGGTCGAGCTGCCGTTGGCGGCGATCGCCTGGGGCCGCTCGGGCGACAAGGGCGACGCGGCCAATATCGGCATCGTCGCGCGCGATCCGGCCTTCGTGCCGCTGGTCCGCGAGGAGGTGACGGCGGCGCGCGTGCGGGAGTATTTCGCCCACATGCTGGCAGATGGTGGCGCGGTGACGCGCTTCGACGTGCCGGGGATCGGCGGCTTCAACTTCCTGCTGACGAAGGCGCTCGGCGGCGGCGGCATGGCGAGCCTGCGCAACGACCCGCTCGCCAAGGGCCTGGCGCAGATGCTGCTCGACCTGCCGGTGCGCGTGCCGGCGGACTGGGTCGAGCGCTACGGGCTTTCGGCCGCATAGGCGCGAGGCCGCCGCTCGGCCGCCCCTTACTTCGTCGCCAGCGGCTTCAGCGAGCGCAGGTAGGCGACGACGGCGTCGAGGTCGGCCGGCTTGATGCCGGCATAGAGGTGATAGGGCATCGGCGGCAGCAGCTTGGAGCCGTCCTTGCCGACGCCTTTCGCGATCGCGCGCTTGATCTCGGTATCGCTCCAGGCGCCGATGCCGTCGGTCTTGTGCGGGGTGATGTTGCGCGCGACCGAGGTGCCCCACGGCCCGTGGAACGCCTCGCCGCCGCGCCCGGCCCGCGACCAGTCGATGCGGCCGCGCACGATCGGCGTGTGGCAGATCATGCAGTGCCCGACCGGGCCGGCGAGATAGGCGCCGTAGGCGACCTTGTCGGTGCGCGGCACCTCGGCAATCCGGCCCACCGGCGGCCCGTAGGACTTCGGCAGCGGGGTCCTGTACTCGGGCTTGGGCGCGGTGGCCTTGACCGGCTTCACCCGCCGGATGTAGGCAACCATCGCCATGACGTCGCGGTCGGAGAGCTTGCGGTAGAGCTCGAAGGGCATCGGCGGGCGGATGATCGAGCCGTCCGGCCGCACGCCCTCGCGGATGGCGCGGACAACCTGGGCGTCGGACCATTTGCCGATGCCGGTCTCCTCGTCGGGCGTGATGTTGGTGGCGAAGGCCTTGAAGTCCTTGGTGACCAGCGGCGGCCCGCCGGAATAGCGGCGCGCCATGACCGGGCCCTTGGGGCCGACCGGCGTGTGGCAGTTGCCGCAGCCGGCGATGGTCTCGACCAGGTACTTGCCGCGCTCGTAGAGCGTCTCGGCGGCGGCGGGCAGGCTCGCGATTGCGGCCGCGACGGCGATCGGCGCGGCGCAGGGTATCTGGCGCATTATCACTGGACTCCATCCAGCCCGGCATCGCTTGGGCATGCCGGTTCCCGCGCGCTTGATAGCACGCCGCCAAGCCCGCCGCATATGGCGATTCATTCCGCCGGCTGGAGGCCTTGGCCCGGCCGGTCCGCCGCCGCCTCGGGCGCGCTCTGGAGCTGGCGCACCAGGGTGCGCTCGCGGTCGCCGCGGCTGTGCGCGTAGGGGGCGAGCAGGCGGAAGACGACGGGGGTGATGAAGAGCGTCGCCAGGATGGCGATGCCGAGCCCGCCGAAGACGACCCAGCCGATGGCGTTCCGCGCCTCGGCCCCGGCGCCGGTGCTGACCACCAGCGGCACCGCGGCCAGCGTGGTCGACAGCATGGTCATGACGACCGGGCGCAGGCGCACGCGCGCGGCCTCGCGCGCGGCCTCCTCGACCGAGCGGCCCTGGTCGCGAAGCTGGTTGGCGAACTCCACGATCAGGATGCCGTTCTTGGCCATCAGGCCGACCAGCATGACCAGGCCGATCTGGCTGTAGATGTTGATCGAGGTGCCCGAGAGCCAGAGCGCGAAGCCGGCGGTGGCGAGGCCGAAGGGCACCGTCACCATGACCACGACCGCGCTCATGAAGCTCTCGAACTGGGCGGCCAGCACCAGGAAGACGACGAGCAGCGCCACGATGAAGGTGACGGCCAGCCCACTGGAGGTCTCCTGGAGCGTGCGCGCCTGGCCGAGGAAGACGAGGCCGGTGCCGGGCGGCAGCGTCTTCGCCGCGAGGGCCTGGAGGTCGCCGATCGCCCGTTTCAGCGAATAGCCGGCCGCGAGATCGGCATCGACATCGATGGCGCGGCGCTGGCCGTGACGGTCGAGCTCGGCGGCGATGCCACTTTCCTTGACCGTGATGATCGCCGAGAGCGGGACCATGCGGCCGGCCCGCCCGGTGACGTAGAGGTTGCGCAGATCGTCGGTGTCGTCGACCGCGCCGGCGATCGATTCGATGCGCACCGGCACCGCCTGGTCGCCGACGTTGATCTCGGTGATCTCGGTGCCCTCGACCACGGCCTTGAGCACCGCGGCGATGCCCTCGACGTCGATGCCGAGATCGGCGGCGCGCTCGCGGTCGATCTTCAAGGCGAGCTGCGGCTGGGTGTTCTGGTAGTCGAGCCGCGCGCCGACGAGGCCCGGCAGCTCGCGCTCGATCGCGCCGATCAGCTTGTCGCCGGCGGCGAGGATGGTGGTGTAGTCGGGGCCGGTGACGGCGAATTCGAGCTGGCCGCCGCGCGAATGGATACGTAGGCTGTTGCGGCTGCGGATGCGCGAGCGGGCGCCGGGGATGGCGTTCAGGCCCTGGCGCAGGCTGGCCGCGATCTCGTGCTGCGAACGGCGCGTCCCCCAGGGCGAGAGCGGCACGATGATGAAGGCGCGGTTCAGATCGTAGCGGCCGATGATCGACATGATCGTGTCGGTCTCGCCGCGGCGCACCACCTCCTCGAGCAGCTTTTCCGCCTTGACGGCCTGGCGGTCGGTGTATCGGAGGTTGGTGCCGTCGGGGCCCTGCATGGTGATGATGAACGTCCCACGGTCCTCTCGCGGCACCAGCTCCTGCTTCAGCGAATAAAAGAGCGTGCCCACCATGGCGGCGCCGATGAGAAGGACGCCGACGAAGAGCAGCGGGACGCGCATCGCCGCACCCAGCAGGCGTTCGTAAAGCGCCGCGAACCGGCCGCCCAGATATTCGAAGGGCGCCATGACCGCCTTGCCTATGCGTCCGATCGGACCCGGCTTCGCGTCGCGATCGACGGCGAGGCGCGAGCTCAGCATCGGGCAGATCGAAAGTGCGGCGAAGGACGAGATGATGACGGCGATGGCGAGGGTGAAGCCGAACTCGGTGAAGAGGCGGCCCGCCTGGCCGGGCAGGAAGGCGATGGGGATGAAGACCGAGACCAGCGTCACGGTGGTGGCGATGACGGCGAAGAACACCTGGCGCGTGCCGAGCACGGCGGCGGCGAGTGGTGCTATGCCCTCGCGGCGCTTCCGCTCGACGTTCTCCAGCACCACGATGGCGTCGTCGACCACGAGCCCGGTCGCCAGCACCAGGGCCAGGAGCGTCAGGATGTTGATCGAGAAACCCATCAGCCAGATGGCGGCGAGCGTGCCGATCAGCGAGACCGGGATGGTCACCGCCGGAATGAACGCCAGCCGCCACGAGCCGAGGAAGGCGACCATCACCAGGATGACGATGGCGACGCCGAGCAGCAGCGCCAGCACGACCTCGGAGATGGCGCCGCGGATGAAGATCGACTCGTCCGAGGTCTTGACGATCTCGACGTCGTGCAGGTTGCGGTTGAGCTTCGCCACCTCGGCGTAGACCTTGTCGGCGATTTCGATTGTGTTCGCCTTGGCCTGGCGGACGATGCCGATGCTGATCACCCGCCGGCCGTTCAGGCGCACGTAGGAGAGCGCCTCGGCCGGCGCGTAGAAGACGTTGGCGACGTCGCCGATGCGCACGTTGCCCTTGATGACGATGCGCTCGACCGCGGCCTCCTTCACCACCGAGGCGTCGGCGCGCACGAGCAGCTTCTGCTCGGCGTTGTCCATGCTGCCGGCGGGCACGTCGAGGCGGGCGCTCCTGAGCGCGCGGGCGATCTGGTCGATGCCGATCTGGTAGCTGGTGAGCCGTGCCGGGTCGATGACGATGTTGAGGGTGCGCTCGCGGTTGCCGAAGATCGGCACGTCGGCCACCCCCGGCACGCGCTGCAGCGCGGGCACGATCTGATCCTCGATCACCTTGGTGAGCTCGGAGCGGCCGAGGCGCGGGCTGGAGACCGCGAGGCGGATGATCGGGTCGTCGTTGTCGTCGGCCTTGACGACGATGATGTTCTCCATGCCGTCGGGCAGCCGGCTGCGGGCGCCGTTCACCGCCTCGCGCACGTCGTTGGCGGCGTTCGAGATGTCGACGCTGGGCTCGAACTCGAGGCGGACGCGGCCGTTGCCCTCTTCGCTCCCCGAGCGGATCGAGCGCACGCCGGGCACGCGCGCGACGGCGCCCTCGATCACCCGCGTCACGTCGGTGTCGATGGTCGCCGGCGAGGCGCCGGGGAAGTCGAAGCGGATGGTGACGACCGGCTTGTCGACGTTGGGCAGCTCGCGCACCTCGACGCCGAGGAAGGCGGAGATGCCGGCGACCACGATCAACAGGTTCATGACGATGGCCAGCACCGGCCGCCGCACGCTGATCGAGGGCAGGTCGGTCTTCTCCGCCTGGCCCCCAACGGCCTGCGCGGACGCCATCGGATCGGGCGGCTTTTTGGCGGGGCTCTTTTTCCGGGCGGTCATTGGCCCGGCGTCTCGGCCGGGGTCTTTTTGCCAGGCGTCTTATTCGGCGTCTTTTTCGGCGTCTTCGCCTCGGCGGTGTCGTCGCGCACGGTCACGGCGCGGCCGGCGCGCAGGCGCTGCACGCCCTCGATGACGACGCTCTGCTTGTCGGTCAGCTTGGCGTCGACCAGCACCCAGGCGTCGCTGCGCTTGACCACCGAGACCGGCACGCGCGCCGCCTTGCTGTCGCGCACGATCCAGACGAAAGCGCCCTTGCGGCTCCACTGGATGGCGGCCGAGGGCACCGAGGGAAAGCGGTTGCCGGTGAGCGGCAGGCGGATCGCGAAGGCCATGCCCGGGCGCAGGCGGTCGCGGCGGTTGGGGATGCGCGCGCGCACGCGCATGGTGCGCGTGTCCTTGTCGATGCGGCTGCCGATGGTGGCGATGGCGCCCTTGAAGCGCTCGCCGGGCAGCGCCCAGGTGGTCGCGGTGAGCGCGCCGCCCTTGCGCACCCCGTAGACGAAGTTCTCCGGCACGTCGAAGTCGACGCGCAGCACGCTGCGGCTGTCGAGCGAGGTGATCGCGGTGGTGGTGGTGACGCGGTCGCCGGGCTCGACCGCGGCGATGCCGACCACGCCGGCGAAGGGCGCCATCAGCGAGCGGCGCCTGAGCGCGAGCTCGGCCTGGGAGAGCCGGAGCTTGGCCGAGGCGACGGCGGTGCGGGCGGTGTCGATCTCGCTGCGGGTGATGCTGCCGCGCGCGCCGATCTTCTCGTAGCGGCCGAGCTTGCGCTGGGCCTCCTCGAAGGACACCCGGGCGAGCTGGACGGCCAGGCGCTCCTCTTCGTCGTCGAGCCTCAGCAGCACCTCGCCGGCGCCGACCTTCTGGCCGGCGGTGAACTTGACCTCGATGACGCGGCCCGCCGATTCGGGAAAGAGCGTGACGGCCTTGAGCGCCACTCCGGTGCCGACGGCCTCGATCACGGCGGCGTCGCTGTCGAAGATCACCGGCTTGACGATCACCGGGACGGGGCGCGAGACGCGCTTGCGCGGGCCGCTCTCCTTGGCGGCGCCGGAGCCGAACAGCGTGTCGATATCGGCGAACCAGGCGCCCGCGGCGAGCGCGCCGATCACGCCCAGCAGCACGATCTGTTTGGCTGCGTTCATCGGTGTTCGCCGTCCTCACCGCACGCCGGGGCCGTCCGCGCCCGCGGCCGCTTATCCATCTGCCTGATTATACTACGAAATGATACGGAATTTCGTTTCAAGCAAGAGCCGCTCGCGCGGTTTTGAAGGCGAATTGGTCCGGATTCGGGCGATTTTGGCCCGGATGGGCGTGGCACGATGGTGAATCCTTTTGGTAGGGGCGGGTTTCAAGCGCGCCCGTTTCCCACCACGGAGACATAGAGGCACAGAGGAAGGTCACGCAGGAATGGTCGTGCGCTGCCGCGTGCGCGATCCCCTGTGTGTCTCTGTGCCTCTGTGGTTCACTTCATCTGGCATTGGCGGGCGGGTTGGAAACCCGCCCCTACGAAAAGGTCATGTCAGACGCGTTAATCCCGCGGGGCTCAGCCACCGGTTCGGGGCCGGTTCCGCTTGCCGGGCAGGATGCCCATGTGCTTGGCGATGATCGCGAGCATGACCTCGTCGGCGCCGCCGCCGATCGAGGCGAGGCGCGCGTCGCGGAAGAAGCGGCTGATCGGGGTCTCGTTCATGTAGCCCATGCCGCCGAAATACTGCAGGCAGCTGTCGGCCACCTCCCTTTGCAAGCGCCCGGCCTTCAGCTTGCCCATCGAGGCGAGCGCCGTGATGTCCTTGCCGTCGTCGTACTCGGCGATGCAGCGGTAGAGGTGCGAGCGCAGGTGCTCGACCTCGCTCTTGAGCTCGGCGAGGCGGAAGTGGATCACTTGGTTGTCGAGCAGCGGGGCGCCGAAGGCGGTGCGCTGCGCGGTGTAGTCGATGGTCTGCTCGATGGCGCGCTCCATCGGCGCAAGCGCGGCGGCGATCGCCCACATGCGCTCCTCCTGGAACTGCAGCATCTGATATGTGAAGCCCTTGTTCTCCTCGCCGATCAGGTGGCGGGCGGGCACGCGGACGTCCTCGAAGAAGATGAGGCCCGTATCGGAGGCGCGCATGCCGAGCTTGTCGAGCTTCTTCGACCGGACCACGCCCTTGGCGTCCATCGGCACGATGATGAGCGACTTGTTCTCGTGCACCGGCTTGTCGGGATCGGTGTTGGCGAGCATCACCATGTAGTCGGCCTGGAAGGAGTTGGTGATCCACATCTTCTGGCCGTTGATCACGTAGTCGCCGCCGTCGCGCCTGGCGTGGGACTTGAGCGAGGCGACGTCGGAGCCCGCGCCCGGCTCGGAGACGCCGATGCAGGTCACCATCTCGCCGGTGATCGCGGGGGCGAGGAATTCCTCGCGCAGCGCGTCGGAGCCGTAGCGCGCGAGCGCCGGCGTCGACATGTCGGTCTGCACGCCGACCGCCATCGGCACCGAGCCGGCATTGACGTGGCCGAGCGCCTCGGCGAAGGCGACGTTGTAGGAATAGCCGAGCCCCATGCCGCCGTACTCGACCGGCTTGTGGATGCCGAGGAAGCCGGCGTCGCCGAACTTGCCGAAGACCTCGTGGGCGGGGAACGCGCCCGCCTCCTCCCAGTCGTCGACATGCGGGTTGATCTCCTCGTCGATCAGCTTCCGCGCCGAGCGCATGATCTCGTTGTGCTCGTGGGTGTAGACGCTCATCGGAGGAGGGGCCTCAGGCCGTCGAACGGGCCGGCGCGGGCGCGACGCCCCAGTCGGCGAGGATCTCTTGCGCGTGCTCGCCGGGGGCCGGCGGGCGGCTCGGCGTCGCGGCGGCGGTGCGGCTGAAGCGCGGCGCGGGCGCCGGCTGGGGGATGCCCTCGATGGTGACGAAGGCCGCCCGCGCCTTGTTGTGCGGGTGGCCCAGGGCTTCGGCCATGTCGAGCACGGGGGCGAAGCAGACGTCGGAGCCCTCCATGATCGCGCACCACTCCTCGCGGGTCTTCGATTTGAAGATCTCTTGGAGCTTCGCCTTCTGCTCGGGCCAACGCGTCTTGTCGTGCTGCTGGAAAGCGTCGAGATCGGCGATGCCGGTCTTCTCCATCAGGAGCGCGTAGAACTGCGGCTCGATCGAGCCGATGGCGACGTACTTGCCGTCGGCGGTCTCGTAGCAGCCGTAGAAAGGGGCGGCGCCGTCGAGCATGTTGTCGCCGCGCTTTTCGGTCCAGAGCCCGGTCGCGCGCATGCCGTAGATGAGTGCCATCAGGGCGCCCGCGCCTTCGGTCATGGCGGCGTCGACGACCTGCCCCTTGCCCGAGGTCTTCGCCTCGATCAGCGCGCAGGCGATGCCGAAGGCGAGCAGCATGCCGCCGCCGCCGAAATCGCCGACCAGGTTGAGCGGCACCGGCGGCGGCCGGTCGGCGTCGCCCATGGCATGGAGCGCGCCGGAGAGCGCGATGTAGTTGAGGTCGTGCCCGGCGGCGCCGGCGAGCGGCCCGGTCTGGCCCCAGCCGGTCATGCGGCCGTAGACGAGCTTCGGATTGCGCGCCCGGCAGATCTCGGGGCCGAGGCCGAGGCGCTCCATGACGCCGGGGCGCAGGCCCTCGATCAGGGCGTCGGCGCGCTCGACGAGGGCGAGCGCCGTTTCGACGTCCTGCCCGTTCTTGAGGTCGAGCACGATCGAGCGGCGGCCGCGGTTCATCACCTCGGTGCGCGGGTCGCGGATGCCCGGCGTGCCGCCGCCCTGGCGGTCGATGCGCACCACGTCGGCGCCCATGTCGGCCAGCATCATGCCGCAGAACGGCCCCGGCCCGATGCCCGCGAACTCCACGACGCGGATGCCCTCAAGCGGTCCCATGATGCGCACTCCCTCCCCGCGTTGGCTCAGTGTTGGCGCGCAGTGTGGCCGAAACGCGGCATTGCTTCCACTGTTGCGGCGCGGGCCACCAGCGATTTCGCGGGGTCTGAAGGGGGTTGGAAGCGATTTGCTTTGCCTCGGTGCGTCCTTCGAGGCTCGCTGGCGCTCGCACCTCAGGATGAGCTTAAGCTTTTGTTGCACCAAGACTTCAGCTCATCCTGAGCGACCGTCTTGTTGGTCAAGGGGTTTGCCATGGGATTTGGTCTCTCAGGATGGCGTTGAGGATGCCGAGGAGCTTGCGCATGCAGGCGACGATGGCGACCTTTGGCGGCTTTCCC
>Ga0302046_10006225_pt1 | contig 10435 bp, 12 predicted proteins | sample RVTome_11_FD_200261 | JGI IMG/M metagenome (GOLD analysis project Ga0302046, IMG submission 200261) | Soil microbial communities from uranium-contaminated site in the Upper Colorado River Basin, Wyoming, United States - RVT147D111 (version 2) ... | reverse complement strand
GCCGGGGCGCGGTGTGCGCAGCCAGCCGTCGCCGCTGCGATAGGCGTTGGCGTCGGAGTAGACGTCGACCAGGGTGTAGGCGCGGAAGTCGACCGGGTCGGGGCAGCTCGCCCAGGCGCCGTTGTACTCGTCGGGGTGGAAGATCTGCGCCGCCAGCGCCTCCCAGCCGCCGGTCGAGCCGCCGTAGAGGCCGCGCGCCCACGGGCCGAGGCCGCGGAAGCGCTCCTCGAGCCACGGGATCAGCTCGTGGGTGATCGCGTCGCCGTAGGGGCCGAGGTTGGCCGAGTTCACGGCGTAGGAGTCGTCGTAGTAGGGGTTGGCGTGCTGGATCTGGACCGCGATCACCCGCGGCGCCTCGGGGCCGGTCCACCAGCGGTAGAAGGCGTGGGCGTGCTCCTGCTTGACCCGCTCGTAGCCGTGGACGTCGCAGTCGGGATGGTGGCCGTTCGGGCAGTGCTCGCGGAGCCACTCCCAGTCCGGCGGCGGGAGGTCGGGGTCGGGCGGCTCCTCGCGGAAGCCGCCGAACGTGCGCGGGAAGTGGCCGTGGAGGATCGCCAGCGGGTAGCGCGCGTCAGGGCGCTCGTCGAAGCCGTGGGGGAGGAGGACCACCGCCCCCAGCTCCATCGGCCGGCCCCAGAAGCGGGTCAGGAGCTCGCTCTGCATCTTGACGTGCTGGATGTAGCGGGTGTCCGCGGGCGGCTCGATCGGCGGGATCTCGTGATCGAGGGCGATCTCGACGGTCGCCGGGCGCGCTGGGTCGAGCACGACCGTGCGCGGCTCGGAGAGCAGGTTGCCCGGCGCCAGATTCCACTGCTGCCCCTCGCCGCGGTCCATCGGGAGCTTGACGACGCGGCCGTCGGCGCGGTGGAAGGTCTCGTAGCGGTGGAGTAGCCCCTGCACCCGGTACTCGCCGGCCGGCAGCTCGGCGAGGCTCGGCAGCGGGTAGCCGAACGCCGAGGCGTCGACCACCGCCGGCTCGCCCGGTGCCCAGCCCTCGACGTCGATCCCGAACACGAGCTGCGTATCGAGCCGGTCGCCGATCTGGAACCGCGGCTCCTCGGACGGGTCGGTCGAGAGCAGCAGCAGGAGCCGGCCGTCGAGCGGCGCGGCACTGCGCTCGGCGGGGAAGGTGAGGGCGAAGCGCAGGCCGCGCGGCGCGGTGTCCGCGGGCGCCGTCTCGTCCGCTCCTTCGCCCTCCGCCGGCGAGGCGGCCGCGGCGGCGGGCGCGGCGTGCGCCGCCGCCGGCGCGGCGGCGAGCGTCAGGACCGCGGCCAGGGCGGCGGCGCCGCGGCGGAGAGAGCGCGGGGCGGGGGCGCAGGGGGAGCGCATGGGACCTCCTTCCGGAGTCCAGAGGGTCGGGGCGGCCAGCGGAGTCTTGAGCTTCGGCGCCGCGGCGTCAAGGTGCCGGCGGCGAGGCGTCCGCGGCGCGGCGGCGGGTGGCCAGGCGACCGCGGGCGGCGTAGAATCGCCGGCGACCACGGTCCGTCCGCACGGACCTCCACATCCAAGGAAGGGGAAAACCATGCGCTCGATCCAGCGTCCGCTCGCGCTCTCCGCGCTCGTCCTGCTCGCCGCTGCCGGCCTCGCCGCCGCCGGCGAGGGGGGCGCCGGCCTCGATGCCCAGGCCGCGTTCGACAAGCTCAAGGCGCTCGCCGGGGACTGGCAAGCCACCTCCGAGGCCATGCCCGGCAAGCGCGCCGACCACCAGATCCGCGTCTCGGCCGGCGGCTCGGTGGTGATGGAGACCATGATGGCGGGCACCGACCACGAGATGATCAACATGTATCACCTCGACGGCGACGACCTCGTGCTCACCCACTACTGCGCCGGCGGCAACCAGCCGACCATGCGCCTCGACCGCGCGAAAGCGACCGCCACCGAGCTGCCGTTCGTCTTCACCGGCGGCACCAACCTCGACCCCGCGACCGACCAGCACATCCACGACACCGTCCTCACCCTGCGCGACGACGGCACCGTGGTCGCGCACTGGACCTCCTACTCGGCGGGCCAGAAGGGCGAGGACCTGGTGATCACGCTGCGGCGGGCGGAGGGCTGAGCGGCGCGGCGGGCGGTGATCCGCTCGCGGGCGAGCGATCGAGGAAGAGACGGTCCGGTCGCGAGGGGAGCGCAGCGTCGCCGGCGCGTCGCCGAGCGTCGCGAGAAAGGAGCCGTCCCATGACGAAGAGGTCGGACCGTACCCACCGCTCCTCGGTGTTCGCCCTCGCGCTGCTCGGGCTCGCCGCCGCGGCCAGCCCTGCCGCCGGCGCCGAGCAGCCGACGCGCCTGCGGATCACCAACCGGTGCCCCTACCCGCTCTGGATCCAGCAGGACTTCAAGCACCCGTCGGGCGATCCGGTGGTGCGCGAGGTGGCGGCCGGCGCCAGCCTCGACTACGCGATCCCCGACCAGGGGCTGGCGGCCACCCGCTTCTGGGCCAAGGCGGCCTGCAACTCCTGGGGCTACGACTGCGCGATCGGCGAGAGCACCGGCGTGCCGGCGGCTCAGGCCGCCAAGCACCAGACCGTGACGCTCTTCGATCCACCGATCGACAGCAAGCTCGAGGCGACCTGGGGATGCATCGAGGCCGACACGTCCAAGTGCGCGCCCAACCCGTCCTCGAACAAGGGCGATCGGCTCGACGGCTGGACCTGGTGGAACGGCAGCGTGGTCGACGGCTACACCTTCCCGTTCGAGATCCTGAGCCGGACGCCGGGCGCCAAGTGCTACGACCAGCGGAGCGGGAAGCTGCTCGCCGACGCCAGCGTCCGCTGCGGCGGGCTCGATCCGCGCCAGTGCCCGGCGGCCGAGAACCTCTCGACCGGTGGCAAGTACGACACGATCAACGGGGTCGACGTCACGCGGGTCGATCTGCAGCTCGGCGCGGTAACCGCCGAGGCCGACCTCGTCGGCTGCTTCAGCCCCTGCACCAAGCTGACCCAGGCCGCCCGCGGCGGCTGGCGGACGAAGCTCGGCGGTCTCGATCCCGCATCGCCGCAGGCGCAGATGTACTGCTGCCCGACGCCCCCGGTGTCGCCCGCGGCGTGCAGCGCCGGTCCCGCGGCGAGCACGGCCTACCTGAAGGCGGTGCAGGGGCCGCAAGGGTGCAGCGCCTACGCCTACGCCTACGACGACGCCCAGGGTCTCGCCAAGTGCGAGGGCAAGATGAAGTTCGAACTGGTCTACTGCCCGGGCGGCAAGTCGCTGCCGCTGCCGCCCAAGCGCGGTCCCGCGCCGACCGCGTTCTGCGACCCGACCGCGGTCCCCAAACAGCTCTGCCCCGGCGGCGTCCCCTGTCCCGACTGCGGCAGCAAGAGCTGCCCGTGCCCGCCCGCGTCGTAGGGCCGCGGCGGTGGCCGGGCGGGTGGGCGGCTGAGGGCGGGACGGACCGGGGTCGGCTATCGTGTGCTGCGCGAGGCCGAGGCCCTCGCCGAGCTGGGAGGCGCCCAGGTCTGCGAGAAGACCGACCTCCACGTCGACTGCCGCGAGCGACGGCTCCTCCCGAACCCGGAGCACCCTCACCAGCCGGTGGTGAAGGTGAAGCAGATCAGTAGGCGTCTCCACGAGGCCGAATCGCCCGGATCAAGAGCAAGCGGTCTTCCTCCTTGGAGAAGAAGATCCGCCAGCCGCCGACACGAAGTCGGAACAGCTCCTGCTTCGTCCCCTTCAGGCGTTTTACGTCGCCCTGGCCGGTGGCCGCGAAGGCTTCAACCTCGCGGTTGATCCGCTCTCGAGTCGCCCGATCGAGGCGCGCGGCCACCCGGAGTGCGCGGTTGGTCCAGCGGACCCGCCAGCTCACGGCTCACGCAGAAGTCTGCGGCGGGCTTCTTCGTGGGGCACCGTGCGTCCCGCCTCCCAGTCGAGCTCCGCCGCCTCGAGTTCCGCGAGGTCCTCGGGCGTCAGCGGCTCGCCGTCCGGAGGCGCGGCGCGGAGCGCCCGCGCTACCGGGTCTTGACGATCGTGGTGCAGAGACTCGACGAATCGCAGCGCGGCGTCGACCTCCGCCTCCGGGAGATCCTCGACCAGCGCATGGAGACGCTCGCGATCGGTCATGCGCAGATTGTACTCCTACCCCGCTCTGGCGCGTCGCCTGGCGCCGCCTGGCCGGCGGGCGGTGGACCTTCGCGGCCGCCTGCCACTCAGGGGTTCGAGAGGCGCAGCGTTGTCCGCCCTTCGTTGACCGACAGGAGGTCCTGGGCATACCATGCAAAGGATGATTCCGGCATCGACGCGTGTGGCGCAGCAGGCGGAGGGGGATTTAGGTGAGGTCAAGGTTGAGGTCACGCTCACCAACGCGTTCGAAGATTCCCGGGCGCGCCGGGGTCAGATCGCACGCGAGAGCGTCCGCTCCGACCGCGTGACCGCCCTGGTCGACACCGGCGCGGTCCACTGCGTGCTGCCGCCCTTCGTCGCCGACCGGCTGGGCCTCGAACGGCCGTTCCGCCAAGTGGTGGAGTCCGCCGACGGGCGGCGCGAGGAGGTCGACGTCACCGAGCCGGTGCTGATCGAGATCGAAGGTCGCAAGGTCTACGAGGAGTGCCTGGTCCTCGGCGACGAAGTGCTGATCGGCCAGACCGCGCTCGAGAAGGCCGACCTCCACGTCGACCGCCGCGAGCGGCGGTTGCTGCCGAACCCGGAGCATCCCTACCAGCCAACGGTGAAGGTGAAGTACCAAACGCCGTCGCTGCGCTGGACGCGCGACCACCCCCCGCCCCCCGGGCCGGTGAGCAGCCCAGCGTTCGGCGACAGATAGGGTCTGAAACTGGAGTGCCGCAACTGAAGGAGAGGAGAATGCCCGTCGTCTCTCGTTTCTATGGTATTCTAATCAAAATGTACTTCCGGGAACATGGCAGGCCGCACTTCCACGCGATCTACGCAGAGTTCAACGGTATATACGATATCGATACGCTTGAGCTGATCGAGGGCGACTTGCCTGCGCGGGCTCGACGCCTCATCCGCGAATGGGCGGAAGGGTACAAGGACGAGCTCGAGAGGATGTGGAACACACAGGAGTTCAAGGAGCTTCCTGGATTGGAGTAGGAGTCATGCAGACAACTTTCCCACGTATCAAGGCCGTGGAGCCGCTTCCGGGCAAGAGGCTTCACGTGACGTTCACCAATGATACGGTCAAGATCTACGACTGTAGCCATTTACTTGGTAAGGAGCCGTTCCGGCTTCTCAGAGATGAGGCCTTCTTCCGGTGCGTGCGTGTCGAACCTAACGGATATGCGGTTGCATGGAGCGACGGTGTTGATTTGGCGGAATCGGAACTGTGGCTTCACGGCGAGCCGCCGAACACTCGCTTGCAGCGAACAGCGTCCGGCGCTGTCGCTGAGGCTTGAACGTGAGGCGACTGTCAGTCAAGGTGACTCTCATCCCTCGCCAATCGACCGCAGGGTGACGAGCGCGCCCTCGAAGGCATCCGGGCTCGTCAGATCCACCACCCCCTCGACCGCCCACAGGTCCTCGCCCTCCGGATGGACGAGCGTGTGGCGCACCCGCCAGCGTCGCCCTCCGCCCGCCTCGGCCGGTTCCTTGTCGATCCGCGTCCGGTGCGCCTGCCTCGCCTTCGGCGTGAACGCGGGTAGCCCGCCGTAGCGCTCGACGAACGGGCCGAGGGCGGCTTCGCGAAGCGCCCGGCGGTCCAAGGGTCGTCGGGGTCGGGGCGGACGGGGCCGGCAGCCGACCATGAGATCCGCGTCTCAGCCGGCGGCACGGTCGTGATGGAGACCATGATGGCGGGCACCGAGATGATCAACATGTATCACCTCGACGGCGACGACCTCGTGCTCACCCACTACTGCGCCGGCGGCAACCAGCCGACCATGCGCCTCGACCGCGCGAAGGCGACCGCCACCGAGCTGCCGTTCGTCTTCACCGGCGGCACCAACCTCGACTCCGCGACCGACCAGCACATCCACGACACCGTCATCACCCTGCGCGACGACGGCAGCGTGGTCGCGCACTGGACCTCGTACTCGGCGGGCGAGAAGGGCGAGGACCTGGTGATCACGCTGCGGCGGGCGGAAGGCTGAGCGGGCGGGTCAGCGCCCCTCCCGCAGCCGCTCGATCGCCCAGCCGAGATCGGCCGCGGCGCGCCGCTCGTCGCCGACCGCGGTCGCCGCCTGGGTGATCAGCCAGCGCCGGGTCGCACCGATCAGGTCGGCGAGCCGATCGAGCCGGCCCATGTCCGCGCGGCTCGGCGACGCCGTCAGCTTGGCCTCGATCGCCCACCGCTCGCCGTCCATCTCGAGCACCCAGTTGACGCCAGCGGGGCAAGGTTGTAGACTCTCCACAACTTATTGACAGGCCATGACCTCAAAAGTGGACTGACGACTACCAACGTACGAGAGACCGATGAGCAGACTGCATAGGAAGCCGGTCCATGAAGGTGAGTACGCGGCCGAGGTTGACGTAGAGCTGATCGAGACAGAGGGCGCGTGGTCGCCGTATCTGGCGCTCGAGGATGCGCGGAAGCTCGATACGGTCGGTGAGGCGCTTCGACGCGGCGACATCGGTGCGGCCAGCAAGGTTGGCCGCGTCTACCATTTGACGCCGGTCTCGGCCTGATGGATAACTGGCGTAGAACACCTCGGTGGAGTGGACGCCCTTCGGTCGCCGCTCACCTCAGAGGCCGTGAGCAGGGCAAGGCGATTCCCTACGGCGTCTACGACCTGCAACGCAACGAGGGCTGGGTCAGCGTCGGGATCGACCACGACACGGCCAGCCTCGCCGTCAACGCAATCCGAAGCCGGTGGAAGCGAATGGGAGGGCCCGTCTACGCCGGAGCCGACTCGCTGCTGATCACGGCGGATGCCGGCGGCAGCAACGGCCCTCGCCTCCGCCTTTGGAAGTGGGAGCTGCAGCAGTTCGCCAACCGGACCGGGCTGTCGATCACCGTCTGCCACTCCCTCCGGGCACCAGCGAGTGGAACAAGATCGAACACCGGCTGTTCTCTCACATCGCCACCAACTGGCGAGACAAACCGTTGGTCAGCCTGGCCGTCATCGTGAACCTCATCGGGTCGACCACGACGACGGCGGGGCTGAGGGTCCGCTCCGAGATCGATCACCGCACCTATCCCGCGGGCACCGTCGTGACCGACGAACAGATGGCGCAGGTCCAACTCGAACCTCACGGTTTCCATGGCGACTGGAAGTACACGATCCGTCCCGCGAAGAGTGAGGTGAGGACGGACCGTAGCAAATATTTCCTGCTAAACCCAGTAGGCTTACCGAAAAGCTGGCTCGTCTAATTTCATCTTGAACATGGCAATGGAGAATTGACAATGATTACCAAGTACTTCATACTGTGTGTCACCCTGTTTTTCCTTATTCCCTTTGCGGCTCATTCAGCGGACGGTGATCGTTGTAGTCCACAGATCGCAGATGATGCCGCTGCTGCTGGAGTGTGCGGCCCTGTTTGCGAGAAAGACGGACTTGTGTTCGCGGGGAACTGGAGCAATGTCACCACTCACCCACCGGTCAAAACATGCATTGACAAGGGCGCAGGTCAAGCTGTTTGCGGATGTACGGCTAAGAACTCAGATGCGAGCGGTGTAATCATTTCTCCAACCGTTCAAGTGGTCGACACGGCCACGCAACTGCGCATACCTATTGGTATGAAAACCACGTGTCTGCAAGGTCCTGATACTTTATCTCTCAGTGCTACTTGCCCAATCGTCAATGCTAATGGCCTGAATCTTTGGGCACTGAGTTATATTGACAACCGGGTGGGGATGGCTATCCTCGCGTACGATTCCAACGGTAACGTGGTTGGTCTTATCGAAAAAACGGGGGCTCGCTATATTTGGGGCATCACATTAGATGCTAGCAAACAGACCCTGTCTTTCCAGGGGCAATCGAATGACATGATCACTCTGAAGTGGCGTCATTTAGCTGTCCCTCAAATGGCCAGCGGCGCGACCAGTGCGAATTATGTCATATGGCCAACAAGTACCAGCGGGCAAGCGTCATGGACTAACGGCGCCCAAGATTATGGAATTGCTGCTCCATTTGGCAACGGTGCCAATCAACTCCTTGATCCTTACGTTGAGCACAGCGCCGGGAAGCAACTTTGCTCCGAAAAAAACCAACCATGGTTTGACTTTGTCAATGCCACCGTTGGCTCTCCATACTCAACAGTCACTTGCATTTTACCTCCCGTACCGGGACAGCCCACGTACAACGCGGCGATGCATACTCTGCTAAACGCTGCGACCAACGACCATGGCCTTATGAGTGCTTTGGCCACTGCCTCCACCGATGATCAGCTCATTGCCGCTGCAGCCAACAAGGGCTACACCATTACTTTAGCGGATATCGCGCAAAGCAGAGGCCAAACACCTTCGGCCACAACAAGTCATGCCTTGTTGCGAAGAACGTTGACCGCCTCCTCCTCCAACTGTGGTGACGCCAACCAGCCTCCCTGCGCTAGATGCACGCAAGAAGTGTGCGTGTATTGGCCGTTTAATTTCTGCTGCATTAAGGAAAGTTGCTCGTGTGAACAAGCGAATTATTCCTGCGCCGCAAGGCTCTCTATCAATCAAAATGGCATCTGCGAGGCTCCACAAGCTTGCCTTCCCAATCAGATATGCAAGGATTTTGTCGTCTTTCAAGAATACAATGACAATGGCACTACCGATAAGGGCGTGTGCGAATCATGGCTTCGCGTAACCAACTGTGAAAAAGGGATTCCAAACGATGCCCTGGCCGCCTATGAAGTTATTTTCAGCAATGGCAAAGCCTATTACAAGTCCACCAACACGCTGGTGGATACATGGACCGGCAGCCCCAATAGGGAAACCCTATACGTTATTGACGCTAGAGACACCAAAATTTACATGGTCAATGTTGACGGTCGTTACATTCAGGTTCGCGGGTCTGCCAATTGCGGCGACAAAACGATTCCGGAGAATGACAGCACAAGCTCTTGCCAGGAACCGAGGCTGACTACCCATGCTGGAATACTGATGGGGTCTATCGCGGGGTTGCCATCTCCAAACATGGCGCCTGAGGCAACAGTTCAACAAAAGATCAAGGTCATCGGTGCTGGCACGGTCAAGGTAATCAATGGAGATATTCAATGGATTACCAACGACAGTGGGCACTTCAAGCCAACTCAGAACAATTTAAAAAACAGCATAGCCACATTCAAGCAGGCTGGGTTTCGAAACTTTCCGCCCTCGGGAGACTGCAACTACAACTTTCAGGCCGTCGCGGGCAAGGAGGGTGTTTATCGCCAGAACGCGATTTCTCCACATCGGTGCGAATTATAGTTTATCTACTAGTCAGCGTAGCCTCGGACCGAAGTTCTTCGTGTCCAGCCACGACCTTGAGATGGGGAAGCGTTGCAGAGTGCGCGTGAGGAAATCATGTCTCTCGTTTCTATGGTATTCTCATCAAGATGTACTTCCGGGAAACTATGGCAGGCCGCACTTCCACGCAATCTACGCTGAGTTGAACGGTGGATACGATATCGATAACACCTGGAGTTGATCGAAGGCGACCTACCTTCGCGCGCTCAACGCCTCATCGCGAATGGGCAGAACCGTACAAGGACGAGCTCCAGAGGATGTGGAACACCCAAGAGTTCCAGGAGCTACCTGGATTGGAGTAGGCGTCATCCAGACTAGTGTTTCCACGTATCAAGGCCGTGAAGGCGCTTCCGGGCAAGAGACTGTATGTATGTACGTAACCTTCAGCAATGACACATCCAAGATCTACGACTGCCGTCACTGCTTGATGAGGAGCCGTTCGTACTTCTCAGGGATGAGGCTTTCTTTCCTTCGGTCCGTGCGCGTCGAACCGAACGGGTATGCGGTTGTATGGAGCGACCGGGTTGATTTGGCGAAATCGGAACTGTGGCTTCACGGCGAGCCGCCGAACACTCGCTCGCAGCGAATCGCGTCAGACGTTGTCGCTGGGCCTCGAACGTTCGATGAAGCGGGTGAAGCAGCCCTCACCCGTCCCCGACCGCCCGCAGCGTGATCAGCGGCCCCTCGAACGCATCCGGGCTCGCCAGATCCACCACCCCCTCGACCGCCCAGAAGTCCTCGCCCTCGGGATCGACCAGGGTGTGGCGCACCCGCCAGCGGCGGCCGCCTCCTTCCTCAGCCGGCTCCTTGTCGATCCGCGTCCGGTGTGCCTGTCTCGCCTCCGGCGTGAACGCGGGGAGCGCGCCGTAGCGCTCGACGAACGGGTCGAGCGCGGTTTCGAAGCGCTCGGGCGGCCAGGGGTCGCCGGGGTCGGCGCGCACGGAGCCGGCGGCGTCCTCCCAGTCGCCGCGGGAGAGCGCGCGCACGATCTGGTGCAGCTCGGCGCGGACGCGGGCGGTGAATGCCTTGGGGTCGTGGAGCAGCTCCCAGGCGCGCAGCTCTTCGCGCGTGGCGCGGCGCTGCTCTTCGGCGGCGAGGGCCAGCTCGGGGTGGAGCATGCTC
>Ga0302046_10006224_pt1 | contig 10436 bp, 8 predicted proteins | sample RVTome_11_FD_200261 | JGI IMG/M metagenome (GOLD analysis project Ga0302046, IMG submission 200261) | Soil microbial communities from uranium-contaminated site in the Upper Colorado River Basin, Wyoming, United States - RVT147D111 (version 2) ... | reverse complement strand
CGCCCGTGGGGTGCACTTCCACCTTCCACTCGGGCGCGTAGCCCGTGTAGGTGGCGACGGCGCGACCGCCGTGCTGCTGGATGATCGGGCGGACCCGGTTGGCCGACTCGCGCTGCTCCATGTCCGTCATCCAGGAGCGGGCGAACGCGCCGAAGGCGCGGAACGCCTTGTCCGACGGCCCGTCGGCGCCGGCCTTGGCCGGGTCGGCCTGGGCGGCGCCCGCCAGGGTGAGGGCGGCCACCAACGCGCCCGCGGTGAGCCAGCGATGCTTGCTCATGACGATCCTCCTCCTCGGGGAAAACCCCAGCGGCCTGGATCGGCCGGCCGGCGCGCGGGCTTGAAGGCCCGCGGCAGGACCGCGCGCAGGCCTGCGGAAGCGCGCGCGTAGCCTCGCGTGGAGGAGTCTGGAAGGACGGGGCTCCCGCCCTCAGTTGCGCTCCTGCACCTCGCAGCGCAGGGTGCCGTCGGGGAGCTTCTCGCAGCGCGGGTCCTCGCCCGGGTAGGCCGGCTCGATCTCGAGGTTGCGGTGGACCAGCGGGCAGACCAGGACGTCGTCCTGGACCCAGCAGCCGGTGCCGATCTGGGGCATGCGTGCGCGGAAGGCGGAGCTGCAATCGCACTGGCAGGTGGGCACGTTGATCTGGGGCGCCTGCACCGTCACGGGCGTGGGCTCCACCCGCACCACCGGCGGCTGGGCGCAGGCCGAGAGCGCGAGCAGCGCGAGCGCGGCGGGGACGTTCTTCATGGCTTGCTCCTCACATGGGGCAGGACCCGGCGCAGGACGTCGTCGATGCCAGCCTGCGGAAGGCCGAGGCCACCGTCCACCACCAGGTTCTGCCCGGTCACGTAGCGGGCCAGGTCGGAGGCGAGGAACAGGATCACATCGGCCACCTCCTCGGCCTCGCCCGTGCGCCCGAGCGGCGTGGCGTGGACCACGGGGTCGAGCAGGCCGGGCGCCCGGAAGAGCAGCTCGGTCATGGCCGTGCGGATCACGCCGGGCGAGACGCAGTTCACCCGGATCAGAGGAGCGCCCTCCTGGGCCGCGGCCTGGGTGGCGGCGATCACACCGGCCTTGGCCGCCGAGTAGGGCAGCTCGCCGCGCGTCGCGCGCACGCCGCTCCCGGAGGCGTTGTTCACGATCGCGCCGCCGCCGGCCGCGCGCAGGTGGGGGATGGCGGCCTGCATGGCGTGGAAGGTGCCGTAGAGGTTCACGCGCACGAGCTCCTCGAAGAGCTCCGCGCTCACGTCCTCCAGGGCCTGGAGCTGGCCTACGCCGGCGTTGTTGGCGAGCACGTCGAGGCCGCCGAGCTCGGCGGCGGCCTGATCGACGGCGCTGCGGACCGCCGCGGCGTCGCCCACATCCACCGCGAGCGCCACGCCGCCGATCCGCTTGGCCACCTCGCTCGCGCCCTCGCCGTCGCGGTCGAGCACCGCCACGGCGGCGCCCTCCTGGGCGAAGCGCAGGCACACGGCGCGCCCGATGCCCGAGGCGCCCCCGGTGACGGCTGCGCGCTTGCCCTGGAGGAGCCCCACCCGTTCCTACGGGACTTTCTTCCAGCCGGCTGCGGCCCCCGGCATGACGAACTGGCCCGCCGGCGCGTTCTTCACGAGCTTGGCACCGGCGATGGCGGCCACGGCATCGACCTGCGTGCCCTCCTTGGCCGCGATCTGCGCGTAGTGGGCCTTGCGCTTGGTGTTGATGTCCGCGGCCAGCGCCTTGGCCGACGCGGGGGCGGAGTCGCTCACCACGCCCAGGTAGCCGTCGAAGCGCTCGCCCAGGTGACCAGCGGCCTTGGCCGCATCCAAGCTGTCGGCGGCCAGCGCTGCGCCCGGCGCGAGCGCTGCCAGCGCCAGGGCCAGGAGGCCGACCCGCCAGATCCGGCGAGCGTTCGAGAGTCGCGTGCTTCCAGTGGATCGCATGACGAGGCTCCTAGAAGAGTTCCGGGTTTTCGCTGAACAGGGTCTCGACTTCCTTCTCCACCTTGATGCGCACCTCGTGCTCGATCTTCACGTTGAGGTTCACCACGATGGGCTCCCTGGGCGCCTCCACGCGCACGGTGGGCTGGCAACCCAGCGCCGCCCATCCCACCAGCGCCACCGCGAGCGCCCGGCAATGCTCGGATTTCATCGTTTCCCCCCGCGCTCCTGCAAGCGCTCCTCCACCGCGTCCTGGACCCGGAAGCCGATGGTGCTGCCCTTCACGACATCGGCCAAGGGCCCCTCCAGATTCAGGTTCACCTGGAACGGGTAGCCATCGTAGACCGCGGGATTCGCCCCCTCGAGCCGGATGGCGAGCTTCATGGCCCCCGTGATCTCTCCGTCCACGCCGATCTCGAGCGTCCGGTACTGAAAATTCTCGAGAGCGTCCAGCACCAGGTCGAGTCCTCCCTGCCCGCCCGGGCTCGGCTCGGGCGAGCCGGGCTCGGGCGGCGTCCCGTAGCGGATGACGCCACCTTCCTCGCTGGCGATGAGACGTCCGCCGTCGGCGAAGATTCGATCGCCCTCCAGGCGCAGGGGCAGCTCCCCGCTCACGCGGCCGGTGGCCGCCAGGTCCGGGCGGCCGATGGCGGTCACCAGGCTCGCGAGGTCCACGTCCGCCACGCGCACCAGGAGCTCGTTGCGCTCGGCCGAGGCGTCCAGGCGCCCCACGCTGGAGAGGCGCCCCCCGTGGAAGCTCCAGTCCAGGGGGTCGATCTGGAGCACGCCGCCCGGGCGCAGCCCGAAGCGCAGCGTACCGCCCCCGAGATCGAAACCGGCGCTCAGGGTCTCGATCGAGACCTGCTGGCCGAGCGGTGCCGAGAGCGGATCCAGGTCGGCGAGGTCCACCGACAGCCCGAGCCCGCCGATCTCGAAGCCCCCGCTCGCCAGGGCGATCCCCTCGCTGCGGACGCGCAGGTGGCCGCCCGACAGGCGCAGGTCCACCGTCCCCTTGGCCGTGAGCTCCTCGACGATCGGCGAGAGATCGGCCTCCTCGGCCGTGATCTCGAGGCGCCCGGCCGACACGAGCGCCTCGAGGCCCGCGAGCTCGGGGAAGCGGCCCGGAGCGGGCCCTGGCGCGCCGAGGTCCAGGCGCAGGTCGAAGGAGCCGTCCTGGCTGCGCAGGCGCGCGTGGCCCGAGAGGCGAGGCCCGTCGAGCACCGCATCGATCTCGCCCGAGAGCGCGCCCGGCCGGCGCTCCACGTCTACGCGCGTGCGCGCATGGAGGCGGGCGCCCGGTGGTGCATCGATCTCGGCGGCGGTCAGCACCACGCCCACCGGACCGTGCGCGCCGCCCAGTGCCACGCGCACCCGAGCCACCTCCAAGCGGTCGAAGGGCAGCGGCGCGAGCCAGGGCCCCTGCGCTTCCGGGTCCGCTCCGGCCTCCGGGTCCGCTCCGGGAGAGGGCGGCACGGCAGCCGCGGCTTCCGCGAGCGCCGGGAACGAGATCCCCTGCTCGTCCCAGGTCCCTTGCAGCTCCACGGACGCCACTTTCAGCGTGCGCGCCCGCGCCTCGGCCAACACGATCTCGGCCTCCACCCCGGCGACGCTCACGCCGAAGACCTCGAGCTTCTCGCCATGGAGCTCGAGCAGGCCGTCGGCCAGCTCGAAACCCGCGTCGGCCGAGGCCGAGAGGGAGGGCGAGAGCGGGGAGAGGTCGGCGCGCTCGGCGCGCAGGGCGAGGCGCCCCGCAGCCACCAGCGCCTCGACCCCCGTCACTTCCGGGAAGCGCCCCGGCCCGGGCCCCGGCTCGCCGAGATCGACGTCCAGGTCGAGGGCGCCGTCGTCGCTTCGCACGCGGACGTTGCCGTTCACCCGCTCGCCGTCCAGGAACAGGTCGAGCTCGGCCTCGAGCGCCCCGGCCGCGCGCTCCACCGCCGCGCGCGTGCGGGCGTGCAGGCGCCCATCGGGGGGCGCCTCGAGCTCGCTGTCCGCGAAGGTCACCACGAACGGGCCGCCCTCCCCGGCAAGCTCGACGCGCGCGTGGGCGAGGTCGAGGCGCGCGAAGGCGGGTGGCGTGAGCAGGGGGCCTTCCTCGTCGCCGCCCGGGAGCGAAGGGAAGGCGACGCCGGCCTCCTCGCTCCAGACCCCGTGCAGGACGGCCGAGCGCACGCTCACCGCGTCCACGCGGCCCGCGAGCAGCGTCCGCGGCGCGAAGCGGAGCGAGATGCCTTCGAGCGTGAAGCCCGGCTCGGGGCCCGCCGAGAGCCGCTCGATCTCGAGCGAGCGCGGGCCCACCGCGCTCACCGTGGCGCGCAGGTCCTGGTAGCCGAGCACCCGACCGCCCCAGGCGATGGCGCGCTCGGCCAGGCGCGGGCCGGTCAGGGCGAGCACGAGCCCGAGGCTCACGACCGCGACGAGCGCCAGGACGAGGACGACCCACAGCGCGCGTTTCACGCGGAGGCCTCGCCGGACAGGCTGCGATTCATGCGGATCCCTCGGCCAGCCGCGCCGGCACGAGCGCCCGCCAGCGCGCGCGCGCGGCGCCTCGCGCGTCCTCGCCCATCTGGGGCTCCACGGGCACGCCCTCCCCGAGCGGCACCTCGTCCGGGCCCACACCCGCGCCCAGGCCCGCGAGCGCCGCGGCGCCGAGCGCCGTGCCCTCCACCTCGCGCGCGCGCAGCACCGCGCAGCCGGAGAGATCCGCGAGCAGCCCGAGCAGGAGCCGCGAGCGCGCCAGGCCGCCGTCGACGCGCAGAAGCCGCTCGGCGGGCGCCAGGGTCTCCCAGACGTCGATGCAGCGGTGCGCCACGCCCTCGAAGAAGGCCCGGGCCAGCTCGGCAGCACCGCTGCCGCGGGTGAGCCCGCCGATCAGGCCTCGCGCGGACTCGAGGCCGTGGGGCGTGCCCAGACCCTGGAACGCCGGCACCGCCACCACCCCGCCCGCGTCGGGGACGCTGGCGGCGAGCGCCTCCAGGCCGGGCACGTCGCGCGCCAGGCCGAGCGCCACGGCCCAATCGAGCGCGGCCCCGGCGGTGGCCACATGACCCTCCAGGCAGTGGCTCTCCTCGCCCGCCTTGCGCGCCGGCGCTCCCGAGGCCCTCGCGCTCGCTGGGCCGGGGCGCACCGGCAGACGCCACAGGGGAAGCGGCACCGTGCCGGGCGGCGGGGCCGCCGGGCAGGTGCCCGTGTGGAGGTCGAGCATGGCCGCGGTGCCCAGGGTGAGCTTGGCCTGTCCGCGGGCCCGCAGGCCTGCCGCGAACGCGGCCGCCTGCTGATCGCCGGCGCGGGCGGCGAGCGGAACCGCGGCGCCGAGCAGCCCGGGCAGCGTCTCGGCCACGATGCCGGCGGTCGCCACGATCGCGGGCAGCGCGCGCGCCTCGATGCCCAGGCGGTCCAGGAAGCCGTGAGCCCAGTCGCCGGTCCCCGGGTCGTAGAGCGCGGTGCAGCCGGCCTGGCCGGGATCGGTCACGTGGGCCGCGCCGCCCGAGAGGCGATCGCCGAGCCACGCATCGGGCGTGCCGAGGCGCAGCGTCCCGGCGCGGGCCGCGCCCTGGACCACGGGCTCCTGCTCGAGCCACCACAGGAACTTCGCCACGGCCGGCTGGGTCGAGAGCGCGAGGCCCTCGGCCCGGAGCCGCCGCAGCCCCTCGGACACGCGCTGGTCCTGCCAGCCAAGGGCCGGCGCGAGCGGCTTGCCGCTGCGCGCCTCCCAGGCCAGCGCGGTGGCGCGCTGGGTGGCGATGCCGAGCGCGGCCACGTCGCGCGCCGTCGCGCCGCCGGCCGCCAGCGCGCCCGCCAGCACCTCGACGCTGCGCGCGAGCAGGAGCTCGGGATCCTGCTCCACGCGGCCGGGCGCGGGGAAGGCCACGGGCAGCGGGAGCTGCTGGCGGCCGCGCACGGCGCCGCCCGGCTCCACCAACAGGGCGCGCACGCTCGTGGTCCCCAGGTCGAGCGCGAGCAGCAGGTCGCCGGCCACGAGTCAGCGCGCCACCGGCGGGAGCAGCGTCCCCGGGTTCAGCAGGTCGCCGGGATCGAGGGCGCGCTTCACCGCGCGCAGCAGGTCCACGCCCGTGGTCCCGATCTCGTCGGCCAGGCGGGCCGCACGCACGCGGCCGATCCCGTGGTGGTGGGCGATCCCGCCGCCCGCACCGAGCGTGGCGTCCAGCACCCGCCGCCAGCACTCGTGGTAGGTGGCCTCCATCTGCTCGCGCCGCGCCGGGCGCGCCAGGAACGTGAAGTAGAGGTTCGTGCCCGAGCGGTAGCTGTGGCTCGTGTGGGCCGTGGCGTTCAGGATGCCCTCCACCTGTTGGAGCGAGTCCACCGCGGCGCGGTAGAGCGGCACCACGCGGTCCCAGGTGGCCGCGACTTCGATCGTGTCCAGCACGATCCCCTTCTCGAGGAACACGCCGAAGCCCGGCACGCGGTTGCGGTGGGCGAGCCAATGGTCCACCGCCTCGCTGCCGGCCGGCTCTCCGCCGAGCTGGCCGCAGCGGCGCGCGACGCCCGCGAGCTCGGCCGCCACCAGCTCCTCGGGCCCCTCGTGCAGCAGGATCAGGAAGCAGCGGCCCTCGGGGCAGTGCCCGGCGAAGTTGCGGCCGGACTCCGGGGCGTCATAGAGCCGCACCACGGGCGGGCGGAAGCCGTCCCGCAGCACGCGCCGGATGGCGTCCACGCCGGTCTCGAGATCGGCGAAGTGGAAGGCCTGGCCGCGGCTCGCCTCCGGCAACGGCCGCAGCGAAAAGGTGACCTCGGTGATCACGCCGAGCGTGCCCTCGCTGCCCAGGAAGAGCTGCCGCAGGTCGGGGCCCGCCGACGCGCGGGGGGTGCGCCGCGTGCGCAGGATGCTGCCGGCGGGGAGCACCACCTCGAGGTCGAGGATCAGGTCCTCCACGTTGCCGTAGGCCGTGGAGTACTGGCCCGCCGAGCGCGTGGCCACGAGCCCGCCGACGCTGGCCAGCGCGATGGACTGGGGCCAGTGGCCGATGGTGAGGCCGTGGCGCTGGACCTCCTGCTCGGCCGCCAGACCGTTGGTGCCGGCCCGGAAGGTCGCGGTCAGGTTGCGGTCGTCGAGATCCACCAACCCCGCGAGGCCGCGCAAGGCGAGCACCACGTCGCCCGCCTCGCTGCGGATGCCGCCGCACACGCCCGAGCCGCCGCCGAAGGGCACCACCGGCACGCCGAGCTCGCGACAGATGACGAGCGTGCGCGACACGTCCTGGGTGCTGGCGGCCTCCACCACGGCGCGCGGCAGCGCCGGCCCGCGGCCCTCCAGGTCCTGGAGCTCCGAGAGCACCCACCAGTCGCGCCGGTGCGCGCGGCGCGCCGCCTCGTCGGTCCGCACGCGCTCGCCCAGGGCCTCGCGCAGCCTCTCCACCACGTCGCTCAAGCCCGTACCTCCGCACTCTTCGAGTGATCCTTGAAGGACAGATCCGCCGCCAGGCGCTCGCGCACGGCGGCCACCTCGGCCGCCCGCCGCGCGTCGCTCCAGCCGAGCTTGCGGGCCATCCGCTCGGCCACCGGCGCCACGAGCGCCTCGCGCCCGACCGGATCGTAGAGGGCAACGCCCGTGCGACGGTAGAGGACGTCCTCCACGTGGAGCGCGTCCTCCAGGTCGACGGCCCAGTCCACCTCGCCTTCCACCAGGCTCGCGCCCTCGGCCAGGGGGCGCGCGCCGCGTGCGAGCACCTGGGCGGCCTCGCCGCCGTAGGCGCGCGCGAGGCGGGCGGCCACCGGCGCGGGCACGCCCGCCAGGCCGCGCGCCAGCGCGTCCAGGTCTGCGGCGCCCTCGCCGCCCGGCAGCGCCTCGGGCTCCACGGGCGGCGCGAGGCGCAGGCCCGCGTGCTCGGCCGCCCGCTCGAGCGCGCCGCGGGCCATGGGCCGGTAGCCCGTGAGCTTCCCTCCGGCGATGGAGACCACGCCGGCCGGGCCGATGGTGACCTCGTCCTTGCGCGAGATCTCCGTGGGCGGCTTGCCCGGCTCGGCCACCAGCGGGCGCAGGCCTGCCCAGGCGGCGAAGGCGTCCTCGGGGCCGAGGCCGTGGGCGGCGAGCTGGCGGTGGAGCGGCGCCAGCAGGTACGCCACGTCCTGGGCGTCGATGCGCGGCCAGGCGGTGTGGCCCTCGGACCAGGTCGTGTCGGTGGTGCCCACGTAGACGGCCTCGCCGCGCGGCACGGCGAAGATCGAGCGGCGATCCTCGGTGCCGAGGATCAGGATGTTGCGCAGCGGCAGGCGCTCGCGACGGAACACCACGTGCACGCCCTTGGAGAGGTGCAGCTTCGGCGAGGCGTTCGGATCCTCGAGCGCGCGCACCGCGTCCACCCAGGGTCCCGCGGCGTTGACCACGCAGCGCGCGCGCACGGCAAAGCGGCCGCCCGATCCGTCCGACCCACCCGATCCGTCCGACCCACCGGATCCGTCCGACCCACCCGATCCGTCCGACCCACCGGATCCGTCCGACCCACTGGATTCGGCGCAGGTGGCCTCCACGCCACAGGCCGCCCCGCCCTCGCGCAGGATCGCCTGGACCGGCGCGCGCGAGAGGACGGCGGCGCCGTAGGCCGCAGCAGCGCGCAGGTTGGCGAGCACCAGGCGGGCGTCGTCGGTCAGGTACTCGCGGTAGACGCAGGCGTGGGGATGGACGGCGCGGTCCAGGATCGGCTCGCCGCGTGCGAGCTCCTCGCCCGACCAGTTGCGGTGGCGGTCGGCAGGCTCCACCTCGCCGAGCTTCTCGTAGGCCGAGAGCGCCGCGCGCAGCTTCACGAGCCCCGCCCACGAGCGGGCCGGCACCACCATCCAGTGCGGCTCGGCCAGGTGGGGGGCGATGCGGTGGAGCACCTTGCGTTCGAGCGCGGTGGAGCGCACCGTGGCCACGTCGCCCAGGGCCAGGTAGCGCAGGCCGCCGTGGATCAGCTTCGAGGAGCGGCTCGAGGTGCCCATGGCGAAGTCGCCCGCCTCGAGCAGGGCCACGCGCAGGCCGCGACGGGCCGCCTCGCAGGCGATGCCGGCGCCGGTGATCCCTCCGCCGATCACGACCACGTCGAAGCGTTCGGCCGCGAGGCGCGCGATCCGCGTCTCGCGCTCGCTGCTGCGCAGGGCGGCCGAAGGCATCGCGGCAGCGTAGCCCAGGGTCGGGTCCGGAAACGGCGGGTCGGGAGCCCACCGAGGCGCTACAACGGGAGCATGCTCGAGCCGGACCTGTGCTACCGGGCGCTGCGCACGCGCGACTCGCGCTTCGACGGACGCTTCTTCGTGGCCGTACGCACGACGGGCGTCTTCTGCCGGCCGATCTGTCCGGCGCGCACACCGCGCCGCGAGAACTGCCTGTTCGTGCCGAGCGCGGCCGCGGCGCGCGAGGCGGGCTTCCGCCCCTGCTTGCGCTGCCGGCCCGAGGCTGCGCCCGGGACCCCGGCCTGGGCGGGCACCGGGGCCACCGTGGCGCGCGCGCTGCGCCTGATCGAGGCCGGCGACCTCGACGGGAGCGACGTGGATGCGCTCGCCGCGCGGCTCGGCGTGGGCGCGCGCCAGCTGCGCCGCCTGTTCGCGAAGCACCTGGGCGCCTCGCCCCTGGCCGTGGCCCAGACGCGCCGCGTGCTGTTCGCCAAGAAGCTGCTGGACGAGACCGACCTGCCGGTGGTGGAGGTCGCCATGGCCGCGGGCTATGCGAGCGTGCGCCGCTTCAACGACGCGGTGCGCGCCGCCTGGGGGCGCTCGCCGCGCGAGCTGCGCCGCGCCCGGCGCGAGGCCCGCGCGCCGGCCGAGGGCGCGGAGCTCACGCTCCAGCTCGCCTACCGCCCGCCGCTCGCCTGGGCGGAGCTGCTCTCTTTCCTGGCGGCGCGCGCCATCCCGCGCGTCGAGTTCGTGGCGGACGGCGCCTATCAGCGCAGCGTCGAGGTCTCGGGCGTGCCCGGCACGGTGCGCGTGCGCCCCGCCCCGCGCGGCGCGGCGCTGCTCGCCAGCGTCCGGCTGCGCGAGCCCGTGGCGCTCGTCGCGCTGGTGGCTCGCTTGCGACGCTTGTTCGATCTCGAGGCCGATCCGCGCGCCATCGAAGCGAGCCTCGCCGCCGACCCGCTGCTCGCGCCGGCCGTGGCCGAGCGTCCCGGGCTGCGCGTGCCGGGCGCCTGGGACGGCTTCGAGCTGGCCGTGCGCGCCATCCTGGGCCAGCAGGTGAGCGTGCGCGGCGCCACCACGCTCGCCGGGCGCCTGGTGGAGCGCTGGGGCGAGCCGTGCCCTGCCGCGGCCGGCGCGCAGGACCCGAGCGTCGATCGGCTGTTTCCCGGCGCGGCGCGCCTTTCGCGGGCGCGGCTCGAGAGCATCGGCCTGCCGGGGGCGCGCGCGGGCGCGATCCGCGCGCTGGCGACCGCCGTGGCCTCGGGCGCGCTCGTGCTCGACGGCTCGGCCGCGCCCGAGGCCACGCGCGCCGCGCTGCTCGCGCTGCCCGGGATCGGCGCCTGGACCGCCGACTACATCGCCATGCGCGCCCTGCGCGAGCCCGACGCCTTCCCGGCCGGCGACCTCGG
>Ga0302046_10006223_pt1 | contig 10439 bp, 7 predicted proteins | sample RVTome_11_FD_200261 | JGI IMG/M metagenome (GOLD analysis project Ga0302046, IMG submission 200261) | Soil microbial communities from uranium-contaminated site in the Upper Colorado River Basin, Wyoming, United States - RVT147D111 (version 2) ... | reverse complement strand
GCTCCCGCGGTGGCAAAAGAGGGTCGTGGGGGGGGAGCGCGGCGCGATGGAGCTGCAGATGCTCCGCGACGGTCGGCGCGACGGTTCGCGCCACGGCGTAGGCCGGCGCCTGCCGCGCCGAAGCCCCGGCGGAGGCGGGCCTCGCCGAAGCCGTCGAGTTGTCACCGCCGAAGGCGGGCGGGGTCATCGATTACTGGACGACGGGAGGCAGCGGCGTGTTCTCGGGCGACTCCTGGGCGGGCGGCAGGTCGAGCAGCGTGCGCAGCTCGTCGCCTTCCATGACCTCCTGCTCGAGCAGCCGCCGGGTCACCCGCTCGAGCATGTCGCGATGGCCGGCGAGAATGCGCCGCGCCTCGCCGTGCGCGCCGGTCATGATCCGTTTCACCTCGGCGTCGATCAGCTTCGCCGTGTCCTCCGCGTACGCGCCGCGCTCCGGACCGATCGGGATGTCGAGGAACTTGCTGCGCTTGTGGCCGTCGTAATTGATGGCGCCGAGCGAGTCGCTCATGCCCCATTCCGTGACCATCGCACGGGCAATGTCGGTGGCGCGCAGCAGGTCGTTCTGGGCGCCCGTCGAAATCTCTCCGAGGGCGATCTCCTCCGCGGTGCGCCCGCCGAGCAGCACGGCGAGCTGGTTGAGCAGGTCTTTTCGCTGCATCAGGTACCGATCTTCGAGCGGGAGCTGCATCGTGTAGCCGAGCGCCCCGAAGCCGCGCTGGACGATCGAGATCTTGTGCACCGGATCCATGTTGGGGATGAGCGTCGCGACGATGGCGTGGCCCGACTCGTGATACGCCACGATCTCGCGCTCCTTCTGGCTCATGACGCGCTTCTTCTCGAGGCCCGCAATCAGCCGATCGATCGCCTCCTCGAAGTCGGACATTTCGACCGCCGTCTTGTCCTGCCTGGCGGCGAGCAACGCGGCTTCGTTGACCAGGTTTGCCAGGTCGGCGCCCGCGAACCCGGCCGTGCGCTGCGCCACGACCTTGAGATCGACGTTGGCGGCGAGCTTTACCTGCTTGGTGTGGATGCGCAGAACTTCCTCGCGTCCCTTCACGTCTGGCTTGTCGACCAGGACCTGCCGATCGAACCGGCCGGGGCGCAGCAGGGCAGGGTCGAGCACCTCGGGGCGGTTGGTCGCGGCCATGATGATGATCGCCTTGCGGGAATCGAAGCCGTCCATTTCCGCCAGGAGCTGGTTGAGCGTCTGTTCCCGCTCTTCGTGCGATCCCATCGGGCTCTGGACGCGCGCGCGCCCCAGCGCGTCGAGCTCGTCGATGAAGATGATGCAGGGCGCCTTCTGTTCGGCCTGCGAAAACAGATCCCGTACGCGCGCGGCGCCGACGCCGACGAACATTTCCACGAACTCGGACCCGCTCAGGCTGAAGAAGGGGACCTTGGCTTCGCCCGCGACGGCGCGAGCCAGCAGCGTCTTGCCGGTGCCAGGCGGGCCGACGAGCAGCACGCCCTTCGGGATGCGGCCGCCAAGCGCCGTATATTTCTTCGGCGTCTTCAGGAACTCGACGATCTCCTTCAGCTCCTGCTCCGCTTCGTCAACCCCGGCGACATCCGCAAAGCTCACCTTCACGTCGTCTTCGGCAAAGACGCGGTGCTTGCTGCGCGCGAAGGACATCACGCCCCCTTCGGCGCCGCTCATCCGGCGGATGAAAAAGCTCCAGAGTGCAAAGAGCAGCAGAAGGGGAATGACCCAGCCGATGACTTCGGGCAGCCACCGGCTGACCTGCTCGCCGGTGTATGTCACGCCGCTGGCGTCGAGTTCCTCGATCAGCTTCGGATCTTCGATCCGCGCCGTGTTGAAGTTGCGGGTGCCATTGACCTCGCGCGTGTACATGCCACGGATGACCTGTTCGCCGACGGTCACCTCGGCCACCTGTCCGCTGCGTACGGCCGACTTGAATTCGCTGTACGAGATCGAGCGGCCCGCCGGCGGCATGAACCAGACCTGCGCCAGCGCCATCAGCAGGAGGAAGCCGAGCACGTACCAGACGGCTCCGCCCGGACGTCCGGGACGCGGGAGCGCGCGCCGTTCGCCGGGCCGCTTGTCGCGCGGATTCAGGCCAGGAGTGGGCATTACTTCTTACTTTTTACTGTCGACTTTTCACTTGCGAACGTCAGTCCATTGTCCCCCACGTCGACCGTCACTCGATCGCCTTCGCGGAACTCGCCCTCGAGCACCCGCATCGCCAGCGGGTCGAGCACGCGACGCTGGATCGTTCGCTTCAAGGGACGTGCGCCGTACATCGGGTCGTAGCCTTCCGACACGAGGAACGCCTTTGCCGCGTCGGTCAGCTCGACGTGGATCTTGCGTTCCTCGAGACGCTTCAGCAGCGCGCGGATCTGGATGTCGACGATGACCTTCATGTGCTCGAGGCCGAGCGTGTGGAAGAAGATGATCTCGTCGACGCGGTTCAGGAACTCCGGCCGGAAGTGCTGCCGCAGCGTCTCCGTCACCTGCCGCTTCACGCCCTCGGACAGCTGGCCGCCATCATCGGCCGAGCCCGGGCCGGCTTCCGCGATGTGCTGGCTGCCGAGGTTGGACGTCATGATCACGACGACGTTCTTGAAGTCCACCGTCCGGCCTTTGCTGTCAGTCAGCCGCCCGTCGTCCAGCAGCTGCAGGAGCACGTTCAAGACCTCCGAGTGGGCCTTCTCGATTTCGTCGAAGAGCACCACGGCATAGGGGTGCCGGCGGACCGCCTCGGTGAGCTGCCCCGCCTCGTCGTATCCAATGTACCCAGGCGGCGCGCCAATCAGCCGCGACACGGTGTGCTTCTCCTGGTACTCCGACATGTCGATCCGGATCATCGCGTGCTCGTCGTCGAACAGGAACTCGGCGAGCGCCCGCGCCAGCTCGGTCTTGCCGACGCCGGTCGGGCCGAGGAAGATGAAGCTGCCAAGGGGCCGGTTCGGATCCTGCAGCCCCGCCCGCGCGCGGCGGATCGCGTTCGCGACGGCCGTGATCGCCTCGTCCTGGCCGACGACGCGCTGGTGCAGGCGGTCCTCCATGTGAATCAGCTTCTGGATTTCGCCTTCCATCAGCCGGCTGACGGGGATGTTCGTCCACTTGGCGACGACTTCGGCGATGTCCTCCTCGTCCACCTCCTCCTTCAGCATCCGCTGGCTCTTCTGGAGCTCGGCGAGGCGTTCCTCGTGCTCCTTGATCTGCCGTTCGAGCTGCGGCAGCCGCCCGTACTGCAGCTCGGAGGCCTTCGCGTAATCGCCGGATCGCTGCGCCTGCTCGATCTCGTGACGGACCTGCTCGAGCTCTTCCTTCACCGTGCGGCCGGCCTGGATGGCTTCTTTCTCCTGCTCCCAGTGCGCCTGCAGGCGCGTCTGTTCCTCCTTCAGGTCGGCCAGCTCCTTCTCGAGCCTGGCGAGCCGCTCGACCGACGCCCTGTCCTTCTCCTTCCGCAGCGCCTCGCGCTCGATCTCGAGCTGCATGATCCGGCGGCGCACTTCGTCGAGCTCCGCCGGCATGGAATCGATCTCCATCCGCAGCTTCGATGCGGCCTCGTCCATCAGGTCGATCGCCTTGTCCGGCAGGAAACGGTCCGAGATGTAGCGGTGGGAGAGGATGGCGGCCGCCACGAGCGCCGCGTCCTTGAACTTCACGCCGTGATGGATCTCGTACCGTTCGCGGAGCCCGCGCAGAATCGAGATCGTGTCTTCCACGCTCGGCTCGCCGACGAGCACCGGCTGGAACCGGCGCTCGAGCGCGGCGTCCTTTTCAATGTGCTTCCGGTACTCGTCGAGCGTGGTGGCGCCAATCGTGTGCAGCTCGCCGCGCGCCAGCATCGGCTTCAGCATCTGCGAGGCGTCCATCGCGCCTTCGGCGGCACCGGCGCCCACGACCGTGTGCAGCTCGTCGATGAACAGGATGATCTTGCCGTCCGATTCGGTGATCTCCTTGAGGACCGCCTTGAGCCGTTCCTCGAACTCGCCGCGGTACTTGGCCCCGGCGACCAGCGCGCCCATGTCGAGCGCGAAGATCTTCTTTTCCTTGAGCCCCTCGGGCACATCGCCGCGCACGATGCGCTGCGCAAGGCCCTCGACGATGGCGGTCTTGCCGACGCCCGGCTCGCCGATGAGCACCGGGTTGTTCTTGGTGCGGCGTGAGAGCACCTGGATCACCCGGCGGACTTCCTCGTCGCGGCCGATGACCGGGTCGAGCTTGCCGTTGCGCGCCAGTTCCGTCAGGTCGCGCCCGTAACGGGCGAGCGCCTCGTAGGTGGCTTCGGGGTTCTGCGAGGTCACACGCTGGTTGCCGCGGATTTCGGTGAGCGCCTGGTACAGCGCGTCCTTCGTGATGCCGTTTCGCTGCAGCAGCTGGGCGGCCGTCGAGCGCCCCGGTTCGCCGGCGACCGCGACGAACAGATGTTCCGTGCTGATGTACTCGTCCTGGAGCCGCTGCGCCTCGTCGTTGGCCAGCTCGAAGATGACGTTCATGCGCGGCGAGAACCGGGGCTCGGTGCCGTACACCTTGGGCAGGGCGTGAAAGAGCTTCCGGGCGTCGGCCGCCATCTGCCGCGGCTCGACGTTCAGCTTGCGAAGAATCGATTGGACGATCCCGCCGGGCTGTTCCACCAGCGCCGAGAGCAGGTGCTCGGGCGTGATCTCCGGCTGGTTGAACTCGCTGGCCAGGTTCGTGGCGGTCATCACCGCTTCCTGGGCTTTTTCGGTCAGTTTGTTGAGATTCATGGTGTGGTGCGTTTGTTGAGATTCATGACGTCGCCCGTCTTTCGTCGGTAGTCGTTGGTCACGCGGCGCTGTGCGCCTTCGTGGCGCCTGCGAGCTTCGCGAGCGCCTCATAGTGTTCACGCTCCGCCGGCGGGAGCTCGGTCGGAAGCTGTGCTTCAATCCGCGCGTACAGGTCGCCCTTGTCCTGAGGGTGACCCACCTTGGGCATGCCGTACCCTTTCAGCCGGAAGACCTGGCCGTTCTGGGTGAGCGGCGGAATGCGCAGGCGCACCGGTTTCCCTTCGAGCGCCCGCACCTCTGCCTCCCCGCCAAGCACCGCCGTCGTCACCGGCAGGGGGACTTTCACGTACAGGTCGCGTCCCTTGCGCTCGAACTCGGGATGCGGGATGAGCCGGACGCGCAAATAGAGGTCGCCCGCCGCCGCCCCGCCCACGCCATGTTCGCCCTCGCCGCTCACGCGCACCCGCGAGCCGTCGCCCACGCCGGCCGGAATCCGGACGTCGACGGTCCGCGTGTGGCCATCGTGCTTGAGCGACAGCCGGCGCGTCGTGCCCTGGTAGGCCTCCTCGAGCGCGAGCTCGATCTCGTGCTCGACGTCGCGGCCCGCGCGCTGGCGGCTGCGGCCGCGGCCACGCCGGGACTCTCCGGCGGCCGCCGGGTCCGCGCCGCCGAAAAACGTGGTGAAGAAGTCGGAGAACGGGTTCGCGTCGCCGAACAGGTCCTCCATCTCCTCCTGCGTCATGGTGCGGAAGCCGCCGCCCCCGCCGGACCCGCCCATGTTGACGTTCCAGCGGCCGCTGAACGGGTTCGGCCCGCCCTGGGCCTCTGCCTGCTCGTAGGCCCGCCAGTTGGCCCCCAGCTCATCGTACTTCTTGCGCTTCGCCGGGTCGCCCAGAACTTCGTACGCCTCGTTGATTTCCTTGAAGCGCAGCTCCGCCTGCTTGTCGCCCGGGTTCACGTCCGGGTGGTGCTTCCGGGCGAGCTTGCGGAAGGCCTGCTTGACTTCCTTCTCGGTGGAGGCCTTGGTCACGCCGAGGGTGGCGTAGTAGTCCTTGAATTCCATTTACGTCTCAACCACGAGGTTCACGACGGTCACGAATGCCACGTGACATTCTGGTGCATTCGTGATCGCCTGGCCTTCGTGGTTCACAATCCCAATGCATCGTTCAGCCGCCGCATTTCGTTCACGAGCTGCCGGCGCCCGGCGCCGGTGTTGAGCGCGCCTTCGTCCATGAGCGGACGAATCCGCTGCATCACTTCCACAATGGACAGCAGGCGCTGCACGCCGGCGAGGTTGATGCCGGCCTCATCCACCAGGTGCTTGATAAGCCGGATCCGCTCCAGCTCTTCGCGCGAGTACAGCCGCATGCTGCCGATGGTGCGCGAGGGCTGGATCAGTCCCAGCCGTTCGTACTTCCGCAGCGTCTGAGGGTGCATCCCCAGCATGTCCGCGGCCACGCTGATGAAGTAGAGGTCCTGTTTCACGTTCCTATTTCAACTTGATACCCTTCGAGTGTAGGAATTGATACGGGTCATGTCAAGGTTCAGACGCATACTTCGCGATAAGATCAGGAGTTCACCCCATCATTCCTGGATTCATCTTGGACATTCAGGTCGCCGATCTCATTACCATCACGGCGCTCGTCGCCCTCGAAGGGCTGCTCAGCGCGGACAACGCGCTCGTCATGGCGATCATGGTGCTGGGTCTTCCACGACATCAGCACACGCAGGCGCTCCGGTACGGACTGATCGGCGGCTTCGCGCTCAGGTTCATTGCGACGCTCCTCGCCGTTTACCTCATCCGTGTCATCTGGGTAAAGCTGGCCGGTGGTCTCTACCTGCTCTACCTCGTGTACTCCCACTTCTGGGGGCACAAGGAAGGCGCGGACCGGCGGTCGGCGCCGAAAGCGAAGTCGTGGCTCGGCCTGTCGGCGTTCTGGGCCACGGTCGTGCGGGTCGAACTCGTGAACCTGGCGTTCTCGATCGACTCGATCCTGGTGGCGGTGGCGATGTCGCCCAAGCGGTGGGTCGTGATCACCGGCGGCCTCCTTGGCATCGTCGCGCTCCGCCTGGTCGTAGGACAGCTAATCGTGCTCGTCGAGCGCTACCCGGCCCTGGTCGACGGCGCTTTCATCATCATTGCGTGGATTGGCGCCAAGCTGTGCGCCGACTGGCTGCATTCAGCCGGCTACGTTGCGTTCGAGATTCCGCACTGGTCGTCGCTCATCGTCGTGGTCGTGATTTTTGCGATTGCCCTGATGTACGCGCGGATGCAGGGCCCTGTGGACCCCGGCGAAGTCGATACGCTCCGGGAGAAGGCGGAAGAAGCCCTGAAGGAGGAGGCTTTCCTTGGTGAACGCAAAGGCCCCGGGTAGCTACGGTGAACGCAAAGGGCCAGGGTAGCTAACGCCGCGCCGCCGGCGTCAGCATCGTCTCGCGGCGCTCGCCGTTCCGCATGTAGACCACCTTCACCGGCTGATTCACCCTCAGCAGCTCGAGCGCGTAGGTGTAGTCGTAGATGTTCGCGATCCCCTGGCCGGCGATCTCCACGATGATGTCGCCTTTCACCAGGCCGGCCCGTTCGGCGGGGCCGCCGCCGGTCACGCCGCCCAGCAGCAGTCCCTTCACCTCGGTCGCATAGTCGGGAATCGTGCCCGTGGTCACGCGCAGGCCCGCGACGGTGCCGCCACGCGAGGCCGGCTGGTCCACCTTCGTGAACTGGGGAGCCTCCTCGGCGTCCGCGACCGAGCGGATGAGTGACGCCGCCATGGCGACGATGCGATCGAGATCCTCGTAATTGATCTTGTCAGAGGTGTCCGACGGCTTGTGGTAGTCGGCGTGCGCGCCCGTGGTGAAGTTGAGCGTCGCGACACCGGCCTGGTTGAAGCTCGCGCTGTCGGTGGGGAGGTACGGGTCCGGCTGGACCGCCAGGTCGAAGCCGGCGGCGATGTTGGCGCGCTCGAGCAGCCGTCCCCACACCGGGCTGGATCCGCTTGCCTGCACGGCCAGCTTGTTGTCCTGCATCCGTCCCACCATGTCGAAGTTGATGTACGCGGCAATCTGATTGAGTGGCACGGGCGGCGCGTTCACGAACGCATTCGATCCGACGAGGCCGATTTCCTCGGCCGACCAGAGCGCGATCAGGACGTGCCGGCGGCGCGGCTGCGCGAACGTCGCCAGCGCATCCGCAATCGCCAGCACCGCGGCCGTGCCCGACGCGTTGTCGTCGGCGCCGTGGTGAATGCCGCCCGCCTCGTCGCGCCCCGCGAGCGAGGTGCCGCGGTCGCCGCGCCCGAGGTGGTCGTAATGAGCGCCAATGACCACCCACGGCTTGTCGGCGGTGACGTTCGGAGTTGTCGCAGGGAGGTGGGCGAGCACGTTGCGCGCGGTCTTCCGTTCCCGGACGACCCTCGTCGCCAGCGTGGCGGTCACGCCAGGCAGCTCGAAGCCCGCCGCGTGCGGATTGCCGGAGTCGAGATCCTGCTGGACGTCGCGCAGAGGCTTGCCCGACGCAAACAGCGCGCCGGCGACTGTTCCCGTCACGCTGGCCGCCGGGATGCCGGATCCGGCGATCGCCGTGTCGGACGTCATCGGGACGAGCTCACCGGCATTGGGGGAGCGGGGCCCGGTGACGACCAGGATCGCCCGGGCGCCGCGCTGGCGCGCGGCCATCGCCTTGTAGCGAAGATCCGAGTAGCGCGCGAGGATCGCGCGCGTCTGCTGGTCCGCATCCTCGGGGAAATAGCGAAGGACCACGACGATCTTGTCTTTCACATCGAGCGTCGCGTAACTGTCGTATCCGAAGTTCTGCGCTTCAGGGACGACAATGCCGTAGCCGGCGAAGACGACCGGTCCGGATACCTCCGCGTCGTCTGAAAACGACAACGCGCGGACCTGTGGCGCCGTGAAGACGCGGCCGCCGGCGGTCAGGCGCGATCCGCCGTCGCGGCTGCCGGCCGTGAACTCGAACGGCATGAAGAGATCGGCGCGGCCGGGCAGCAGCCTCGCGCCGATGCGCGCCAGCTGCGCCGAGATGTACTCAGCCGCCAGGCGCTCGCCGTCCGCGCCCGCCTCGCGTCCTTCGAGCGTGTCGGACGCGAGAAAGTCGACATGCGCTTTGGTCGTCGTTGCGACGGTCTGCGCGGATGGGAGCCCCGCCGAAACGAGGACGAGGGAGGCGATGAGGGCGGTACGCGTTACTCTGGTCATGTACTCTTCTCTGCGGCGCGGACCTTTACGGTCCGCGGGCGGGCCGTGAAGGCCCGCCCCGCACTCCTCAATTCGATCGATTCGGTGCCGTCTTCAGCGCGGCTAACGCCCGTTCGTGATTCCAGTCCGCAAGAAAGAGCTGGCCTTCCCGGCCGCCGCCGCGGCTCGAGGTCCACGCCAGGCGCCGGCCGTCAGGTGAGGGCACCGGCAAGCCGTCGAAGCCGTCGGAATAGGTGATCCGCACCGGTTCCTTCCTGCCGTCGATGTCCACCATGAACACTTCGAAGTTCTCGAATCCGAGCTTGTTCGAGGCGAACAGGATATACGCCCCGGACGGATGGATGTACGGCGCCCAGCTCATGGCGCCGAAGTTCGTGATCTGCCGCTGGTTCGTCCCGTCCGGCGTCATCATCCAGACGTCGGCAATCAGGCCCTGCGCGTCGAAGCGCCGCCAGATGACCTGCGACCCGTCGGGCGAGAAGAACGGCCCGCCGTCGTACCCGATCGCATCCGTCAATCGGCGCTGCCCGGAGCCGTCGGCGCGCATGATGTAGATCTCCGCGAAATAGCTGGGATCCACCTCGAGCTGTTTCTGCTCGGCCGCCGACAGCGAACGGTTGTAGGCGTCGCGCATGGACGAAAACACGATCCACTGGCCGTCCGGCGAATAGCTGGCTTCGGCGTCGTATCCGCGCACGTTTGTCAAACGCGTGAACCGGCCGGTTCGTTCGGAGGCGGCGTAAATCTCGAATTCGGCATCGTAATCCCACGCGTAGCGGCGTTCCTTGCCGGACGCGCGGAAGTCGAGCTCCTCCTGCTGCAGCATCTTCGACCGCGGGTCGTGGTGCGTGGAGGCGAACAGAACCTGATCGGTCCCGGGGCGGAAGAACGCGCAGGTCGTCTTGCCGTATCCGGGTGAGATGCGCCTCGTGTCGCCCGACGCGAAGTCGAGCGCGTAGATCTGGTAGAAGGGATTGCCCGGCTCACGCTCGCTCTGGAAGACGATGCGCTGGCCGTCCGGGGACCAATAGCCTTCGCCCGCGCGGCGTCCCTCGACGGTGAGGCGGCGGACCCGCGACAGGAAATCGCGCTCGCCCCCGACTCCGCCCGGGCCCGGCTGAAGAGGCTGTTGCGCGTGCGGCGCGGCAGCAAAAAGCACCGCCAGGCAGAGCAGCCCCGCAACTCTGTGCATTTCTGACAGCGTACCACCGCTCGACGCCCGTTGTACCATCGGTCAGTGCGCCTATCCGACCTGCGCGCCATCTCGCTGCGCCACTGGCTCGTCGCCGTGGGGGGCGGCGTCCTCATTGCCGCCCTGGTGTGGACGACGGTGTGGACCGGCCGTCATGCGTGGGCGATTTACAAGCTGAATCGGGGCGTCGGCGACACGGTGTTCTACGACGCCGCCGGCCGTCCCTGGTTCCCTCTCGACGAGCAGCGCCGCGACGTCCCCTTCGACGAGATTTCCACCTACTTCAAGGACGCCGTCATCGCCGTCGAGGACCATCGCT
>Ga0302046_10006222_pt1 | contig 10439 bp, 10 predicted proteins | sample RVTome_11_FD_200261 | JGI IMG/M metagenome (GOLD analysis project Ga0302046, IMG submission 200261) | Soil microbial communities from uranium-contaminated site in the Upper Colorado River Basin, Wyoming, United States - RVT147D111 (version 2) ... | reverse complement strand
GAGAGGGCGATCGCCACGGTCATCCCCATTCGCTGAAGAAGCATCCCGTTCATCGTTGGTTTCCTGCGATCCGGCCGTGGCCGGCAATAGGCGCGTCCAGGACAGGTGCCCCACCGCGACAATAATGAGATAGACCATGAGCGCCGCGTGGTAGAGATGGGCAACGGATTGCATCGTCGCCACCGCGACGGGCGCGGCGCGGAAACCGGACGTCGTCACGGCCTCGAACGAGATCCCCAGAAAGTTCAATAGCACCACGAAGCACGATCCAAAGACGACGTGCAGTGCACCGTGTGCGAGAACGCGCGGGCGTCGAATCGCAAAGCGTCGTGCCGAGGCGATAATGAGCGGCGTCGCCAATGCCCAGATGATCAGGTAGATGAGATTCTGCGTAAGGGCCCAGCTGATGGAAACCGGCCAACCGTAGAGTTCGGCCCTCAGAATATTCTGGACGCCGTTTATCGCGGCGACGACCGACCAGGTGCCGGCCACAAACAGGGCGGCGTGTACGCGCGGCGACAGCCGCGGTGTCGGCAAAGCAATGGCAGACGTCATGAGCTAATGGAAGTGGCGATGTCGCTGCTACCCGTCCTCCGCCGGCCGTGTTCCCGTGCTCCCGGAACACTCCTGCTGTTAACAAGCGGCCGGTACGGCCGTCTCACAACGTGACGGGCCGGCGGAAACGTGCCCGCAACGATACCACGGAGGATTGCATCATGTTTACACGCATAGCTTTACTGCTGTTGGCCGTCACCGCGGTGACCACGTTGCCGGCCGACGCCCAGCGAGGCCCCCGGAGCGGCCCGCGTGAAGGACGTGCCGCACACGCGGGCCATGGACCGTTCTCGGGAATGGCCATGTTCTCGCCGCGTCTTCTCTTGCGGTCCCAGGACCGGCTGGACCTGTCCGACGCACAGGTCGAGCAGCTCACCAACCTCCAAACCGAGGCCGCAACCGCATCGTCGCAAGCGAGAGCCGCCCTGGCTACCCATCGTGCCCAGATGCGCGAAGCCCTGACCGCGGACGCGCCGGACGCCAACGCCGTGCGGCAACACCTCGAAGCATCGCAGGAAGCACGGACGCAGCTCGAGTGGATTGGCGTGGACACGATGCTCAGGTCGCGAGCCGTACTGACGGAAGACCAGCGCAGCCTCGTGCGCGACATGGTTGCCGAGCACAGTCCTCGACGCGGCCGAATGCAGAGGGGGCGGAGACACTGACATAGGCGGACAAGGGCGAACAGCGGCGGGCAGAGCCGGACACCGGACACCCGCCGCTGTCCTCTTGTGTAGGACGCCATCCCTTACGGCGTAGTCACCCTCCGTTGCCGAGCACTTGAGCTACCGATTCTTCTCGCTTCAGCGCAGCAGGTATCGACAGAGGAGCAGGCAGTGCCTGCCCGCCTCTGTTCGCTGTCGCAAACTGCCCAGATATCGAGATCACTATCCGCCCATCATCCGCCTGGCACGTGTAGCCCTCCGACGTTAACCTTGCGCGGTCCTCATCCCTCCGCTTCATGCTTCAGGGGTCATCGCGATGTCCGACCGGAACGCGTACTGGCGGCGCAATCTGCGGTACGTCATGATTTTGCTGACCGTTTGGTTCTTCGTGTCGTACGGCTGCGGCATCCTCTTCGCTGATACGCTCGACGGCATCCAGATCGCCGGGTTCAAACTCGGCTTCTGGTTCGCACAGCAGGGGTCGATCTATGTCTTCGTCGCGCTGATCTTCATCTACGTGTACCTGATGAATCGGCTGGACCGTCAGTTTGATGTGGACGAGCGAGAGGGCGGTCAATGACGGTCCAAGCCTGGACCTTCGTCCTGGTCGCGGCGTCGTTCACGCTGTACATCGGCGTCGCGGTGTGGTCACGAGCATCCACGACCGGCGATTTCTACGTGGCCGGGGGCAAGGTCAATCCCGTGTTGAACGGGATGGCGACGGCGGCGGACTGGATGAGCGCCGCGTCGTTCATCTCGATGGCGGGCCTGATCTCCTTCATGGGCCGGGACGGGTCCGTCTACCTCATGGGTTGGACCGGCGGGTACGTCCTCCTTGCGCTGCTGCTCGCCCCTTATCTGCGTAAGTTCGGCAAGTACACGGTGCCAGACTTCGTGGGCGATCGCTACTACTCACAGGTCGCGAGAATCGTCGCCGTCCTATGCGCGATCTTCGTCTCCTTCACCTACGTGGCGGGGCAGATGCGTGGCGTAGGAATCGTGTTCTCACGGTTTCTCGACGTTGGCATCAACCAGGGCGTGCTCATTGGCATGGGCATCGTGTTCTTCTACGCGGTCCTGGGCGGCATGAAGGGCATCACGTACACGCAGGTCGCACAGTACTGCGTGCTGATCTTCGCGTATCTCGTCCCGGCCATCTTCATCTCGATGATCGTGACGGGCCATGTCGTCCCGCAGGTGGGCTTTGGGGCAGAACTGCAGGATGGCACCGGGTATCTGCTCGAGCGCCTCGACGGGTTGAGCGCCGAGCTTGGGTTTACCCAGTACACCAGCGGAGTCAAGAGCACGCTCGACGTGTTTGCGATCACCGCAGCACTCATGGTCGGCACGGCGGGTCTACCGCACGTGATCGTCCGATTCTATACGGTGCCGCGCGTGGCCGCAGCCCGTATCTCCGCCGGCTGGGCGCTCGTGTTTATCGCGTTGCTGTACACCACGGCTCCGGCCGTCGCCGCGTTTGCGCGCACCAACCTCCTCAACACCGTGTCAAACCGCCCATACGCGGAGATGCCGTCCTGGTTCACGAACTGGGAGGACACCGGCCTCATTCGGTTCGAGGACAAAAACGGGGACGGCACCATTCAGTACGTCGGCGATCCCGCTGCCAACGAGCTGACGATCGATCAGGACATCATGGTGCTCGCCAACCCGGAGATCGCGAGGCTGCCCAATTGGGTAGTCGGCCTGGTGGCAGCGGGCGGCTTGGCCGCGGCCCTATCCACCGCCGCGGGACTGTTGCTCGTCATCTCAACCGCTGTTGCGCATGACCTCCTGAAGAAGGGTCTCAACCCGAAGATCACAGAAGCCCAAGAGCTGATCACCGCGCGCATCGCCGCCGGCGTCGCGGTCGTCATCGCCGGCTACTTCGGGATCGATCCGCCGGGGTTCGTGGCGCAAGTCGTAGCGTTCGCATTCGGCTTGGCCGCCTCGTCGTTCTTTCCCGCCATCGTCATGGGGATTTTCTCCAAGCGCATGAATCGCGCGGGGGCGATCGCGGGAATGATCGTCGGCATCACGTTCACCGCGGCCTACATCGTCTATTTCAAGTTCATCAGTCCCGACCTCAACACCGCCGAGCACTGGTGGTTCGGGATCTCCCCGGAGGGTGCGGGGACGATCGGCATGCTCCTGAACTTCGCGGTGGCCATCGCCGTCGCCGCGTTCACAGCCCCGCCTCCGGAAGAGATTCAGCAACTCGTTGAGGACATCCGCGTGCCGCGCGGCGCGGGCGAGGCGCATGAAATGTTACTTTGAACCCGCACCAACTCCTCCAGCGAGCTCGATGTAATGCAAGCAGCGATTCAGGTTGATCGAATCATCAAGCGTTTTGGCAGCCGCGCCGCCGTCGACCAGCTGTCCTTCGACGTGCAGCGCGGCGAGGTCTTCGCGCTACTGGGTCCGAACGGCGCCGGGAAGACCACCGTTGTGCGAATGTTGGTTGGCATCATCCGGCCGGATGAGGGACGCATTGCCGTCTCGCTCGATCAATCGACGACCAGCACCCTACCACCGGAGCAGACCGGGTATCTCCCCGAAGACCGCGGCCTCTATCGGGAAGTCCCGGTGCTCCGAACGCTCATCTACTTCGGTCAGTTGCGCGGGCTCACCGCGGGCGAGGCGAATCGTCGGGCGCACGAATGGCTGGAGCGGATGAGCCTCATGGACCGCAAGAACGAACGGCTCGACGCCCTGTCCAAAGGCAATCAGCAACGCGTGCAGCTGATCACCGCCGTCATGCACAAGCCTACCCTGGCCATTCTCGACGAACCCTTCTCCGGCCTCGATCCGCTCAGCCAGGAGTTCTTTCTCGACCTCGTGCAGGATTTGAAGGCGGCGGGAACGACCATTCTCCTCTCCGCCCATCAGATGGATCTGGTCGAGCGAGCAGCCGATCGTGTTCTCCTCATGAACCGGGGTCGTGAGATCCTCGCCGGCTCCATGTCTGAGCTGCGCCGTCATTTGGACGACCGGCCGCGCGTTCGCCTGACCATCGAGGCGGACGGCAACACGCAGGCCGTGCGAGAGGACGCGGACGTCGAAGACGTCACGGTCGAAGAGGAGGAGATCCACATCACGCTGCGCCCCGGAGCATCCGTTCCATCCTTCATCGCACGGATTGTTTCCCTTGTACCCATTCGCAGCATTGCCACCGAAGCGCCACGATTGCATGAAGTGTTCGTGCGGGCCGTGCGAAACGACGACCGAAAGGCCGACTCATGAGCCATCTCCGTCATTGCCTCATCGTGGCCGGCTGGGAGTTCCGTCGCTATTTCAAGTGGAAGGACCAGATCATCGGGTTGATCTTCTTCTTGGGAATAAGTGGCGTGTGGTACGGCGTGGCCAAAGTGCTGCAAGGGCGTGGCCGTACCATCACCGTCGCCGTGGTCGACATGAATCTCCAGGCGCCACCATCCGGGCGTCTCGAGTTCGTCTCCGCGCCCCCCACTGACTCGGCGCGCATCGAGGGACTCCGCGCCGGAGACCTCGACGGCGTCCTGAGTCGTGGTCGCGATGGAACGTTCGATCTCCTGGTCGAACAAGACCCACGGTATCAGGCGGAACTCCAGGCGCTGCTGAATGCGATCAGCCAGGGCGAACGGCTGGGCGCGTCGGGGCTGAGCCCCCAAGATCTCGCCGCCATCAACGCGCCGGCTCCGCTCGATGTACGCTTCACCGATCCCACCCGACAACAGACCGGCACCGCCGAGAAGATCATCGCCGGGGTCTTGATCGGCGTCATGCTGATTTCCGTGTTCACCAGTATGGCCTACCTCATGACCGGTATCGCCGGTGAGAAACAGTTGCGGGTCACGGAGTCGGTGGTGTCCGCCATTTCCCCGCAAGCATGGATCGACGGGAAGGTCATCGGTCTCACGGCGTATTCGCTGACGGGTATCGTCAACCTCGCCCTGGGCGGCCTCGTTGTCGGCATCAGCGCCAAGCTCGCGACGGACTTCGCGATACCGAAGATCGCCATTCGTCCGGGCATCGTCCTCGTCATCGCGGTTGTCGCCATCTTGGGGATGATCCTCTGGAATTGCTTCTTCGCAGCGGTTGCAGCAACCATCGATGATCCCAACACGTCCACCAGGTCTTCGATGCTGATGCTGCCGGCGATACCCGTGGGCCTGGCCGTCGTCGTGTTCCGTGATCCCGACTCCCTCCTGTCACATCTGCTCGCGGTCTTCCCGTTGACGAGTGCACCGGCGTTACCCGCACGTATGGTCTTGTCGAATCCGGGTATCGTGGAGATACTGGCATCGCTCTTGTTGCTTATTGGCGCAATCTGGCTCACCCGACGGGTGGCGGGGCGTATCTTCGAGGTGGGTATGCTGCTGTATGGCAAGGAGCCCAGCTGGCGGGAGATCGCGCGCTGGGTGGCGCGACCCACCACTTGACCATCCGACGATGATATGCGCGACTATTTCCTTCGGACGGCACGATTGGGATTCGACCGCTGGAGCGACGCGGATCTGTCTCTGGCCATCTCGCTCTGGGGTGATCCGCGGGTAACCGCCCTCATCGATGCACGTTCGACACTCAATGAGTGTGAGGTGCGCGATCGTCTCGAGTCCGAGATAGCGCTCTTTGCGACGCACGGAGTCCAGTACTTTCCCATCTTCCTGCTCGAGGGCGAGACGTTCGTCGGGTGCTGCGGCCTCCGACCCTACCTGAAGGCACCGGGGACCCTCGAGGTAGGCGTGCACGTGCGACCAGACTTTTGGAGACGAGGCATCGCGTTCGAAGCCTCGAACGCCATGATCGAGTTCGCCTTTCGAACCACCGACGCCGGCGTCGTGATGATGGGTCATCACCCCACAAACGCACCCTCCCGGGCGCTCATTGAGAAGCTGGGATTCGAGCTTTCCCACACGGAGCGGTACGAGGCGACCGGGCTCGATCATCCGGCGTACATGAAACATCGTCCGTCGGCCCCGTAGACCGGTCACGACCGCGTAGGTCGCGAGAAGCGCGCCGCTCGCCTATCCTTAGATATGCGCCTCGTCCATCGTTGGGTTCTTGCCGTACTGCTTCCGGCCGCCGCCTCGGCCCAGACGCCCGCCGCCCTCGAGGTCGAGCGGGCGGAGTTCGCCCGGTGGCTGCGGACGTCCTCCGTCTCCCCGTACGCCGCCGTGTATCACCAGCCGTTCAGCGGCGAGCTCGTGCTCGGTCCGTCCAGCCCGCCTCCCCTCGACCGGCTTCCGGAGGCCAAGCTCGATCAAGGCATATTCAGCTTGTCCCTCGAGACGGAAACCGGCGATCGAACCGTCCCGCGCAACCGCGACGTTGCACTCGGCGATTGGCGTTTGCGCGTGAGCGGCGAACGGGGCCGCAGTGTCGTCACGATCTTCGGCAATCCGACCAGCTCAGAGCCGCCAGGCTGGTACGACTATGCCGAGTCGATGGTTGTCGACGGTGTGCTTCAAGCCCCGGACGATCGCGAGTCGCGCCGCATGTTTGGCCTCGATGGCGTCGAGGTAGAGGGCACACGCGCAGGAACCTTTGTAGCGATTGTTGCGGATCAACCGGTGCGTCTGGCGGTCTTTCGGCTCCCCGAGCCGGGCACCGAAGAGTCGGAGTTGCAGATCTTTTTCCGTGATGCCACCAATGACCGGGGAACGTATCCGGCCGGACGATTTTTGACCCTGCGACCCCTTGGGGGCAATCGGTATCGCGCGGACTTCAATCGCGCGCGCAATCCGTTCTGCGCGTATAACGGTATCTTCCCCTGTCCGCTCCCGTGGTCGGGGAATGCCATCGATGCTCCCATCGAGGCGGGAGAGCGATACAACGGATCCGGCACGGAGGCTTTCGAATGATCAGGACCCTGTCGCTGTTGAGCATCAGTGGATTGATGGCCGTCGCCACCGCCGCCGGCGCCCAGAGCACCTCCCCCGCCGGTCCGTGGCGCGCCGCCCTCGACCTGGCCGGCGGTGCGCTCCGCTTTCACATCGACCTGTCCGAACGGGGACGCGGCTTCTCCGGACGGCTGTGCAACGCCGACGCATGTGATCCGTTCTCAACGGTCGCGCGCATCGACGGCACATCGGACTCGCTGCTTCTGGATATGGCGGATTATGCCGCCGTGATACGCGTGCACCACCGGGGCGACTCCCTGACGGGGTTCTATCGTAACGTCGGCAACCGCGGTCCCCGCACCATTCCGTTTCGCGCTTCGCGCGGGGCCTGGCCCATCGAGCCTCCGCCCGCCGAGTTGGTGGGGCGTTGGGATGCGACGTTCAATCCGATCGACAACCCGAGCCCGCGTGTCTTGGATTTCCGTCGCACGGAACGCGGACTAGAGGGCACGATCATCTCCAACACGGGGGACTACGGCCTCTTTTGGGGAGGCGCCGAGGTGGACAGCTTCTCCATGGCGCATTTCGACGGTTCGTTTGTCTACGTGGTCACCGGCCAGCTCATTGGCGATACGTTGAGCGGGATCTTTCATGCGGGCCTGACGTCGCAGCGGCCGTTTATCGCGGTCCGATCCACCGGCGTACCTCATCTGGCCGAGCCGGAAGAGGTCGTGCGGGCGGACTCAGCCGCGCCGTTTCGATTTGCATTCCCGAGTGTCGACGGCGGAGTGGTCACGAGTGAGGACCCGGTGTTCCAGAACAAGGTCGTCATCGTCGACATCTTCGGAACCTGGTGTCCGACGTGTCACGACGCGGCACCATTGCTCGTCGACCTGTACGATCGATACCACGATCAGGGCCTCGAGATCGTGGGACTGGCATACGAGGTTACCGGGGACAGCGCCATCGACGGCGCGCTCCTCAGACGATATCGCGAGAAGTTCGGTATCGAGTTCCCGCTGCTGCTGGCCGGCGTCAACGACAGCGAATCACCGCAGGCTACGCAGCCGCAGTTGCGGGGCGGCATCGCCTATCCTACCACCATCTTTCTCGATCGTACGGGCCACGTGCGGCGAGTCCATGCGGGCTTTTACGGACCGGCCACGGGTGCAGCCCACGATGCATTGCGGCAGGAGTTCTTTGACCTGACCGAGGAGCTGCTGCGCGACGTGCCCGCACCGTCGCGATAGCGCGCCTGGACCGCCCGTTCCATTCCGTCATCTCGACTCACCACTCTCTAAGGCGTCCCAGTCAGACCTACTATCCTCCAGGAGCGCTCGATCATGGCGCGCCAGCTGTAGATCGGCGATCATCTCTTCGATCTCCATCACGACTTCCCTTGCCAGCGCCCGGTCCCTCCTCGCAACACGAAGGCGTAGCAAGACGCCCTGTACTGACGGGACTCGTTCGAACGCGTCCATGTATCGCGCGCGCAGCTCCACAGCAGGTCTCCACCAGCCACCGACGAGCCTCACCCCCATGAGTTCTCCAGCAGGCACTTCCAACCAATCGAGGGGGATCTCATCGATCTCCGTCCCCACGTTGAGAAACGTCACCTGCTCAGTGGTCTTGGTGCCGCTCCACTCCAGGGCAATCCCGCCCTCCGTGACATGGAGGAGCCCGTAGACTTTGTAGCTGACTGATTCCACACCCTGGAAGCCAACATCATCACTCCCAGGAATCGCGAGTCGGATGGGAAGAGGCTCGGCCATGAAAGTAATATCACCTCATCGGGCGAGTCGCATCAATACGGGCAGCTGATGAATTCGTCCGACTGACATAGCCCTCAGGTTAGCCTAGCCGGTTGCCGGTACGTGATCTCAAGCTTACACGCTGGCCTACGCGATGCCGCTGGACCACGGCAACTACAAGCACCTCATCGTCTTACCAGGTTCGCGCCTGGGTCCATCGCTGCGGCGCGAGGTATCGCGTAGGCCAGGCGTGTGCGCTCGTCCCAACCGCACAATTCTCACGTTCTCACCAACCTGCTAAACGGATTGCCTCTCCTTATCGACCAGACACCCGATCGACGATCTCTACCATCATGCCGGTGCCTCGTGGCACGTCCTCAACCGAGATCCGCTCGTTGCACCGGTGGACACCGCCCCTGTTGATCGAAGAGGATCATACCGGCGATACCGTAGCTCGCGAGCTTTAACGTCCCGCTGTCAGTCGCAGTCCGTCCGGAACGAGGTCTTCGCCACGCCGCTGCTTCGCCTCGACCTCCCGCACCGCAGCTTCGATCCTCACGACTCTCTCGGCGGTACCAGGATGATTTCGACCACGATCGATCTCGCGCGGACTCGAGGCTCCCCACCGGCGCATGAACTCCGCGGTACCGGATATCTCAAATCCACCGCGGGCCGCCAGATAAACGGCTACGTAGTCCGCCTCCAGTTCGTAGCGCATGGTCGCGAGGTGGGCTACGTGATACGCAAGGAGGTTGTGTGCCAGCTCATGCGAGAGCACCGCCGCCAAATCCTCGTCACTCTCGGCAAACCGCAGCATGCCCGTCGTCACTTGAATCGTGGATCCATCGGCGAGCGCGACGACTTCATCGCTTTCGAGGACGCTGAGGAGGAACGGGCAACGACGGGCGTAGGAGATCGTGATCGCGTGGCGCTGACCGTTGCGGAGGAGCGTCACTTCCATCGGCTGTCCTGCAGACGCCGTTGCCCTCGACAGGATGAGGTCGCCGGCGCGAACTCCGGCCTGAGCCGCCGGAGAGGACGAAACTACGTGGATCACCTTCGTCGTATCGCCAATCAAGAACCTATCTGCGACCGCGACACGCAGATACTCCGCATGATCCTCATCATCGGCAAACAATGAAGGAAGATCGTCTTGTCGAAGAGCGGTCCATCCGAGGAACCTCGACGCATCTGTACAGAGGTTGGCATTAGCGACGAGAAGACGGGAGCCGACCCGCGCCAAGCGAGTCCAGTTTTCGAACCACGCGACTGCCGCCCGTTCGTATTGTCGCCGCCGTTCCGCGGCAACCAGATCCGCCTTCGCGTTCGGCACGGCCGGCCGAGGCACGCATCCATAGATGCCGACTACCAGAACAATCAGAACGCAGCCGCTGCGCATCTCGTCAGCATTCCACCAGCAGGTTGCTGAAAACGTCGGTACCTGACTTCGTGCTTGCGCGCTGGCCGCAGCGATGCCCCTGGCGCGAACCTAGTAACACGATGAAGTGCTTGTAGTTGCTACGGCCCAGAGGTATCCCGCAGGCCAGTACGTAAGCACGATCCAACGGCACGATGTTCACTTTTTCAGCAACCTGCTAGAGGTCGTCCCTGGCGTACCGCATGCCGTGGTCAATCGCCGCGGCGACCGT
>Ga0302046_10006221_pt1 | contig 10439 bp, 11 predicted proteins | sample RVTome_11_FD_200261 | JGI IMG/M metagenome (GOLD analysis project Ga0302046, IMG submission 200261) | Soil microbial communities from uranium-contaminated site in the Upper Colorado River Basin, Wyoming, United States - RVT147D111 (version 2) ... | reverse complement strand
GTCCCCTCCCCGCCGACGATGATCAGCCCGTCGATACGGTACGAGGCGAGGTTCTCCTTGAGCAGGTCCACGCCCCCCTCGACACGGAACGGGTCCACGCGAGAGGTGCCGAGGATCGTGCCCCCGCGGTGCAGGAGCCCGCGCACGGCCTCCCCGGTGAGCTCCTGCACGGTGCCGTCGAGGAGGCCGCGGTAGCCGTTGCGGAACCCCACGATCTGGTCGCCGTAGACCTCGACGCCCTTGCGCACGACGGCCCGGATCACCGCGTTCAGCCCCGGGCAGTCGCCGCCGCCGTTGAGGATCCCGATCCTCGCCACGCGCGCTCCCTCGCTCGCCTCCGAGCCATCCTAGCGCGGGGCCTGCACGCCTCGGGTCAAGCGACGGCCATCTCGCGCCGATGCCTATCCTTGGGCCATGAGGAGAACGCTCGCGCTCGTGGTCCTCACGCTGTTCGCGCTGACCCCCGCCGCGCGAGGCGCCGGGGACCCGCTAGACGAGGCCGAGGCGGAGCACGCAGCCGCCCTGGCCGAGGTCGCCGTGCTCACCGGGCGCATCGACCGGGTGCGCGGGCGGTTCGAGGTGCTGCGGGCCGAGGCCTCGCAGGCCGCCGCGCTCGTCGTCGACGCGTACCGAGCCGGTCTCGAGGTCGATGAGCGGGTCGGCGCGGCCCGCGACGCTCTCGCGGCACGCACCCGCGCCGTGTACCAGGCGGGACCCGCGGGCCTCCTCGAGGTGATGCTCTCCGCCGGGAACCCCTCGGACGTGATGATGGTCCAGCGGGTGATCGACCAGCAGATCCTCGGCGACGTCGACGAGATCGCGGCCGCCCTCGACGACGCGTCCGAGGCGCAGCTCTCGAGCGAGGAGATCGAGCGCCGGAAGGAGGATCTCCGGCGACGCGCGCATCGCCTCGAGCCGATGCTCCAGGAGCTGGCGATCCTGCTCGCCCGCGCCGACGACGCCGCGCGTCGCGCGGGGCAGGACGTGCGCGCGCTCGACCGGGAGCGGCGCGAGCTGTCCCGCGCCGCCGAGGAGGTGGCGGACCTCGGCAGTCTGGCGCTCGGCGGCGTGGACCAGTCGAAGCTGCTCGAGATGCTCGGTCCCGATGGCGGGCGCGGGTGCGACATCCCCGAGGACCTGGAGCAGACGGGCAAGGGGTTCTCGGGCGTCGCCTCCTGGTACGGATGGGAGTTCGCCGGCCGCCCCACCGCGAGCGGCGCGATCTTCGATCCGCGCCTGTTCACCGCCGCCCACAAGACGCTCCCGTTCCCGACGTTCCTGCACGTCGAGCACGCGGGGAGGTGCGCGACGGTCCTCGTGAACGACCGCGGGCCGTTCATCGAGGGGCGCGTGCTCGACCTGTCGAAGGGTGCGGCCGACTACCTCGGCGTGGGGTTGAACGAGGTCTCGGCCGAGATCCTCGTCCCCGCGGGATAGGGCGACACCACCCGAACGGGCTATTCCCTCATCCGGCGTCGCGACGTACGCTTGCCCCGTTCGCGGGCGAGAGGAGGTAGCGATGCGTAGAGGGATAGTCGGGACCCTCGCCGTGCTCCTGGTGCTGGGGATCGCGGCGCCCACGGTGGCGGCGAGCAAGATTAAGGTGCGGCCGAACCCCGTGGAGCAGGGCGAGCGGCTCAAGATCAAGGCGAAGGACTGCATCTCGGGAGACGGATACGAAGCGTTCGTGGAGGTCGAGATCGTGGCGAAGGGAACCCCCAACAAGGCCCCGCCGATCTTCGACGCAACGGAGCCTGCCGACGACGACGGCACCACCCTGATCAAGGCGAAGATCCGCAAGGCCAAGTACCCGCCGGGGACCTACATCGTCTACGTGTGGTGCATCCACGAGTTCGACGACGGCAGCGAGGGGATCTGGTACAAGGCCAAGAAGTCCGTCACGGTCGTGGCCTGAGCGGAGTGCCGGGGTGGAGCCCGTCCGCCCCGGCCTCTAGCATGCGAGGAGCCATGGGGCGGATCCTCGCGATCGATGCGGGCACCACGGGCGTGAAGGCGCTCGTGCTCGACGAGACCGGCGACGTCCGCGCCCACGGCTACCGCGAGTTCCCGCAGTCCTTCCCCCGGCCCGGCTGGGTCGAGCACGACCCCCGCGACTGGTGGACCGCCCTGCTCGAGGCCACCCTCGAGGCCCTGCGCGCCGCGGGATCCCAGGCGGCGGACCTGACCGCGATCGGGATCACGAATCAGCGCGAGACAACGGTGCTGTGGGACCGCGAGACCCTCGAGCCGATCCACCCGGCGATCGTGTGGCAGGACCGCCGCACGGCTCCCCTCTGCGAGACCCTCCGGGAGGAGGGCTGGGAGGAGCGCGTCCGCGAACGGACGGGGCTCGTCATCGACCCGTACTTCTCCGGCACGAAGCTCGCCTGGCTCCTCGAGGAGGTCGCCGGGGCACGCGAGGCGGCCGAGGCGGGACGCCTCGCCTTCGGTACGGTCGACACCTACGTGATCGCGCGCCTCACCGGCGGCAGGGTCCACGCGACCGACCACACGAACGCATCGCGGACCCTGCTCCTGGACATCCACCGGCTCGCCTGGGACGAGGAGATCCTCGAGCGCCTGCGGATCCCGCCGGCGCTCCTGCCGGACGTCCTGCCCTCCTCCGGGACCTTTGGCGCCACCGACCCCGAGGCCTTTCTGGGCGCGAGCGTCCCGATCGCCGGGGTGGCGGGCGATCAGCAGGCCGCCCTCGTGGGCCAGGCCTGCTTCGAGCCGGGCGACGCGAAGAACACCTACGGCACCGGCTCGTTCGTACTCCTGAACACGGGCGAGTCCGCGCCCGCGGCCAAGGGCCTCCTCACGACCGTCGCCTACTCCGACGCGGACGGGGTCCGCTACGCGCTCGAGGGATCGATCTTCGTGACCGGCGCCGCGATCCAGTGGCTCCGCGACGGCCTCGGCATCATCGGCACCGCGGCCGAAGCCGGTCCCCTCGCCGAGACCGTCGTGGACACGGGCGGCGTCTACTTCGTCCCCGCCCTCACCGGCCTGGGCGCCCCGTGGTGGGATCCTCGCGCGCGCGGGACGATCGTGGGGATCACGAGGGGGACGACGCGCGCCCATCTCGCGCGCGCGGCGGTCGAGGCCATGGCCTACCAGACCAAAGACGTCGTGGACCGGATGCTCGCCGAGGCCGACACCGAGCTGCACGTGCTCAAGGTCGACGGCGGGGCGAGCACGATGGACCTGCTGTGCGGGTTCCAGGCCGACCTGCTCGGCGTCACGGTGCAGCGACCGGTGCAGCACGAGACCACCGCGATCGGCGCCGGCTACCTCGCCGGACTCGCGGCGGGGGTGTGGTCGTCGAAGCAGGAGGCCGCGAGCGCCTGGCGGCTGGACCGGGAGTTCATGCCGAGCGGCGAGGACCTCACCGAGCGCTACGCGGGATGGAGGCGTGCGGTGGAGCGCTCGCTCGACTGGGAGCAGCGCCCTTAGGAGGCGGCGCGCTCGCGCCCGACCGTCTCGGACTCCGGGAGCTTCACCGGCCGCTCCTGCGCGGCGAGCTCCTTCTTCACCTTAGCGGCGTACTCGTCGACGTACTCCTGGCCCGAGAGCATCATGATCTCGTACATGATCTCGTCGGTCGCCGAGCGCAGCACGAACCGGTCGGAGGGGCGATCGAAGTAGCGGTCGAAGCGCAGCGGCTTGCCGAAGCGCACGCGGATCTTGCCCCGCAGGCGCGGCATCTTCGCGTCGAGCGGCATCACGTCGGTGGTCCCCTCGACCGAGATCGGCACCACCGGCGCCTGCGCCTCGAGCGCCATGCGCGCCACGCCCGACTTGCCCCGGTACAGCCGGCCGTCGGGGCTGCGGGTGCCCTCGGGGTAGATCCCCACGATCAGGCCCTGCTCGAGGGCACCGATGCCGGCGCGCAGGGCGGCCTCGCTCGCGGACCCGCCCTCGCGACGCACCGGGATCACGTTCGCGGCCTTGAAGAACCACCGCGTGCGCCACGAGTCGAAGTAGTCGGCCTTGCCCAGGAACACGACCCGCCGCTTGATCACGAGCGGGATGAAGAGGCTGTCGACGAAAGAGAGGTGGTTCGAGGCGAGGATGACCGGCCCCTCACCGGGGATGTTCTCGAGCCCGATCGCCTTCGGCCGGTACAGCAGCCGAAGGAGCGGCCCCAAGAGGATGTATTTCATGACCCAGTAGAACATTCGGCCTCACCCGCCGGGTTCTTCCGCGCGAACCTCTAGAATATAGACTCGCGTCCGTATCGTAAAGGTACGCCAAGAGGAGGATCGGGTTGGTCGCTGCGCTGGATGCACTGGAGATCTCGTTCCTGGTCTTGGTCGGCGGGATGACCGTGCTGGCCGGGATCTTCTCCGTCTACCTGTTGATCAACCAGTTCCGCAACACCGGGCATCGAGCATCCCGGGGTCGTCGCTGAGCAAGCAGGAGAACCCCGCGTCCGCGTCGAAAGGGTCGTCAATGGCAGAGAAGAAACGGGTGTTGCTCGTAGAGGATGACGAGTCCGTGCGTCAGCTCGTGCGCATCACCCTCGAGATGAACGACTACGAGGTCGTCGAGGCGAAGGACGGCCTCGAGGGACTGTTGCTGCTCGACATGCACCAGCCCGACGGGGTGATCCTCGACCTGATGATGCCCGACGTCGGCGGCGAGCGGATGCTGGCACAGCTCCGCGCGACCCCCGAGACGAAGCGCACGCCGGTCCTGATCATCACCGGCAAGCCCGAGGTCGCCCCCGAGGTGATCGGGCTCGTCGGCAGGGAGAACTTCTTCCCGAAGCCCTTCGATCCCGACGCGCTGATCGAGCGGGTGAAGTCCCTCCTCGTATGAACGAGCGGATCATCCCGGGCGCCGAGCCCTTCTCGTTCGATGGAGGCCCGACCGGGGTCCTGCTGCTCCACGGCTTCACGGGCAACCCGATCAGCATGCGCGGCTGGGGCGAGGCGCTCGCCGAGCGGGGCTACGCGGTGCTCTGCCCTCGCCTCCCCGGGCACGGCACGAGCTGGCAGGACCTCGCCCGGCGACGCGGCGACGAGTGGACCGATGAGGTCGACCGGGCCCTCACGACGCTGCGCTCGAGCTGCGACCAGGTGGTGGTCGGGGCGCTCTCTTTCGGGGGCGCCCTCGCACTCGACCTCGTGGCGCGGCGCGGCGACGAGGTCCGGGGGCTGGTGCTCGTGAACCCCTACCTCCGGGACCGCCGGCACGCGCTCCTGCCGGTGGCTCGCATGGTGATGCGGTCGGTGCCCGGGACCGGCAACGACATAAAGCGGCCGGGACCCGACGAGATGTCCTACCAGCGGATCCCCCTGCATGCGCTCGGAGCGGCGAGCCGGCTCATGAAGGTCGCCCGCGACGCGCTGCCGTCGATCCGCCAGCCGCTGCTCGTGCTCCACTCCCCCGAGGATCACGTGATCCCGCGCGATAACGGGCCGCTCGTGATCGAGCTCGCCGGCAGCGAGCGGAAACAGCTGGTCCTCCTCACGAACTCCTACCACGTCGCCACGATGGACAACGACGCGGGCCTGATCGTCGAGAAGACCGACGCCTTCATCCGGTCGCTCGTCGCGGCCTGACTACCCCTCGAGCTCGACGTCGGCGAACACCGGAAGGTGGTCCGAGAGCTCGGCCAGGTCGGGCCTGACCCACGCGCGCTGCACGCGGAGCCCCTCGGAGCACAGCAGGTAGTCGATCCGGGCGGACGGGTTCGACGCCGGGTACGTCTCGCCGGGGCCGTCGGGCGCCGCCTCGAAGGCGTCCCAGAGTCGCTCCCGGAGCCAGGCCGCCGCCGGCTGGTCGGGCCGCTCGTTCAGATCGCCTCCCAGGACCACCGGCTGGCGGAGCGCCGGGAGCCGATCGGCGATCTCGCGGGCGTGTACCAACCGCTCCGGGTCCGAGAGGCCGAGGTGCACGCTGGCCGCCGTCAGCCGGGCGCCCGCGTGGCCTGCGATCGCCATCGTCACGCCCCGCAGGGGCAGCCCCCGGTGCGGAGCCAGCCGCACGATCGAATCGGCCACGATCCGCCACGGGGGCCGCAGCAACACGGCGTTCGGGACGCCCCGGCGCCAGAAGCGCAGCCCCGAGGCGAGTCGCATGTCGAGTGCGCGGGCGAACGAGTGCAACCGGAATCCGACCTTGCCGACCTCCTGGAGCAGCAGGACGTCGGGCTCCTCGTCGGCGATCGCGCCAGCCAGTCGCCGCGCTCCCGCCCGGAACCCGCGAACGTTCCAGGCAGCGAGTCGCAGGGGCATCCGGCTATCCCGCGATCACGGTGCCGGCCGCGCCGCCCAGCGCCTCGGGGGCCCGGTCGAGCTCGGCGATGATGGACCGCTCACCCCCGGCCTCGACGAACCCCGCGGCAGCCGCGACCTTCGGCCCCATCGAGCCGGTGGGAAGCTCTCCCGACGCCACCCTCGCCCGGGCGTCGGCCGGCGTGAGCCGATCGAGCAGGCGCTGGTCGGGCTCGCCGAACCGCTCGTACAAGCCCTCGACGTCGGTGAGGATGAGGAAGGTGTCGGCCCCCACGTCGCGGGCAACGATCGCCGAGGCGAGGTCCTTGTCGACCACGCCCTCGACCCCGACCAGGCGCGGGCCCCGCTCGACGACCGGCACCCCGCCGCCTCCGGTGCAGATCACGATCACCCCGGCCTCGGCCAGCTGCCGGATCACCGGCGCTTCCACGACCGAGTACGGCGTGGGCGAGGGGACTACGCGCCGCCACTCGCCGCCGGGCGACGGCTCCACCACCCAGCCGCGCTGCGCGGCGAGCCGTGTGGCCTCGGCCTCCTCGAAGTAGGGGCCGATCGGCTTCGTGGGCTCCTCGAACGCGGGGTCGTCGGCGGGGACCCGCGTGAGCGTGAGGATGGTCGCGACCGGCCGCTCCATCCCTCGCTCGTAGAACACGTCGCCGATCGTGACCTGGAGCAGGTAGCCGATCTGGCCCTGGCTCTCGGCCCCGCAGACGTCGAGCGGCATCGGGTGGGCCCATTCGCGCGCGGCCTCGTTCTGGAGCAGGATCCGCCCCACCTGTGGGCCGTTGCCGTGGGTCACGATCACCTCCCAGCCCGCGGCGGCGATCTCGGCGATCCTCTCCGCGGCGAGGCGGGCGTTCCGGCGCATCACCTCGGGGGTGTCCTCCTCGCCGCGGCGCAGGAGCGCGTTGCCGCCGAGGGCGATCGCCACGCGCCCCACGATCAGCCCCCGTCGGGGAGCCGCTCCTCGAGGATCCCGGCGATCGTCGGCTCGCCGCCACGCTCCCGGAGCTCGTAGCCGACCCGGACCGACGGCTTCGAGAACGACGCTATCCGGGCCAGGTCCACCGGGGTCGCCACGACGACGAGGTCGCACGGGGTCTCGTCGATCGTGCGCTCGAGCTCGGCGATCTGCTCGTCGGAGTAGCCCATCGCCGGCAGCACCGGCCCCACCGGGTACTTCTCGTACACCTCGCCGAGGCTTCCCGCCGCCCACTCGCGCGGGTCCACGATCTCGGCGGCTCCGTGCTGCTTCGCCGCCACCACCCCCGCGCCGTAGGTCATCTCGCCGTGGGACAGCGTGGGGCCATCCTCGATCACGAGCACGCGCTTGCCCTCGATCTCTGCGGGGTCGTCCACGGTCACCGGGCTGTCGGCGCGGATCACCGCCGCATCGGGATTGAGCTCCGCCACGGTCGCCGCGACCGCCTCGACGTTCGCGGGCTCCGCCGTGTCCACCTTGTTGATCACGACGACGTCGGCCATGCGCAGGTTCGTCTCCCCTGGGTGGTAGCGCGTCTCGTGACCGGGACGGTGCGGATCGGCCACCACGATGTGCACGTCGGGGCGGAAGAAGGGCAGGTCGTTGTTGCCACCGTCCCACACGACGACGTCGCACTCGGACTGCACGGCCTTCAGGATCTCCTCGTAGTCCACACCTGCGTAGACCACGGTGTCGGAGGCGATGTGCGGCTCGTACTCCTCGCGCTCCTCGACCGTGACGTTGGCCGCGTCCAGATCCTCGAGCGAGGCGAACCGTTGGACCCGCTGGGCGACGAGGTCGCCGTAGGGCATCGGGTGCCGAACCACCCCGGGCCGGCGTCCCTGCCCCTTGAGGGCGCGGACGACCGCGCGCGTGGTCTGGCTCTTCCCCGACCCGGTCCGGACCGCACAGATCGCGACCACGGGCTTCGTGGAGTCGAGCAGCGTCGCCTTGGGGCCGAGGAGCGTGAACGATGCTCCGGCGGCGAGCGCGACGCTTCCGCGGTGCATCACGTACTCGTGCGACACGTCCGAGTAGGCGAACACCACCTCGTCGACGCCCTGTTCCCGAACGACCGAGGACAGGTCGTCCTCGGGAAGGATCGGGATGCCATCCGGGTACCGGGCGCCCGCGAGCTCGGGCGGGTAGCGACGCCCTTCGATCCCGGGGATCTGCGTCGCGGTGAACGCCACTACTTCGACGTCGTCGTCGTCACGGAAGGCGACGTTGAAGTTATGGAAGTCCCGCCCTGCCGCACCCATTATCACGACTCGTCTCGTCATCCCTCGCTCCCTCCGGTCCCCGAACGCCCGGGCGAGGGTACGGCTCCCGGGCGACCTGCGTCAAAGGACGGTCATGACCTCCTCGGCGATCACCCGTCGGCGGTCGGCAGGCCCCGCCGCCACGAGCACCGCCCAGCCCGCGCCCGCATCGCGCAAGCCGCTCAGGAGGGCGACGAGCTGCTCGCTGGTCCCGACCCAGGCCTCATCGGCCATCCCCCGCTCGCGCCGCCGCGCCAGCAGCTCCTGGGCCTCCGCTTCGTCGCGGCCGACGAGCACGATCCCGGCCCACGTCGGAACCACGGCTCGCTCCCCCGCCGCCTCGCGGAGCACCTCGACCTTGGCCCGGAACACCTTCGGATCGAGCCCCCAGCCGTTCCAGCCACCGGCGCGGCGACCCGCGATCCTCAGGACGGGGTCCGCGAGCCCCCCGAGCCAGATCTGCGGCCCGCCGGCCTGCACGGGCGGAGGCACGATCGGGCCCTCGATCCTCGGCACGTGCCGCCCGCCCGGGTACGGGCGCCCGGCGAACAGCGCCGTCAGCGCCTCGACCGTCTCCTCGAGGTGGGCCCGGCGGTCGGTCCTGTCCAGCATCGGGATCCCGAACGTCTCGTGCTCGGGGCGATCGATCGCGTCGCCCGTGCCGATGCCGAGGATGCATCGCCCGCCCGAGATCGCGTCGAGCCAGGCGGCGGTCTTCGCGAGCATCCCCACGGGCCGCAGGGAGGCGCGGGCGACGAGCGTGCCGAGGGCGATCCGCTCGGTCGCGGCGGCCACCGCGGCGAGCGTCGAGAACGCCTCGAGCGACGGGCGATCCGAGGGAGCGCCCGGCGGGAACAGGTGGTCGAACGCGAACGCCCCGTCGAAGCCGAGCTCCTCGCTCTCCCGCGCGGCGTCCAGAACCTTGCGCGCGTCGCCGGAGAACAGCGGCAGGACCGTCCCGATCTTCACGGAGCCATCTCCAGGGCGAGCAGACCCGCGCCGATCCCTCCGGCGTCGTTGCCGAGCGCGGCGGCGACGACCGGCACTTCGGGTCGGTGATCGGGAGCCTCGATCGAGGCGAGGAACGCCGCGCGCGCGGGATCCAGGAGCGGCGCGCCGATCTCCGCCACACCGCCGCCGATCACGATCGCGTCGGGATCGAGGACGTTCGCGAGGCCGGCCATGCCCTGGCCCAGCCGCAGTCCCACCTCGGCGAGGATCGCGAGCGCATCCTCGTCGCCGTTCCCGGCCGCCGTGGCCACGTGGCGCCCCGAGGGCGGAGCTCCCGCCGCCGCCCGCGCGACCCCGCCCTCCGGATCGCTGCGCGCGGCCTCCGTCGCGGCGCGGTCGAGCGCCTGTCCCGAGGCCACCTGCTCCCAGCAGCCCAGGTTCCCGCAGCCGCAGCGCGGCCCCCCGGGCTCCACGATGATGTGCCCGATCTCCGCCGCGAAGCCGTGAGCGCCGCGGTAGAGCTGCCCGTCCATAACGATGCCGCCCCCGATGCCCGTCCCCACGGTGATCATGAGGAGGTGACGATACCCGCGCCCGGCTCCGGCGCGGTACTCGCCCCACGCCGCGGCGTTCGCGTCGTTGTCCACCACCACGGGGAGACCGAACCGCTCGGCCACGCGGTCGCGGATCGGCAGCTCGCGCCACGCGATGTTCGGCGCCCACCGCATCGTGCCCGTGCCCGCCTCGACCATCCCGGCCGCACCCACACCGAGCGCGACCGGATCGGCGCGGGACCGCAGCTCCTCGACGGCCGCGAAAAGGGTCTGCATGATCGCCTCGGCGTCCTGTGCGGGCGTGGGGAGCTCGACCCGGTCGCGGACCTCGCCGCGCTCGCTCACTACTAACCCGGCGACCTTGGTTCCTCCCACGTCGAGCCCCAGCGCGACGCGCCCCTCATCCATCTCGCGGCACCGGAGCGATCAGTCGACCTGGATCTTC